>Ga0272443_10007600_pt1 | contig 10302 bp, 7 predicted proteins | sample SSMAcet12_FD_193581 | JGI IMG/M metagenome (GOLD analysis project Ga0272443, IMG submission 193581) | Marine sediment archaeal communities from Little Sippewissett salt marsh, Falmouth, MA, United States - SSM-Acet-12 | ecosystem: Environmental > Aquatic > Marine > Wetlands > Sediment ... | reverse complement strand
GTTTTATTTTTTTGACGTTATTAATTAATTCTTTTGTTCCTCGAGTAACAATTCCTCCCTCTCCTGTTGTTAACATTCCTGATGATACACTTTGCTGAGGACCAATAGCTTCAGTACGTTTTTCTTTAACGTCATCTACAAAGCCTTTGTATGTTTGTTTAATTGCTTCAACTGTTTGAATTAACTGTTTATTTAATTCACCAATTGTTTTTGACATGCCTGCGAATACTTCAAACATACGAGGATTAACCATTCCTAAATTAACTTGATCTATTAGAGCTTTTTGCATAACTTCATTACTCCTTAATTGATATATCATACCAGATAATGAAATAATATCTACTTGAAGTTTATTCTGAAGATATTCGTTATTTTCTATCATATCTTCAGGAATAATGAATTTAATTGCATTTGTAAGCATTATTTCAGCTTCTTCATCACATTGTTGTTTTAATTCTAAAAAATTAACATCTGTAACCGGTTCTGCTCGTAATCCTGGTATATCTTCTGCGTTATTAGGAACATTTTTATTAATTTCTTTAGATGTTTTATCTAACATCTGTTCCAATTCCTTACGTTCTTCCTTTGCTCTCATTTTCTTTATTTTAAAACTATTGTAGCCTTTTTAATTAAATCAGAATTAATTCCTCCATATTCAAATTTATATTTTCCGGATTTTTCTGCCTTAACTAATATTTCTAAGGCTTGTTTATTATTTATATCATTTGTAATTTTATATAATATTTTCTTTGCACTATTAGGTAAATTTTTGATAGATAGCATTCTATATTTTAATAATGCCTTTAATATTAATCTTTCATCTTTATTTAATTCTTCACTAAAAATTTTATATGCTTCTAAAGGCTTCATGGTACTAATTTCTGTAAATACATCTATAGGTTTATCTCCTCTTTGTTTGTCATCTTCTACATTAGCTTTTTTAAGAGGTTCTTCTATAGAAGGATTAGTTTTCTTTAATTCTTGTGAAGTTGTTTTTAAATTATCCTCAGCATTTTTTTCATAATAATGTTTACTCTTTTCTATATCTAAATACGCATCTATTATAACTTAAATATAATCTCTTCCTCCATCTCCTCCTTTAATAACTCTAAAATAATTTTGTATTAAATTTGTTGCAACATTTTCAGGATGAAGTAGAAACACATCTGTTACATATCCACTTTTGTGTAATTTTGTTAAACCTTTAACAATTTTTTTAGGTTCATCACCAGATTCATCATAAGAAATATTATATTGTTTATTAATAGCTTTTTCTTGTTTAGCATTTTGAAAATATCTAACTACTCTTTTATAATCTTTATATCTATCTAAATTACTAATTATCTTTTTAGAATTAATTTTCTTTTCTTTTAATACTTTAATATTTTTTCTTGCCGGTATATCATTAAATTTAATATCATTTTCAGTTACATCTATTTTTACTTCAGGAATTAATTTATTTAATTTTTCTTTCCAAAGAATATATATATCATCAAACCATTTTCCATATTCTTTAAGATCTTCTTTTTTCTTTTCTTTCATATAATAAAATGCATGAACAAATCCTACTAACTGCACTAATGGATCTTTACTTCTAAACTCATCTCTTAAAACATCAATAGTTAAATTGACTCCAGATTTTAATGTTTTTTCAATTCTAGAATCTTTCACAGTTTTTGTAATATTTTGCATTATATATGATTTTCCTCCAGCCGGAGCTCCTAAAACTGCAAGTGCAAGAGGATTGTCCTTTTCATTTAAAAACTCTTCTAATGATTCGTATACATATTTTCTCTTCATAAATTAGCGTTGTTTTGTTATATATGGAAGTCTTAATCTTGGATCAGCATTATCAGATAATATTAATTTATCACCATCTTGTGAGAAATAAGATAATAATTCATTAACTTGTTTTTCTTCTTCTATTGTTTCACTAAATAATCTTATATTAGTTAAATATGCCGGTGATCTATTAACAGTATAATTATCTACTGCAATTGCTTCTGGATAAAGTCTAAGAGTTTCATAATATACGCTTTGTAATTTAGCATTACTATCAGTATCATGTTTTTCCCAAAGATGAATATTATACTGTTTCCAAGTATTTCCAATATTAACTACAATTCCATACCACTTATTATCTTCTAATCTATCGGTTGTTCTTATTACGTATGCATCTTCATCCGCATATGTATGTCCATAGTTAATTGCGATATATTGATTCGCAAATACATTAACAGATAATACATGTTCACCAAAATCATTGACTCCATCAAGAATTGAAATAGGATTTTTAACTGTTAATTTATATCCTGATTGCGCATACCAATCAGTTTTAATTGCATTTAGATCTTCTTGTACAAATGCATTAACTAAACAATGAAATTGTAATGGATTAATTGATATTGCAACAACTTTTGCATAAAAATTCAATGCTCCAGGACGAGATATTGTTATATAATCATCGATTTGTATATCTGATAATAATGATGGCGAATTAATTGTAACTGTATAATTAGCTTCACTATATAATGATGCATCATATGCATACATTACAGATGCATCAATTGTACTGGCTAATGTTATACTTGCAACATCATATTCTATATGATCAGCTTCAATTGTACGAGGCATAAACCAAGCAGTTATAGCTCTATTTGTAGTTGTAGATATAGTATCAGATGGAGTATATGTAATAGCATCAAACCATGTTGTATTATGAAGATCATAATATGATTCTGATACTACAGTACCATACATGTTAATTTCGTTATTAATAGTATTTAGTGACACGTCAAATGATTTATAAAGATCTTCAGAAGTTCCACCATACTGACTAAATTGTGTATCATTAACAGCTTTATCAGTATCATTATCGATAGCATCTCCAAAAATTTCTTCTGTACTTACAGTATATTGATCGATAGTCTCTTGAAGATATTCTCTTTCTCTTCTTGAAGCCTTTGGTTGATATTTAGTTAAATTAACTTTCCATGTTGTTTCTTGTTCCATAAAACCTCTAAATAAATATGATGATTCTACTTCATATAATTTATTACCCATTACAAAATAAACAATATCTTTCTTTTGTGGAGCAGTTCCATATCCTGCAATAGATTCCCAATATTTTTTATCAATATGAACTTCTACAGGAACTTCATATTCTAAACCCATAAGATCATAATTATATTTACTGTCTGGCATTCTTCCTTCAGGAATAACAGCCTTAATATCTAAAGGACATTCTGCTACATTATATAAAGTATATTCTTGAAAGATAACATCTTTTGATCTTTGTTGAGGAATAGCTCTAAACCACTTAAATTCATATCCGAACATTTTATTAATTACATCATTAATAGCTAAATAATTATTTGTAGCAGTAATCATTTTATTAACGTCAAAAAATGAACCTGTAGTAGTACCCACACCTCCAGCTTCTCTATCTTCGTAATCATTACTAATAAATGGACTACTTGGAGTAAGCTGCGTAGGATCCGCGCCTGTTAAATTTTCATTATTATCTGGACAATCAGCCATACATAAATATTTTATTTATATATTTATTCATAAAAAAAGAGGATTAAATCCTCTTACCATCTTTTATCTAAACATCCATCAATACTTAGTCCGTATTCATCTAATTCTATATACATTTTTGTCTTCACATCCATAAAACACCCACATATATTGCATGTTCGTAATTTTTTATTAAAATATTCACATTTTTCGCATATTCCTATTCTTCTTTTTGCTTCTGCCTTTCTTTTATCTCTATATGGCCTATAAAGATAATACCATATCCATAAAATATAGCCTTTAAGAATAAAAATTATTTTACTCATATTCTTGCGAACATATACTTATCAGCACGTTTTGGTTTATCTGAAATATTTTTCATTTTTTCAATTATAGATCTATCTACTAAATCAAGATGAACCCACCAATCTTCATAAGAATTATAATTATCAGGAGCTACATTTGCAACTACTAATTCATAACCAATTGATTCTAAATATTTTCGTGATTTATTTCGAGTATCTGCTTTTTCATCTGCATAATGATCATGTTCAAATGTAATTACAGCAAATCTATGATTATGAAACGGAATTTTTAATAATACATTATATGTTGTTATTGCTGGATCACAATCTATTTGTAAATAATCATAATCTCCTTTATCAAGAATATTATCGTAATCTATTTTTGTTGCATCACCACAAATAACTTTACTAACTCTATGTTTAGCAAATTTATCAGTCAATTCTTTATTTATATCAATTGAAATTCCTGTCCATTCAAATTGTTTTTCTAATAGCATAGTATTATTTCCATAAAATGGATCTGCAGAGCCTATTTCTAAAAATTTTCCGTCTCTTTTTCCATTTAACATAGTTAACACAAACATATCCTGATAACATTGTGAATAATTTTTATCAATTTTATTAGATCCTGGAAATTTTATTTTTAAATGTTCATAATAAGTATCATTATAAACTATAGGTTTTTTCCATAGCTGTCCTCCTAAGTTATTTAAATTATTATTTGTAACTTGCAAATATTTCCACTCCATATTTGGATTCTTTTTTAGTTTTCGAAATAAATGCATCGATTCATCCCAAAGACCTATCCACCAAGCAGTTACTGCACGTTCAAACGTAAATCCATATTTTCCAGGATAATCAACACGTGTTTTTAATTTTTCTTTAGGCATATGTTCTCTAAGATTTTCTCCTATAATAGCTTGTGTATATCCTTCTTGCCACTCTTTATTTATTTCATATAATTTTGTTAATAAAAAATGTGCTTCAGGTCTTTCTGGCATAAGAGATATTGCTCGAAGAAGAATTCCTTTTGTAGTAAATACGCGAGATCCCTGACGTTCAAAGCATGTAGCTAATCGTAAAAGAGCTTCATAAGTTAATAAATCGTTATCTTCGTGTTCAGTTGCAAATTCTCCTGTTCTAATATAAAAGGATGCAGCAGCTGCTGTATGACCCATCAATTCATAAATATAACCTAAATTAAAATTATACAATGGATTTTTAGGATCCATTAAATAATTATATACTGCATTGTTTAATTCTATATTCATATTTTTAATTTAACTTGTATTCCATTTTCACAATATCTACATATTTCAAAAGGAGTTTTAATATCAGGCAAAATATCATTATATTCTCGCTTAAATAGATTTCCAAGAACATGATCTAAATTATAATCCATGCAACATAATACTACATCACCATTCGGTAATAATACATTATGATAAAGTTCCTCATCACATCCACATGTGATAGGTTCAGTTCCATGATAAATTTGATTATATTTATTTTTTATATCAACTTCAGGTTTTAATTTTTCTTCTTTAACTAAATTATTTGCTCTTGACCATATTGCCAAATTTATAGAAGGTTGTTCAAATATATCTTTAATTTTATCATGAACTATACCCATACAAGTTGTTCTAAATCCAGATATTTCATCTTTGATACTTGCTATATACTTTAATAATTCTATATATCTTTTAGTAATAGGGTGCTTAGAATAACCCTCGTTATCTGGGAGATGTAATATAAAGCCCCCATTCTGCATTGGAAATCCATTACTACCTATTGAGGGATTAAGTGCTCCAGGTGGATATTTTAGTTTTTTAAGTTTATTAATATCAGTTTTAGTCATTCCAATACCTGTTGTAAAAATGGCAATATCGTGTTTCTTTTCATGTGCATAAAGAACCATATCAGTAGCACTTTTATTTATCCAAGGTTCTGAAAAACCTGAAAAAATTATTGTAACATCCTGTGGTACTTTATCAATAGCCTTTTTAAAATTTTCCAGTGTTAATATTCTTTCTCCTTTATATGCTTTTTGTAACACTCTTTGTGGACAAAATGCACAATCTACAGGACAGCCTTTCTCTGGAATTATTGTAGTTATTTCTAATGTAGGCCATTTAGAATATTTCCATTTTGCATCTGGATCTTGTTGTTTTGGTAATGGAATTGTTTTTTTAATATCAAAATTTAATCCTACATCTTTAATTTTATTTTTAGTATTATCAATATAAATCATTACTTCTCCATAGTAATTTATAAAATGATCATTCCATAAATCCCATTTAATATCTATACCATCAATAGAAATTACTTTATAATTATCAAAATATTTTAAATAAGTATCTCTAAATTTTACAAATTTTTCCTTTAATTCTTTATTTTGCATAGTATTAATATGAAATTCTGCTGATATTTTTTTAACATTTTTAACTATCCAATTAAAATTTTCATCATTTAAAATATCATATTCAGCTCCTTCACAATCAAGTTTTAAAAAATCTATTTTTTCAATATTATATTTTTTCAAAAAAGATTTAAATGTAATGCCATCTCCATAATCAAATTTATTCCATAATTTTCCATATTGAAATTTTTCATCTTTTGAATGTATTCCTTTATTTATACATATAACAGAATTATTATGTTTAACATTATCATATAAAGTAGGAAAAAGTTCATTATCAGGTTCTATTGCAAATACTCTTTCTGGTTTTTGCTTTAATATAGAATGAGTAAATGGAGCAACACTTGCGCCAACATCAACAACAATATCTCCTTTTTCAACTTTAAAATATCTTTGATAACCATTATCTTCAAATATTTCTTTAGTTATATACCTTTTAAGATCCGGATTTTTATTCATTGCACCCCACTTAAAACTATTTTTCTTAAATCCTAGCATTTCTTCTATCATAGATTCTGGAATTTTTAAGACGAATGCAGCATTATCTTGAAAACCAAAAGTAACTAACATATCTCCTTTATAAAATGTTAAACCACATCCAAATTCTATTTCTCCATCCATAAATGAAAATGGATCAGACATTTTAATCATATTCCAATCTTTATCCCATACCATAAATCTATGCCAATATGTTGCATCTTTTTGTTCTAATTTATTATTAAAAAGATTAACCTCATGTAATAAACAAATTCTATAATTTTTCCATGGAATAACTTGTGATCCTCCTCGAAAATCTCTGACATCAGGAATATGACTTGTTCCCATAAATACAGTTTCTGACATTTTTGTTAAAGGATTAACTTTAACAACTTGTGTAGGATTAGTCCATTTAACAAAATGATAAGGCATATCGATGACTGGCATCCAATTTTTTTCACAATAAGTAGATTTTCCGGGTGGTTCAATTCTTGTTCTTGAAATTTCTTTATACTTACTTTCATTCTTTTCTAGTTCTTCTTCATCTTTTTCAAGAAGTTCAGTAAGTTCCATTCTTCCTTGTCCATTTGTTGTTGTATCTCTTCTAACTCCACACTGAAATAGTTTTCCATCCCATCTAACTAATCTAGCATCTTCTAATCCTACAAAATCCCATAATGGCTCTTTATCAAAATCTTTAGTATCTGTTAACCAGTATTTTTCAATTTCTAATGTTTCAGAATTAAGCTCACACATAAAATTATATGTTCTTAAATGCATGTCATGTTCTGGATGTAAATAAGAAAGTGGGCCCCATCGATTATTAAATAATTGTTCTCCTTCACAATGATATAAAGTATAATTAATATTTCGAAGATTTAATAGGAGTTTATCATTATCTAAGAGAATAGAGGGATTCATTAAACCTAATCCCTTTGAATCTTTAGGATCTATAAGTAATGGAATAATAGAACCACCATTGGATAGAATTTTTTTACATAAATTTCTATTCATATAATATAATTTTAATAAGATATTTAATTATTATATAATAGATTTTAAAATTAGTTTTTATACATACTTTATTATTTATGTATTTATATTAGCAGTAAATGTATGTCCTGCTCCTGAAAAAATAGATGTTAAACTAACAATATCACTATTAGATTCTCCATCCGTAGGAGGCATATTGGTTCCACCGTGAACATCAACAGTTAAATCTGTAGTAGGAGTACTAGCATCAAAGAATACATTTAATTTTGTAAATATAGCATCAACAGAAGCTTGTGATAATGAGCCATCATCTGCATCAATCTCTGTAAATGGCTGTGTTAATGCATTAGGTAAAATAATTTCAGATAAATTTGAATTATTATGAATTTGAAAACTACCTCCAATACCTGTTAAACAAGATACATCAAATGGTCCTGTAATATTATCGTTTGCTAACCAAAAATTACCTGTAAATGCGTTATCTGTAGCGTGAAAATATATATTAGTTAAATTAGAGCATAAATAAGCGTAGAAATTTGTACCAGTAACTACAAGATTTCGTAAATCTGCTACTCCAGTCATATTATTTCTTGTTAAATTAAAATTACTAGTTGCTCCACCTGGAAATAATATTGCTCCAGTAAATGCTTCATTATCATCTAACCAACACACACCATCCATATTAGTTATTCCACTTAAATCTATTGTTTCAGAACCTACAAGATTGCAATCTTGCAGATTAACAACTCCTGTAAAAGAATCATATCCATCAGTTGTTCCTTGATATACTTTAACAATTTTATTTCCTTCTTCAGCATATTTATGTGAAACATAATTTGCACTAACACTTGTAGACGTATCTCCCATATCCCATTCTAAAGTTCCAGATGCAATACCAAATGCTGCTTCAAATAAATCTGTTGATGCTTCAGTAACAAAAGTTAATAATGAATCATCTTCACCATCATCATAACTAAGATACTTACCTTCATTTGCATAATAAAGAACCTTATTTCCGTATACTACATTATATGTTGTCATTATTGATATTTAATTATAAATCATATAACTTTTCCCATCCAGCAGGATATACTGTAGGACTCCATGTATTTGCGTCTATTAAACTTTCCCAAACAGCATTTTCAAAGATAACTTTATCTCCTATATTATAAGCATCATGTGCACCAGTAGGTTGAACCCATTCTGAAATATCATCGGTATAATATGTCCATAAAGCTGCTGTTACATCAGGTGTCCATGTTTCTTGCGTTATATGAGCTTGAATAACTTCATATTTAATATCGTTATATATTCTTATGTCTCCTATAGCAACTCTTTCATTAGCAATCCATTCAAGATCTCCAGTATCTTCTCTATAAAAAGAAAATAATGCAGGTGTTTCTTCTGGAGGATATATTGTTCTTTCATGTGTTTGAATACACTGAACAATTTTTCCGTTATATGAATAAAATTTTTCTGCTTCTATTAATCTTTTAATTGGATCTTCTGTCGAAGGATCTGGAAGAAGAGGAAAATATTCTGAACCTAATTTTCCTAGTGATTCATATTCATCTAAAAATATAATATCATTTAATGAAGGGTCATTATGTACATCATCATAATTAGTTATTATTACAGATCCAACAGGTACATATTCTTGAAAATATTCAGAACTATCCGTTCTCGGTATAAATATCCATTGATTATTTCCTTCTATTGTTTTCATAATAAAAAATTTAAATGTTTATTTTATATATTATTTTATATATTCTTATTGTTTATGTATTTATATTAGCTGTAATCGTATGTCCTTCACCTGTAAAAATAGATGTTAAACTCACAATATCGGCATTAGATGCTCCATCTGTAGGTGGCATATTTGTACCGCCATGAGTATCAACAGTTAAATTTGCAGTAGGAGCATTAGAACTAAAATATGTATTTAATTTAGAAAAGATAGCATCAACAGAAGCTTGAGATAATGAACAATCATCTGCGTCAAAAGTTCCTGAAAATGGTTGTGTTAATGTATCAGGTAAAATAATTTCACATAAATTATAATTATTTTGAATATTAAATACACCACTAATTCCAGTATAACAAGATACATCAAATGTTCCTGTTAAATCACAATTTGATACCCAAAAATTATTCATTGAGCTAGTAGCAGTATTATCACCATCAAATAATATATTAGTCAAAGTAGGACATACATATGCATAGAAATAATTCTCTGGAAGAGTTGAAAATCCTCTCATATCTAAAACTCCTTCAATACCTGCTCTTGTAGCATTGAAATTACTACAACCGCAATTTGAACCTTGCGGTGGAAGTAATACTGTAGTAAGTTCTGGAGTCTTATCAAACCATAATATTCCAGTTAAACCAGTAAAATCACTAAGATCCAATGTACCATAAACTGAAGTATCACCAATATCTATAGATGATATAGCATCTGCGCCGGAAGTAGTTCCTTTAGTTACAGTCACTATTTTATTTCCAGGTGATGAATATGTATGATCTACATCATTTGCAGAAATTGATGTGTCATCTCCAAAATCCCAATCTAAAGTACCTCCACCAGTAATT
>Ga0272443_10007598_pt1 | contig 10303 bp, 3 predicted proteins | sample SSMAcet12_FD_193581 | JGI IMG/M metagenome (GOLD analysis project Ga0272443, IMG submission 193581) | Marine sediment archaeal communities from Little Sippewissett salt marsh, Falmouth, MA, United States - SSM-Acet-12 | ecosystem: Environmental > Aquatic > Marine > Wetlands > Sediment ... | reverse complement strand
CGGGATTGAGTGGACTGCCACCGGCCCTGAAAGCAAGGGCCGCATTATAGAAGATCGGTATCGCTTCTGCTCCGGAGATAGCATCATCGCCAGCCGAGCCGTGCAGAAAATCATTGCCTAGCCCGCCGTAGATTATATCATCGCCTCCATCCTCGAAAGCCTCCAGGTCAACAGCTTTTTTCAGTTCCCCCTCAATATTGATTTCAGTTTCGTAGGTTGTTCCGGATACTGTTATGGTTTTATTCAGTTCTCCCGGTGGAATGGCTTCGATCCCATAAACAGGTTCAGCCAGACCGTTTCGGCTGGTAATGATCAGGCCGTCGTCACCTATTATGCCGTCCATTCCAGTCCCCCCCGAAATCCAGTCATTGCCGGTACCGCCATAGAGATCGTCGTCCTGTCCTTCACCAAAAATAACATCGTCACCAGTCATGCCATAAATAACGTCATCGCCGGCTTCACCGTGGATTATATCTGTAGCACCTATATCATCCGGTGAGCCACCCGGCGTATAATCGAGCAGCTCAAACCGGCGGGGTACGATACGCAAAGTACCGGCGTAGTTGTCATAGTTGTAGGTGAGGTATTGCTGTGTTTGGGGATCGAGCAAACGAGAGATAATACCATTGTCGCCGAGAATAACATCGGCGTCGCGGGCATGGCCGCCTTCAGTTTCATCGCCCAAGGTGTTACGAGCCATATCCAAGCCACTGCCGCCGTAGATAATGTCCGAGCCGTCCGGCCGCTGAGCAGCGGTTGTCAGACCATAGAGATTGGAGCTGCCCCCGATGATATCATCCTGACCAAGGTTACCGTATATAAGGTCCTCTCCGGCATTGCCTTCGATATAATCGTCGCCCGAACCGCCGTAAATAGTATCGTCACCACTTCCCCCGAAGAGTTTGTCCTCGCCTGCAACCTCTGCCGCCATGGGTATCGTTTGGGCGATGTTCCCATCATCGTCCAGAATTACCATACCATTATCGCCGAAGATAATATCGTTATCTTCATCACCATATATCATGTCATTGCCCTGTGCCGGAACAAAGGTGATAGTCCAGGTGTCCCCCTCGTCGGCAGGAATTGGTTTACCGTTTTCATCCAGAATTAGTCTGCCGTCTGCATCAACCTTATATAGCAAAGCCAACTCGAGGCTCATGGCGTTGACCGCACCGTTATCACCAAACAAGAGATCCACACCTTCACCGCCGTTAAGAATATCATCATCACTGTTACCGGTGATAGTATCCCTGCCCAGACCCCCATAGAGAACATCCATACCACCATTGCCTTCCATCACATCATTACCCTGATCGCCGTAGAGGGTGTCGTCCCCGCCGCCGCCGATCAGTTTGTCATCCCCAAGTCCGCCGTAAATGATGTCGTTATGTCGATCTCCTTTGATTATGTCGTGGCCGGCATCACCGTAAATGACATCATCATCATTACTGCCGTAGAGCCGATCGTTTTCGGAACCGCCGTGTATTTCGTCGTTGTCGTTGTCACCCCGGATAGTATCTTCGTTCGAGCCTCCCCACATCTGGTCGTCACCATCTTTACCGGTTATATAATCATCACCGGATCCGCCGTAAATAATGTCAATCCCATCATTGCCCCGGAGCTTGTCATTACCGTCGCCGCCATACATAAATCCGCCGCCGGGCCCGGCATAGAGTTTGTCCTCATTGTCGATCCCGTCGTCGGTTTCCCCGTCGGTATTCAAGGGTTCGGGTCCGTCATCGGTATCACTGCGAAAATCACCATAAAGGGCTGAGGTTGCCATTTCCTCGTTGGTACCCGTAGTAACCACCGAATCAAGAATACGAATGGTATCCCTGCCCAGACCGCCTTCGGCGTAAATGTTATTTACCAGGGCGGGATCAAAATATTGTTCAAAGCCGAGGGCGGCAACAACGATTTTGTTTTCCCACACTCCTTCTTCCACTTCGATATCCTGCTGGGAAACCGTAAAACTTTCGTTTTTATCCTGCGTGCAGCCGCCAAATCCACTGTCACCCCGATGGTTGGCACGCGGTCCCATGTTTAACAGCAATGAACCGTCGGGTAGGGGTACCGCCCCGGGAACAGAACCGTCGTTTGGAACTATATCACCGTTGGGAGCAATAGCACTGCCGTTAGGAGCCAGAGTTGCTAAAGCCGGATCAGAATTATTTTCCGGGCAGGACCAGTTAAATGATAATATTTCTCCCCCGGCAATAGACCACGAATCTTCATAGATAGTTATTTCAAACAGGCCCAGATCAAGCCCGACCCAGACATAAGCCTCGAGAAAAGCGCTTAATGATCCGCCCGCATCAAACATACAATACCAGGACTGGTTGAGCCGCTGCTGCAGTTCATAGAACCGGACGCGCCCTTCATCTAGATCGTCAATATCATGCAGGTCGATACCGATGTCGGCCTCGATACCGCCCCGGGCCCCGCCTTCGATGAGACCCGGAATTCCGGCAAAGGCGCTGGCGTAGATTCCCGCTTCCAGATACAGCTCCGGCAGATCCTCTAAAACACCCTGGTCATTCAGCCATTTGTCCCGCAGGTAGAAACCCTGGAAGATGTCGGTTTCTACTCCGGTTTCAGCGAACTTGGTCAGACCGTAGGTGTCAAAACCAAAGCCCAAACGAAGGCCGACGTCGAAATATCCACCCAAGCCTACGTTGAGGAAGGGCGGAAAAATGGGAAACTTGGCTTCATAGGACAAGGGCTGTGGCAGTGATACTGCCGGCACAACAAATTCCACGAGACTGGCATTACCGCCGAGGATGAAATTAACAAATTCACTTGGTTTGGTGAGGATGGGAAAGCTGAAGCCTACCGGCTCCATTACGCCGGAGTTTTGATTAAGAAAGTCATATATTTCCTCGGTGATTTGATCACCGATACCCAGGGGCAGAAAGTCCAGGGTGTTGTTGACGATGTTTTCCACATCGTCTTTGAGCTCGTTCAGGGAACGGAAATCACTGGCTAACTGGAAATCACCAAAATTGAAGGTTATGTCCTCGTCTTCCGGGAAGGCATCGGCGAACTGAACGGCATAAACTACACTGTTCAAAGCCTCGATAATGGGACCGATTTTGGGAATAAAGCCGGCCAACTTTGCCAAGGTCAGACTGTCATCATCGGCCAAATCGGAAAGGACAGGGATGGGCTCATTGAACCACTCAATCAAAGGTCTGACCGGCGTGGTGATAAATTGATAAGCCTGGAGAACAGGTCCGGCGAAACCGGAGATAAATTGGCCCAGGTGGAAGGAAATATCATTAAATTCCACAACGGGGATATAATCAAGCGGGTCGGGACCGAATTCGACTTCGTCGGTGGTGGCATTATACGTGGTGGGAGTATCGAACATGAACCAGGCAAAGCGAAAATCAAAAGAAAAATGAGGCAGTTGCATGTCGTCGGTTTCGTTATCGCCGAAAGGCAGGAATTCCTCCGCTTCGCTGTAGTTGATGTCAATGTTTAAGTTAATGTCGATAAGGCACTGGTCCGCAACGTCGAGGCCGTTGTCGGTCATGCCGGTATAACCCTGAATATCACGATGTAGCCCGCCGCGTACCGAGGCATCGACCAGATCGGCCGCTTCATCTACTAGCCCTAATTCAGTCAACGTTAATATACCGTCCCCATTGCCTACGAGTTGATCATGAATATCGATATTGAAAACGCCTTTGAGTTGTGACGGTAATATACCGTCCCCGTCAATATCCATACCGTTATTGGATTCATTATCGTCGGCATCTTCATCTGTGACGTTGGCTCCAAAAACCAGGAAAGTACCGCTTGCCTGCAGATCGGGGATAGCCGCTTCCACATAGAATTCCATCTCGCTGATGGCGTCAGGTCCAGGTTTGGCGGTGGTATCGATGTAAAATTCCGTGGGATTACCGCTGCTGTCTTTTAACTGCCCGAAATTAAGCTGCCAGTCGAAGCCCACCTGAAAAAACACCTCACCTTCAATATCGATGGAGAATATATCGAACCCGAAGTCAAATCCCAGGCTCTCGTCTATGTCAAATTGCTGATCGTAAGTAAAGATATCGACGAAGAGATGACAATTGAACTGCACGAATCCGCTATTTTCTACGATCTCGATCTCATCATATTGACTGATAGGTGTGTTATTCTCATCGACCAGCAGATTAAGGTTAGTTACCCAGGCCTCGAACAGCATTTTCTGAACGTATTCATTACCCGTTGCCGGATCGCTCGGGTCCAGCTCCTCATCTACGGTTGCATACGCATCTTGCAGCTCCATGGTCATATCATCCAGAAAGGCCACACTATCCTCGAGCCCGTCCCCCAGCAGCGGTATCTTCAGCGCTAAGACGTTATCTCTCATGGAATCTGAAAAGGTATCAAGAAACATCTCCATGCCTGTCAGCACTGCCTGCGGGTCGGCATTAAGTAATAGCCTTGCTTCCAGCTCTTCGGCCAGCAGCACCTTTTTTGCTGATACAAATTTTTGTGTTTGTACCCTTTTTATTAGTTTTCGACCGGCTAGTGATCTTAAAAACCATTCTCTGATATTCATGATCCTATCCTCGATAAAGAAAGGTGGTTATTTGTTGGATATATTCCCATAAGAAAAGTAATTTTCCGGTTTTTCTCAATCCAATGCATGAAACCTAATTATAATCTTCGCTGTAATTTATGTCAATTGAAATCCCTTAATTTTCAACCAGATAGATCTAAATAAAAATGACAGCGGACGATGGGAACGAACCCATGTGACCAGCTTGTAAGACTGGGCGGACAGGTTACTAACTCTTTAACAAAAGAGAACTCAACGAATCAAGAAAACACTATTTGTACCTCTGTTTGTACCAAACTTTCAATAAAAGCCGGTAAAGAAGATAATACGTAAGATTTATCGATGACCGAGCCGGATAGTGATGAGGTTACACTTGATCCGGAAGTGCTGGAATTGGCTAAAACGCTGGCAAAGTAGCCGATGGAACAACGGCAGGCATTTTTGAACCTTCTGTATGTTTCAAAATAAAGATGCGGAACATAGAAAGCCGAGTTACTAAGTTGGAGAAAAGAATGCGGTCTCAAACCGAGGTGGAGAACGTGGCTTCGACTTGTACCAAGGGGATAAAAATGCCAAAATCAGCCGCAAGACCTTCTACGCCTGGATGAAAGTCCCTGAGTTTAAGGCCGAACTGGTCCGTCAAAGGCATCACATGACCGAGTAGGGTTATTCCATTCAGGATCGCATAAAATCCAAAAGTCGCAAAAAAACAAAATATTGCGTTACTTTTTGGAACTACAGGACAATATAAAGTAGATGCAGTTTGCCCGGATATTGTCAGTAAAGCAAGAATGTTTTTAACTATGCGTGTACACCTGTATTTAGACAGATATGGAATGCAGAGAGAATAAGAGGGGTAAAATGTCTAAAATTCTAATTGTCGAAGAAGATCGTGAGTTTCGACTTATGCTCCGAGATACCCTGAAAAAGGAGGGGTACCATATATGGGAAGCGAGCAATGGCCAAGAAGCGTTAGATAAATACGGGATAGAGTCTATTGACTTGATGATACTTGATATCATCTTAGCAAAAAATTGCGGTATTAAGGCCGTGGTGGAGATGCGACGGTCCCATCCGGGGATTAAAGTAATCGCAATTTCGAACAACGGTATGTTTCGTCCGGATATTTATTTAAGAATTATCCAGAATGTCGGGATTGAACATGCGTTTCAGCGCCCAATGGATATAGACTAATTGCTGAATACCGTCAAACAGCTCTTAAGCTGTCCCGCAGGAAACACGTTAAAAAAGGATTCGTTATAAGAATTTACACTATCAAGAAGTGTTTAATGGTAATTATTTCATTGCCAATTGAAAAGATACTACAAATTTCAGGAAAAGTGTAAAAAAAGCGTTACGTTTTTATTTTTCAGGACACTATTAAAAGATGTGTATTACGGCATCGATTTTGGTTTATAATGACAGTAAACGGAGATTTTTCATCAAAGATGCTGTAGGGTCTGAATGGCAGAAAATGGAGATTATATTAGCGATTTGCGGGAATTGATAAATCAGGCCCGGTACGGACACCAGGAGAGCCAAAATCGCCTGGCAAAACTGGCTGAGCCTAGGTTGTATGAATACGCATACCGGTGCACGCTGCGAAAAGAGCTGTCCGAAGACATTGTACAGGAGAGCCTATTAGAAATGGTGAGAATTCTTGGTAAATTAGAGAAAGCGGATCGATTTTGGCCCTGGATATATGGGATTGTCCACAACAAATTACGTAACTGTTGGCGCAGAGAAAAGATACGTAAAACGGTGCCGCTGGGAAACGTCTCGGATGAAATGCATTCACAAAATTCTTCAGGGAACCAGGAAGGTCTGGAACATCTGTTGAGAGAGGAACTTCAACAGATAGTTTTTGCCGCGATGCGAGAGTTAAAACCCCGACACCGAGAGGTTATGGGGCTGCGCTGCTATGAAAATATGAAATACGCACAGATAGCGGAAGTAATGGGGTGTAGCGAATTTAGTGCCAGGATGCTATTTTTGAGGGCCAAGAACAGCCTGCGGAAACACCTTACCCGCCGGGGCATCAGTAAAGGAGGGGTACTGATGGCTCTGATTTTGTTTGGAAAGATGACCTCTCAAAGTCCGGCGACAGCGGCACAGATTTCCGTAACGGCGTCGAGTTTAAAGATCGGGGTTACGGCTAGCCTGGTGGGAGCGGCGGCGAGCAAGACGGGCGTGTTAACACTGGCTGGTGCGATAGCCATAGGCGCGGCAGTACTTCCCAGCGTATCGGAAAAATTGGGGGGGGCAAGAGGGCCTAAACAGGTCAAAGGATCCGTGCCCGTTATCTGTCCGCTCCCTAAAGACAAGGAAGGTAACGAGGAGTGCTGGTATTACTACCCGGAAGGGCCGGATGGTCCGGTGATGATGAGAAAGCAGATATGGGGCGATAGTGGTAGGCCGCTGTATTGCCCATGGATCCAAAGTGAGGGGGTAAACTATCTCTATGATGAAAGTCAGCGGACTGTTTATCTTACCAATCATCGGATTTGGCAGCAGGATCTGTCGGTAACCCGGTTGCCGACCGACGGGCGAGAATTGCTTGATTTTCTCGCTTTGGTGGAGGGCAGACAGACGCAGATTGAACGAGTAGAGGTATGCAAAAGGTGTAAGTGGTTATGGGTGATTGCGTCTCGCAACACGGGAGACAATATTTTCCACACGCAGGTCAGATATCACCCCAATTTACTCAAAGAACAATATTTTCAATACAATGGTACCAATGGGATAAACAGGATTGATAAGAGGGATGAAATGCATATAAGGGGCTGGAGCTGTTTCTTGGTTTCGGGCCAGCTCGCTGGAAGAAAGGTATCCGGGAAGGGAATAACGCCCTTTACCTACGAGGGTTATCAAAAGCAAAGGCCTTGGCTGAAATTGCAAATAGCAGAAAGTGTCGTGGGAGCCGGAGAGCGCCAGATTACTCACAGCCAAAATAAGGTGCAAATTTCCTTTGCCGGAGGTCAAAGTCCTGTAGTTTACAACCGGGATACTTTCTTCCGCGGGCTCCCCCGGAACTGGATGGGACTGCATACCATTGATACGGTCCGGCGGGATGCGGCCCTGAAAAAATTATGGTTCGAGACCCAACCATCATCTAATGACAACAAGGTGGAAGTTATAATTAAAGGTAAAAAAACCACACTTGTTTATACCATTGATATGATCAGGGATGTTATCGACAGAATCAGTTTTTTTGCTAATGACATTGACTCTGCCGGGCCGACAGGACACCCGCGGCTCGGCAGAGATGTGGGGTTCCTGGAATTTTCTTATTTAGACGAAGCGGAATCAAATCAACAAGACTTCAACGAGCCGAATATAACCGGTTATGCCTGCACGTCACAAACGTCGGGGATATCGTGGTTGTTGAAGTTGGTCGAAAATGATTGATTTACTTGCATTTCAGTTTATGCGTACAAATTGAAGGAACTGTTAGGAAAGAGAAAAATGGGTAAAGGCAAAAATTTAATATTTTTGCTATTTGCAATAACATTTGCAGTGAGTTCCTCTTTATTGGGGGCCACCATTTATGTGGATGATGATGCTCCCAGCGACCCCTGTCACGGCAATTCCGACTTCAGCGACCCGCTGGAAGATGGTTCAACAGAACATCCCTTTGATGCTATCCAGGAGGCGATCGGTGTCAGTGATAACTGCGATACCGTTATTGTTTTAAGCGGTATATATACTGGTACTGGCAATCGTGATATTAATTATGCAGGCAGAGCTATAACTGTACGCAGCAGCGATCCGAACGATTCGGCCGTAGTCGCGGCAACAGTGATTAACTGCCAGGGCTGTGCCAGCGAACCACACCGGGGATTCGACTTCTACAATGCTGAGGGACCGGATTCTATTTTGGATGGATTAACGATTAAAAATGGATATGGTCCAAGTATGGAACTGGGTAGCTTTGGATGGCGCTCGGTAGGGGGAGCTATCCGCTGTTATGATACAAGTCCTACTATTAGACGATGCCGAATTGAGAATAACGTAGTGGGAGGTTATGGAGGTGGTTTATTTTGCGTGGGAGGTTATTGTAATACGATCATAGAACACTGCATTATAACCAGCAATTCATCTAATAATGCAGGAGGGGGGATAATGTGTTGGTATGGTGAAGAAGTAATTCGTCATTGTGTGATTGTGGGAAATACATCCGGTGAGTACGGGGGAGGTCTGCACACATATCGTAATCCTTGTCATGTTACTTTAAGTAATAGTATATTATGGGATAATTATTCGCTGTTAGATGAGTTACAAATTGGTGTTACGAGTACTGTTTATCCGTCTGAACTTACGGTTTCTTACTGTGATATTCAGGGCGGACAAGCGGAAGTGTTTGTGCAGTCGGGCTGTACCTTAAATTGGGGACCGGGAAATATTGATGCTGAGCCATATTTTGCTGACACCGGTAATGGTGATTATCATTTGAAGTCGCAGGCGGGAAGATGGGACCCCTTAAGCTCAAACTGGGTAGAAGATACCGTGACAAGTCCATGTGTGGACGCCGGCGATCCCTGCAGTGATATTGGCGATGAGCCGGAGAAGAACGGCGGCAGAATCAATATGGGTGCTTATGGAGGAACAATTCAGGCCAGTAAAAGCCTGGGCTATTATATATGGCATGTTGATACCGTAAGCGGGGATGATAATAATAATGGGTTCAGTAGGGATACAGCCTTTGCGACCATTCAAAAAGGGATCAACACAGCGGAAAATTCTGATGTGGTAATGGTCTGGCCTGGTGTTTATTTGGAGAACCTGGATTTTGCGGGAAAGGCCATCACCTTACGAAGTGCCGCCGATGCAGCCGTCCTCCAGAGTCCCAACGGCGGCGTAGCTGTGCTGTTTCATTCTAATGAAGATGCCAACAGTGTTTTGAAAAACTTTGTAATCCAAAACAGTTATACGGGAATTTTTATTATTGCCTCAGAACCTACTATTGAATACATAACCCTGGTAAATAATGAAACCGGCATTACCGGTTTCGATATGCCACAAAGTCATATCAGCAATTGCATTTTCTGGAATAACAGTTATGCGGACCTAATAGATTGTGAGGCCGCCTATAGCTGTGTTCAGGACGGAGACCCGGGGCCAGGCAATATTTCTATTGATCCGATGTTTGCCGATCCGTGTGCAGGGGATTACCATCTGGTTTCGGAGCTGGGCAGATTTGTGCCGGTTGATTCCGGTCAGTTCGGTAATCGGGATGGAGTCTGGGTCAGAGATGATAATACCAGCCCCTGCGTAGACACCGGTGATCCAGGGGTAAATCCTTCGGGAGAACTGATGCCCAATGGAGGCCGCGTCAATGTGGGCGCTTATGGGGGGACGCCCTATGCCAGCCAGAGCGCATGGCCACTAAAGGCAGATATCAACTACGACGGCACAGTAAATCTGGTTGATTTTGCGGCTCTGTCAGAGGAATGGCTGTTAGGTTTGCCCTGGGCTCAATAATCTGCCTAAATCTTGGCCATCTATATAATTACCTTTCTGAAAAAACGTCTAATTTTTTTATACAGGCAATCACTACATACTCTCAGGTCCATGCTGATGGCCTTACAGCAAATTGCTTGACAAAACTCAGCTTTTCTGATATAAAATATCTGTTTTTCGTAGTTCAGCCAACGTTAATATAGCCATTCGCAACTTTTATATCTATCAGTACTTACAGGACATATCATGGGTTGGATCCGAAAAGGATATACTCTCTTAGGTAGTGTCAAG
>Ga0272443_10007597_pt1 | contig 10304 bp, 7 predicted proteins | sample SSMAcet12_FD_193581 | JGI IMG/M metagenome (GOLD analysis project Ga0272443, IMG submission 193581) | Marine sediment archaeal communities from Little Sippewissett salt marsh, Falmouth, MA, United States - SSM-Acet-12 | ecosystem: Environmental > Aquatic > Marine > Wetlands > Sediment ... | reverse complement strand
TGCGGCAATCTCAGATGGTGTTTCTTCAGGCATAATATTGTGTGCTGCCCAGTTTAGAGCCTGACTAACCGTCATGTCCAGAAAATCTTCCCAGGCCTCCGATTCCAGTTCTTTCATTTTACGTTTTGCCTGTTTTGGATCGGGAATATTAGCAACTAATTCTTTAATGGCATCATCAGTTTTCATATAAATCGGTCCGTTTCCTTCTTCAACTTCCTGTAACATCAGATAGTTTCTAAGATTGGCCGGAGTTGGTTTTGATGTTCCGTAAGGTGCCCAGTTCTCTAGTTCAGCAGCCCGGGTTTCCATATAGTTTTCTCCTTTGGCGTTAGTTGCTTTTGATTTAAACAGCAAAAACCATGCACCAACAGGTCCGTATGAATCTTTAAAACGAACGGGCACAAAACGCACTTCCTGACAGGTCATTTCAGCTCCGGCTTTTAAGGTAAAATAAGCACTGGCACCAGAATTAAATGGAGGATACCACGAACGTCCCAAACCTTCTCCAACAGAACGCGGACGGAAAATATGAACAGCGCCTCCCATTGCATCGAGCACGGCTTTGGCTTTAAAGATGTAGAACTTGTTTTCACGAACGCTAAAACCGGCAGCTCCAACGCAGCGGTCACCATCCATAATGGGTTCTGTAATAAAAACCCGTTCAATATATTGTCCGTTGTCTCCAAGTTCTTTTAAAGCATTTTTTGCAGCTTCAGAAACAATATTTTTATAGGATTCGCCATGAATCATTATTTGCCAGCGACCTTCATTTACATAATTTCCATCATCATCTTTCCAAATGGGTAATCCCCACTTTTCCAGAAGATGGACGCTGGAATCCACATGTCGGGCAATATTGGCCACAAGGTCATCACGGGCAATACCCATTAAGTCGTTTTTTACGTAATTCACATAGTCCTCAATGGTGTTTTTTCCATTCTTTAATCCAAGATAGAGATTGATAGCTGAAAGCCCCATAGCGACTGCACCACTGCGCTCCATGGATGCTTTATCAACAACCGTAACTTTCAAATTGTGTTTTTTTGCCCAGTGCGAAGCTTCAAAAGCTGCGCCGCAAGCAGCCATACCACCACCAAGAATTAATAGATCGGTTTCAATATATACGGTTTCGAAATTTTCGGTAATCATTTTTTATAGTTTTAGATGAAGGAATACAAAAATTTATATTTATTCGTCATCCTGAATTTATCTAAGGATCTGTTTCAACTTTCTAAAATTCTGAATCCTCACCTGAACGTATGGGCAGGAATTGCAGAATAACGTTCAGATGAAAAAAACTATTTTTTATAAAGATCCGCACCAATCGATTCGGGTTCAGTTCTCAGAGTTGGATCATGCAAATCATCTGTTCCGGTTGAAAATCCTGCATCTGGTTCAATACTTCCCTCTGAAGTAGTTCGAATTGGAAATTTAAAACGTTTGATTTTTTTATTTCTGAACCGAACTGACCACATAATGGAATCAGTACTTCGCATAGGTTGTACCGTTGCACCCAGCGGCATAAAATCGGCATATCCGCGAACTTCAATAGCCTGTGTAGGACAGATCTTCACGCAACTATAGCACTCCCAGCACATATCTACAGCCCGGTTAAAAGCTTTATTTGATTCTTTATCAAGCACCATCAGGTCATTCGGACAAATATACTGGCACGCAGTTCTGTCCTGTGCCTTACATCCATCACACTTATCATTGATTACAAAACTTGGCATAGTTTTCCGGTTTAATTTTTGAAAAAAACAAAAATAACAAATTATCAAAAGGCTATGCGAAATGTGTTTTGTGGCATAAGGAGACTATTTAAACTGAATTTGAATAATTAATAAACTAAATGAGGAGAAGCCTGAATTTTTCAAACAACTTTCCGCGGAAAAAAATTCTCTATACGATACAAGATAGTAGAATTAACTGTTCAGAACAAAAGCAATTACAAGTGCATTCCACACTCTTTTCCTGAACTTTGTTCCCACCACCAGCGACCGGCACGAATGTCTTCACCCGGTTGAATAGCTCTGGTACAAGGCTGGCAGCCAATACTAACAAAACCTTTGTCATGAAGTATATTATAAGGAATATGATTTTCTTTTACGTAATCAATGGTTTGTTCAAGGGGCCATTCCATTAAAGGATTGTATTTAATAATTTGATTACCTGCATCCCATTCAAATTCCCGCATCCCGTTACGGTTTTCCGATTGTGCCGCACGAATTCCGGTAATCCAGATTTCGTTACCGGATAAAGCCCGTCTTAAAGGAATTACTTTTCGGATGTGACAACACTCCTTCCGGTTTTCAATGGATTCATAAAAACTGAATGGCCCTTTGTTAGTCACCAATTTTTCCACTTCTTCTGTTGGCGGAAAATATGCCTGTATTTGCTTACCATACTTTTCAACAGTGCTGCGGTAAACTTTGTAGGTTTCGGGAAAAAGTCGGCCGGTATCCAGTGTTATAACTTTTATATCAAGATTATTTTTAAAAATTATGTCGGTAATTACCTGATCTTCGTAACTAAAACTGGTTGTAAATATTACTTTACCGGGATGATTTTTTATTAAAAACTTTAGTTTTTCTAAAATCGATTTTTCTGATAGTTTGGTGTTATATTGTGTTGCAAGATCTTTTCTCATTATAATAACTGGCTTATGGCTAACAGCCTCTGGCTGCTTGCTTGAAGCTGTTAGCTGATTCTTCTTCACTTTAAATCTTTCTATAAACTAACAATTATTTTTAACCGTGATTGGATTGAAATGTTTAACCTTATTTTCATCTTTCAGCCTGCAAAGATATTATTTTAGAGAAAAACAATTTAAAATAAACTGGTCATTAAAAAACTACTGCCTACTGACTTCCGACTTCAAGCTTTATTCCACATACAAAACCAATCCTTTCAAATATTCACCTTCGGGATGATAAATATTTACCGGATGGTCGGTCGGTTGGCTTAACTGATGTAATATCCGCACATTTCTCCCTGAAATGGCAGCTGCGGAAAATACAGTTTCTCTGAATTTTTCTTTTGAAACAACCTGAGAACAGGAGAAGGTGAACAATATTCCACCTTTTTTGATCTGTTCAAAGGCTCTTGTGTTTATTCGTTTGTACCCTTTTAATGCTTGTGGCAAGGTATTTCTGTGCTTCGCAAAAGCCGGCGGATCCAGAATTATTAAATCGTATTTGTCCTGAATATCTTTTAAATATTCAAATCCGTCAGCCACAAAAGCTTCGTGTCTGTTATCGCCCGGGAAGTTGAACTCCACATTTTCACGGGTCAAATCAATTGCTTTTCCTGAAGCATCAACAGAATGAACCAGATTTGCTCCACCTTTCATGGCGTAAAAAGAAAATCCTCCGGTATAACAGAACATATTCAGAACATCTCTGTTTTTCGAATAATTCTGAACAAGCATCCTATTTTCACGTTGATCAACAAAAAAGCCTGTTTTCTGTCCCTGTTCCCAGTCAACTTTAAACCTCAATCCATATTCCAATACTACATTTTCAGCATTATCACCAAATAGATAACCATCTTCCGATTTAAGTTCAGCTTTAAATGGAAGTGTTTTAGAACTTTTATTATATACCGCTTTAAGATGATCCCCCAAAACTTCCTGCAATGCATTTACCAGTTCATCTTTAATCAAGTACATACCGATTGAATGCATTTGCATCACAACGGTTCCATTATAAAAATCAGCAATTAAACCCGGCATTCCATCACCTTCGGCATGGATTAAACGAAATACATTGGTCTCGGTGTTGTCAGCAAAGCCAAGATTTTTGCGAAGCTTCCAGGCACTTTCAATTTTACTTTTCCAAAAATCATAATCAGGTACAATTTCTTCAAACGAAACTATACGTATTGCAATCGACCCGATTTGATAATGTCCAATTCCTAAAAACTCATCTTTATTGGAATAAACAGTAACTAAATCGCCTTCTTCAACACTACCATACATCTTTTTTATGGCACCCGAAAACACCCAGGGATGAAACCGTTTTAAAGATTGATCCTTCCCCGATTTTAGTACAACCTTCGTGTAATTCTGAAACATTATGAAGTCTGGTTTGAGAAGTTTTCGTAAATCTTCAGAGCCGTCCAGGCATCAGTAGCGGCATAGATCTGTTGCTTCTCTGTTAACTCCTCCGCTTCCCAGTTAGAAAGCTGTGCCCCTTTTGATATCCGGAATCCACATGCAATAGCTGTTAACTTCTTTAAACTGAAATTCTGAATTCCCAACTCTTTTGCGCTATCCTGTAACTCTATAAATCCTTGTGGTTCGAACCATTTCCATTCCTGTAATCCTTTGATATCATCCCGAATAGCAACACCTGGTTTTATTATTTCCGGATTTGACAGGATATCACAGATTTTTTTTGACAAACCGATACGATTTACCCGAATTAAAAAGGCCTGATGCTTTGTTGATAATTGCAGTAACGCAACTTTATAATTTACACCTTTTTTGAACGAAGGTTTTGTTTCAGTGTCGAATCCTATAACTTCTTGTTTTGAAAGAATTTTTTCGGCCTGCCGAAGTGATTTGTTTGAATCAATGACCATAATTTTTCCTTGAAACCACTTTAATGGCAAATCGGTTAACTCTTCCGTTGTAATACTTTCTTTAAACATCCTCTAAATTCTCTTCGTCGCCGGTTCCCCAATAATTATCCAACCATTTAGGATTACCTGTTCCGGCTTCTATATCTTCTTTTTTTTCTGATTCTCCAAAATCAACTTCACTGTACACCAGCATGTGCACAGCCCGCATAACATTAACGAGTTGTTGACCCCATGATTGTTCAAAATAAAACAAACATTCAGCCAGAGAATCATTCATTACCTCCTCATTTCCGATACTGTAAGCTGTCAAAAAATCTTTCAGGCTTTGATAAATATCCAGAAGATTTTCAGAAAGGCTGGCAGTAACAGTCTCCTGTCCGAACTGTATACCTGGATCAAAAACTTCATAGAAACCATCGTTTTCATTTAAAAGCTGCAACCATTTCTGATGCAAAATATTATAATCCAACTCAGTTACATATTTCTCCAGTTCGTCCTCAAGTACTGGCTCAATTTTAGGTAAAACTGATACCTTAATGTACAATAACGGCAGTAACTTCTGAAGTTTTTGCAGGTTTTCCTGTGCAGAATACCTGGAAACGTTCTCAACAGAACCACAGTATTCATTTGCCACAGTTACAAACTCAACAACATTCTTTGAATAAACAACATTATGTACCTCGTGATTTCCCATTGTGCTGCAAAAACCAGTGCAAAAGTAAAAAAGATTTTCAGAATGCTGTAAATGGTAAAACTACGAAATGGTTTGAACAGGAATATTTGAGTGTTAGCTTCATTTTTTCAGGCTGTTATGCAGAACATGTTGCATTTAACTACTGCCAACTGAGACTATTTTTCTTTCCACTCCAACCGGTTATCAATCCTGTAAACTATTTTATTATTGTCTAACAACCATTTTATAACCTGACGCATTTTTTGTTGATCTCCTTTTAAGTGAAGAAGTAAGGTTTCATAGGTAACAGGAGTAGTCAGTATCTTTTTCACCTCTTTTCCTATTGTTTCAAAATCATATGAACTCAATTCCATGTTCTCCAATGACTTACAAACATCACATATTCCGCATCGGGGTGATTCGGTTTCGCCAAAATATTGAAGCAGAATCTGACTTCTGCAATTTGTAGAGCTTGTGCCATAGTCAATTACGGATTCAATGCGGCTGGTTAACTCTTTCTTTCTTAAATCGTAGTTTTCTTTTGAAATTTTTAACCGGTCTGCACTTAGTCGCTCCTTTAGAAAATAGATAAACGGTGTTCGGTTTCGGGGAATATAGTCAATTACATTAGATTTTCTTAAATGTTTCAGGTAGTTGTACACTTTTTCCTGGTCTAACCCTGCTCTCTTTGCCAATAAATCTTCATCAACTGCAACGTAGCCTGTAAAAAGTCCTGTATAAGATCTGAGAACCAACTTAATGAAACCATCCAATTCTGAATTTGCAACCTGAAATTTATACAGTTCATCTCTTGAAACCACAAAATAAATTCGGGAAGGGCTGTCTACCTCCTCTGTAAATTCCAGATAACCTTCCCGTTGTAATATCTTAAGGCTATTATAAACCATTGCTTGTTGAAATTTATAGGCCTGAGCAAAGCCCTGAAGATGAAATTCAAAGACCTGTGATTTGCCGTAACCTTTTGCAATCTGCAGATAATTGCAAAGTGCATCGTAAATTCTTTTGATGTTGGTAATCTCAGGGAAAGCAACTGTTATGTGTTTTTTGAGTTTGGTTGTATCAGTATTATTATATAGTAATACAGCCGCTGATTTTTTCCCATCTCGTCCGGCACGTCCGGCTTCCTGATAGTAAGCTTCTAAAGAATCGGGTGGTTCAATGTGAATTACAAAACGAACATTTGGTTTATCTATTCCCATCCCAAAAGCATTTGTAGCAACAATTACCCTTGTTTTACCTTCTAACCAATTATCTTGTTTTTCGTTACGTACATGATTACTCAATCCGGCGTGATAATAATCCGAGGAAATGTTATGAGATCTAAGTTCTTCTGAAATTTCTCTTGTTCCCTTTCTGCTTCTTACGTAGATAATTCCTGAGCCTTTCGACTTCTTAATGGTGTTTAGCAAATAAGCAGTTTTGTTTTCAAGATTTCTAACCAGGTAACTCAGGTTTTCTCTCTGGAAAGACATTTTCAGAACATTCTTTTCTTTAAATCCAAGTTTGTCCTGTATATCATCTGCCACTTTTGGAGTAGCTGTTGCAGTTAAAGCAAGAAACCTTACACCAGGAAGTACTTTCCTGAGTTTGATGACTTTCATGTAACTGGGTCTGAAATCGTATCCCCATTGTGAGATACAATGTGCTTCATCTACGGTTATCAGATTAACCTTCATCTGCTCCAAACGCTCTGTAAAACGATCACTTCCAAGCCTCTCCGGAGAAACATAGAGAAATTTATAATCACCCCACACAGCATTATCCAAGGTTAATTTAATCTCTCGTTGAGACATTCCACTATGGATAGCCAGGGCTTTCACACCTTTTTTGTTTAGGTTTTGAACCTGATCCTTCATTAATGCAATTAATGGAGTGATGACAATGCAGATGCCATCCTTATATAATGAATATACCTGGAAAGTAATGGATTTTCCTCCTCCTGTTGGCATCAAACCAAGTGTATCCTTTCCTTTATTTACAGAATTTATAATATCCAGTTGCAAAGGACGAAAGTCAGAGTATCCCCAATAGCGTATTAATATCTGCCTGAAATCTTCCATTAATACAAATTAAGAAATCATTTCAGGGTTTAACAATTTTTATTGTTCAAAACGACGGTGAGTGCAAAATAATTGGATAGTAGTCTGTTAATTTTTTGTAGTTTTGCGGATTATTAAAAACATAAAAACAATAAAACATGTCGTTTTTTTCAGATAAAATTGCGTTTGAAGGTTTAACGTTTGATGATGTTCTTTTAATTCCCTCATATTCAAAAATTTTACCACGAGATGTAGATTTGTCTTCAAAATTTACCAGATCAATAACCATTAATACTCCAATTGTGTCGGCAGCTATGGATACCGTTACTGAATTTAGAATGGCTATTGCAATAGCTCGTGAAGGAGGAATAGGGGTTATTCATAAAAACATGGATATAGAAGAACAGGCTCATCAGGTAACCACAGTAAAACGTGCTGAAAACGGTATGATCTATGACCCAATTACAATTACTCCGGGAAAAAAGGTAAACGATGCTTTACAATTAATGGCCAAGTATAAAATTGGTGGTATACCGGTAGTAGACGGCCGGGGATATTTGCTTGGAATTGTAACCAACCGGGATCTTCGGTTTGAAAGAAATATGGCTCGTCCGATTTCCGAAGTAATGACCAAAGAGAACCTGATTTCAACAACAGAATCAACAGACTTAGAGAGCGCAGCCGATATACTTCAGAAATATAAAATTGAAAAGTTACCAGTTGTAGACAAAAAGAATAAATTAATTGGTTTGGTAACTTATAAGGATATCACGAAAGCAAAAGATAAACCATTGGCATGTAAGGATGAAAAAGGTCGATTAAGAGTTGCTGCCGGAATTGGAATTGCAGCAGATACAATGGATAGAATTGATGAACTCGTGAAATCACAGGTTGATGCATTGGTAATTGATACTGCACATGGTCACTCAAAAGGTGTGGTTGACTTACTTAAAAAGATTAAAGCCAAATATCCGGAAAAAGATGTTGTTGCAGGAAACATTGGCACTGCAGAAGCAGCAGTGGCCCTTGTAAAAGCCGGAGCTGATGCTGTGAAAGTTGGAATCGGACCCGGATCAATTTGCACAACACGTGTAATTGCCGGAGTTGGAGTTCCTCAGCTTTCAGCTGTTTACAATGTGGCCAAAACAATAAAAGATTCCGGAATTCCTGTTATTGCCGACGGCGGAATACGGTACTCAGGTGATATTGTTAAAGGAATTGCTGCTGGTGCAAATTCAATAATGGCGGGAGGATTATTCGCAGGTGTTGAAGAATCACCGGGCGAAACTATTTTGTACCAGGGAAGAAAATTTAAGTCGTACCGTGGAATGGGATCCATTGAAGCCATGCAAAGAGGATCTAAAGACCGTTACTTCCAGGATATGGAAGAAGACATAAAAAAACTTGTACCTGAAGGCATTGCAGCCCGTGTTCCTTACAAGGGAAGTTTGTATGAAGTTCTTTATCAGCTAATAGGTGGTTTGCGTGCAGGAATGGGATATTGCGGAGCCCGGAACATAGAATTGCTTCAACAGGCAAAATTTACAAGAATCTCAAATGCCGGTGTTCAGGAAAGTCATCCCCACGACGTAAGTATTACGCGAGAAGCACCAAATTACAGCAGTCGCCAGTAGTATTCTTTTTTAAGATTTGTGATAATAAATAGAATAATTTGGAAGTTCCAGTTATATCCAGATTGCAACAAGAAGAATAAAGTTAAATCAATGATGATTAAAAAACTTGTAATATTTCTGCTATTCCTGTTTTTTACATTTAATCCTTTTGCCAGGGATGAAGAAACGTTATTGACTATTGGTAATACAAAAGTGAGTAAAGCAGAATATGAACGTATTTACAGAAAAAACAACAACAACTTATATAACCCGGAAGACAAAAAATCACCTCAAGAATACCTGGAACTTTATATTAATTTCAAATTAAAGGTCCTTGAAGCTGAAGCGTTAAAAATGGATACAAATTCTGTTTTTATTAATGAGTTGAAAGGTTATCGAAAAGAACTGGCAGCTCCTTATCTGACCAACGTGGAATTTAATGAACAATTAGTTCGCGAATTATATGACCGAATGACCAAAGAAGTAAATGCCAGTCATATTTTATTGCGCGTAAACAAAAATGTCACAGAAGAAGAAGAACAGAAAGTGTTGAATAAGATTAATAAAATCAGAAAAGAAATTATTGAAGGAAAGGACTTTGGTGAAGCAGCTGTTCAATATTCAGAAGACCCTTCTGCAAAAATGAATAAAGGTAACCTGAATTATTTTTCTGCCTTTCAAATGGTAGCTCCTTTTGAGAACGCAGCATTTAGCACACCTGTTGGAGAAATCTCAGAGCCGGTTCGCAGTTCTTTTGGTTATCATCTTTTGAAAGTACACGACATCAGGAAAAATCGCGGTGAAATAAAGGTAGCGCAAATAATGAAGGCATTTCCCAAGGATGCCACACCTGACGTTAAGGAGAAGTTAAAAAAAGAGATAAACGATATATATATTGAACTACAAAATGGAGCCGATTTTGCAGAGCTAGCCAAAACAAAATCGGATGATAAAAATTCTGCTGTTAAAGGTGGTGAAATGCAGTGGTTTGCAGCAGGAAGACTGGTTAAAGAATTTTCAGAACCTGCTTTTGCATTAAAAAATAACGGTGATTATACACCTCCTGTTAAAACGGCATATGGGTATCATATAATAAAAAAACTGGATCATCGCAGTGTTCCTTCATTTGAGAAATCAAAACAAGAAATTGAAAACCGGATAAAAAATGATCCGGCCAGAAGCATAACCAGTAAAACTGCATTTATTGACAAATTGAAACGGGAATACAATTACAGTGAAAATATTCAGGGTATTGCCAATATTAAAGGTAAAAGTATTGAATCGGAATTTCAAACTACTGATTTTGAAATATTTAGAATCGATAATAAAATATATTCTCTAAATGAGTTTCAAAGATATATTCAAAAAAAAGAG
>Ga0272443_10007596_pt1 | contig 10305 bp, 1 predicted proteins | sample SSMAcet12_FD_193581 | JGI IMG/M metagenome (GOLD analysis project Ga0272443, IMG submission 193581) | Marine sediment archaeal communities from Little Sippewissett salt marsh, Falmouth, MA, United States - SSM-Acet-12 | ecosystem: Environmental > Aquatic > Marine > Wetlands > Sediment ... | reverse complement strand
ATGGAACAACGCCAAAATAAAAGACACCGAAGCAGCCGACATAATCAGAGTCATAAACGGAAAAATAGAAAACACCAGCTTCTACCACACATTCAACAACACCCACACCCAAATATGGATAACCAAAAAAGAAACACAAATCTTCATCAAAATCGACAACCTCACCAAAAACCTCAACCCAAGCGAACAAGAAGTATTAAAAATAATACTAAAAGAAACAATATTACAATCCGCATCAAATAAAAGCGCATCGAATACATCGAATTCACAATATTACAAATCAAAACCAATTACCTAAGGGCAATCTGGCTCCGGGCCATCCAAATACAAATATGATATTAGATACGTTATATCAAAAATGTTAATCGCCCCATCGTTGTTTACATCTGCAAGCTCCATTGGATCAGGCGCTGGACCTTCAAGATAAAGATATGAAATAAGATATGTTATATCGAAAATATTGACAATGTCATCCCCGCTGGCATCACCGCAAGCTCCACAACCCATATCTAATGCGCCTATTAGCGTGTCACAAGCATTGTTTTCCGGTAAGCAAGGTGAATTGGCGGCCAGATAAAAATCGGCGTTGGTCGTGTCGCAAAAGTGAGGGTCTTCAGAAATATTGCCATTCTCCCCGGGTTGTTCGGGTATGGAATCGTAATCACCTTCTGTATTCGCAAATACATTATTACAAGTAACTTCACTTGGGCCATAGTCAAGGATCAATAATCCCATTCCGTTATTATATGATATAATATTATTATAAATATATAGGGCTGCCGCTCTTTGGCTTGCATCGATTGCCGTACTTGTATTATTTGAGATTGTGCATCCTGATATGATCATATCCTCCTCACATATTTCGCATGTCCCCCCGATCAGTGAAATAGGAGCATCGTTGTTTATATATAGACAATTTACTATATGAAAATCACAGATGTCACCCGAAGCAGTAATCCCACCGGAGTTACCACTGAATTGGCAATCGGTAAAGAAAGCCGATGCTTCTTCCAAAGGATTATTAAAAATATCACCAGTATTATTCCTAACTAAACAACCATTGATATCAATGGCCGCATGATAGCCAGTAGCAAATACAGGTCCAGTGAGGTTCTCATATATGCAATCTGTCGCAGACCTCATCAACATGCCCCTATTACCATCTCTTATAGTGCTATTATAGGCATTCGCCGCATAAAGAGCCAAATCATTATCATAAAAATCGCAACTGTCTATTATTAGTTGGCTGCTTCCTGTAAAAAATCCGGCAGATCCGCCTGTCGCCCAACCTCCAACATCGGTATTTTTCAGATACACTACACTACCATAGCCAGTTTCTATACCTTTCCCGGTTCTGTTAATACCAAGCAACTCAGAATTTATAATACTGCAAAGATAATAATCCATGATATAAAATCCATTTTGGCATTGATTAATATTAATATTAGTACAAAAGGTTGTATCCATATAACTAACTGGAGTAACGCAATAAAATGCGGTTTCAGTCGATTCAATAACCATATTTTTAATACTCGGCGAAGATTGACATAGGAATATGCCTATGTTTGAATTCGCGAGTTTAAAGCCGTCTATAATTGTCGTTGCTATTTCTCCAGTTAGATAGAGATAAAATCCATTATTGTCTGCACCAGGCACTATGGTTGTTGAATCGGAACCTTGCTCAGACTTTAGCAATATTGCTTTGCCTTGTGTAGATATATCAGATTCAAAATAGGTTCCAGGCATAACTAAAACTGTATCTCCCGATTGGCTGGCATCGATACCGGTTTGTATGTGGGCATAAGGTAAAGATTCGGTTCCATGCTGGGTCGTATCAACCGCGGCGGAATCAACATATATTGTCAAGAATAGCGAGTCGCAGTAATTGCCTTGGAAGGCACCAGCATCGGTCCCTGTCGAATCGATATTAATACATGGGCTGTTAGCGGCAAGATAATAATCGGAACATAAACGAGGATTTAAGGAAATATTATACTCCGAAGGTAATGGATTTATGCTCGCATTATAATCGTTTGGTTCATTTCCCCAAATATCATTGGCAGATATTATTTCAATAGGTTCTGTACAATATATTCCTCCTCCGTTAGATGTATAATAAGATGTATCATTTGCATTATCGGCGTAACATTGATTGCTGCAGATAAGATTGTGGTCTATTGAATAAATTCCGCCGGACACCAAATATATCCCGCCTCCATATATTTCTTCCTCTTGATTATTTGGATAATTAAGTCTACAATAATTGCCATCAATCGTATTGTTTTTAATCATTAAGGTATCAATTCCTGTGCTATTATCCGCGTATAAACCGCCGCCTTTCGAAAGTAATCCTTGGTCATAATGGGGATGACCGTCAATGTAATTTCCCGTTATTAAATTGTCTGAAATAGTGCCTGCTCCAATGCAGCATAATCCTCCACCGTATAAAAATGGAGTACCGGTTATATAATTATTCCTTATTATATTACCCTTTATCATAAAATGTTCTGAAACACAATATATACCAGCTCCATATGCATAGCCTTCAAGACTGATGGTATTATTCTCAATAAGATTATTACTTATTTCGATATAGGCGGTATCCAAACTCCCATTTTCGACGCCAATCCCGCATCCCCGTACCGTAGAAGTATAATAGTTCCAATGTCTATCAGCAATATAATTGTCGGTTATAAAAACGGAATCACTATTATATACAAGGATCCCCTTGCTATGGCCGCCATATATTCTGCAATTATTTATTTCTATATTGCTTGTACTATGTATAGTTATACACCCTTCACTAACGTCTCCGGCCATTGATAAATTGCTTATTGTAATATTGTCATTATCGGACAGAATGAAATATCCATATTCATCCATATAATAATCCGGCGATTCGTTAATAATTATAGAATCGGCCGCCCCATACCCGATAATATAAATGCTACTTGTACTCGGATGTCCATCATATTCATAACCGAGGATAGTGGCACCCACATATTCACCTGGCATAATCATGACAGTATCGCCGATTTTCGCACTATCCACGCCCTCTTGAATTGTTAAAAATGGATATTCGAATGAACCATCCCAGGGACCTGATGAGTTATCATCATCGACGTACCATACCGGGCCGGTGTAGGCGCTGCAGCCTTCGCCAAGCGCTCCAATTAGTACATTGCAGCCATTATTTTCGGGTAGACAAGGAGAGGAAGAATTAATATGGAAATTACCGCTATCAGAATTACAAAAACCGGGATCTTCCGGGATATTGCTGGTGTCAATTGTAATGGTATCCGGCCTATATAAATTGCAGACGCCATAAACATCGTTGCATTCCCAAACCACCGAATTACAATCTTCAAAGCCGACATTGGCGGTGTTTTCAATACCCACCGAATCGGTGGCGCAATTATGGGCGACTATATTGCGATTACCAATAAGATTGATTCTGGCCGCGGATAATCCGGTTCCGAGATAGGTCCCATCATTGTAGGCAATGGTATTATTATTGACCGAATATTGAGTTCCCGTATATGAGGAATTGTAGAGAAAGATTCCACCACCTTCCCAAATTGAATTGTTGCCGTAAACAACATTGGAATCCAATATACCACCGGTACTATTGGCTGATGCCATTATGCCGCCGCCCCAGCTGGCTTCGTTGTTATAAATAGTATTACCCCTTAGTTCGGCATAAGAATTATTTCGAAAACAAATACCTCCGCCCGAGCCGCCAGTCGCCGTATTATTATGAATGGTACAGTTTTCAATTACGGCCGGGGAGTTATAAACCAAAATTCCTCCGCCCGAATTATGCAGGGTATCATTCTGCGACTCACCGCCGGATATATCAAAACCGATTATTTTAACCGTATCCGGGGCGTCAACGACAGTAATAACGCGTCGATTTGGTACTGCAACAAGTGAGACTGGACTACTTTTGGTTGAATCTGCCACCATCAAAATCAACGATTTTTGAGCCATAACAATTTGCTCGGTATATTGACCCGGCAATACTATCACAGTATCGCTAGTATTTGAGGAATCGATTGCCTTCTGAATCGAGATAAACGGGAACTCATAAGAACCATCCCAAGGGCCAGATGTATTGTCATCATCAACATACCAGACTGGGCCACAATGGCCACAACCAACCCCGAAAGCGCCGATTAGAGTATCGCAATCATTGTTTCCAGGCGCGCACGGAGAGCAAGCGTGGATTTCAAAATCGCTATTGGATATGTCGCAAAACAAAGGATTGGCCGAGAAATTACCATTTGAATCAAATGGACTTTGGATTCCGACGTAATTTCCGCTATCGTTGCCGAATAAATCGCAGCAGCTTATTGCGACCGGTTCAGCATCGGAATCCATAATCCCTACACCGTGGTTGTAGGCTATAATGGTATTCGAAATATTAAGAGGCGAATAGGACGAGACAATTATTCCGCCTCCGATATTTCGAGTGATCGTACAATTATTTATATTTTTTAGCATACCGCCCACCGGCGATATTGGTGCGTAATTCGAATCATAGACGCATCCGATCATTTCAAACCTGGCGGGAATGGCAAAAGGGGATATTGAAAGACCACTATTACCGGAAATGTGACAATTTATAAATGATATTCGGGCATAATCATTTCCGGCATCGCCGATGATTTTGCCGGAATTGTATCTAATGTTACAGCCGGTTGCCGCCACATCGACAAATCTATTAAATACCGTATCGGTGATATTTTCTATTACGGAGTTCTCGATTGTTTGATAATGAATACAGGGCAGGTCCTCACAACTGAGAAACGCGATACTTCCATTGCTAATAACAGAGCCATTAATGACTTTACAATAGCCTACAATAGATTTTTCATTATCATTAAACAAACAACTGTCAATTGTGCAATATTCAAGTGTTCCTTGATAGTTATTATTTAAAATCGCGACCTCGTGTGAATTAAAATGACTATTAAATACATATAATACAGGAGGATCGCCTTCCCAATTAGACATGAGAATACCCGTCGTTGTTCTCGCTTCACCTGTAATTAGACAGTTATCTATAAAGCAGTTTATTGAATTGTGGATATTTACGGCAAGAGAACAATTCTGGAATTGACAACCTTCTATTATCAGCTTTTCGTAATTCGTAAAGGATGAATTCGAACAGTTGACTCCCAAGAGTGAGGGCAAGATTAGATTCTTTAATTTGGCGGATGAGCTATCAATTTGTACTCCAATATTTGCGGAAATAATTTTGAATCCATTTAATACCGTAGTTGTATCTTCACCAGTGGTGAGAATCACCGATGCATTACCATCGCTACCGATTACAGTATTGTGAATATCCATTGTATCCTGAGAAAAGATAAAATTAGAGCCTAAAAGAATTCGTTTACCATTCAAATTAATAATTTCATCATATGACCCAATAGCAACCAATACGGTATCGCCATTTACGGAGACATTTATTCCCTCTTGGATCGTGGAATAATCGCCCGGTATGTCGATTATGGTTGAAAATGATAAATTTGCAGAAAATAAAATTAGCGATAACAAGATTGAAATTCGCATGCTATTTTTCATAGCCACCTCCGACTGGCGAGTAATACGAAATTTAGATTCTTTATACACCATCTCTGAGTCTGGTCCAAGATTCTTACAAAATATAGAATATTTACACCTTACAGTCAACCCAATCGAACCATAAATTAGAGTGGATTTAAATAAATTTTTAAAGGTTCGTCGCCAAAAATAATAGTACCACAGGAGCGACCACAAAGATAATGTATCAAACCGAATTTAGTCTAATAATGCGCCCATAGCCAAAACCAACCATAAGTCGCAATAAACCATAGGCTTACGACAATATCGGTCTGCTCACTTTTCCACCATTGACAAAATCGTCTTTTAATGTATCTTTTGAGCATAGGCAAAGAGTCTTATAGCCTTAATAAATAATTTCTCCGACCGGAGGGCAGGTAATGAAACGAGGCTTATTTTTTTCAATCTTGGGGGGGCTAATTCTATTTATTGTAAATCCATTATTCTCGGCCACGATCAATATTCCGGATGATTATTCCACAATACAAGGGGGGATAAATGTAGCGGGTTCGGGCGACGTAGTATTAGTTGCTCCGGGGACGTATACAGAGGACATCAATTTTAACGGCAAAGCGATTACAGTTCTATCATCTGGTGGACGTGATGTTACAATAATTGAAACAGCTTCAACTGGCGGAACCGTTGTAACCTTCAATAATAATGAAGACACATCCAGTATTCTTGATGGCTTTACAGTAAATGGATTATCAAAAAGTCGCGGTATTATGTGCGACGGAGCGAGCCCGATAATTCAAAACTGCGATGTTAGTTATTGCGTCCTTGTTGTTGATGGCCCTGGAATTTATTGTTTAAACTCTGCAGCTAAAATACGAAACAACCTAATTCACAATAACCAGGGTGGGGGCAGTAAGACCGGCGGGGGAATTTGCATTAAGGGATCGGCAGGGGCTGAAATATCATTTAATTATATTTACAGCAATACGAATTATGGAGGGCCAGGGATTGGATGCCCGAGTGCTTCAAATGTAAAGATAGTTTATAATTTAATTAGAGATAATTTTGGCGGAAGTCCTCAATCCGGCGGCATATACATAGCTGGGTTGGATTGCGAAATCATAAATAATACGGTAGTTGGTAATTCAAAAGGTATATCTCTTTTGGACGGTTCGGGGATTACCATTCTCAATAACATTATTACATCCAACCAAGGCCAAGGTATAGATCCGAGCGCAGCATTTGTGGATTATAATGATGTATGGAATAATGGCTATGCTAACAATCCGGGGCCGAATGGGATATCTTTGGACCCGCTTTTTATTGATACGTCGAGCCATGATTTCACTTTGCAAGAAACCTCTCCTTGCATTGACGCTGGTGATCCTGATCCTCAGTATAACGATCCGGATGGATCAAGAAATGATATGGGCGCATTTCCATACGGTCCGCCGAATGAACCACCGTTTTTAGACCCAATTGGGCCCCAATCGACTGATGAAAAACAAAATCTTAATTTTGCGGTTTCGGCATCTGATCCCGATACGACTATCCCGGAACTTATCGCAGTGGATTTACCTTCCGGGGCGGACTTTACCGATTATGGTGATGGCACCGGGCTTTTTGATTGGACACCCAATTATACCCAGGCAGACACTTATTACGTGACTTTTATCGCGTCTGACGGTAGTCTGTCTGATTCCGAGATAGTGGAAATTATTGTAAATGAAGTCCCAATCGGCCCGGTTATATATGTCTCGACAACCGGTAATGACACCACTGGCGATGGAAGTGATACGAATCCTTTTGGAACGATTAAATATGGGATTGGCTCTGCCGTCAATGGCGATACCGTTTTAATCCTCCCCGGCGCATATTCAGGAGAAGGCTGCCAGGATATTTCAATAGTTGATAAGTCAATATACATTATTGGGCAGCAGGGGGCGGAAAATATCATTGTAGATGTAGGTATAGGACATGATTTTTTGGTATTAAGCGATTCTTGGGGTGTACCCAAGAATGACACTACTTTTATAGATGGTTTGACCATTAGAAATGCTGATAAGGCTATATTAGTCTCACCCAACCCGGAACATGTCAAAGATATTCAAGTATGTGGCCTCATTATCGAATCGTGCTCCGCAGGTGTGATAATTGATCAGATGGCCAAGGAACAAAATATTTCGGAGAAAAGTGACAGTAAAACACGGGGCGCAACATTAAACATTAGTGAATGCGAGTTTATTTCAAATGTGATAGGAATTGAAATTGAAGGTTCTATGTATGGTGGTCTTGTGGCATCGATATTAAAATGTCAATTTTCTAATAATACTATGGCATACCATTACCCATCTCATTTGGGTCCCTATGGAAGTTGCATGATTGACAGCTGTACTTTTTCCAATAATGATATTTCTCTATCCGGAAATTTCGATTTGCATAACTCTCAAATAAATGGGGGTTTTATGGGCCTTCATGCTAATGGTTATCCGGAATCGGGATCATACGAATATAATAGCATAGCGAATTGTCTAATTACGAACATAACCGATACCGTTATAAGAGTGGGCACTGAGACGATTGTCTCTAATTGTGTCATTCAGAATAATGGCGGTATGCTTATATATGCACCCTATGGATATGGCGAAGGACGGCGAATCTTTATAGATAGTAGTGATATTATCAGTAACTCCGGGAATACCATAATTAATAACCGATTTCAGTTGACTAATTCCAATTATATAGGTAATGATGTTCTGATCCATTTAGAAAGGACTGTATATTCAACATCAGTCTCGAATTGCGTTTTTGTCGATAATCTCACAGACTGTATTGAGATTTCTGATAATTATAGCAGTCAATATTTTTTGTTGGAAAACACATTATTTTCAAATAATGCTGGGTACGCAATCAAATTACGCTCGGATAGTTATTCTACATATATTATTTCAAATACCAATATCTGTTTCAATAGCGGCTATGGTCTTATCTTAGATACAACAAATGGCTATCTCCCAAATATAACATTCTCGTGCAACAATGTGTTCAGCAACGATGACGGGGATTATTATATTTTTGAAAATCAGACTGGCATAAATGGAAATATATCGGAAGACCCATTATTATGCCATCCTGACACCGGAAATTACTATTTGGACGCCTGCTCTCCATGTTTACCCGAACATAACTCTTGCAGTACTTTAATTGGCGCACTTGGCGTAGGTTGCGCTGATCAATATTGCGGCCCGGTTTGGCATGTGTCAACAACAGGAAATGATTCAACTGGAGACGGAAGCGAATCAAATCCATTTGGCACCATTCAATATGCGATTGATGCGTCCTATGATGGTGATACGGTTATGATTGGCAATGGCGAATATTCAGACAGTGGAAATACGGGTTGTAGCTTTAATGGTAAACGCATTGTTGTACGATCGCAAAACGGTCCAGATAGTACAATAATAAAATGCGATCACTTTGGGTGGGGTTCCCTGAGCAGAGGCTTTATATTTCAAAATGGCGAGGATAGTAATTCGGTTTTATATGAGATAACAATATCAGGCGGAACTGTGGCATCTGGAAGTAATGGAGGTGGAAATGAATACTATGGTTCTTCACCAAAAATAGTTGGTTGTGTATTTTGTTTTGGCGGTAATGGATCCTCAGTATGTGATAGCTCTTCACCAATATTTGAAGATTGTAATTTTCATGAAAATAGAGCGGGATCCTCTCCAAAGAAAGGATATATAAGGAATAATGGTAGCGCCTTAGGCTGTATCAATAATTCTTCGCCGATATTAAGAAACTGTGTTTTTTATTTTAATGAGAATTTAGGATATCCTGGTGGTGCGGTAATTTGTGATGAATCCTCTCCAGTGTTTCTTAACTGCCAATTCATTAACAATACATCTTTCGAGTCAGCCGGCAATAATTATGGAGGGGCTATATATATTGAATTTTCATCCGTTTTAATGGATAGTTGTGTTTTTGATAATAATCATGGATTTGCGGGCGGTGGAGCCATATGTATCGTAGATAGTTCAAACATCATCCTAAATTATTGTGTTTTTAGAAAAAACCATGGACATTCAGGGGGTGCGATACGATCAGAATCTTCGTCCATAGAATTAACAAATTGTCAATTTTTAAAAAATTATGCTGGATATAGCGGATATCAGGATGAGTGTTATGGCGGGGCAATTCTTTCATTTAATTCGGAGATAGAGGTAAATAGCTGTGACTTTATTGCTAATTATGTAACTTGCGCACATGATGTATATAAATTAGGTGGAGCCTTTGCATTGTCCAATTCTAATATAGATATTGACGCATCTATTATAGCATTTAATATAGGTTATACTGGTTCATTTTGGTGTAATACTTCTGCGAACATTATAAATATTAATTGTACGGATGTTTTTGGCAATTTTGTTGGTGACTGGATTGGCTGTATATCTGATTGGGCAGATACAAACGGCAATTTCTCCGCCGATCCGTGGCTGTGCGATACTGCCAATGGCGATTTTACGATTAAAGATATATCGCCTTGCGCTCCCGAATATAATAGCTGCAGCACTTTGGTTGGAGCGTTAGGCGTTAACTGCTATGATGAGCGTCCCCGAATATTGCCTCCATTATCGGATACAGCAATAGAAGGTTCACAATATGTTTTTATTCCTATATATCAAGATGTTGATGGCCCGGATACGATAATAACCTATGAAGATTATGCACATTGGTTAT
>Ga0272443_10007595_pt1 | contig 10306 bp, 6 predicted proteins | sample SSMAcet12_FD_193581 | JGI IMG/M metagenome (GOLD analysis project Ga0272443, IMG submission 193581) | Marine sediment archaeal communities from Little Sippewissett salt marsh, Falmouth, MA, United States - SSM-Acet-12 | ecosystem: Environmental > Aquatic > Marine > Wetlands > Sediment ... | reverse complement strand
CGATAATAATTCCGCCGATCCCCATTTCGGTCAGCCGTTCCACCAGGGCTTTACTGCCCAGCTTATCATCATCGTCGAAATTGATGTAATAATCATCGATAAAAAAGCGCCGGTCGATAATCTTCAAAGTGGAATTGGAGCGCTTATCCATATACAGCTTCAACTGCTGATAGAACTTGTCAGCCTGCTTGTGATACAATTCATTGTCAGCGGCATACAAGCGGGCGGTTTTGAGCAAAACGCAGAATGTGGTCAGAAAATTGCGAGCGGCATTCATGCGCGCCGGATCGGAACTGAGACGCAGTCCGGGATCAGCCATGTTCAACCTCCCGCGAATTAAGGTGACGCTGGCGATATTTCAGGGCATCACCGGCCGCGCGACGCAACCAGCGCCGCCAGGAACGGCTTAATTTTAATATTTTGGCTTCAGCTTCTTCTGAATTGTTGTGAGCCAGGGCCCGGAGAGCGGCCAGACGCAGGTCGGTTTTGCGCACCAGACTGAAAAGGGATGAACCGCCGATCAAACCGGCCAGAACTTCGACAACTTCACTTCCGCCGATGCGGGAATAGGTCGCCAGCAGGCCGCTTTGTTCTTCCAGGGTTCTTATGAAGAAATCCCGGGAAAGGATAACAGCTCCTATGGCCTTGAATGAAACGGAACCCCCGATACGGCCCAAATGATCAAGGGCCAGGCGGCGCAGGCGAGGTTCTTCGTCATTGAGAAACCAGGCCAGAATAGCGGCGGCTTCCTCGGTTTTTACCAGAAGTAAAGCCTCGATAGTCTCTTCCCGAACGCGCACCTCAGGATTGGTGGCGCTTATTTTCAGAAAATGGAGGACTTCATTGGTTCCAATCCGGCCCATAATATAAACCGCATTACGCACCACGAACCATTTTTTGCTGTAAACTTCCTTGCCGATAACACTAAGATTCTTGCGGCCGTTGCGGACCAAATAATCGCAAACCATCATACGCGATTCGCGAGCCACCAAACGGGCCAGCATTTTTACGATATGCGACAGAGATTCCCAGCCCAGAGATTCTAGGTAAGTGGATATGGAACTGATGTCGATTTTTTCCTGGCGGTTTATAATGTCGGTCAGCCGTTCCACATGGCTGGAATCACCCGCCCGGCGCATAAATTCGGTCAGGCGAGCGGCCGTTTGCTTTTTGTCCTGAACCATTTCAATCTGGAAATTCCGCAGGGAATGGACAAAATCGGCCGCGGCCGCAAATGCCCCGCTCTTGAGAAGCTCATCGAGAATTTTATCGCAGATGACAACGGTTTCATCGAATTTTTCCCGGTCATCCCAGAATCGCAGAATATCGATCATTATGCGGGTGATGCAACGGTAATGGTCGAAACAACGGTTCTCTTCTACCAGTTTCTGCACCGCAACGGTATCTTCCCGGACCAGTTCGGCGCCTTTTTTGAGGAAATTCAGAAAGGGTCCGTCTTCACTGTCCGAACCGGATAATTCCATCTGGCGCAGTCCATCTTCCTGCTCATCACTGAGTTCACATTCTCTGAACCCGCCTTCATACTCGGGTTCATCTTCATCATCGGGTGATTCGAAAGCCAGTATGGCGGCAAAGTCCAGACCTCTTTCATCCTCAACACCATAATTGGGATATAATTCGTTTATGGTGATTTCGGAATTGAGGTTATCGAGAGCCAGGTCTTCGAGGGTCAGGAAATGAATGAATTCAAAATTCTCCTGCCACAGCAAAGTCACCAGGTCGCGGTCGGTGGAACAATCATTGCTAAAGTTTTTAAGCAGATTTAAAAATGCATTGAAATCCCCGATAGATAATCCGATGCGAAACTCCAGCGTGATAATACCGGCCTGATAAAACATCTCCGCCAGAGATTCATCACGTCCACTGTCCTGAAATACCGTATCACCCAGATATAGAATTTCTTCTTCTCTGATATCGAATTTCAATCCATCATAACGATTGACCAGTTCAACGAATTTGGTGGATATGGAAGATCGCATCCGGGTCGGCAGGGGATTGTCGTCGGGGTAAAGCGACAGGATTTTGACAACTTTAAGCAAATCGCGCAAAAGCAGATTAAGCTCGTGCTTAAACTCATCCTTAAGATGTTCTGTGAGTATAGATTCTGCCACTTATCCTGACCTTTACGATTCAATCAGTCACTATTTTGTTATCGGAAAAAAAGGCCGGATAATTAGGATGTATTAATTTACGGGCAAAGCCCTGGAAAGGTTCAGGATGATAATTTGACTTTACGTCTGAAAATCAGGTAAATGATAATAGAAGCACCCAGCCCCAAAAAAATTGGCTCCAAGCCCAGAAAGTAGGCCCCGGTTCCGGATAAACCGGGATATACCAGCCCCGCCAGTGTAATCAAAGCTGATATTATGATTGCACTTGCACCCGTTTTTGGCCCCAGCCGACGTTTACCCCACAGGGAGGTAAGCAAGGGAATAAGCAGGGCGGCGGTCCCTACCGACCCGAAATCATGCCAAATTTTTACCACCGAATCAGTCAATATGGCAATTAATACTGTCATAATAGCAGATAATATTAAGCCATAGATTGTCAACGACTTAATATTTTTGTATTTATTCCTCCGAAAGCGGCCAATTAAATCATGGCTTATGGTTGAGGCGGTCAGGAATATATAAGAATCAACTGTTGACATGATAGTCGCCAATAAAGACAGAATAAATATCCCCAGCATCCCGGCCGGCAGTAAGTTCATTGCCAGAGCGGGATAAGCCGCGACCGGATTTTCCAGTTCCGGCAATACGGCCCGGGCATATAGGCCGCAGGCGGTCGTCATGAGGTCAAATATCAGCCAGAAAAGAATGGAAATGAATATACCCCGGCGAGCGGTTTTAGTTGACCTGGCGGCAAAAACCCGCTGATAGAAGGCCGGTTCCACCAAAGTAGCTAGGGCGATTATATACCAGATAGCAATATATCCCGGTGAATTGCCCCCACTGGCTGAAAAATGAGTCGAGGGCAAATTCTGTCTGAGGAAATCCAATCCTCCATAAGTTGCTATGGCATAAGTTAATAATATTATAAAACCGGCGAACATAAGAATGAACTGAAATAAGTCAGTTTTCAACACTGCCCGGAAGCCGCCCGACGCCACATAGAAAACCGAAAATATCATCCCGATTATGATGCCCAGCCAGATCGGCCAGCCGAAAAGAATATTCAGCAGGACGCCGATCATCAGGACATAGGCCACCGGCAAAGTGACAACAATTAGTACCAGTGAACCGGCAATGGTAGCACCCGGACCATAATATTTATAGAGGCGATCGGGGATGGTCATATCCATGCCGCGGCGGGCGCGCCCGACGATAAAAATTGCAAACAGGGCCGCGGCGAGGTAATAGGGCACACCGAAAACCAGCCAGTTGCTGATGCCATAATTGAATGAAAACTCGCCGACGCCCAGAATCCCGCCATACCAGGTCGATACCAGAGTAGCAACGAAAGCCGGGAGGGTCAGGCGTCTCCCGGCCAGAATAAGATTTTCATCGGTATTATTATTTTCTCTCAGACTGCGCCAGGCAACAACCATCAGAGCCAGGACATAAACAATAATCAGAGCCAGATCAAAAGGTGCAATCATTGAACCGCCAGTTTGAAATTCACGAACCAACTGCGTTCCGCGGCCGGCCAGTAATAAAAATAATCGCCCCATTGATAGCCGAATGTTTTATATTTTTCATTAAAAATATTATCAACGCGGCCTTCAATGGTTAATTTGCTCCCCATCAGATGCCCCATATTGTAAGATGCCTTCAGTGATGTGACAACAAAGGGGCTGATGGATACATCGACCGCTTCATCATCGATATCGTAATAGCGGCCGAAATAGGTCAGATTCTGCCGTCCGGCGGCGCGGACGCGGCCGGATATATAACCCGGTCCGAAATCATATTCCAGATTGAAATTGGCCAGGTATCTGGGAAACAGGGGTATGGTTGCATCACGATGCTCAATAACACTGTCGGCTTCGATGATCTGATCATATTCCTTGATAATATTGTCATTAATGGAATAATTGCCGGACAGTTTCAGCCGCGGCATAATATTCCAGGCCCAGGACATTTCGATTCCCCGGTGAATTGATCTGTCGGCATTGCCGTAGGTGGGAAAACCATCGTCATTAAGGCCACCGTCGGGAACTATTTCATTGCGGTATTCCATCCAGAAGATATTCAATCCCAGTGCCAGTCGGGCAGTCCTGTATTCTGTTCCCAGCTCAAAATCATAAACCCGTTCGGGATCAACCAGGGGATCACCATAATAGTTAATATTGTTTTCCTTATGATCGAATTCCAATCGCGGCTGATCGGCCGGGTCGTCGGCATCATGAAGCATATCATCATTGGGCGTATGCGATGCGATAGAAAATCCGGCAAAGGCCGTCCAGTTATCGCGCAGAGCAAAGGTGGCTCCCAGATGAGGCGATAGAAAAAGCCAGTCCGGATCGAAAATATGACCGTCGTAGATGCCATAAGGCGTCTGATGCACGTCCCAGTTCATATATTTCAATTGCAGATCACCGCTCAGGGTCAGTTTCTCGCCAATTTCCTGAACCCGCCGCCCATGAATGGAAAAATTGTGAATCTTGCCGAAATACTCAAAATACTTGAAGGGATGATCGGCCGAAATATAGGACGGTTCCAGAGCATCGACCCAGATCACTTCGCCCCAGTGTTCCGATTCAAAATAGTAATAAGAAAGCCCCAGCGATGTTTCATGACCGGCGCCGCTCAGATTCAACTGACTGTTAAAGCCATACTGATTTTTTTCCACCTGTTTGCGGCGGATCAGATCGGATTCCAGTTCCTCATTATCGGAAAGATTGTATTCATAGGGTGAAGCCCCGGCGCGATACTGTTCATAATACCCCGTGCCGCGAATGAAATAAAGTGTGCTGTACAACACCGCCTGATCGTTGAAATTGTAAATATTGTGCAATTCGAAATGAGGCTGGTTGAAATTATCGGTTTCATTGTCATAAGTGTATGGATTGTAGCGGCGATTAACTTCGAGCATGTCTATATATACACCGTCCCAGGCGGCATGCGAGCGCATCGGTCCGCCGTAAATATTTACGGTGGTAATCATTCCGGGATTGAGGTGGCTGATAGAAAAATAATAGGCGGTGCCATCATACCATGACCGTTCGCGGTAACCATCGGAATATTGCTGGACCCAGCGGCCGCTTAAAGACCAGCCGCTGTTTAAGAGACCGCTGGAATATGCCACCGATTTCTTACGCATAATCCCGACTTCATTACCATCGCTGAAATACGAGCCATAACCCCATTCGGCTGAGTACTGTCGGTCGCGCGCCAGCGGGCTGAGCGACATATTCACCGATCCACCAAAAGCGGCATCGGCATAAAGAGAATTACCAACCCCGCGCTGAACCTGGATATTGTCAACCGTCTCGGCGAAATCCGGCAGATCGACAAAATACAGGGCATGATCTTCGGGATCGTTTAAGGGTACGCCATTAATATATACCGGCGTGCGGCGGGCATCGAATCCGCGAATTTTAAGATAACTGTACCCCAGGCCGCCTCCCGCATCGGAATAGGAATACAGGTTAGGTGTGTTTTCAAGAAGTTCCGGAATTTCCCCGAAATCATAAGTTTTATCTATTTCATCGGGGGAAAGATTTTCAAAAGCTATGGGCGATTGTTGCGCCACGGCTCGCCCGGCCGTTACCGTCAGGCCGTCCATAGGATGAACCTGGCGGCGCATGGTCACGATAAGCGATCCGGCCGAAAGATCAACTTTGATCGTTTTAGGTTTGAATCCAATGTGGGTGAAAGTCAAGCTGAGGCTTTTTAAATCGGTTTTGATTTCAAAGCGGCCTTCCGCATCGCTTTTAAAAACTCGATTTAGATCGGATGAATGGATATTGACGTTTTCAATTGGTTGACCCTCACTGTCAACTATTTGCCCTGTCAGCGATGCCGCCCAGAGAGAGGTTGGCTGGGTGGCGGTCAATATCAGGGCACAGATTGCGATGAGCAGTTTCTTCATCACTTATATCTCCCTGTTTTATCCGCTACCCGGGATTGGGGAATCGAGAAAATCGATTCCTGCGGTGCTCAGTAGGGGTGACTGATTAATTAAACAGATCATCCATTTCCCTACGCCGGCATTACCCGGATCAGGTGTGGAGGGTATATTCTCAGGTCCCGACTTCGGGACCACCCCCAACGGACTGTTGTTAAAAAACACATTAACTAATTGCAGGTCATACCTTTTCATCTTAAGGTGATAAGGTCCAGATTTTTCGTTTAAAGGAAAACCGCCTGCCGGGCAGGGGGAGGGAAAAGGCGGCAGACGGTTATAAGGAATTTGTTATAAACCGTTTCCCTACGCCGGTATTACCCGGATCAGGTTTAGAGGGTTTAATCTCAGGCCCTGTGCGCAGGACCACCCCCAACGGCTTTGCCGAATTATTTTCAACTATCGAAATAATAACAGAGGATGAATAAAATGCAAGGGAAATTATTGCCCCTGAAAAAAAAACCTTTATGATATAGAGGTCGCCCTGAGTATAACAGGAAGAGGTAAAACAAGATGGAATGCGTTCGGTCTAAAATTTATTTTATTCTTATTACGGTTTTATTTTTGATCGGTCCGGCTGTGAGTGAGGCTCCGGATGTTTCTGATATGGCCACGGAAAGATTTCTGGATTTTTCCTTCCAGTATGATTTCAGTCAGATCAGCGGCGAACAGGGTTTGCACGATTTCGTTATGGCTTATGATTCGCAGTTGGCCTTTATCGCATATCGGCGCAGTAAGGCCGGACTGGAACGCGGGCACAGTCCGGGATTCGAAAGTGATTTTTCTGACAGGCTCGAAGAACGCTATCGCCATCTCCTGAACGATGGTTTCGTTTTTGAGCAAATCGAAAAATGGCGCACCGAAACCGCCGATTCGGTTCTGCTTAATTTTTTTAATCTGTTAATTCGCCAGCGTCGGGAGTTGACAGCCGATCGGACAGTGGCCAATGAGATAGGTCAGCTATCGGAGCGCATGGCGGACCATCTGTACAATTTCCTTTTCGATGTCGATGGCCGATTTCTGAATGTCAGGCAGGTTGTCCAGCTTATGGATACCACCTCCGACTACCGCCTGGCCCGGCAGTTGTATCAGATGCAGAACGATTCAGCGGGCACCCTGACTCCCATGGCGGCTCAGCTTTATCGTTTGTACGACCTACTCGGCCAGCAACGGGGAGCGGCATCATTGTTTGATTATGCTCTGGAACCTCTGGGGTATGACCGTGAATACTGGCGTGATATGGCCCGGACTATTGTTGATGGTACCGAGGATGAATATAAAAAGTGTCTGACAGCCGTAAGGAAAAAAATGGGCCGCGATAATCCGACCCGCTTTGAGGTCGAAAAAGAATTATCCACCCATCAAATCCTGCCGCACGGGTATTTCCCTCCCGATGTGTGCGACAGTGTGGTGCGGGAAATGGCGGAAGCTATGGGGCTTGATTCGATCTGGCATATAGTCCGGCATTTCAGGGCCGATCAGGTGCCATCGGCGGCTATGGCTTTGCGGATGTATCCGCCGTATGATGATGCTCTGGTGCGGGGTCATTACGGCGGTTTTGGATATTATACCCGCGTTTCAGGAGAGACGGGGCGGTTGATCCCCTGGGTTTTTGCCGATACCACTATGCCGTTTATACTGCGCGACTATCCGGCCGGAACTTCCGAGATGCTGTCGGGATTGTTTATTGATCTGGCCTTCGACAGTACCCGTCTGGAACAGAGGTTCAAAATCCCTCCGGAAGTAATTAGTGAATACCTAACCTATCGCAACTGGTATCAAATTTATCAATTGCGCCATACGGCTCTGTATTTTCTGTTTGACGAATATATCTCGCGCAAAGGCAATGACGATCTTGGTAAATATTACGGTAAACTGGAAAAGGAAATATTCGGGGTGAAACGGCAATCGCATCGCTGGATTGAAATTCTGCACAGCGGTAATCTGTCCAGTTATCTGGAGTGGATGGCCGAACATTACAGTCGTTTGAATCTGGAACGGATTTTAATAGATAAATTCGGTCCTGACTTCGCGAATAATAAAGAAGCGGGACGGTTTATAATTGATAATTTTGCCCGTCCCGGATGCAGTCAGACAATGACTGACTTCTTTTCCAAATATGAAAAAAGCCGCCTCGATGCGGCGGCCGTCAAAAAACTGGTTGAACGCTGAAAAATCAGTTTTTGAAAAGACTCTTTTCCTCTTCAAACTGATTGCGAGATCGATCCAGAATAGTCTGCAAAGTCTCTTCGTTTAATTTCAGACAACGAGATGATGGCAGAGACAGAAGATCTTCAACCGAATAATCATTAAACCCTTCGGCGAAGTGCTTGGCGATATAGTTAGCTGCGTTGACCACCACCGACAGCGGAATAATAATATCTTCTTCCACAATCGGCCCGTGATGTTCAAATACGGCTCCCGACAGCAGGGCCGGGAAGGACCATTTGTGCAGGAGCAACATTCCGACATCGGTATGGTTGAAACCGAGGATTTCGTCCTCCAGATCGATAAAGGATAGACGCTCGGCTTCCACCCGCGATATAATCTCGCCGTATTGATCGGCGGCCTGCTGATTGAAAACCATTTTTCCGATATCGTGCATCAGCCCGGCAATAAAAGCCTCTTCATAGAGGGAATGGCCGGTAATTTGAGCCGTATGACGGGCACATATAGCGGTCGCCAGGGAATGTTCCCAGAGGCGGGCGGCGAAATAATTATCTTCGCCCTTGTGATACAGGGAATGGGTTGAGGCCGCTACGGCCAGTGACCGGACGGTTTTAAATCCCAGCAGGACTACTGCTTCACGCAAAGAAGTGACTTCCTTGGCGCGACCGTAAAAGGATGAATTGGAAAGTTTTAAGAGGCGGGCCGTGAGGGCCTGATCGGCGCTTATGGTCTGGCCTATTTTTTCGATATCAACATTAATATCAGCCGTCAGATTCATCAGCGACGCCACAATAGCGGGCGAAGCCGGCAAATCACCGATGGTTGATACAATTCTATCAAGAGCGCGGCTGGTTTGTGACAGTTCATTCATGTGACAGAGGTAACTCCATGTAAGGATATTGCCTGTTACAATTGTCGGTCAAATAAGGTGTAAATTTATATGTAATCGAGATTCCGGGAGGGAATTATCGGGAAATTTCAAGAATGCTCTTTAGTTTGTCCTCCTGCCTTTTTCGGGTGGTTTCGGGTAAAGGCAGGGACTCTATTTTTTTAGCCAGATCGCGGCGGGTCGTATCATGGTTCTGCCATTTGCGTTCGGTCCGGCGATAACACCGGTCCAGAAACCAGGCGGCTTCTACCAGATTATAATAATTGCCCGGAACATCTTCCAGCCGACCCATGATTTTGCGATAAACTTCAATAGCCTGGGAATAATTACCCAGTTTGAAATATAACTCCCCGCGCGCCCATAGGAAAGTCAACCCAAAGGGATAACGGCGTTGCATCTGGTCAATAAGCCGCAGGGCCTGACCATACATTTTCTCGTTAATATATACCCAGATAAGGGCGGTTTTGGCGGCGTCCCGGGAAAATATCGAAGAATCAGCGGCTCGTTCCAACAACCGGATACCATTGTCTTTTTCATCTTTGAAAAGTGGTGTCCAGTTAATGGCATCGGTTTTGACCGATTTCCAGTAACGGTATGATCCCAGACCGACGGCGATATCATGAAAAGTCGTATCGAGTTGATAACCCTTACTGTAAAAACCGCGTGCCGCCAGCCCTTGCCGCAGGGCGTTCCACATATGTCCGCCGCGGCCCTCATACAATGAGCGGAAGGCATGAGCATTGCCCAGGCAATAATAAGCCAGAAGCGAATCCTCCCCATTTTTCAGCAGAGTTCGGGAAATTTGCGCGGTGCTGTCGAGAGCCTGCATGAACTGGTTTTTCAGAAAATCCGATTCGGCGGCCATCATGCGCGCCTGAAACAATACTGCCCGAAAAAGATAAAGCAGAGGTCCGGTTGAATCGATTGTGAACAGAGAGTCTGTCAAAATTTCAGCATTGTCAAAACGGTCGTTGTATATGTTCCCCTGGATACCGTTCAGAATTTCTAAAATTTCGGGTTGGAAATTATAGCCGGTATTTTCATCGGCGATTACCACCGGGCAGATAATTAAAAAGCTGAAAATCAGGCATGAAAACCACCGGGTCATGGCCGATAATTACGCTACTAACGGCGGAGTAGCAATTACAAAATCAGAAAGAA
>Ga0272443_10007593_pt1 | contig 10308 bp, 27 predicted proteins | sample SSMAcet12_FD_193581 | JGI IMG/M metagenome (GOLD analysis project Ga0272443, IMG submission 193581) | Marine sediment archaeal communities from Little Sippewissett salt marsh, Falmouth, MA, United States - SSM-Acet-12 | ecosystem: Environmental > Aquatic > Marine > Wetlands > Sediment ... | reverse complement strand
GCGGATTAATTCTAGGTGTATATAATTTTAGTATCTTAAATAATCCAATTAAATTAAAATGTGGTGATATAATTTGGGATGAATTGAGAGATATTAAAAGAAAGTTGTTATGCTCAAAGTGTCAAGTGGCATTAGATAAAAATTATTCACTAAAGAAGGAAGAGGAGAAAAAACAATGAAAATAGACTATAACTTTTTATATTGGTATATTTGTGGAATAGCTTTTTGCATTGCATTATTCATTACTGGTTATAATAGTTTTAATATTGGACAATGGATATTAATTGTGTCAATTGGAACAGTTATAAACATAATGGCAACAATACATTTTTACAACCCAATTAATTTAAATAAACTTACGTGTTCCGACTGAAAATGGCAAAAACTAAAATAATCTCCATAAGAAATTTAATAATTTCCAGTGGAGAGCCTATGGAACAAATGGAGTATTGCGTATCTCCCCATATTAAACTCAATAGAGGTTTTGTCCTCCAACGCTAAAAAATGAGATTATATAGCTATATAATCAAGATTATATAAAAATGACAATAAAAATTTTAAATCTACACGCAGGGATAGGTGGCAACCGAAAAGGTTGGATTGGGAAAGATGTTGAAGTAACAGCAATAGAACACAACTCCGAAATAGCAAATGTTTATCAATCTTTTTTTCCAAAAGATAAAGTTATTGTTGCTGACGCAGGAGAATATCTTGCTAAACATTATGCTGAATTTGATTTTATTTGGGCATCGCCTTCCTGCACAACACATAGTAAGGTTAGAATGATGGCTTCAAAATCAGGAAGTTACGATGCAAAACTTCCAAATATGGAGTTGTATTCAATAATTATTTTTCTTCAACATTTCTTTAAAGGCAAATGGATTGTTGAGAATGTAAAACCTTATTACAATCCATTAATCCAACCTACTGCAAAATTAGGTCGCCACCTTATTTGGTCTAACTTTGAGTTTAAAGAAAAGAACTTTGATGATAACAAAAGTCATAACGAAAGAGGTTACATAAAAGATAGTTGGTTTGATTTAACAAATTTCAAACTCAAACATAGAAAAGACCAAATAATAAGAAACTGCGTTAATCCAGAAATATCAAAATTTTTATTAGAGAAAGCGTTTGAGAAACTATCGGACAAAACTACTACTTCGGCTACGCCGACTTTGGCAAAGCCAAAGGAGTTTAATATGGGTTTAGAGGTTCCGCCTACGGCTACACCCAAATCATCTCCTACGGAGATGACTTCTCCAAACTCTAATATTAAATCCAATTCGGAGGTCGCATAAACACTATTAAGCGATGGAAACTAAAAAAGAACTAACACATAAAATAAATCAACTATTTCAAGTTACGTGTGGATTACTTGGAATAATAATATTACAATATAGTTCACAACATGGATTATATCTATTACTAGGACTTTTAACTGGTGGGTTTTTAGGATGGTTAATACAACCTTATGATGAAAAAGGAGAGTTAAGATATTAGTGCTATTAAGCGAAAGATGGGAAAAATATATAATGAACTAAAAAAAGCGAACGAGGAAGCACAGAGATTAGAGAACAGAACAAAGGAAGCATTATCTAAAGATGGTTTCATCGTGTTAAAAGACAAAGGAGATGAAAAATGAGAGAAAAAATATTAAAGAAAATTAAAGATGGAAATGAATACATTGTAATAGATCCAGAAAAGGATATTTTATTTTGTCCTATTTGTATGGAAGAAATGGATTCAGAGGGAAATTGTTTTAATCAAACTTGGTTTTGTGAAAATACAAAATGTAACGGTTATCTTAAAAGAACAGGATATAAACAAAAAACATTTTGGGGTTTTGTAGAATTTAATAGAAATGATTTAATAAAATTTATAAAAACCAAAGATAGCACAACTAAAGACGTAGACGAAAATAATCATACTCAGGGGGAAAGGCAAGGGCAGTCTTCTCCCCCACGCCCAATTAAAGACAAAGGAGATAAAAAATGAATACACCGAGATATGAGAAGATAATAAGAGAAGAGATTGAAAGAGAGAGATATAAACAAACAATAAGACATACTCCTTTACATCCAAGAGTAGAAATATTTTATAGGAAGTGGGGAAGAAATTATGCACCATATCAATCAAAAAATAGAAAAGAATGGCAAAAATAACAAAAGAACAAAAAGAACAAATGAAAGAAATGATCAAGAATGGATCAACCCAAAAACAAGTAGCTATACATTTCAAAATAGCATTAAGCACAGTACAATATCATATTAATAATGATACAAAACAGAATGTTCTAAAAAGGGCAAGAGAATTTTCAAAGAAGAACTATAAGAAACGTAAACCAAGAAGAAAATATATAAGAAACTATATGAGTAATAGACGAAAGACAGATAAAGAATTTAAAGAGAAACAAAACGAATATAATAAAGAAAGATACAGAGATAAAAGTCAATATTACCTAAAAGTAATTGGAGAAAAGATTTAAATATAATAGAAAAAACAATGGAAAAAGCGATAATAAGATTTAAATATAAGGTTTATCTTTTAAGATAAAGAAAAAAGATGGAACAAAAAACAATACAAGCCACAGAGGAGAAAGATATTACTAAAAAGAACAAACGTTTATCTTTGAAGCCAGTTAAGGGAAAAGAAGGATTGTTTGAAGGTATTAAATCTGATGGAACTAGATACACAGTAAGAGCAGATAGGCATAGGTATTTCTTCCCTGACGAATGGAATAACTTTTTATTATGCTTAAGAGAAGATAAGAGAATATTATTTGAAACATTATTACAGACTGGTGGAAGAATTGAAGAAGTATTAAACTTAAAACCAAGTGATTTCATATGGGATAATAATTCAGTTAAATTAAGAGTAACAAAATCAAAAGCAAAGAAGGGAGAATCAAAAGTATTAGGTGGTAAACAAAGAAGCTTTGGGGTATCAAGTCAGTATTGTAGAAAGCTAAGGAAATATATAAGAGAGAATCAGATTAAAGATGATGATTACTTATTTAAAATAACAAAACAAGCAGTATCTCAGATGATGAAAAGGGCTTTAACAAATTCAGGATTAAAAGAATGGGAGTTCTCATTACATAATATAAGAAAAACATCAGGTATGTGGCTTAAAACAGTCCAGAGACGTGGTTATGATTTAGATGTAAGTGAGATTTGTATGAGATTAGGACATGATCATAATACATTCTTGAAGCATTATGGTTCTCCAAGTATATTCACAGACCAACAGAGAGATAAAATAGTAGACATACTAGGAGATATGTATAAGCTAAGATGAAAATACATAAATTACCAATAATCGGTGGCTTAACTGGTCTAGTTATAATTGTATGTTCAATTATTAGATGGTTTATTATTTGGTACGATCCTTCTCAGATGATATTTGGAGTTTCGATTGGAGTAACAATATTAATATTCTCTTATATATATAATTGGATGCGTATTCAGGATGATAATTATAATAATATAAATAAACGATTAGACGCTTTCACTGAATGGTGGACAAGACAGGAAATGCAATGAAATATAAATATCGAAATATGAAAGGCAATTGTTGTCATCGCAAAAACAAAAATACTAAGTCCAAGTTAAAGATGCGTTGTATCCCTGAAGGTTGTCCTTTTATTAACGAATGTTGCAATGGAAGGTAAATGTCCGTATTGTGGTAGGTATAATGAAGAAGAGTCCGACGGTTACTTTAGATGTAAAAATTGTTATAAATGGTACTTACCTTTAGACGTTTACAATAAACGTAAAGAAATTGAAAAGAAAAGGCAAAAAACTTTTTTAGATTATGAGGAAAACAATGGATAAAAAATGCTTTGGTACAAAGGAGTATTCTGACAAATCAATAATATGTAGAAAATGTAAGCTACGTACCAAATGTAAAAAGATAAGACCTAAAATTAAATTTCCAGAAGAAAAATTAAGTTACATTAAACGTAGCGATTATAGAGTATGGAGAAGTTAGTTGTTACTTTATAATTAAAAACAAAGTATATAAACAAGATTAATTATAAATAGATATGATAAAAAAAGAATCAAATAAAAAAGAAGTGATACCTTACAAAAGAGCATTTACTATACTTTTTATATTGTTTATAGTTACAGTTTTTGGGCTAATGATTTTTTCAATAGAAGTTATTTATTACAAAGAAAAATATAATCAAATTGTAGTAAATTGCGACGATTTTATAACTTCCATATTAGATGGGCAAATGGATTGTATGGAATGCTGTAATTTAACATCAGAATATTTTCAAGAAAATTTTTTTGATTATGCTGTAAAAAAAATAAAGGAAGATATGAGCAATGGAAAAATCGAATAAAAACGAAGAACCAGCAATCCAATGGTTAATAAGAAAGTGGCGAAACAGAAAACTAGCAAAAACTGAAGAAGAAATAAGCCAATTAAAATTAGATATTGAGAAAGCCAAATTAAAAAAGCAATTGAGGGAGATAGAATGAAAGAAGGATTAATCGCATCACTACAAATTTTACTTATAATAGTTTTAATCATAAACAGTGTTTGTCTTGGTTATTTAGCTAGAGATCATATTTCTTTGTTTTTAGATAATTTTAAAGATAAAAATGTAGAAACTATTGAAGAGTGTGAAAATTTGAGTATGGAATCTACTGCAAGATGTTTGAATAGATATGTTAAAAAAATCTACAAATATAAGCCAAGAGTTGATACAGAAGACCCAACATTAAATGAATTGATAGAAGAAGGTGGAGATTGTAAAAACTGGGCAGAATTTTATGTTAGCCAGATTAGAAAATTAGGTTATTTTGCAAAAAGACCAATAATAATAACTGGAAATGATAGTGCTCATACATTTGCAGTAATAAGTAGTGAAGAAGGATATTGCATTTTAGATCAAAAAATAATAAAATGTTTTAATCTAAAAAAGATTAATAGTAGTGGAATAATAAATTTTGAGATATTACAAATATGAAAATAAACTTAATTGAAAGGGGGTTGGAAGATTAAAAAAAGAGACGTGCCGAAAATAGTTATAGAACTTTTAGAAAAACAATCTTACTAAACATTCTTACCTGGAACGTCTGATCGGTTGCGTCTCGTTTCCCAATAAACTTTACCATTAGAACTAATCCGTTTACCTGGAGCAAGTGCCTTACGTTTCTTATCAATAGACACAATCGCTTTACCAACTTGGTCTAAAACTCTAATATTTTTACTTTGGTCTTTTAATCCTAACGAAGAATATTCTTTTTGCATCTCTTGTCTAAACAAATCCATACAAAATCAAGGCATTGGCTATTTATATAATAGAGGTATCAAGGCATTGGATAGCAGGAGAAGGATTTGAACCTTCGATCTCTTGAGCATGAGTCAAGTGAATTAACCAAACTATTCTATCCTGCTAACTTTTCAAGGCGTTTATTATTTATAAAATATACTTTCAAGGCGTTGGACTAAATCAAGGCATTCATTTTTTTATAATCAAGGCATTGGTTAATTTTACGAATAAAAATCATAACACTTCCAAATGAAATTATAATGTTATACCTTTATTTCTTATGGAGATATAATTAAAAAATATACAAAAAATAACAAAATTAAATATAAATAAAAGGGGGGATATACCCCCCAGTTTTTAAGGCATAAAGTATAAAAGTGATATTGATAAATAAGTAAACTTACTTACCACTTTATACCCTTTCTAAATCCTATAAATTAAAGGATTAAATTAAATTTCTATTCCATCAAAAGTTATAATTCTTCTTGTTTCAATATGTTTATTAATCCAATCATGAATAATAGAGTAAATATCTTCGTTTGCTTCTTCTTCATATTGACAATTATCAATACCACAATCATCATCATAACCAAAAAGTCTATACTCAAAATATCCTTTTTTATTATTATGTTCAAAATTAACACATATAACCTCTTTTGAGTCTTTTGTTTCTATTTTTATTTTTTCCATTTTATTAAATTTCTTTTATATATTCTATTCTTCCAAAAATTGAGTTTCTTAAATCAGTTTTATTAAAAGCGTAACATTCATATAAATAATTATCTTGTTTAACAATAAACTTTTTTAAAATTGGTCTAAAGTCGATAATCCATCCCAATATTTTATAAACACCATATTGTTTTAAATTTTCTATTCCAAATACAAAATTTTTATTATATTTTGACTTTAAAAAATCTCTTGCCATCTCTGGATAATTTGGTTTTTTTGCGTCTGTTTGTGTAAACTTCCACATATCCAATTCATTAACTTTTATATCTTTGTTTGTTGTACTTATTAATCTCATTTTTTTTTTATCTCCTTTCATCTTATTATTTTAAAACGTTTTTTTCGTTTCTCTTTTGAGTATAAAACCCTATAAATTAAAGGGTAAAATAAAATTTTATTTTTGTTTTAAACTCCAATCTATTAATTTATTTTGAATTTGGTTTATTATATAAATAAGTTCTTTTTTGTCGTATTGTTCTTTTATTCCGTTTATATAATCACTAGCTCTTAAAGAATAATTATTCTCTTTTATTGATTTTTTAGCCCCAAATTGAGAAAACAACTCTCTTATATTAAACCCTTCTTTATCCATCAAATAAACTCTATAAATAATTTTATCACCTTTACTTAATTTTTTTTGGATCACTAAAGCGTTTTTATTTAAGTTCTTTTGTTGTTTTTTCCCACAATAAGAAAGAAATTTAAAACCATTATAAAGATTAATAACACCTTTAAAAAATGGTTCTTTAAAATCATCTTGTTTAAGTTCTTCACAAATCAAAAAAACCACATTTTCGCTTTTTGGCTTTAAATCATAACTATATAGTTTTTTAGGATTATAAGCAATTTGTTTAAACCTTTGTTCTATTGTCGCCATTTTATACAATCAAGATATTTTTTTAAAGCTTCTTCATCACTACACAAATTTTTATATTTATTAAATAACAAAATCATAAAATCAACCTCATTTATACGCAGTGGTTTTAAATGTCTTTCTTTCCAAATCTTATTTAATGTTTTAAACTCATCCTCACTTATAAATAACTGTTTAAAGTTCTTTATTTCTTCTTGATGTTGTCCACACGAAGAAAAATTTAAATAAATTTCTTCGTTTTCATATTCTCCAAAATGGGAATATTCGCCGTTTGTGTTTTCCCAGCCATCATTATTTATTACGTATTCGGCAACTTTATCAAAATCTATAAAGTCATTTAAAAAACATTCATCGTTTATATAATCCAAATCTCTCCAGTATGAAGAATCACTTAAAACTTTTTTTGCTTCGTTCTCGCCTTCTTCTTCTGTTTTTGGTTCATCATAACAACCACCCGACAAAGTGAAAGTTTTTCTTTGCTCGTTGTCTACTTTATCCCATTCAATATAGTAAAGTTCTTCTCCTTTTGTAACACCTATATATAATCTCATTTTAATACAATCCTGTATAATCAAAACTACACTCCATTATTTTTAAATAATTAAAAAAGGTTTTCTTCTGTCCATTATCCAATTTTTTAAAAAGTTCTTTTACCTGTTGGCTATTTCCGTTTATCTGTGAATCCACAATATAATTAAAATAATCTTCAATAGTTTTAAACTCATAATCTTTTAAAGTCTTTTTACCTATTACCATTATACTTTAAACCCCCCTTTCAATAAATAATTATAAAACGTTTCATATAGAGCAGGATAATATTTATATTTAAATCCATTACAATAAAATACTTTAATCATTCATTCACCACAATAAATTTATTTTCTTTTATAGTTTTGTTTCTTTCTTCTTCTGTTTTAAACCATTCTACATAATCGCATACATCATGATGATCTAAACTTTGAAATAAACCAAATTTAAAACCCTTATTATTATCCTTAAAAACTTCTTGTGCTGTTGCTTTTTCAACATACATTTTAAACCCTTTATCCATCTCAAAACCTCCGAATACCTAGTTTATTATAACGTAAGTTATACACTTTCTTAAAACCCTTCTTAACCTTTTTAAGATTAGACGAAAACATTAAACAGAAGTTTGGAATTATTTGTTTTTTATTTGTAGAAGTCATTAAGCTTAAACCTAAAGGTACAGTAATAACATCTAAACCAACTGGACAAATAGAGCAACCAATTAAACAAACTCCCATTAATTTAAATCTTTTAGGGATCTTTATTTTTATGTCTCTATACCCTTTTAAAGTTCTTTCATTCATTCTTTTTATTTGTTCTTGTGTTATATATCTTTTTTCCATTTTTTTATAAGTTAAAGGGGGACTGGCATCCCCTCTTTTTTTAAGTAGTTTATAATTAAACTATTGTAATTATTAGAGGTATAACTCCTTTATAAATGTTTCGGTCACAGTAAAAGACGATATATTAATTTATAAATAGTAACAGAATATAAAAGAGGAATATTATATATAAGGTTAGGGTGTAGAATTTATTAATTATAAATAGATTATTCAAACACTCATTAAAGATAAACATTATATAATATAAGTTAAGTGTAGAGTATTGTTAAACATTTATCTTTTAATATAAACATATTTCATTAATTCATTAATTAAAAGCAACACAACAACAGAGATTTTTTAAGGAGGATATATTAAACATTTTTGTGAATATAATAAACAACAAAAAAAAATAAAAAAAATAAAAATTTTTTCAAAAAAAAAGTTAAAAAAAAGTCAATTTTTAGACCATCAAAAAAGCACAATATAACACCTATGTGTTATGTTTTTTGGGCGTTTTTTTTACCAACGCCTAGATTATTTTTTCAAAACGTGCCAACGCCTTGAATTAAGCATAAATTTGACCACAAAACAATCAACGCCTTGAAAAAGGATCGTAGAATCATTCAATGCCTTGAAATTAGGTATATTTTATGCCTAGTTTGTGTGTAGAATAGGTCAACGCCTTGAAAATGGCACTGAAAAAACATATTTTTGATACAAATAGACGACCAATGCCTTGACAAAAGTCATTATTGTAATATATTTTACTAATAAATTAAATTAAAAGGGTCTTTAAGCTCATGTTATAGCATAGTATTGCATCAATATTGCATAAAAACCGACGAAAACCACAAAAAAGCCACGTTTTTAGAAATAATAACCCGAATTATAAAGTAACTACCATATAAAAATATTAAAAATACTACTCTTTAGTGCTAAAGAGGGTTTATATAGCTAAAAAGGCTAAATATTGAATGAATAATGAAGAAAATAACAAGAAAGATATTAAAATAACGGATATAGTAAGAGGATTAGTAGAAATAGAAGATAACTCACTATTAAAAGAGCGTGGTTTAATAGAAGTGCTTAAATTTTATAAAGAAAAAGAGATAGAGATAACATTTAGACTAAAAACACATCAAGAATACTTTATATCAGGAATAGTAAAGAAAATTCAAACACAAAGAATAAATAAAGGATTGTTTCTTGTAGAATTAGAATTAAAAAATAAAGAAAAAGCAATATTTTGTTCTTGGAACATTGATAGCGAAACAATAATACCAAGTTCATATAACCCAATAAGATATTTTAACAGAACTACTATATCAGAAGAACTAAGAAAGAAAATTTTTGATAGAGATAATAATGAATGTCAAATTAGATTAGATGGATGTACAAAAAATGCAGAAGAAATAGATCATATAATTCCAGTAAGTAAAGGCGGACTTAATTATGAATCAAATTTACAAGCAAGTTGTTCAAATTGCAATAAAAAGAAAAATAATAATATAATATTTTAATCAAATAACAGCTTTTCTAATCTCTTCAACATCAATGGCAACTTTTTTTATTAATTCAAAAAGTTCTTGATGTTCAATGTTATTTTTATTGTTTTCTTCTTCATCTTTTTTTATTATTTCAACAAAAGATTTAAGTTTATCACTAATATTCTTTGACATTTACTACCTCCATATCATCTTTAAAGTCTTCTCTTGTATATCCTTTCTTTTTAGCTTGAGAAATATGAAAAAATAAAGTTCTTTCACTGATTCCACTCGCAGCTGAAGCTAATGGAACAGAACCATACTGTGCAACAAGACTCAACGCCTGTTCTTGCTTTTCAGTCAATTCTTTACGTTTTTCTTTACGTATTTTCTTATTTTCTTCCTCTTCTAATTCTTTCTGTAAGTCTTTATTTAATTTTGAAGTAAATTTTGACTTAATTTCTTCATATGCTTCGATTAGCCATTCAGGAGGTTTAGGAACATTCCATGCACGTAATGGACATATACCATTTTTGGTTCTAATACGTAAATATTTATAATAAAACTTTTTAGTTCGTAATTATATTG
>Ga0272443_10007592_pt1 | contig 10310 bp, 11 predicted proteins | sample SSMAcet12_FD_193581 | JGI IMG/M metagenome (GOLD analysis project Ga0272443, IMG submission 193581) | Marine sediment archaeal communities from Little Sippewissett salt marsh, Falmouth, MA, United States - SSM-Acet-12 | ecosystem: Environmental > Aquatic > Marine > Wetlands > Sediment ... | reverse complement strand
CAGATAGCGGACGAGCGGCCCGGCGACGAGCCCGGCCCCGAGAACGAGGATCTTCTTCACGTGGACGCTCCTTTTCGCCGATTCACGCGGCGAGATGCTTTTCGAGGTTCTTGTAGTCGGGGGCCAGCTCTCCGCGATGACAGATCACCGCTCGCTTCAGTTCCGGCGGCAGCGCAAGCGCATCGAACGAAACGCGGTAGTCCGCGGCGGCGATCGCCGGCACAAATCCCGTCAGGATACGGGAGAAGTACGCCGACGCCTCCCGCGGCAACTCGGACGGAAGGATCTCGACCGTCATCATCACCGGACCGTGTCCATCGATTCCCGAAACGATGCTCCCCGTCGTCGGATCGTAGACGTAGACCGGATCATCCGGCTCGGTGGCCTTCACCGTGATCTCGACCGACCCCTCGATATCGCACGAGATGTCGCCGATCACGCGCAGCGTCGGCTGCCCGTCGGCGTACAGCTCGCGGACCGCCTCCCGCGTGATCAACCGCGGATACTTCGGCTCCCAATAGACACAGTTGACCAAGGCGTGGAGCCGCGGCAGATATCGGTCGAACGCGCCGCGGTACCGCTCCGGATGGTCGTAGTACTCCTGCAGATCGAACGGCGCGCTCGGATCGAGGCGCAGCACCGTGTCCTCCTCGCGAAAGACGACCTTGATGACACGATTCGGCCCGCCGAACGCTCCCCCGTCGCCAAGGAGATCCACCGGGCGGACCGATTCGATCGGCAGCAGGTCGAGGATCTCCTGCGCCCCCTTCGAGACATTGCCGTAGCCGGAGAGGCCGATCACCAGAGGAGATATTGCTTCCGGCAGCCCCTCTTCGGCGATGCGTTTGCCGACCGCCGCCACCGCCTTCTTCGCTTCGGCCAGATCGGCGTAGGTCGACGCCTGGCGGATCTCGGCCAGCGGCGTGTCGAAGCCCTCTTGGGCGAGCCGACGGCCGAGTGTCCACAGCGTATCGATCGCTCCGGCAAGTCCGGCGTAGTTGCCGAAGAAGATCAGCCGCCGGTTGTCGTCATCGACGATCCGCTCATAGTCGAGGATCGTGCAGCCGAGGTCGAGACAACGCTGAAGCATCGGCATGTTCGCCGGCTGTCCCTTGATCGTGTGCGAGAAGAAGACGTAGGCAGCGTTCGGCTCGAAAACGTCGATTGGGATCTCTTTCAACCCGAAGACGATCGGGCACCCCTCCAGCTTGTCGACGATCTCGAACCCTGCGTCGCGGTACTCGTCGTCGGTGAACGCCCGCTTCTCCGAGGACTGCACGACGAAGCGGAGCCCGTTCTCGTCGCTCAATCGGCGAAGATCGCCCGGCACCAGCGGGACGCGTCGTTCCCAGTGGTACATGTCCTCGCGACGAAGCCCGATTCGATCACTCACTCGCTTCACCTCCCGATCCGACCTCGGTCCGGCACGCGCTTGAGCGTACTCAGGCGCGAAGTATACCGAACCTCGCAAAATGGGGCAAAATCCCCTTCCTAACGGCGGTTGAGCCTCGTATGGCGCGGCGGGTCAGATCTCTACCGCAGCCCCCACCGCTCGAACGCGCGCTTGCCTTCCTTCGTGAAGAAGAGCCACCGCTGGATGGTCTCCATGTCGCGATGGAAGGTCTCGCCACAGTCGTCGAGAAACGATCGGACCGCCTCGACGAGCACCTTGACCTCGTCCGGATCGGGACGCCTTGCAAGGCGTGCCGCCCGGGCCGTCAGATCGTCCGGGATGCCGAGCAGCCGAAGCTCCTGCTCGCTCCAGTGCTTCGTCGACGGCCACGAGCGCTTCGCCAGAAAGAGCAACTTGACCAGCGCGGAGAGCGCATCCCCGTACAGCAGCGCGAGTGCAAGCGCCGGCATACTCTCCTCGGACCGCCCTCTCGTCTTTCCGGCTCGGCCGAGCCGGTACAGAAACTCGAGGTAGTGGACGATCATCCGTTCCCGACGGATATCGTCGGGCAGCTCCGCGAGCCGCTCGATCACCGGCGCGATGCGCCCCTCCGGATCATGGAGGATCGCCGCATGCTGGTACGGCTGATGGAAGAGATCGAGCGTCGAGTCGACCAGCGCCTCGAAGTCGGACCACGGGATCAGGTAGAACTCGTAGTCGACAATCGGTCGCTCGCCCTCCGGCGTTCCCTCCTTGAAGAAGAAGACCTGGCGTTCGTCGTCGGGCGTCTCGTCATAGACGGCATCCTCAACGATGACCTCGATATCGAGGTCGGACAGCCCGTCCCGATACGGACGACTCGCCGACCCAAGCAGGTAGATCCCGATGACACCTTCCTTGTCGATGTACGGACGGATCAGTTCGCGGGCGCGCTCCACTGTCGATCTCCTTCGCGTGCTAGAAATGGAAAACCCGCGAGCATCCTCGCGGGCTGGTGGGTGGTACAGGGCTCGAACCTGTGACCTCATGCACGTCAAGCATGCGCTCTCCCAGCTGAGCTAACCACCCAATCTCTTCCTGAGGCGGCGACCGGATTCGAACCGGTGAATCAGGGATTTGCAGTCCCTTGCCTTACCACTTGGCTACGCCGCCGGCAGGTTCACGATTATACGAACTGGCCAAACCGGGATCAATTCCCGGTTCTCAGAACCGGGGAACGCCTCAGTTCTCCTCGTCGGCCTCGTGCCCGCCGCGGCGGCCGCGCTCGATGACCTCGTCGATCGTTCCGGCCATGTAGAACGCCTGCTCGGGAATGTGATCGAGCTTGCCATCGACGATCATGCCGAACCCCTTGATCGTATCCTCGAGCTTCACGTAGGCCCCTTCGCGCCCGGTGAAGTGCGATGCGACGTGCATCGGCTGGCTCATGAAGCGCTGCACCTTCCGCGCACGACGGACCGTTAGCTGATCCTCTTCGGACAGCTCGTCCATCCCCATGATCGCGATGATGTCGCGCAGATCCTCGTAGCGCTGGAGCATCTCGAGCGTCCGCTGCGCGACCCGGTAGTGCTCGTGTGAAATGACGTTCGGGTCGAGCATCGTCGAGTTGGATTGCAGCGGATCGACGGCCGGGTAGATTCCCTTCTCGACGATCTCCCGCGACAGCGTGATCGCCGCGTCGAGGTGCGAGAAGACCGTCGCCGGCGCCGGGTCGGTCAGGTCGTCGGCCGGGACGTAGATCGCCTGCATCGACGTGATCGAACCCGTTTTCGTCGACGTAATGCGTTCCTGCAGCTCGCCCATCTCGGTCGCCAGCGTCGGCTGGTACCCGACCTCCGACGGCATCCGGCCGAGGAGCGCCGACACCTCGCTGCCCGCCTGGGCGAAGCGGAAGATGTTGTCGACGAACAGCAGCACATCGCGGCCTTGGTCGCGGAAGTACTCGGCGACCGTAACGCCGGTCAACGCGACGCGAAAGCGGGCGCCGGGCGGCTCGTTCATCTGTCCGTAGACGAGGGCGGTCGATTCGAGAACGCCGGCTTCCTTCATCTGGAGGTACAGGTCGTTCCCCTCGCGACTACGTTCTCCGACGCCGGCGAAGACCGAGGATCCCTGATGCTCGTACGCGATCGACCGGATCAGCTCCATGATCAGGACCGTCTTGCCGACGCCGGCCCCGCCGAACGTCCCGATCTTTCCGCCCTTCGGGAACGGGGCGACGAGGTCGATCACCTTGATCCCGGTCTCGAACACCTCGCTCTCCGTTTCCTGATCGAGCAGGCCCGGCGCCTTGCGGTGAATCGAGTACCGCTCCTTCGTCTCCGGCGCCGGCAGCTCGTCGATCGGATCGCCGACGATGTTGATGACCCGACCGAGCATCTCCTCCCCGACCGGGATCGTGATCGGCCCTCCCGTGTTCAGGATCTCCATCCCGCGAGACAGGCCGTCGGTCGAGTCCATCGCGATCGCCCGGATGACGTCATCGCCGAGGTGCTGCGCGACCTCGAGGACCAGGTCGCGCTCGCCGTCGCGCACGACGCGCAACGCGTCATTGACGTGCGGGAGGCTCCCCTTCTCGAACCGGGCATCGATGACCGGTCCCTTGATCTCCGTGATCCTTCCGACTGTCTGCTCGCCTTCCATCGATGGACCTCTCATTCCCTTGGATCAGGACGTACGGAGCGCCTCCGCTCCGCCGATGATGTCGGCGATCTCCCGCGTGATCGCCTGTTGTCTCGCCTTGTTGTACGCGCGCGTCAGGCCTTTCAGGAGATCCTCGGCGTTGTCCGTCGCGTTCTTCATCGCCTGTCGTCGGATCGCGTCCTCACTGGTCTTCGTCTCGAGCAGTGCCGCGTACAGCCTCCCCTGCAGCCCAAGCCGAAGGGACACATCGAGCATCTCCTCCACCGACGGCTCGACGAGCACGTCGTTCGGCTCCGGTTCCGCCGACACAGGCAGGTACTCGTCGACGACGAGGGTCTGCTTCAGATCGGAGACGAAGCGCATATAGACGAGGACAACCTTCCCGACCTTCCCTTCGAGGTACAGGTCGATCAGGTCTCCACTCATCCGGCGTGCGATCTCGTCGGTCGGCACGTCGTAGACGTGCGCGTAGGATCGGATCGGCTCGATCCCCCGCCGCGCGAAGTGAGTCCGCGCCTTCTCGCCGCCGGCAAACAGCGCCGCGTCGCCGCCGGCCTCCTCCAGCAACTCCTCGGCCTTCCGGTTCAGATCGCCCTTGTAGCGGCCGCACAGCCCCCGGTCGGAGTTCAGGACCATCACGCCGAGCGCGTCGGATCCATTCGGCACCATCAGCGGATGTGGATCGGCCCCAGATGGGATTCGCCCCAAGAGCGTTGCGACGTAGCCGTCGAGCTGTTCGAGGTACGGGCGGACGGTCCCGAGGCGACGCTTCATCCGCGTCACCTTCGTCATCGCGATCGCGTTCATCGCCCGCGTGATCTGGCCGATATTCTCGATGTTCCCGATCCGGCCCTTGATCGCTCGTACGTTCTGCGCCATGTCTTCGGTCCCTCGAATCCCTTCGCACGTTCTGCACTTCGTGCGTCTTATCGATCGTCTCTTCCGTCTACAGCTTCTGCAGCCTCAGCGCCGCTTGCCGCGCAAACCGCAGAACGATCCCGTCCACCGTTCTGCGCCGCGGCCGTCAGGCCGCGAGTTCTGCACCTCGTCGTGAGAGGGCAGCGTCGCCAATCGGTCAGGCTGCCGTCTCATTCGCCTGCAGAACGGCGCACAGCGCCGCTCTGCCACTCGTCGTAGGCGGCTCCGCCGCCAATCGGTCAGGCTGCCGTCTCATTCGCCCGCAGAACGGCGCACAGCGCCGTTCTGCACCTCGTCGTGAGAGGGCAGCGTCGCCAATCGGTCAGGCTGCCGTCTCATTCGCCTGCAGAACGGCGCACAGCGCCGCTCTGCCACTCGTCGTAGGCGGCTCCGCCGCCTACGACGAGAACCGTTCCTTAAACTCCTCCACCGCCGCATCGAGCTTCGCTCCCAACTCGTCGGTCAGCTGCTTCTCCTCCCGCAGCATCGTCAGGATCTCGCTGTGCTCCTCGCGCACGTAGCGAAGCCATTCGGTCTCGAACCGGCGGACCTCACCGACGTCGATGTCGGCGACGTGGTTCTCGACCCCGACGAACAGCGCGACGATCTGCTCCTCGATCGGCATCGGCCGGTACTGCCCCTGCTTCAGGATCTCCATCAACCGATCGCCCCGCGCGAGCTGCGCCTTCGACTCCTCGTCGAGGTCGGCGGAGAACTCCGCAAACGCCTCCAGTTCGCGATACTGCGACAGCTCGAGCCGGAGCGGACCGGCAATCTGGGACATCGCCTTGATCTGCGCCTCGCCGCCGACGCGCGACACCGAGTAACCGACGTTGATCGCCGGGCGAAACCCCTGGTTGAACAGATCGGTCTCCAGGTAGATCTGCCCGTCGGTGATGGAGATCACGTTCGTCGGGATGTACGCGGTGATGTCGCCGGCCTTCGTCTCGATGATCGGGAAGGCGGTCAACGATCCCCCGCCGTGCTCGTCCGACAGCCGGACGGCCCGCTCGAGCAGCCGGCTGTGCGTGTAGAAGATGTCTCCCGGGTACGCCTCGCGCCCCGGCGGGCGGCGCAACAGCAGCGATAGCTCGCGGTACGCGACGGCATGCTTCGACAGGTCGTCATAGACGATGAACGCGTCGCGCCCGGAGTACGTGAAATGCTCGGCCATCGCGCAGCCGGCATACGGCGCCAGATACTGCATCGGCGACGACGAGTTCGCGTCGGCGGCGACGACGATCGTGTACGCCATCGCCCCGTGCCGCTTCAACGTATCGATAATCCGCGCAACGGTCGACGTCTTCTGCCCGATCGCGACGTACACGCAGACGACGTCTTCGTCCTTCTGGTTGATGATCGTATCGAGCGCGATTGCCGTCTTGCCGGTTCGCCGGTCGCCGATGATCAGTTCCCGCTGTCCGCGCCCGATCGGCGTCAACGCGTCGACCGACTTCAACCCGGTCTGCAGCGGCGTATCGACCGGTTGTCGCTCGATGATCCCCGGCGCGATGATCTCGGCCTTGCGGGACTCCGCCGCCTCGATGGGCGCACCGCCGTCGAGCGGCCGACCGAGCGGATCGACGACCCGACCGAGCATCTCCTCGCCGGCCAACGTCTCCAGAACCCGTCCGGTGCGACGGACCTCGTCCCCCTCTTGGACGCGCTCGCTGTCTCCGAACAGCGCGACGCCGACCGATTCCTCCTCCAGGTTCAGCACGAGCCCGTACAGCTCGCCGGGGAACTCCACGATCTCGGACGCCATCGCCCGCTCCAGCCCGTAGATCCGGGCGATCCCGTCCCCGACCTCGACGACGACGCCGACCTCCTGCATCTCCAAGTCGTAGTCGAGCCCCTTCAGCTGCTCCTTGAGGATCGCCGTGATCTCGTCTTTCCGCGTAGTCGCCACGTTCTTCCCCCTAGGTCTGCAATCGGGCTCGAAGCCCGTCCAATCGTGCCCGCAGCGAGCCATCGATGACCCGTCCATCCGTTTCGATCCGCGCGCCGCCGAGGAGCGTGCCATCGACCTGCTCCTCCAGCTGGACCTGCCGCCCGAGTGCCGCTTCCAGCTGAGCGATCAACCGTGTCCGTTCGTCATCCTCCAGCGAGCGGGCCGTCGTCACACGGACCGGGATCCGGCCTTCGGCATCGGCCCTCGTCGCGACGAATTCCGCGTGGATCAGGTCCACGTACGCCTCGCGCCGGTTCCGGATCAACAGTCCGAACAGGCTGCGCATCCGCTCCGACAGCTCGGGAAAGGCCGCGTCGACGAACGCCCCCTTTCGCTCGCGCGGGACGAGTGGGTGGGCGAGGTAACGCCCGATCTCCCGCGATGCCGCCATCTCATCGACCACGCCGCGGAGCTCCGTCTCGATCGCATCGACGGCATCCTCCTCGGCGGCGAGCTGGTACAGCGCCACGGCGTAGCGACGGGCGACCTCCTGCGACCTCACGATCCGGTCCTCAACCTTTCCTCATCGATCTCTTCGAGCAGCGTATCGAGCAGCCGGCGGTGGTCGTCGATCTGGATCTCGCGATCGAGCACACGCTCGGCTCCGAGCACGGTGATCTCGGCGTACGCCTCGCGGAGTTCGGCGATCATACGGTCGCGCTCCTGCGCCAGCTGGCGGCGACCGTCGTCGAGAATCCGCTCCGCCGCTTCGCGCGCCTCGCCCTTCGCGGCAGCGAGCACCGACTCCGCCTCGCGGCGGGCCGATTCCTCGATGCTCTCGGCACGTTTCCTGGCCGCAGCGAGTGCCTCCTTGCCATCGACGACGAGTTGGGATGCTCGTTCCTCGTCCGCCTGGGCGGCCTGCAGCCGTCCGTGGATCGCCTCGCGACGCTTGTCGAGGTACTCGATCGCCGGCTTGAACAGCAAGCGCTTCAGGACATACAGGAGGATCGCGAAGTTGATCAGGTTGAAGACGAGCGTCCAGTTGATGCTCTTGACGATCGTTCCCCACTCGAACGACACGAGACCTCCCTAAACGACGAACAGCAGGACGATCGCGATCAGCAGCGAGTAGATCCCCGTCGTTTCGGAAATCGCCTGGCCAAGGACCATCGTCCGCAGCAGCGCGCCCTGCATCTCCGGCTGTCGTGCCATGCCGTCGAGCGCATGCGCCGCGGCGAGACCTTCGCCGATCGCCGGACCGATCGCGCCGATTCCCATGCACAATCCCGCCGCGACGTACTTCGCCGCGAGCGCGATATCGGCGCCACTGATTCCGGCCACTACAGTCTGTGCTTCCTGTAACATGTTTCCTCCTCTTTCGACTCCTACCCCTCGACCGCCACGTTGATGTAGGCCACCGCCAGGATGGCGAAGACGAAGGCCTGAATCCCGCCGAAGAACAGTCCGAAGAAGATGTTCAGAACCGGCGGCAGCGCGATCGGCACGAACTTCACCATGATCACCGTTACGAGGATCGTGCCCGCCAGGATGTTCCCGAACAGACGGAACGCGTGCGACAGCGGGTTGGCAATCAGGCTGACCATGTTGATCGGGAGCATGAACGGATACGGCTCGACAAAGCTCTTCAGCCACTTCCGGGCGCCGCTGAACCGCACGGCGAGGACGTGCGACATCACCGCGACCATCAGCGCCAGGCCGAAGGTCACGTTGATGTCCTGCGTCGGCGACATCATGTATGGGAACACACCGATCCAATTACAGAACAGCACGTACAGGAAGAGTGTCGAGATGAACGGGAACATCAGAATCGCTAGCCGCTCCGATGCGAAGTTGTCGGCCAGCTGCGACTTCAGCAGGTCGATCAACCCATCGAGCGCCGCTTGGGTCCGGGTCGGCTTCTCCTCGACCGGCTGCCGCAAGCCGCGGCGGAGCCACAGCGCCAGCAGGACGAGCAGTACGATGACGACCCACGACATCAGGATCGCCATCACGTCGAAGCGGATCTCGGCGCCGAACAGGTGGAGGACGGCGATTCGCTTCTCGCCGAGGTGTTCGAGCAGCCCGCCGAGCTGACGGTAGATCTCGCCCATCGTCAGATCGCCTCCGTCGGCCTTCGGCTCGGAAGGCCCAGGTTCGTCTGCGCGATCAGCAGCCCGCCGCACGCGCCGAGCAACGCCTCCCGGCCGAGCCCCACTCCGACCGCCGCCAGCAGAACGCCGAGCAACAGGAGCCGACCGAGGCTCGATCCGACGGCGATCGATCGTCCGGCACGGCGGCTTGCGCCCAAGAGCGAACGTCCGATCTCGTGAAGCAACGCGAGGTTGCCGACGAACAGCGCCAGGCCGATCCAGAGCCCGAGCGCCGCCGGCGGATAGCCGAGCAGCCCGAACACAAGCGCGAGGACGGCAACCACAAAGGCGGCCCGCCCAAGTCGGTAGGATCGAATTGCTCGTCGTACGGAGGAGAAGCTCATCGGATCAGACCCGACTAGATCGTCTGGATCTGCTTTCCTTTCTCTTCGATCAGCGCGTCGACCTTGTCGGAGTACTCGCGAATCGCCTCGTCGATCTTCTCGCGATGGCGTCGATGATCGTCTTCCGAGATCTCCGAGTCCTTCTTCATCTGATCGAGCTTGTCGTTTGCCTCACGGCGGATGTTCCGCAGCGCGACCTTCGTCTCCTCGCCCCGGGTCTTGATGACCTTCGTCAGGTCCTTCCGGCGCTCCTCGGACAGCTTCGGAACCCGGACTCGGATGACGTTGCCGTCGCTCTCCGGATTCAGGCCGAGATCGGCGCCGAGAATTCCCTTGACGAACTCATTCATCTGGGTCTTGTCGTACGGCTGCACGACAAGAAGATTCGGATCGGGCGCGGCGATCGTCGCCAGCTGCTTCAGCGGCGTCGGCGTCTCATAGTAGGAGACCGTCACATCTTCGATCATCGCCGGGTTTGCGCGGCCGGTCTGGACCTTCGCCAGGTTCGACTTCAGGACCTCGAGGCTGCGCTCCATATGCTCAGTCATCTCGCGGCGTACTTGTTCTGGCATCTTCACACCTCGGCCGTGGATTGTAGGCCCAAACGGCGCTTCGAACAAACCGAGGCCGGCCGCATTCACGGACCGGCACACGGGTACTGAATCGACCCTTGACATGCCCCGTGAGAATAACGTACGTTGGGATAACCGCCGCGTACGCGGCGGCCCTTTCTTTTGGCGTCTCCCCACGGCATCAGAACCGTAGAAGCGACGTCCTTTCACCCTCTGAAAACCATACGGCACCCCATCAAAGGGGGAGGAAGAACCAAACGCCGTCCACTACTCCCCCTCTCCCCTCATGGGCACTGTCATTGACTTGGCGTCTAAGGCTGATGGGAAGGGGGATGCGGCGCCGCCAACGAATGGACTGGAGTCCGATGCATACAGCGGACACGCTGCCCCCTACGA
>Ga0272443_10007588_pt1 | contig 10315 bp, 10 predicted proteins | sample SSMAcet12_FD_193581 | JGI IMG/M metagenome (GOLD analysis project Ga0272443, IMG submission 193581) | Marine sediment archaeal communities from Little Sippewissett salt marsh, Falmouth, MA, United States - SSM-Acet-12 | ecosystem: Environmental > Aquatic > Marine > Wetlands > Sediment ... | reverse complement strand
ATTTCCGTGCGACACTCTTAACAACACCGAAGTCGGTTAAGGTTTTGCACCGAACAGTTTTAAACGATTTTTTTGCCAGAGCTTTTTGCACTTCTACCATGAATTATTGAGAACTTACCCTTGTCCGTAACATCTCAAAAAGTGCTGGTAGTAATCAGAATAACGGCACTAAGTTGGCATCTTGTCTAAAGTAATCCAAGAAGGTATTTCAAAGGCAGTGAGGAGAAAATAGATATTATCCAGGATTCAAAATCTGATGTCGAACCAGCTCTGACAGGTCGGGGATAAGACCGATATTTTCGATTCGATCTTTGAGATATTGCCAAAACGATACGCCCAATTTGCGGCATGTCTTTTTCAGGCTTGTAAAAGTGTCGCGGCATTTGCGACCCGTATCGCTGCGGGTCCCACCGCTGATTTTGCGTCTTTTGACATACTCCCGAATGGCGTTTTCAGCGCCATTGTTATGCAAAGGGATATCCGGACGTTCCAAAACCAGCAGCAACTCGGATTTATTGTTATAAATTCGCTTGAGGGCTAAATTCAATACAGCGCTGGAGGTTGTTTGCGTAAATATGTCGTCAAACATGACATTCAGACGCTTTTTATATTTCGGCTTGGGGTTTTCTTTATATGCTTTTAACCCCTCATATAGCTGCCATACCTGATCTTTTACTGTATCCAGGTCTTTTTGGGCCTGATCGGTAAATGGAATTATTTTATCGATGGCGCGATTGGCATGAATCCAACACAGCGCATGCAAAAGCACGTTAAACTGACCGGCATTATCGCTTACGATTACCAGGTGTTTTGATATTCCATGTTCAATGATGCTGCCGATCAGCACGCCTTCTGTAGCGATTTGCACGTGTCGATCTTTGACGATACCGTTTTCGGTTAAAAAATCATTCCACTGGGAGTCATTGGCAAATATCATTCCCAGGTTTTCGTTGATGGTGTTAAGCACTTCTTGAGGCAGTTTGTTGGACTGCATATAGCAAACGGCATCCATATTGATGGCACAATCCGAATGCCCGGCGCGCATCAGTTTTAAAAAATTGATGCGACTCTTGCTGCCGGTGCTTTCAAACCAGGAAAATAATTCATTGCCAATATGGGTGCAGTAGCCGTTTTGGCCTTTATGCCGGGCACCGGTGTCATCCACATTGACATAGCCGGACACCTGAAGGCCGACGGATAAAATACGTTCTTTTTCCCGGTGAAAACGCTCCTTTTCTTCAATCAATAGATTGCTGAGTTGTCCGGCGGAAATATCGATGCCAAATTCGTCCAACTGCTCGAGCAAGCTCGGCTGGGTGACGTGACAGTGGTAATGTTGATAGAGGATGAATCTGATCAGCGTCGGCCCGAAATGCTTACCGTTTAAATATGCCGGCAGTTTGCCGGTAACCCAGTCGCCATAAGGTGTTTCATAAACCTTGAGACGAAAACGCGTATTGCTGGGTTTGATGACCAAGTCTTGAACCACAAAATCCCTGTAGGATCTGAATTCAGATCCAGCCGGTATATTTTCGGGCTCAATGGGTTTTGTCTTGTGAATTTTAAGATGGACGGTCTTGGAGCGTTTCTTGGAACCGGCACGCTTTTTAGGCAAAGATCCCGTTGAGCGCTTTTTCTTTTTTCCCAAGCTGCTGGGCTTGATATCGGGCCTGGGCGGTTGATTTTTAAGGCGGGCGATCTCGTCCTTTAGCAGTTGAATTTGTTCTGCCTGCTGCTGGAGAATAAAGTTTTGTTGTTCGATCAGCGCCAGGAGCTGTTCAACCAGCGGAGACTTGTCCTGTTCGGAGATTGTTGGAGGCTTTAATGTTCCTTTCATGCATCATGTGCATAGCACAATGAAGTGGGTTTGTCCAGAGCTTTTTGCACTTCTACCATGAATTATTGAGAACTTACTGAATTTGTTGATAAAATCTTAAAAAAATGGAAGATTTAATGTTCCAGATTTATAATCGCCATCCAGAATTAAGCAAATTTTCACAATGCATTTCGCAGTCTAAATTTGCACGATATTTAAAACAAGCTACACAAGTCATACCTTAAAATGACAGGAGATCGTATATTTTCATTTGATTTGGTCAATTCTCGAATAAGGCGGTTCTAACTGGTTCGTTAATCTGTTTATAATCTGAATTTATACACTCACCTTTTTTTGAACCAGGTCTGAAAAATCATAGGTTCCGAGCCCCCGCTTCTTGGCCAATTTGATGTGACCGATATTCCGTGGCTCTCTGCCTAAAAGCAAAGCCGCTTTACCATCCGCAGCGACCGGATCATCGCTTAAAATAAGCGTATTTTTTATAACGACATCAGATGTGCTCCCTCCTGAAGGACCATTTCTTGTCATGATTCGAGTGGCATCTATCAATGTGATGGTAGGTTTGAAAAACTGGGCCAGATCAACAATATTTGGATGGATTTCTCTGTGAAGCGATCCGCGCCTTCCGCCAATCGCACCGAACCAATTCTTCATGCCGAGTGTTACGGAACTCAGGATGTGATCTTTTGCAACCGGCAGATTAATGAGCTTGTCCGCTTCAACGATGGGCAAATAAACTGGCCAGACATCCAGACGATCCCCCTGCAGCTTCATCTCGCGCATTAAAGATTCATCGGGAATGATGAGTTCCGCCCCGGTTATTTTAGCTACATTTTCTGCACCGGATACAGAAAAACAGAATTTCGAATTTTCTATGGTATTATCAGCGATACGAACCTTTTTGGCGCCCGCTTCCTGACAAAGCTCGATGACCGCCTGCAATACTTCCGGATTTGTGGTGGCAGCCATTTTCGACGGTCTGCCCCAAGAAATGTTCGGTTTAATGACCACCACATCACCTTTCGATACAAACTGCCTTATTCCTCCAGCAGCTTCAAAGACTGATTGGGTCAGTTCTTTGACGGAAAAGGTATCTGTTTGACCGATGCCCTCGATAACAAATTTCTGATTTGTTCCCGCGGCCTTTGCCGCAGGTAATTCAAATAATGACCAGGGGGCTGCGCCAGCAAGTGTGATACACCCGGACCATTTTAGAAGCATGCGCATGGACTCTCTGCGCGTAATAGGTTGATCAATTTTCATGGATTTCACCTTTTACCCAATCGCCTCATACTTGGATTGGGATGATTTGATGAGCGCAATTAACCTTTTAAATTCCTTTGTTTTGCGACAAAAGCGGCTAACCAACGACAGACCATCATGTGTTTGTTCGCTCAATCGGGATTATAATAGCAACTCGTGTTCCCAACCGGAATGTTTAATTTGTATTTGCTCCATCTGGCTCGTCCCCAATCCGTAGACTTTATCAGCGGCTTCCACACAAATCGGCGGGGGAGAAAGGGGCCAGGGTTCGCCTCGGATGACTTTCCTTTTTTCAGTAATGATTTTTAAACAAACTGTTTCGACGGCAACCGGGTCGGTTCCGGCCACGAAACCATTGTAATTCCATTGGTATCTTGGATCCGGCTGCGGTCCCTTGTCGCAGAGTGGATAAAGAGCATCCACCAGGACCAGTTTCGTCTTGCCTCTGACAAAAGGAAGGTTCCAGATTTCCCCTAACTTGGCGCTGTTGCTTCGATGGTAACTGCTGGGGCTGCCGGAATACATGATGTAGTTCTTTAAAACAGTGCCGATCCCGGTCAGCCAGTGTGCTTTCAGTCCTGGAATCGCAATTAAAGCGTCACATTCTTTGGCATTCCACGGCCCCTGTGCATCTCGAATCCTGTCTTCGGGGATTCCGGCGTCCATCAATGAATTTTTGACGACATCCACGACTTCATCATGGGTTGGATTCAGATGATCGGTGGGCACCAGGCCAATCACGTCATTCGATTTGACAAGGCTTAACCAGGCATCCTTTGTATTCTTCTGACCGGTAACTTTGGTCAATGTTTCGGTAAGCATTTTCTCCAGGACGGTAGCGTTTATATTTTTTGCAGAATCCATGGCGTTTTTATCGCGTACGACAGTTACTAAACTCGTGGCTGTTGCCCTTGCTTCTCCCATGGGCCACTGAAGACCGAAAACAGACGCTCCGAGGGTTATCCCGACAGTTCCCCGGATAAAATCTCTTCTGGTTAAGACGGGCATTTTATCTTTCATGGTCCCCTCCTTTCTCCAATAAATTGGATTCATTTTTCTGAAGGATTGTCCTGGCAGATTCGGGGTCAGGACTTTCAAACACGATCGCAATATGTCTGCCGATCAATTTATATGCCAGCCAACCCTCCTCCAGTTTGAAAATACTCGCGCTGTCGGAGGCTGTTTCCACCGTTATTTCTTTCTTATTGCCGGGCAGATAGGCATCATTAAAACGGTTCAGGGCCTGGCGCGCATGCTCAGGATTTTTGTATTGCACCAGCAGAAACTGGTTGCGTTTCAGATCGCCCGAGCCGGAAATGTTTTCATAGGGCGCACTAACGGCTTCTGTTGAGAGATCGAGATCGAGAATATTCTCATGACTGAGGTAATAAATCGAGTTTAAAACCAGATGCGATCGAAAAAAGCTAAGCCTGTCCACCCGTAGTTTCCAAGTAGAGTCAATCTCAAGGGGCAGTATTTTTACAAGTGCCGGTTCCGATGGAGACCTATCGCCGGCAGCTATTGCCTTACCGAGCGCAAGGACCGCCTCCTTTGATACCGGCGTCTCACGTTCGGCCATAATTCGGGAATAAATACTATCAGACCATAACCTCAACAGGCCGCCGCCATAAAGCGCCCGGGTGGATGCCATAAAATATTGGTTTGATACCGCTGCCGGGGTGCCGCCGAAGGATACCGGCTCACCGCCCCAATCCAAGGAAAGCAGGCCGAATGCATCACCCGGGGTTTCCATAAAATATAATTCCACCAGAATATCGCCCTGGTCGGCAGACTTATAATTAAAAACCTCTAAATGACGGAATCGATAGCTCAGATAGAGCTCACCGGCGCCATTCATGTAGTTAAAAATGTTCTCTGAGTTAATGATTCGATGCGATTCCAGTCTATTCCAGACGCCAACCGTTTGGGGAAGTTTGGGTTTGCTCGCATTCATTTTGCCGGATGCTCCTCCACAGATGACGATAGTCATCATGATTGTTAGAAGAACGAAAGCTATTTTCAGAGATAATTTCGTCATGGATGAAATACCGGAACCTGTTTTATTTATTTTGTCAAGTTAAGAGTATCCACAGGTTATGAAATTTTCATAAAACAATTTGTGTTTACCTGCCTTAAGTTCAATCTGAAGTCGCATTTTTATTGAGAGTGTCATCGGTTTATCAGGCAAGCCACTAAAAAACATTAGTCCAGATCCAACTGCTCTTTGCACTGATTACATTTTACAGCACCACGGAAGACTTTGTTTCCGCATTCAGGGCAGATATAGCGGGATTCCTCGTCTTGAACCCATTTTTCGGTGCCAACCTCCCGCCAATATGGAATAGCGCGCAAAATCACCTTTTTGCCAACTGTCATGGGAAAATTTTCAATATGATGACATGGAAATTCATCGCATTGATGACACCCGGTGAATCCTTTCTCTTTTGTGCAATTCCTGATCTCACACTGGCGACAATGCATAAACCGCTCATCAGACAAGCAGCCACGGCATCGAATATCATCGGCGGAAAGGTTTTCACTATTAGGTAGAGTCCCTTTTCCAGCAATATTTCCCTTGTAAAGATTCGCTAAGCGCTCCTTAAATTTGTGATTGTTGTCACGATGTGCGATATAAATGGCACAGACACCGCAATAAAGCCCACAAGGTGCAATAAGATCCGGGTTTATTTTCATAATTCAGATCCTTCTGGTTCATTGTTTCATTGAAAGTGGTTATTTATATCATCACCATTGCTGGGTTTCGGCCGGTTTAAAACCAGAATTTGATACTATATTCCTCATGAAAGATACTTCGCAAGACGCTTGCCAAGACCAATAATGGTGGTTGTCGGCGGCATTCCCCAGGCTTCAGGAATTACGGAACAATCACAGACAAATAAATTATCGTATTGTGTCATAAGATTTGAATCAACGAGATCGCCTACTTTAACTGTTCCACCCGGATGGGCAGCGAGATATTGAGTCTTAAAAATATCTTTTGCACCAGCATTTTTTAATATTTTCTTGGCCCGTTCAAATCCGTTCCGTAATTTCTGTTTTTCCTTTTTATCTAAAATTTTTCTCACGCCACCACTATCGGTCAGTCTGCCACCCAGATCATCTTTAGCCTTTACCATTATTTGAAGGGTTTTGCCTCTTGAAAAACTTTTATGAAATCTCAAAACCCCAGCTGCAAATATCGCGTTTATGGCAAAGGGATGAGCCATGTCCGTCATCATGTATCCCTCATCTTCAATATGAACACCGGCTGTCATGGGGATCTCACTGGTTGGAACATCAATGTCATTTACCGTACCCCGAACACCAATGAGGGGATCAAAGAAAAAATTGTATCCTGCTCTTTTAATCCCGCTTGCTCGAAGGATGACGGGGGTGCCTATCCCACCTGCAGAAATTACAATTTTAGGTGCAAAAGCTTGATGTTTCTTATTTCCTTTTTCAAATTCAACCCCGACTGCCTTTTTACTTTCAAGAAGGACTTTGATTACTTTTGCATGGTTTATGATATCAGCTCCATTCGCAAGCGCTTCTTCGACGTACATTCTTGCGCTCCACTTAACCCGGTGGGGATCTCCATAGTGACTAAATGCAAATCTTGGTTCCCACTTATCTTGATACATGAATTTGTCCAGCTTTTTCCAGTTATATCCAAGCGATTGAGCGCTATCCATGAGCCGCCTCGACATTGGACCGACCAATTCATTTTTAAGTGGAGCAATAGGAAGCTCCTTCCTTAGCTCATTCACCTCATTGCTGACATCAATCCCATATGACTTTAGCATATCGAACGGAACAGGAAACGACGTTGCATAATAGTTGACTGTGCTTCCGCCGGTGGTGATGCTTCGAACCAATACCAGAAATTGACGAGTAAAAAGCATGCTTCTACCTGGGACCAATATTGTTCTGGCTCCTTGCAGGAAGCTTCCGTTTAAAGGGTTTTTATCACCCCATTCAAGGATGAGAACCTTCTTGTTTTTTAAAGACAATTCTTTCGCAACTGTTGCTCCGCCAGGCCCAGATCCAACAACGATGACATCCTTATCCTGGGTTCGCGAATCCATATTTCGTTCTCCAACAAATTCTATCAAAAGGTTTCACATTAATTTATCGGAAGCGGAGTCGCCCACGAAAGCAACCATACCATATAACCTCAACCATCCACCCGGTCCTTGAGCTCCTTGCCCACCTTGAAAAAGGGCAGCTTCTTTGGCGCAACCTTCACAAATTCACCGGTTTTTGGGTTCCGGCCGGTATATCCACCGTATTTTTTCACGAACAATGAACAAAGACCCCGGATTTCAACTCGGTCCCCTTGTGCCAGCGTCTCGGACATTTGATCGAAAAAGAGGGTTACAATCTTTTCAGCTTCGGATCTGGTCAGGTTGTTTGAATCTTTCAGCGCCTGGATTAGTTCGACCTTGTTCATTCGTTTGGAGCTCCTGAAATTTGGAGATATGTAAATGATAGAGGGGATTAGGAATGGATTACCGTAAAGGAAAATTATGTCAAGAAATAAATTCGTTATAACCGAAGGGGACTGTGATGGATGCTATAATTTTTTTCGAATTACAAAAGCGCTCACGGATAAAAAAGACATCCAGTTTCCGTTACGCGATCTGCGGAATTTACCGTCGCTTCTGATTGTTCTGCAAATTGAACTCAAAAAGAAATTTGAGAAGCGGCTCCACATAAAATATTATAAGTGAAACTTTTGAAAATCTTAACGATTATTCACATCAGAATAATTTGCACCGGAAAGGTGTATTCAACTTCGAAAGCGCTTTTACGTGATGCTATATGCTTTGACCATCGAAAGCGCTTGGAATCGGGACAAGGTTGATCTAATAAGTATCTTTAAAGTCGACCATAAGCCGCGGTCCTTTTAGTGTCGGATAGATGGACCCTGATGTTAGGCCTTATCGATATTCATCTAGAATCCGTTTTAGTGTTTCCGAATCTTGCTGTTTCAGTTGATCCAGATCTGCTTTTAGTTTTTGCTCGAGTCTGTCTTGATGCCGGTGCTTGACCTCCTCGATTTGATCTGTCAGCTTCTTTAATCTATCAATCGCTAAACCCTTTTTACCATCAGCAAGTTCCATCACCGCCTCCGACAAGATGCCGAGTTACTTGCCGTAACTGGCGACATCTGCTATTACTTCGGACTCTATCCTACGGTTACCAGCGAAGTTAAATTCAAACTGCGGGGATAGCAAACTGGTAATAGGAGCGATATCCTGAGTCACATCGCCACTTAATGGCCACTTGAACAAGCCCCACCAAGGAAATAACCATGGATTCATATCGACCTCCTCTCAAAATTCTTACGCCTTATTGATTCAGTTTTTGGCCTAACAGTAATATTAGACGGCAACAAGCACAACGCATAGCGGGTCCATTATTCCCACCTCTCAGCTTTTTTTAATTTTTTCCGCAACAACATAGGATCCCGGTCTGTTGAATTCGTGCGATGCGACCATTATTCCAAAAGTCAAAAAGAAGGTCGCCTATTTCACTTGGTAGATGTCGCAACAGACAATGCCTTTGTCCAGAAACGCTTTGCCGATCTCAACAAAGAAACCTCTCGTCAGCCACAGGTAATTGGGATGAGCTGTCTGTAACCAGGGGTTAGTGCGTATTTCGATTCCTTCGAGAGGAGGTGGAGCACCTTCCATAAAATTCTTATAGTCGCGGTACATATTAATAGAGTGACTTCGGTTCGGTTCCAGCTTTGTTGGATATCTTTGACCTTAACACATGTTTAACCTGCGTTTTTCACAGCGTAGTGGCGGAAAACATAAAGTTGAAGCCATTGCTATGCATCGATTTTGTTCATGCCATTTTCTATAGCCACCCCAGCAGGTTCCACCATAAATAATTTAGTGGCAATAATAACAAGATAGAAATTACGGCTAAATATAAACACAGCTTTATTGCTTCAGTTAATTTTACTTGTGCCAACTGCATACCAATAAGTAAAGGAGGTGCTTGATAAGGAAAAATTGTTGTTGAAAACCCAATCACTTGAGTCATAAAAACTGATCTAACAGGAAATCCAGAAGCAAGAGATAAATCATTTGATAACGGAGTAAGAACTGCCGGCACACCCGGTAAGGTTGTAACAATACCAGTGAACATTGAAGAAAGACTAAGAGATACAAAGTTTATAAATGGTGTATCTGGATTCAATGGCAAATATGAGACCAAATATTTTGCCACTGAACTTCCCAAGCCAGAATAATTTATCATGCTACCCAAACCCAATATTCCAGCAATAAAAATTAAGGACCCATAATTCATTTTTTCAGTAAATTGCTGTTTGCTGACTATTTCTATCTTTGGGAGCAGTAAAAAAACTGCCCCAGCCAACGCAATCCATGCAGGCGAAATATGGTGAATAAAGTCAATCATCCATAAAACTATAAGTATAATTAAAACAACGGACAGCGCTGTTTCCTTTTCAGACATAACTCCTGAGTGCCCCACGGAGTTACTTTTATCCATGATCGGTTTATCAGGATACAACCATACTATTAATGCTGTAATTATTATTGCTTTTAAAAATCCGAGAATCGGAAAGTGCAGCAGTAAATATTCACCATACAAAGGTGAATACTGATATAGTGATTCTGTCATGCCAACCAGTATCATATTTGGAACATTAGCAGGTAGTATGGAAAAGGCTGGAATAAATGAACCTAAGACGACAGCTAAAACTACACCATCAAATCCATTTGAGCCTTTTTTAAACCCAAAGTGATTTGATATTGAAAGGGCAATGGGTACTAATAATACTACACGCCCCATTGCAGAGGGCATAAGGAACCCAAATGCTAACCCGCCAAAAACTATACCGCCGATCAATTTTAAGTAACTACCATTAAGGTGTGTAGCTACTTTTCCAGCAACTCGTTTTCCAAGTCCTGTTCCATTGATACCAATACCAATAACAAGTCCTGCAAAGACAAGCCAAAAAGCAGTGGAATGAAATCCTGAAAATACGATTTTTGCTGGTGCTATTGAGAACAGCATTGCTACAGTAAAGAGCAAGATGGCTGTTAGATGCTCAGGAATAACGCCTGTTACCCAGAAGGTTATTACTATAATAACCAATGCTGCAACAACGCCTTCTGAGGAAGAAAGTATGATTGGAGGTGAAATAACAATCATTACCCCAATTATGATTGATATTAA
>Ga0272443_10007586_pt1 | contig 10316 bp, 12 predicted proteins | sample SSMAcet12_FD_193581 | JGI IMG/M metagenome (GOLD analysis project Ga0272443, IMG submission 193581) | Marine sediment archaeal communities from Little Sippewissett salt marsh, Falmouth, MA, United States - SSM-Acet-12 | ecosystem: Environmental > Aquatic > Marine > Wetlands > Sediment ... | reverse complement strand
CCTACAAAGAGCTTAAAAAAAAGAGCAACCAACTTGCCCTTGGTGTTTACGGAAAACTTAAAAAAAAGGTTGAAAATTCCAGTGACACTTTGCTGGCGGGCCTGGAACTTTCCATAGCAGGCAATATAATTGATTATGGAGCCAATCATAACGTCCAGGTTGAAGAAGAGGTCGTGAAAATCATGAACAGGGAAAGTGCGCTCTTAAGGAGGAACCATTTCCAATACGGGCGATTCAAAAAAAAACTCGCCGCTTCGGACAGGATACTCTTTATAGGGGATAATGCAGGGGAAATCCTTTTTGACAGGATTCTTATTGAAGAAATAAAGAAACTTTACCCCCTGAAAGAGGTTACATATGCAGTACGGGAGGAACCCGTAATAAACGACATCACAATCGAGGATGCCCTCTTTGTGGGGATGGACAGGGTCGCAAAGGTCGTTTCCTCAGGGTCCACTATTCCCGGGACATTACTCTCAAGCTGCAATAAAAAATTTGTAAAACTTTTTGACAGGGCGGACATGATTATAAGCAAAGGGCAGGGAAATTTTGAAACGCTGCCGGAAGATAACGGCCGTTTATTTTTCATGCTTACAGTCAAATGCCAGGTTGTCGGGCAGAGATTAGATGCGGAAAAAGGTGATATAATATTGAAAAACGGGGGGAAAATCAGGCGGGAGAAATAAAAATGGAAATAAAGGTTGTTTTCGACAAAGCGGCTGTTAACAAGAAAATTCATATAGGCTGGGGGTTTTCAGCCCTGGTTGACGGCGGGGTGCTTTTTGACACCGGCGAAAAAGGCGAATGGCTTCTCGACAACATGGAACAGATGGCCATTGATGCGGGTGAAAACATAGAAAGTGTTGTTATCTCTCACGACCACTGGGACCATACGGGGGGATTGCCGGCATTGCTGAAGAAAAAGAAAAAAGGAACTTCCGTATACGTATGCCCGAATTTTTCCGAAGAATTTAAAAGGCAGATAATACGTTACGGCGGAAAGCCTGTTGAAGTGGAAAGATTCATGCAAATAAAAAAAAATATTTATACTACAGGGGAGATACCCGGGGATTACAAGGGCAAAGCCATGCCGGAACAGGCGTTGGTTTTAAAAACTGAAAGAGGTATTTCCGTGATAACGGGATGCGCCCATCCCGGAATCCTTAACATGCTTGGCGCAGTTAAACAACATTTTAAAACAGAACGGCTCTTTCTTGTAATGGGAGGGTTCCATCTTCTTGAAGAGGATGCCAGGATGATTGATTTTATCGCCGGGGAGTTTAAGAAGATGGGTATAGAAAAGGCTGCTCCGACCCACTGTTCCGGCCCGAAGGCCGAGGAGATTTTTGCGGAAGAGTACGGCGGAAAATTTATTCCTGTCAAGGCGGGAAAAAGCCTGAAAGTATAGTGTGCAAATTCATTTTTATACAGAGGGGTTGCAATGGAAAACTTAGTTAAGGATTTTCTGGGCCAGAAAAGGTTTGCCGTTGTCGGTTCTTTCAGGAATGAAGGCAAGTACGCTTATAAAATCATGAAAGACCTGGCTGCAAAAGGATACGAAGTATTCCCTGTAAATCCTAAGACTGACCGCGTTGACGGCAGGGTTTGTTACAAAAGCGTTGGCGACATTCCTTTTGATGTCGATGTGGTTGATGTCGTCACTCCTCCTTCTGTTACCGCAACCGTTTTAAAAGAATGTCTGCAAAAAGGCATAAAAAGGGCATGGCTTCAACCGGGAGCGGAAAGCGAAGAGGTGATAAAATTTTGCCATGACAATAATATAAAAGTAATTCATAGTGTTTGTGTAATGCTTGAATCTCTAAAATAAGGGGGTTTTATGAGTAAAGAAACGGATGTTCTGATAGTTGGGGCGGGTCCGGCAGGAATGGTTTGTGCGACGACTGCAAGAAGATATTATCCATCAAAAAGCATTACCCTGGTTAAGGATATTAATGAAGGAGTGGTACCCTGCGGGATTCCCTACATGTTTGCAAGCTTGAATAATCCCGAAGAAAACAAGATGGGAACGGCTTCACTTGAAGAGAAGAACATTGATATGGCAGTTGATAAGGCAATAAAGATAAACCGGAAGGGGAAAACCGTGGAAACGGAAAACGGCGATACATATTCTTATGAGAAACTTGTACTCGCCACTGGTTCCGACCCCGTGGTTTTACCCATCAAGGGCATAGAAAAAAAAGGCGTCTACCAGATTAAAAAGGAAATGGGCTACCTGAAGGAAGTCATAGAAAAAATCAAGAAGTGTAAAAATGTCCTGGTAATAGGGGGAGGGTTTATCGGGGTTGAATTTGCCGATGAAATCTCCAAATTGCAAAACATAAGGGTTACTCTTGTAGAAATACTTCCCTACCTTCTGTATAATTCCTTCGATTCCGAATTTTCTTTAATGGCGCAGGAGCGGCTCAAGGAAAAGGGGGTTGATATTTTAACAGGTACCCGGGTAGAAGAGATTATAGGCGAAGATGCCGTTGAAAAAGTAAGGTTTGACAACGGGAAAGAGATACCTGTGGACGGAGTCATTCTCGGGGTTGGCTCGAGGCCGAGTGTGAAGTTGGCCGTGGATGCGGGGCTGGAGCTCGGGACATGCAAAGGTATCCTTGTAGATGAGTACATGCGTACATCCCTTGATCCAGATGTTTTCGCCATAGGGGACTGTGCCTGCAAGAGAGATTTTTATACCCGTAAAGCCATTGCCGTTATGCTTGCTTCAACCGCTACGGCTGAAGCAAGGATTGCGGGTGCCAACCTTTACCAGATAAAAGTTATCCGTGAAAACAAAGGCACTATCGCCATATATTCGACCTATCTCGACGGCCTTGTTTTAGGGTCGGCAGGGCTGACGGAAAAAACGGCGGAAGAGGAGGGTTTTGAAACCCTCGTGGGAAATATAGACGGTGTTGACAAGCATCCGGCTTCCTTGCCCGGTGTATGCAAGGGCAGGGTGAAATTAATCTTTTCCAGGCAGTCGGGCATCATACTTGGGGGACAGATAAGCTGCGGCATGTCCTGCGCCCAGATGATAAATGTAGTGGGTATCGCCATCCAGAAAAGAATGTCCTGTACCGAGTTGGAAACGCTCCAGGTGGCAACGCATCCCTACCTGACAAGCGCTCCCACGATGTACCCCCTTATCCTGGCTGCCCAGGATGTGTCCGGAAGGATTCAAAAGAATTAAAGTACGGGTAAATGCCCGGGTGGCATCTATAAGTATTTTGCCCTCAATCCCGGTTTTCGCGAATTCCTTCACGGGATTATAAGGCCAGGCTTTATATGACGGGGTTTGCGAAGGCTGAATAAAACGGATATTTGCCAATGATACTCAATCAAATTTTGAGGGAGTTAAGAATTCATGCGCCCTTTACTCTTGCGGGCGCAGCTACGGGCATTGCCATACTGGCGGTTTTTCAAGGGATGCCTGATAGGTTGTCTTACGGGACGTTTTATATTTTGCATCCGCTCCACGTTTTTCTGAGCGCCCTTGTCACTGCCTCCGTATTCAAATTGCATAAATGCGGCCGTTTGAGCGGGAGATGTTTCAGCGGGAAGTGCAATTTCTGGATTCTCTTCATTATCGGCTATGCAGGGTCGATAGGCATAGCTACAATAAGCGATTCCCTGATACCCTACGCAGGAGAGGTTTTGCTCAATATGCCAAAGAGGGGCATCCATATAGGTTTTATTGAAAAATGGTGGCTGGTTAACCCCCTGGCACTGGCAGGCATAGCAGTAGCTTACTTTAAGCCTACGACAAAATTTCCGCATTTTGGCCATGTTCTTTTAAGTACATGGGCTTCGCTGTTTCATATCCTCATGTCGACAGGGCAATCCTTAAATCTCTTTTCTTACCTGGTTATTCTCTTCTTTCTATTCCTCGCGGTATGGTTGCCTTGCTGTGTCAGCGATATCGTTTTCCCCTTGTTGTTTATAAGGGAAAAAAACGCGATAAGCTGGTTGAGGGCAGATGGAGAAAATTTTCTTAAAACCCTGGGGATTAAGGAAGGCCAGGGCATTCTGGATTTTGGCTGCGGCGGAGGCAATTACACAATTCCAGCTGCCAGGGTGGTTGGAAAAAAAGGAAAAGTCTACGCTGTCGACAAGAACGGCAATGCGTTAAAAAAACTGCTCGAAAAAGCTAATGCGGAGGGATTAAAAAACATTGAAATAATTAATACCGGCGGAGAGATAAATCTGCCCGTGGAAAAAGAATCTATGGATACCGTACTATTATTCGACGTTCTCCATTCGTACTATTCTAATCCGGAATCGAGAGGGAAAATCTTAAATGAAGTTTATAGGGTTCTAAATAACAAGGGGAGAATGCTCCTTTTCCCGAAGCATATGGAATCCGAGAATTTTATTGAAGAAATAAGAAAAGAGGGGTTTTCATATAAAGGAAAGGTTTTAAAAACCTTAATGCACAACAAAAGTTACGAAGAGAACTACATCTACATTTTTCAAAAAAAAGGCATAGAAAAAGAGCTGATGGAATAGTCAATGGACAGCATATTTGATGAAAAGCACGAGAGATATGACAGGTGGTATGACGAACATAAATTCGCATATTTATCAGAACTTGAAGCCATAAAAAAAGTTCTCCCTGAAAAAGGAAAGGGTTTAGAGATTGGCGTGGGGACAGGCAGGTTTGCCGCTCCCCTGGGCATTCAATTCGGGATAGACCCTTCTGGAAAGATGCTTGAAACCGCAAAAAAGAGGGGAGTCAATGTGCAGCAGGGCACGGGGGAAAACCTGCCTTTTATGGATGAGGAATTCGATTACGTAGCAATAATAATATCTATATGCTTTATCAAAAATCCCGGGAAAGCAATAAAAGAATCCTTCAGGGTTTTGAAGAAAAACGGCAAAATTGTTCTGGGTATTGTCGATAAAAACAGTTTCCTTGGAAAATTTTACCAGGCCAAGGAGAGCGCGTTTTATAAACAGGCAACCTTTTTCACCGTGGAAGAATTAACCGGTCTACTTGTATCCGAAGGTTTCAGCGATATTTCTTACTGGCAGACGATGTATGACCTGCCTGAAAAAATAAACTTTATCCAGAAAACTGAAAAAGGTTATGGTAAAGGCGGATTTATTGTAATTGCCGCTCAAAAAAAAAGGAGTATGGAATGAACCAGGCAGGGAAAGCAGTTATTGTAGGATGTTCCGGTTGTGGAGCCTTAACTGCATTAATGATGAAAAAAATAAAACCTTCCCTTGAAGTAGTTATAATCAGGGAACCGGAAGAAAAGGGATTGTTGACAAGATGTGCTACCCCATATATTTGCTGCGGAGATGTAATGGTAGACCCCTCTTACAAAGATGACACCATTTTTACAGATAAAGGAATAAAACTGGTGAATTCGACGGCAGTTGGAATAGAAAGGGGCGGGAAAACAGTTACAACGTCTGACGGGAATATTTATCCCTACGATAAACTTGTCCTGGCAACCGGAGCAAAACCTGTAATACCGCCTATTCCAGGAATTGAATTGCCGGGTATATTCACTCTTCGCTCAAGCGATGATGCAATTAACATTCTCAACTGGATAAATTCCAGGCGGGTAAGAAATGTTGTCCTTTTAGGAGCAGGCGCCATAGGGGTTGAAAAAGCTTATTTGCTCTCTCGCCAGGGATTGAAAGTTACGCTTGTGGAAATGTGCGGGCATATTATGTCCAATATTCTGGACCCAGATATGTCTGAAGAAGTACAGAATTACATGCAGGAGCAGGGAGTGCAATTGAAGTTAAATCAAGAGGTAACTGAAATTTCCGGAAAAGGCAGTGTAGAGAAAGTAACGTTAATTTCAGGCGAAAAAATAAATGCAGATATGGTCATTATTTCCACGGGCACACGTTGCAGAGTTGAATTGGCTGAAGGCGCCGGACTGGAATTGGGCGAGAAAGGGCTGAAAGTCAACGATTATCTGCAGACATCAGATCCGGACATATATGCCGGCGGAGACCTGATAGAGTACAAAAACCACATTACAGGGAAATTGACGCTCGGTCAGTTGCGTCCCAATGCAGTTATTGCCGGCAGAGTAATAGCCAAAAATATTTTGGGGTTCGCCATAAAATACCCGCCTTTTATTAATAGTTTTTCCACCAAGTTTTTCGATAAATCTATTGCAGGAGCAGGGCTTACTGCGATGGAAGCAAAAAAAGAAGGAATAGAAGTGGTTACGGCGCAGGAGGAGTCTGTAAGTAAGCATTCAATGATAAGGGGGCGTAAACGCTACACTGTAAAATTGATATTCGACAACAAAAGTCAAAATCTTATAGGCGGGCAAATAGTAAGCGATTCCGAGTGTCCGGTAAGATATATTGACGTAATCGCCATGGCCATAAGATATAATTTAAACGTTCTGGATTTAATTACTTTAAGATGTGCCGGACAGCCGGAATTATCTCCTGACCCGGGCAAGGAACCTATAGCGTTAGCCGCGGAAAGTGCTTTTTGGGAATTTAATAACAGGGGAAAATCCGCCGGTTTTCATGCATGAATACCTGTAGTTAACCGCGCAGGTATTTTTCACAAATCTAAGGAGGTATCAAAATGCCGTGGGTAGACGGAGAGAGATGTATCGGCTGCGAGGTTTGCGTGGACAAATGTCCTGTGGGGACAATTTTAATGGAGGATGATAAGGCTGTAATAAATATGGAAGGATGCATCCACTGCGGTACATGCCATAGTGTATGTCCCCGGGAAGCGGTAAGGCATGATGGAGAGAAAATACCGGGTGATGTTAAGGCTAATGTAGAAGAGACGAAGAAATTCATGGAGCTTTGCGCAAAACATCTTGGCAGCAGCGCTGAGAAAAACAAGTGTCTGAACAGGATGATAAAATACTGGAATAAAGAAAAACTTGTTGCGGAACGGACCCTGGCAGAACTCGACAAATTAAAAAAAGCATAAACCTTTGAAAAAAGGGGAAAAGGGGTATTCAAAATGATTGAATGGATAAAAAACTACAGCCATTTCGAACAAATACAGGAGAAGCACAAGAAATTTCTTGTATTGCTTTTTTATGCTGATTTCTCAGATAACGCAAAGCGGGCGCTTAAAGAGCTTGAGGAATTTGACAGGGCAAACAGCGAGATGCCTGTATATATTGTTGATATCGAAAAAGTAAAAGAGATACATGGACAATTTGGGGTTGAAAATGTGCCGACATTGCTGGCATTGCAGGAGGGGAAAGCGGTCAGGAAATTGGAAGGAGTTGAAAGTTCGCAGTTTTATGCCCGTGTTTTATGCGGAGCGAATCCCTTCTATCGTAAAAACGCTGGTAAAAAAGGGGTCCACCGTGTAATTGTTTATTCAGGTCCGGGATGTCCTGCCTGCGGGTTGGTCAAGACATACCTTCGAAAACAGGGCGTTGGTTTCAGAGAGATAGATATATCCCGCGACCAGCATGCGGCTGAAAGGCTGGTAAGGCGCAGCGGACAGATGGCAGTGCCCCAGATTGATATTGACGGCCATTTAATAGTAGGATTTGACAAAGAAAAAATTGACAGGCTTATTTTAAACTGAACAGGAGGTGCTGATATGAAGATAAGACCGGTTAACGGGCGTATTTTGGTTAAGCCTTTTGAATCTAAAGAAAAGACATCCGGCGGCATATATCTTCCCGATACCGCCAGGGAAAAACTTCAGGAAGGCGAGGTTGTGGAAGCGGCAAAAGACGCGACTGACGAAGTTGCGGTGGGCGACAGGGTTCTCTACAAGGAGTTCTCAGGAACAGAGGTTGCGATAGAAGGCAAGGAATACATGTTGCTGACTGAGGACGACCTTCTGGCAAAGTATGAGTCCGTGGATAAAATCCCGGGCGAGAAACCTGAAAAATCCAAAAATAAAAAGAAATAAATTATGAAAGCAGGCGATTTAAAAGAAACAGATTTTTACGATAGTCTGCGAGACAGGGTTTTTGCCGGCATCGTGGAAAATTTATCCCAAAACGAACGTGTACTGGATATCGGATGCGGCGACTGTGACCTCGTTGAATATCTCGCCAAAGAAGGCAGTATGCATCTGGTAGGATTGGATATTGACGGGAATAAATTCAAACATGCTTCGCAGAACATGGAGCGGGAAATCCGGCCGAAAGTGAAATGCATTAAGGGCGATGCGGAGAATTTGAAAGATTTTAAAGATGAGAGTTTTTCTGCCGTGATAAGCCTTTATTCTTTGCATGAAATTGTTCATCCTTTGCGGGCTCTTAAGGAATGCAGGCGCATCTTGCAAAGAAAGGGGGAAATCATAGTTGTGGATTTGATGAAAAATACAATTGCGGAAAAATTATACGCAGAAAAATATTTTAATCCTGAAGATATTAAAATCTTAATGGCAAACGCAGGATTTATAATTATTAAACAAAAAATTTTCTCATCCGAAGGTCCTGCAATAACGGTAGGATATAAAAGGGAAAAGAATGGGTAAAGAAAAGAGCTCACAGATATATGAAAACACAAGAAGAATATCAGGCGAATTGCCTCCTGGCGTTGCACTTGTGGCAGCGGCCAAAACGAGAACAGCCAACGAAATTTTAAAGGCAGTAGATGCCGGGGTGAAAATTGTAGGGGAAAATTATGTCCAGGAAGCGGTTGATGTATTCCAGCAAATAGGAAAAGCAGTAGATTGGCATTTTATCGGCCATCTTCAGAAGAACAAGGTTAAAAAAGCTGTGGAGATTTTTGACATGATAGAAACAGTTGACTCTTATGAACTGGCAATGGAAATTGATAAAAGGTGCAGTCAAGCTTCCAGGATAATGTACGTATTGATTGAAATAAACAGCGGCCGCGAAAAACAAAAATTTGGAGTATTGCCGGAAAATACAATAGACCTGGTGAAAAAGATTTCAAGATTAAGCCATGTAAAGATATCGGGGCTTATGACCATGGGGCCCAGGTTTGGCAATCCGGAGGATTCCAGGCCGTATTTTATAATAACAAGGCGCCTTTTTGATGAAATAAAAGCGTTAAATATAACCGGCGTTGAAATGAAATATCTCTCCATGGGGATGACCAACTCTTACAAAATTGCCATAGAAGAAGGCGCCAATGTTGTACGAATAGGCAGCAAGATTTTTGGACGAAGGGATTGTTGTTAAAATAATTGATAAAAGAATTTTTTAAAGGAAACAGGCAAAATCCGGCATTTACCTGCCAATAAAGGCAGCATGCAGACAGTGAATATTTCATCAAATATGGCTAACAATAAATTGGAAAACTTCCTGAAGAAGCTTTTTCTTACCGCAGGCGTTATTGTAGTATTATACATTGTAAATGCATGGTATGCCGGTGAACTGGGACGGTTATTTTTTCTGACGCGGAATCCGAGGCTTCAATTGTTTACAGTAGTTGTTGTTTCACTTCTTCTTGAAGCTCTCCCTTTCACATTCGTAGGTTCTTTAATGTCCGGGGTCATAGAAATTTTCGTTCCGGAAAAGGTCATTAAAAAAATCTTTTCAAAGAAAAGGATATCCGGCATTTTGGCCGGATGCTTTGCCGGACTGATTTTCCCGGTCTGTTCATGCGGGATTATTCCCGTGGCAAGAAGGCTGCTGAAAAAGGGAATGCCCGTTTCCGGGGTTGTAAGTTATCTTCTGGCTGCTCCTATCATCAATCCCATTTCAATCCTTTCAACGGCAGTCGCTTTCAGGGCTACCAGGGGGATAGGCATAGTATTCGGCAGAATTTCCTTTGCGTTCGCAGTGGCTTTTACAATAAGTTTCCTGCTGGGAAGCCACAAAAGGGAAGAGATATTGACGGAAAGAGAAAGTTCCTGTTCTGCCCCAGGCAAATATAAATCAAGATTTGAAGCAGTTTTTTCGCATGCGGCAGATGAATTTCTGCTGGTTGGCAGGTATGTAGTTTTCGGTACAATTATTGCAGGATTTTTCAATGCATTTGTTCCAAGGCAGGCTTTGGTAGCAATTGCAAGCGGCAGTTTCGCTTCTGTCGCCTTTATGGAAATTCTCGCAGTCATCCTTTCCATGTGCTCTGATAGCGATGCGTTCGTGGCAAGCTCTTTTATCGTGCTTCCAGCGGTTTCCCAGGTTGTTTTTATGACGGCCGGACCGATGATAGGCCTGGCCCGCATTATTTTATACATGGGAGTTTTCAAAAAGCAGTTCGCAGTTAAAATGATAATTGCGGTTGCTGCACTTATCTTTGCATTCGGAGTTGCAGCAAGCCTGCTTTTTTGAAAAAGAATGGCAAATAAAAAACCTTATTAAGAGGTTATACAATGGAATTAATAAAAAAAGAGAAATTCTTGCGCCTGTTTGTTTTTATTG
>Ga0272443_10007585_pt1 | contig 10319 bp, 11 predicted proteins | sample SSMAcet12_FD_193581 | JGI IMG/M metagenome (GOLD analysis project Ga0272443, IMG submission 193581) | Marine sediment archaeal communities from Little Sippewissett salt marsh, Falmouth, MA, United States - SSM-Acet-12 | ecosystem: Environmental > Aquatic > Marine > Wetlands > Sediment ... | reverse complement strand
CGCCTTTTCCAGGGGTACTCCCCTGACCGGGCCATAAACTGTTTTTCCATCCAGCGTATGTGTTAATATTTTCCAGCGTTTTTTGGGGATGGTATACTGACAGACATAAAGCGGTTCGCCGCCCAGGACACCGACGCGCCAGTCAAAAGAGGTCGGCACAAAGCGCTGGGCCACGATGCGGTCGGCCCGGCGCAGGAAACGCTTGCTGACGGATATTATTTCCTCGGGGGTCGAGGCCTTTTCCACGTACAGAGAAAAACTGCTGTTGGGAGCCTTTAAAACCACCGGCGCACCCAGGTCTTCGAGCAATTGGGCGGCCCATTGGGGCCCGATACACTGACGATCGATAATGCGTGTATCGGGAATGGGTATATCGTGATGCATCAGGTGGCGATACATGTTCACCTTGTCACAGCAGATTCGAATCGAATCGGGATCATCGATTACCGCAATGCCATGCATCTCGGCGGTGCGCGCGGCCACATAAGAGGAATTCAGAGGATCGGTTAAGGCCCGAATATAAATGGCATCATACTGCGGAATTTTGTACATATCGGGTCGAAATATAAAATCGGCGCGATGCCCCAGTTTCCGGGCCACCTGACTCAGGCGCATCAAGGCGTTCATTTCATCGGAGCTTGAAATGGTATAGCGTTCAACATAGATGCCTAATTGTCCCATGTGACTCGATCCTCGATATAATGCAGTTCACGCAGGCGCATATCCTCGAAAAAGAGGGGAGAAATATCACTCAGCAAACAGGAACCGTCTTTCATTTTAATAACTCTCACGCGGGCCAGGGGAATTCCAAAAAACTCCCAGATAACTCGTGCCATATCATAGCACTCGGTTCGGGTGGACCAACCCAGAACCGAACGGAAATACGCCACTTGGCTCTCGGGCGGGAGTTCCTGACAACACACGGCATAGGTAAAGTTACGCGTCAGTGAACGGGAGATAGTTTTAACCCGGCCGGGTTTAAGCACGATTTTACCTTTCAGGGTAAACGGATTTATCGGATCGACGATAACCGGAGGTTCAAAATAACCGTTGCTGATGTAATATTCCGGGATGGCAATTCCGGCTGACTGCGCTTTTTCCAAAAACAGCGGCGGAATATAGGCATCCAGCATTTCCTTGCATGATGGTCTGATCGGTTTGTCTTCGTTTTCAAAGTCCAAAGATGTGTAATAGGCCCTGCTGAGATAATCATAGTTGCCATAAAGATTAACCAGGCTGTCATCTTCGCTCAATCGTGCGACAAAGCGCTGTTCAGAAACCCGGTTCAGCATTGCCGTTGATATTGCTGGTTTTGCCATTGCTTTTTTTCGGTTAAACTACCCTATAACATTAAAATTTTCACTTTAAGATACACTAATCCAATTCAGCCTGTGAACAAAAATATTTGACCAATCGATTATGCCCGAAAATCATTGTTGTGGGCAATGTAAGTGTAATAACTAATAAGGAGAACGTAATTCGTTGTAACGCTATTGGTTATAGACGCCCCTTGTTTGTTTTACAACTTTCCGGGATAATAAAAACCGCCGGCTCCGCTGTATAGGGATTGCATCCGAGACAGAGAAACCGGCGGCACTTTTCGGAAGGTACCATTTATTACATCGCTTGAAATAGTCGTTTGTTATTCGGCTGGAAACCGCCTTTCAATGATTGACTACCGAATTACGGGTTTACCTGGATTCCTTCATAAAATAATCGTCCAATTACTGGAGCATTCATGAAGGTGGCGTCATCAATATGTTTTTCCTTCTGGGTGTAGTCTCCCAGATTCCTGACACCCAGATACACATTGTAACGATCGAATAACGTCCTGCTGACTTTGGCGTTGAAAATAACGAATGCTTCGGTCTCTTTTGATATTAATGATGATTGTAAGGCGAAATCTTTGATCATCAATTCCCGCCAGAGATTTCCGCGGAAAGCCGATACGCTGAAGGCGGATTTAAGCGATATTCCCGAAGAGTATCGGCTTTGATTGGAGAATATAATTTCCCCATGCAGAATGCGTGCGTAACTGTTTCGTACAAGGACGTTCAGATGTTCATTGCCTTTTCGCCGCAACAAATAATGCCACTTGAATAAAGATGAAGCCAATGACAGATTTTTGGTTGAGACTCCCAAGAGCACAATTGCGATTTCATTCCAGCGCGATGATAGCGATAATGTGACAGCTATGCTTTTCAGTGAACTGGTTCCGTGTCCCAGGATTGATAATCCTGATAGAGAATAGGTTAGTCAAACATTTCTTACTTATAAATAAACAGGGGATGGGCGTCGGCCCATCCTCTTTATTTTTTTATCAGTACACTGCCTGATTGGTGAGAAAAAGACCCTTGCATATTCAATCAGACATAATTTTCCTGAATATTCCTGGGCTGCAATTGACCGGCAAGCCAGCGGACCAGATATATCCCATTGGCAACCACTGCCAGATAACAGCCCCATCCCGGCTCAGGCTTAATGGACTATCAGCTTGTCCAGATAATTCGCAATATAATTGTATGAGGCGCGAAAGGTTGTGAATATTATTCCGTTCCTCAAGTTTTATCGGCGGCATCGGAAAAGTGCATCTGGACAATAACCCAGCGGCCATCGCGTTTTTCCAGAACCCCGGTCCAGCGGACATCCTCCCAGTTGGCCGGTTGGCCTTTCCAGGTATTGAAATCATCCAGCCGGGCATGATACCAGGCCACATCGCCGGAGCGGGACAGGTTGATCTGCAAATCTTTTACCTCATACCTGACAGCCTGGAAATCATCGAGCATGAAGAAATTCTCCGTCAGATCCACGAAATCATCATAACCGCTGAGAGTACCATTATCTTTGGGAGAGAACCAGAACAATTCCGGATCGTGAGCATAGCAACTGAAAGACAGATCTTTGTCCTTGTTTTTGGCCCACCCGATGCTGTTATGAATAACCTTGCTGATTTCAGCTTTTTCAGCGTCGACGTCTATTTTTTGTTCCACAGTATTACAACCCCCAATTAAAAGGATTAACAAGCTGATGACTATGGCGAATAATAGTCTCATTTCTTACTCCTCCCTGTGAATTGATATTTATGTAATAACTTACGCATTTTGAACCGTATTGTTTCGCGCTGTGTCGTATAAAAGACTATCTTGTCTTTAATCCGACTATTTCTCAATGCTGTTTGGTAACGATTTTCGGATAACCCACAGTTTCAGCCAGTACCGCTAACTGTTCATCTCTCAATCCCAGTAATTCAGATATCTTGGTTTTGTCAATTGACAGGCGCGTCACACAGGCCAGATTGGCCGCGGCGCAGTAAAGATATACATTCTGCGAACAATGTCCGGCATCGATACCCGCCATCCACATTTTATCCTCCGGTTGCCGTGCCATATCGAACTTGGCCAGATCGGAAACAAAAACCAGATTCAACGGCGCAATGGCGACATAATCCTGCTTGCCGGCATCTTGGCAAAAATCACCGGCCAGCACAGGAGTCAATTCGTGTTTTAAAGCGTCGTAAAGGTAAATGCCGGTTTTTAATAAGACGTAAATATCGATATCCTGTTTATTCATTTCCGAGGGTGTTGTGCGGCGGCCTTGCCCCTTCTGACGCACTTAGTGCCAGATTTGAAATTACCCGTCCCTAAAATCATACAAGCGCATTTATCGCCAGTTCAAACAACCCTGCCGACTGCGTTAACGCCCGTCCCCGGATCGTTTGAAGAAACACTGTCGGCCAAAGGAAATTCAACCGAGGGTCAAATATTTCCTATTACTCATCAGCCTGCTAATATTGTGCTTTACATCTGGTTTTTGGGAACCGTTATCTTTGCCGCTCGGGTGTTTAATGATAACGGTGATGCAATAATCAGGATGCCAATGCTAACCTATTTGTGCCATGTTGATGGTTTGACTATTTTCTATCGAGCTTTCGCAACAGACAACACAGACAGTCTTGAACAACGTTATCAATTTCTGACCCAATTTGCAGATTCAATCGATATTGCTTTTCTACCCCTTCCCGAAACCGATCAGGAGATGTCTGATATGCGGCTGTTCTTAAAACACTTTCCAGTCAGGACAGTATTATTACTTGATTCCAGACGTCGTGAATATATGTTTCCGGAAACGGCTCGGCAAATCGCCAACTGGGGATATAGTACGGAAGTTCTCTGTGCAAAAAATCCCGGAGATCATTTCAGTATTCGTCCCTCCGGGAAATAATCAGGAAACATTTAATTAGGAATGTTTTTCATGGCATGATTAATTGACAGGTTAAAGAAAACCTGCAATTTGGAGGCAGGCAATAAATACCCGGAGGATTTGTGAAAACCATTAAAGCACATACTCATAAAGAACGTGAGCGGATTATTGAAAAAATGATCCCCTATATTAAGAATAAATTCGGAGATAATTTGATAGCTCTGGCCGTCTGCTGTTCCTTCGCACGCAATGAGGATGCTGATTATTCTGACCTTGAACTCACAGCTTTTGTTAAAACTATGCCTGTTGACAAACAGCGCGACGGGCTGGCGAAGATATTCGATGGTATGTTGATTGAATTGCTCTGGATGACGAGGGAGACTTATTTAAAGACGACCCTGGATGTTAACGAATTCTGGCATTACTCTGGCTCAGATACTCTGGCCTCTATTTTGAATAAGGAGTTCGTCGAAGAGATAGTCGCTTACCGACAGGCAGATATGAAAATAAAATGTCTGGATCAGGCCGTGGGGTGTTTCACCGAAGTGCAGGAGGCTGTGTCAAAAGTTCTCAATGCCATTAATCAGAGAAATCACGAAGGGATGCCGATTTTGTTCTTCGATATGTTGAATCAATTGCTGAAGATTCTTTCTTTTCTGAATCAGTTGCCCTTTACGACGGCATCTCGGATGATTCAGCAGGTGCGTAAATTCTCTATTCAGCCGCCGAGCCTTAGCCAATTAATTGATCTGGCGGTCAAAGGCCGGTATCGAGAATTTGCATCGCTCAGGAGAATAACAGTCGCTGTTTTTGAAGAACTCGAAGCCATCTTTGAGCAAAAGGGTTTGCCTTTGATGGACGACAATCTTGACGTCAGCGAACTTGTTCACGAGATGCGGCAGATGCAATAACCATCAGATTATTGAAGAACCAGCTGTTTTATTGGCAAAAAAGATGTGTTTGCTAAAGTTATGGTTGCGTTAACCAAGACGGGTACCGCGGGGATATTAAATTAAATCACGCAAGTGAAATTGCGTTGTGCGTACGGCAGTTCTACCGGAGTTGCATACTCATTCAGGTAAATAACTTGAGCCTGTGTCGTGCCACAGAGTATAAAGAAAAACAAAAAAAGCGAAAGCTCGGACTCGATGACTCACGATCGAGGGAGTGCTACTCTGTATTTGACTATTTTTTTGTTCCCTGCGTCGTTCTCCAGGATCACATACATAAAACCATTGGTTAATTGCAGCTTTTCAAAGCTGGAAATATGCCACCCATCCTCAAATTGAATTCGCCCATGGTACAGATGTTGTCCATCCGGCGAAAAGATATTGATATCCTGCCCGGTTAGAACCCGGCCAATAGTCTCAACGCCGAACAAATACACCAAACCGTCTATAATCTGGATTTTACTATAATAGGCCATATGATCAGGAAGTGCCCCGATCATCATGGTTAAGTGTTCTTCCGGGATATCGAACCTTGCGAAATTGTTTCTCTTGTCCGTTTCAGTGACCGGTTGCCAGACCCCGGTGAAGGAAAACGACCCGACCATATCTCCATCACTGGAAATGCAGTAAATGACAGTGTCGCTGTTCTTGCCCAAATACGCCCTGTCGGACAGAGGGTCATAGCCCATCTTGACTTGCGGTGTCAAGCCAACAACTAAACCTCCTCCGGTTGGCTTTTTTTCATCCTCGGAGCGTTCGAATTCGTAGACAGTTTTTTCTTCGCCGGACGCCAGATTGATATATGTCACGACCGCTAAACTTTCAGGAGCGTCTCCTAATGCACCGGGAGAAACCCAGAACTCGTTCTCATTTTTGAATGCCAGCGGAAAACGGACAAACGGATTGTTTGGTACGGATTTGACAAATTGCCCCTGCTTGGTAAAGAAGTGGAGTTTGTCCATAGCACATACAACCACTTGAGCTCCGGCCGGGAAGCAGTTAAGATACATCGACACCTCGCCCTCATTATCACCCCTGGGGGCGAAAGTACTGACCAACTTGCCATCGCCGTCAATAATGTAGCTCAAATGGCGTTCGAAATCATGGAAATACAGGGTTCCATCATCAGCCACTCGCGGCTCCGCGGGGCGCAATAATTCATCTTCCCCTATCTGCTGAATCTCCCAAGCCTTCTCCGTCTCAAAGGCCCACTCCCGTGCCGAAGTCCCGTCCGATTCACAAGAACATACACTACACATTATAACTATTACTAATGTGATCAACTCCAACAGCCTCGCCATCTTCAAATGTAACCTCCTCAGGTTGAACCTTTTTTGCCTCTCAAGTATTATTATTTATATGACGCAGAATATTGTTAAACGTTACAGATGTTTTTGTTAATAATTGTTAAAAAATCTTGAGATAATTGAACTGGTCACCGGCTTTTTATATTTGAGACGTTTTGATTGTTTTTACTTTAATTTGGCACAGACAATTATATAGACACTTAAATGTATTGCAAAAAACAGAGTTGGAAGATTAACAGTAGAGATAAAGCGCCGTATCTTGAATTATAATAAGTTATTACAATATATAGAGTAATATTTTATTGGAGGTGGGGGAGTCGAGCCCCATATTCGCGTTGTAGCACAAGGACTTACGCCGCATTGTGACCAAATTGTGACTGATTTTTTCTAAGTATAATACCCACAGGGAAGAGGCCGTTGGATTCAAAACTAGCGCTCTCACTCGTCTTTTCATTCTCTACCAGTCGCATGTTTCGAACTCCGCAGACCTCTATTTCGGTAGCACTTGGAGCATCAGAGCTCCTACAAGGTGCCCGGATCAGACTAATCAGATTTTATTTTAAAACTGCTCACGTTATGGGCGCTTAACGGCAGTGGTTTTGACTGTGATCGTTTTTTCGTCCCGCCGGACCTTCCACTCGATGACCTGCCCAGGCTCCATACATGAGAAACGACTGCTCCCCTTTTCGCTGTCGAGCTTTTTGCCGTCGATCTCAAGAAGCACGTCGCCGACCTTAAGATCGGCTTCATCAGCAGGACTGCCTGGTTGGATCGATTTGATCGAGGGAAGCTCAAAGAAAAACCAATCAGCGGGCTTGCCCTGGTCGTTCCGTCGGATGCTACCTGAGAATGACAATCCGAAGCCAATCCATCCCCGGGGAGTCCTATCGGAATACTCCGGAGACATCAGCACACCCATTGTATCTGTCGCAACTCTACGATCCTCCTCGCGTTTCTTGATTTTCTTTATCGAATGGGCCAATTTTTGTGAAATTACTTTCCCGAATTCCACGGTAACAGCGTTTTCCCTGTTCAACTGGTCGGTGCAGTGGACAGTAAGCTCAATCGGTATTTCTAACTCCGGCAACGCCTGTGGTATGACAGTTATAGTACGCTTTTGACCCCCGCGCCGGACTTCGAGTTCGACCGATTCACCAGCGACGAGATTGGCAAATCGGATACCGGCCTTTCGCGTGGTAATGAGCATGCCGTCGATGGCCACGATCACGTCCTCGTTCATTAGCTTGCTATAGGAGGGGCCATCACGGTCGATCTTTTTTATTTCCGGCTCAGCGTTAAACAGCCATACCGGCCCATTCTGATCATAAGTAAAAGTGCCGATGTACTCCATTTCGGCAATCCCCAGCATATCGAGTGAGTAATGCGACGACTGGTTAGCCCACCTACCCATCTGTGCAGTCAGCTCAGCGTATGAAGTCGAGTCGGATATTATTATATCCTCTCCATCGTTTGCTCGTATCTTATCTGGCGTCAGGGACAACGCTATTATGACGAATATACCTAACATGATGTATCTGGTAATTCTCTTCATTTTTCCCAGCTCCTTTCTTGTTTTCAGTTACGAAAGCATCAGAACTCAATTACTCTGTTGCTTTCTAATGTAACTTTGTCATGTCCTTCAGCTACCCGTTCGTCCGAATCAGTATCAAGAGCGGCAAGTAGCTGTCCAGCCAGCACGTTTTTCGGTACCAGTCGGGTAACTTGGTCGGCCGCCGTGCAAAGGGTCGAAAGTGCGACCTCTCGTCCCTGAATCGATTGTTGACCATTAATGCTGTCGGGAAGAGCGGCCAGACGTTCGAGTGCCAGCAAGTATGCCGATCCCGCCTGTTGCAGGGATGCGGCAACGGAAAAATCATCCCTTCCCTGTAATATGGAATTGTCGCTCGCGAGCCGGCGCGAGCCGGTCCATTGGCCAAGCATAAAACCGGTTAACAGCAGAACCACGCAAGCCGCAGATATGGCGACTTTGCGCCATGCTGTGAGATCGATTACTCGACGGCGAGGCGGTTTGAGGAAGCCACGTTCGCGAAGCAGACCCACCAGTCGGTCTTCCAGTGCCCGGCTCGATATGCGGTCTCTGGGAAGCTTCTCCAACGCCTTCTTCTCCGCGGCGGTCAGTTCGAATTCTTCTTGATGTTTCTCGTCATCATGATGATTGCTATTAAAATCGTTCATTGTTTTACTCCGTTTTCTCCGTTAACCAGTCACGAATCATTCTACGCGCTCGAAATAACTGGCTTTTAGTGGTTCCCACGGGGATTTCGAGACGTTCTGCGATTTCCTGGTGTGTCAATCCTTCGATGTCGTGAAGAACCAATACTATACGGTTGTCATCCGGCAACATCTGAATTGCTTGTTCCAGATCGATTCTCGACTCATTATCCTCGATTTGACAGGTCGGGTCAGAAGACAGGTTTTCAATTATAGACCGGTATTTCTTGCCCCTCCGCAGATTGTTGCGCACGACGTTCAGTCCAATGCCCAGCAACCACGTCGAGAATGTCGACCGCCATTGAAATTGTCCGAGGTTTTCACAAGCTCGAATCCACGTTTCCTGAACAACATCCTCGGTCTCAGGATTGGATCCAGAGTGGAGGCGTGATATGAACCCGAGTAAGAGCGGTGTATGGCGTCTATAGAGTGCTCTGAACGCTTGCTCGTCGCCGAATTTCAATATGGCCGAGATCAAGTGGCGATCAGTTCTGATATTTATTTCCTTGATTTTCATATCTATAAGTAAGTGGTATGAGATAAGAAAACGGTTCGCGGGATTATTGAGTTTCTTTCCCCATCGCCAACCTTATGTGGATTTGCATTCTTTAGTTATTGTCTACGAATATGTTTCGGAATGGTTGCCCTTCACGGATGGCTGAGTGACAAGGCCAATAGGCTATAAATGGAATATATATGGGCATGTTTTTACGTGGTGCGAGATAGTTGACTCAAACCCGTTGTGACCGACTCGTTACAAAAATAATGGCGCGTTATGCGGTATCATTGGGGGATAAAGGGTTTTATATCCAGCAAGGGGTACCATTCATTATGAGAGATTTTCTTTGCAATTAGATTGTAATTCAATTACCCCCGTTGCTCCCTTTGACAATTTGGATTGCAAAGGAGTCTCTTCAGGAGTCTTATACTGTAAGTGAATAAAACCGATTGGTTTGTATTGAATGAGGTCCGCTGTTGTCTCCATAACAATTTTCAATTTCGTTCATTCAAAATGGTTTTAAAACCCGTCTATCCGAAATATTTACAGAAAGGTCACCTTAGCCTAAAAAGTGTTTTGACAAACGTTCGGTTTAACCCTATACAGCCTCATCTGTTAATGAGCACCAGACAACTAGCACGATCGCGCCCGTTTCTGAACTGAATGGTCCGTGTTCAACCTCTTTTGGAATTACCCTAAAAGTCCCGGCCGGGTATTTCTGTCCCTGACTCTCAATTTGGCCTTCCAGTAAATAATGGAGTTCTGTAAACCGGTGAGAGTGACTGTCCATTTTCCATCCGGGGGGTAGTTTAAGCATGATGACTCTGGGCGCGATACTACCTCCCGCACTGAGCACCTTTTCTTCGGTTCCGGTTGGATACTCAGAGGCTCTACTCCAATTCATGTTATTTACATTCACGTTTACGGCATTCATTGATCCTTAGCTCCTTTCTTTCCTGTGATAACTTCGCCCTCTTACGAAATATCCCGGTAACAGATATAATACTCCCCCATTTACCGTACGGATAAGCTCTCCATCATGAAGCATTTGATCAACTATTCCAGAGACACCAAATGTTCTCTCAATATCAACGGCTTGATCTTGGCGCAACGGGTGTCGAGAACCAATCT
>Ga0272443_10007584_pt1 | contig 10320 bp, 8 predicted proteins | sample SSMAcet12_FD_193581 | JGI IMG/M metagenome (GOLD analysis project Ga0272443, IMG submission 193581) | Marine sediment archaeal communities from Little Sippewissett salt marsh, Falmouth, MA, United States - SSM-Acet-12 | ecosystem: Environmental > Aquatic > Marine > Wetlands > Sediment ... | reverse complement strand
GCCCACCCATTTCAATATAGCCCGCCCGTTCATAATGCGCCTGCCAGGCGGACATCGTCTCCATCAAATAGTCAGCGTTGTCCCGGCCATATTTCTCGATATATTCAGCATAGACTGCATCAACATCCGCGCTGGACATCGCGCCAATCGAAAGCGCCCCTAGATCGTCATCCGCCCGTTCCACAAAGTCCTGTACATACCAATAAGTGCCGGGGCAAGACTGAAACTGGGCATCATAGCGGCTCCGGGAGCCGAGAAAAAGGGTAATGCAGTCATGTGCTCGGGGGAGTATTAACGGAAGCTCTCCGGCCCGCAGGCCATCCGTGGCCTTGCCGCAAAGCCCGTAAGCCAGCACAACGGCATCATAGCCATCGGCCGCCGTAACCCGGTCAATTTCCTCTTGCAGGGTTTGCCGGAGTTTGGCGGGCGTCCGGTGCAGGCCGTAATGCCGCAGCGAGACATCCACTATCTGCGGCGAACGAGCCGCGGCCAGGTAGACCGGCCGGGCCAGCACGTCACATGCGAGGCACCTCAAACGCAGCGGCGGCATTTCATCCAATGAGAATTACAGTTCACCCCAGAAGGCTTCCAGCGCGCTGAAGGTCTTTTCGGGTTGTTCCCAATGCGGCAAGCCCCGGGTGGGCGACACCCGTTCAGCCTGCCAGTTTTCCTTCTCCTGCAGCAATCCCGGCAGCATCTCAAAACTGGTGTAAGGGTCCTGGTCATAGAGCACCAGCACCGGCTGTTCCACCACTTTGTAGACCGTTGAGCGGACTGCAGGCGTGAACAGCTTCCCGCTCAGGAAATAAGTCGGCGCATACTGCGCACCCGGCTGGTGGGCGGTTACATAGGCATAGTCCACCAGGCTGGGCGGTACATAACCCTCAAAACTCTTGCTCAGGAAATATTGAATGCTGGAACGGCTGGAGACCAGATCATAGAAAGGCCGGTTCCAAAGCGGTATGGCCAGTCCGGCATACACATGGTTCTTGGCGCCGCGCTGGCGGGCCCGTTGGCTGATTCTGTCGGTCCGGGGCGGCTTAAACCCGGTGGGCGAGATCATCACCAGCGACCGAATCCATTCCGGTGAGTGCACGGCGGCCAGAGCCCCAAATTCCGCTGAAAGCGAGAGTGCGACCACATCCGCCGGCTTCTTCACCACATCGCGGATGAATTCCACAATTGCATCCTGATAAAGTTGCGGGCTGTAGAGCCGGTCGGAGCGTTCCGAGAAACCAAAACCGGGCAGGTCCAGCGCAAAGACTGGGCGTTTGCCGCGATAATGGTCGAAGATCGGCTTCATCTCATAAGCACTCGGGGCGGCATTGATGCTGTGCAGCAGCACCAGGGGCGTCCCTTTCCCACTCGCATCGGCATAGTAGCTCAGACGTCCAACATTCTCAGTGCTCATCTCCAGGTGGTCCGCTTCCAACGCGCCTGCAATGCCCTGGTGGTGATTGATGAATTTCTTACTGTAGACAATCCATCCGGCAATTGAGGTCAGCAGGGCCGCAGTCGTCCCACCCACCCCCCAGAGGAGTCTTTTTCCTATTGTTTTTCTTTTTGATCCCATTATTTTTTCTCCCGGCCTTATCCAGAAAGTGATTGAATCGTAAAGCCTCACCGTTAAATTTAGCACATTTTGAGGAGGAAGGGTACCCGACCATGCCACCAGCACAATCTAAAATAACAAACTACATTTATTATCAAGGTCATTATTACTTTCTTTTCTTCCCATATTTTCACGTTTCCAGGTGTGCTCGATCATGCTTATACCCCAATAATGACTAAATGGTAGAATCAGGGCAAGTTTGAACATCAGGAGCATCCATGAAATCAAAAGCCTTATGGTGGGTTTTGGGCGTGGTGGGGATTTTCTTCCTCATCTGCAGCCTCACCATCACCATTGTTGAATATTCCCGCTTCAAGCGCCAATCCCTCAGCTTCCCGGCCGGCAGCACCATCGCCGGCGTGCCGGTTGACGGGCTGGACCCCTCCGACGCGGCTGCCCGGCTGAATGAGGCCTACAGCCTGCCGCTGGACTTGCTGATCAATGGCAACACCATCGCCGTCAACCCCACCGACCTGGGATTTGAAATAGACGCCAACGCGCTGGTCCAAAGCGCTCTGGAGGATATGCAGACCGGCGGCTATTGGTCCTATCTCTGGAACCGGATCACCTCGGAGCCGGTCACGGTACCGCTGGAAGCCAAGGTAGACCCGGAAAAGCTGCGGACCTATCTCATACAGGAGATCAATCCCCGTTACACCCAATCCGACATGCCGCTCACCCCGATCCCCAACACCACCAACTTCGCCCTGAGCACGATGGGGAGCGGTCTGGACCTGGACCAGGCGGTCACCGACATCACGGCCGCGCTGCTGGATGATCAGGTCCGGCAAGTCACCCTGCCCCTCACAGGCACCGATAGCGCTTCGCCGGATTGGTCGGTGCTGGAAGGCTTCCTGAAGCACAACATCCAATGGATCGGTTTCGATGGGCTGGTGGAAGTCTACCTGCAGGCGCTGGACAGCGGCCAGACTCTGCACTTCGCCACCTGGGACGGCGAAGACGTGGTCCCGGATATTGCCTTCACCGGCGGCAGCACAATGAAAGTCCCGGTTATCATCTCCATCTTCCGCCATCTAAATGAACCTACGCCGGATGTCGTGATTGGGTTGATGGAGGAGATGATCGTTGAATCCGAGAATACACCCGCCGATACCCTAATGCAGTACTACCTGGATGAAAACCTGGGCCCACTGATCGTCACAGAAGATATGCAAGCCCTGGGAATGGAAAGCACCTTCCTCTCGGCCTATTTCTATCTCGGTGCACCGCCGCTCCGTCTGGTCACCACGCCAGCCAACACACGGACAGATATCAATTTGAACCCGGACAGCCTAAATCAGATGGTAACTTCTGAACTGGGCCGGCTCATGAACGGCATCTATCACTGCGCGGCGGATGGCAGCGGGCTGCTGACCGAGACCTTCCCAGGCGAGATCACCCAGAGCGAATGCCAGACGATGGTGAATATCATGTCCGAACCCAAACCACTCCAGTTCATCAACACTGCCCTGCCACCCGAAGCAACTGTGACGGACAAGTTCGGCTATGTCACTGAATTGGATGGGCTAATGCATTCCATCACCGACGCCTCGATCATCTATACCCCGGATACCGACTTTGTGTTGGTAGTCTCCGTCTATCAATCAGATTGGCTGAATATGACAGAAGGGGCGCGGGTCATTGGACGGCTGGCCCAGACCGTATATAATTTCTTTAACCCCGAAAATCAGGCCTATTGGTGGTTGGATTGATATGAAAGTGATCCTGACGCACGAACAAGCGGATATGGACGCCCTGGCATCCCTGCTGAGCGCCTGGCTGCTGCAGCCGGATGCGCTGCCCGTTTTGCCGCGCAACATCAACCGCAACGGCCGCCGGTACATCAAGCGTCACGCCGATCAACTCCCCTTCATCGAACAAAAAAACCTGCCCAAAGAGGCCATCACCGAGATCCTCCTGGTGGATACTCAATCACTGATCACACTGAAAGGCATGTCCGAGCAGACCCGGGTGATCGTCTTTGACCATCATCCCCTGCGAGAAGACCTCAACCCTGACTGGGAATTGCACCTGACCCAATCCGGCGCCAACACCAGCCAACTGGTGGAACGTATTCAGGCCGCCGGGCAAACGCTGACACCCGTCCAGGCCAACACGCTGGCCCTGGGGCTTTATGAGGACACCGGCGCTTTCACCTATGGCTCCACCACCCCGCAGGACCTGGCCGCGGCAGGGTTTTGCCTGGCGCAGGGCGCGGACCTGGACCTCATCAGCCATTACCTCTACCCGCCCCTTTCCAAGGCCCAGCGCAGCCTCTATGACCGCCTGCTCAGGGCCATTCAGACCTTCAACGTGGAAGGGCAGACTGTCCTGACGGCCAAGGCCAACGCGCTGGATGTCAAGGACGAAATCTCCAGCGTGGCGCATAAACTGCGGGACGTGCTCAACCCGGACGCCTTGCTGCTGCTGGTGGCGACCACCCAGGGCATCCGCCTGGTGGCCCGCGCCACCAATGACCGGGTGGATGTCTCCGCCATTGCCGAAGAACTGGGCGGCGGCGGGCATAAGCGGGCCGCCTCGGCCCTGATCCGGCCGGAAGGCCACCCGGATGAAGCGCAAATGCTCCAATTCCTCGATGAACAATACGAGCGGCTGATCGCCGACCTGAGCAAACATATCCCCTCCCAGGCCTCCGTGGGCGGGATCATGTCACGCGACCCCCTATTACTCTCCCCCGAGACGCCCGCCAAAGAGGCCAACCGTCTGATGCAGCGCTATGGCTATGAAGGCTATCCCGTGGTCGCGGAAGGCAAGGTCGTGGGCCTGCTCAACCGCCGAGAGGTGGACCGGGCCATCAGCCATGGTCTGGACCTGACCGTGGGCAGCCTGATGGCTGCCGGGACGGTGCAGGTCTCCCCCGAAGCCCCTCTCAGCGAGCTGCAAACGCTGATGGGCAGCACGGGCTGGGGCCAGGTGCCGGTGGTCAGTGATGCCGGCGATGTCATCGGGATCGTCACCCGCACCGACCTGCTCAAGACGCTGAGTGCCAAACCCAATATCCCTGAAAAAGATGCCATCGCGCGGATGCTGGCGGAAGCCGTTCCTCCCGCCCGACTGGCTTTATTGCGCGCCCTGACCGAAGAGGCGGGGCGAGTGAACCTGCCGATCTATGTGGTGGGCGGCTTCGTTCGGGACTTGCTGCTCAACCGTCCCAGCCTGGATTATGATGTCGTGGTGGAAGGGGACGCGATCTTCTTTGCCAACCAACTGGCAGCCCATTGGGGCGGCCGGGTGGTGGCGCATCGCCGTTTTGGGACGGCCAAGTGGGAGATCAATGGCGTTCGAGAAAAATTGCTGGCCCAATTGGATCCTGACGGCCAAGGTGCATCAGCCCAGCTCCCCGAGAGCCTGGACCTGATCACCGCCCGCACGGAATTCTACGAGCAGCCTGCCGCCCTGCCCACCGTGGAAACCAGCAGTATCAAAATGGACCTCCACCGCCGGGACTTCACAATCAACACCCTTGCGCTCCGGCTGGATGGCGACCATTTCGGCCAGATCTATGATTATTGGGGCGGACTAAGCGACCTGCAAAAGGGACAGATCCGGGTCCTGCATGCGCTTTCCTTTGTAGATGATGCCACCCGCCTGCTGCGGGCTGTCCGCTTTGAACAGCGTTTTGGCTTTGAAATTGAACCTCGCACCCTGGGTCTGATGACCGAGAGCCTGCCCCTGCTGGATAAGCTGACCGGGGCCCGCATTCGCCATGAGATCAACCTGATCCTGGCGGAGCCCCATGCCGCCCTGATGCTACAGCGCCTTTCGGGGCTGGGCATCCTGACTGCCATCCACCCCGAATTACCCTGGGATGCTGACCTGCGCGCCAGCCTCGAACTCGTCCAACGTACCGAGGCTGATCCCGCCTGGGCGCTGCCCGCTCAGCTTGACAACCTCAATCTGATCCAGGTCCTGCGTTGGCAGGTCTGGCTTGGGAATCTGCCGCAAAGTGCCATCCATTCCATAGCCTCCCGCCTGCGTTTCAAATCCAACCTGAAGAAGCTGCTGCTGGCCACCAGCCGGCTGATCCACGCCCTGCCGGAACTGGACCAGGCCCGGCCCAGTCAGGTCGTGCACCTCTGTGCCGATGCCCCCCACCTGGCCATCTATGCAGCTCACCTGTCGACTCAAGATGAGGAGATCAAAACCCTGCTCTGGAATTACGCCAGCCAGTGGGCTGTGGTTGAACCCGTGACCACCGGGAACGACCTCAAAGCCCTGGGGCTTCCCCCTTCCCCGGCCTTTAGCGAGATTCTGACTGCCCTGCGGGATGCCTGGCTGGATGGCAAGATCCATACCCCCGAGCAGGAACGTGCGCTTGCTAAAGAACTCGTTGCAAAGGCAAAAGACTCCTAAACCCTTGTCTTCTCCAACAGGCAAACCCTTGGACGAAAAAAACGCTCATTCCCCAAAAATAAATCTACAATCCCTCATTATCCGCCCGGTCCAGGAAGATGATCTGATTGCCCTGGAATGGGATGGCGCCTATCAAAAATATCGGCGGATGTATGCCCGGCTTTTCAAGGAAAGCCAGCGGAAAAAGGTGATGATGTGGCTGGTTGAAATCCCCCTGCAGGAAATCATCGGCCAGGTTTTTGTAATGTTGAATAGCGGAGAAATAGACGCCGCGGATGGCTTCACCCGGGCCTATATCTTCGCTTTTCGGGTCAAACCCCACTGGCGGAACCGTGGGATTGGCTCCCACCTCATGGCACATATCGAAAGAAACCTGTACGAAAAAGGGTTCCGCTTAGTAACATTAAACGTTGCCAAAGAGAACCCTGATGCGCGCAGGTTATACGAGCGGCTTGGTTATAAAGTAATTGGGTCGCGTCCCGGAATCTGGTCCTTCAAGGACGATGCCGGCCAGACTCAGCGTGTTCATGAGCCTGCCTGGCGGATGATGAAACGGCTCCGGTCTGATTAGGCCTCCTGGACGGGCCAGCCTTCCAGAATCCCCTTCAGCGTCTGATAGTCCTCATCTTTTAGCTGCCGGGGCACAAGCAAGGCATTTTTATTTTCGGTGGTCTCGAGGATCAATCCCTCTTTGATCTCCCGCAAACCTGCAAAGTCCGCCTTTTTCACCTCGATGGTCTTGGATTCCGGTGCGGTGCGGGTCAGCCCCTCCTCATCCAGGGTCAACTCAAATCCCTCCCAGAATTTCATCCGTTTGGTCAACCCAACATGGCTGATCAACCCTACTGCAAGCAACGCCAGCGGGATCAATATCCAGACCGAGCCAAAGAGCATTTCACCCACATACATATAGATAATTCCCAACGAAACCAGCGCCAGGAGGACATAGGTGAATACCAGGTGCCTTCGGTCTTTTTTTAATTTTTCAAGATCAAGTTTGAACGTCTGCATTTGCGCCTCTTTTTCAACAATGATACAGCCATTATAGTATGGCCTGGGTTAAATAATAGATCATTAAATAAAGTTCTCAGGTAGTTTTAATCAATCTCCTTTTAAGCCTTAAAAATAGTCCCACTTGCGATAGATCGCGCGATTTCAGGAAACTGGCTTAATTACTTTTAAATGGTAAAATCCATACCATCAAAACCCTAGAAATATACTTTGCCCTCAACGCAGCTTTCCCATGGACTTACCAAGGGGTATTGAAGGGTAAAATCTGGCCAACTCATCATGATAAATTTCATTCTTGCGCTATCTCTGCTCTTTTCTCCGATCGGATCGTTCGCATCATTACCCTATGGTGTGACGGCTGAAGGCTTTAACGAGGAAACGCTGAAAAGTGAACTATGGCCCCTGGCCGAAAAACTCTCGGAGGTCACGGGAATAAACGAATATTACGTGCTGAATGAAGTGTTTGGTGAACTTCATTTCAGACAGGTTGTTTATGAAACGGGCTGGAACTATAACTGCTACGCCGATTTGGTTTGTTATGGTCCCTACGATTTCCTGACCAATCCCCTGGCCAAAGGCCTGTTGATTCACGAGCTTGGTCATAGATTTATGAATAATACCGGCTATGTCTGGGAGGATATGGCTTATTCCCTGGGTTATTACGAGGGCGATACCTATATCCATGTCTCGGGGTTCAATCCCGTAACCTATCGCTTTGAACGGACACCCCGCGGCTACCCTCTTCAGGGTGCGCCCTATGAACAGCATGGCTGCCTCTCCCCCTACTACCACACCTATCAGGAAGATTTTGCTGATATGTTTATGAACTGGGCGCTGGGTGGCTTCTCCGACGATGAGGCTGGCCGGCTGCGTTATGAATTCATGGATCAATTCGTCCGCGATAATATCGACCTCCCCACCGATCTCCAGATCGATAAACATCCCTATGAGCGGCTCCTGATCTGGAAAGAACAAATCCAGTAACCTCTCATCACCCTTTGTAACAGATGAAAAAGCATAAAAAAAAGAGGAAAATTGCTATGAAGCATGGATGGGTTTTGCTGCTCCTGCTGACTCTTGCGCTGACGGCTTGTGAGCCGCGCCCGGACAACTCTGCCTCTTCCGCCCCAGCTTTTGAACTTTATCTCTTAGCCGGGGACAATACCCGTGGTTCAGATCTGCTCAACACTTCGCTTGACAACCTAATCCTGGCCGAAACACCCCTGCTGACCACGGCGGACCTGCTCAGCTATGACCGCAGCACCCATACCCTTGAGCTGACTGAAACGGGCATGGAGAAGGTCACCGCCCTGCTTGAAAGCGGCTTCCAGGTGGCAGGCATCCCCTTTGTGATCGTCTCAGGCGGCGAGCGGCTCTATGCCGGTGCGTTTTGGACGCCCCTCTCCTCCCAAAGTTTCGACGGCGTCGTGATCATGGATCCAGCCTTCTTATCCGAAGGCAACACCCTCCAGATCAGCCTGGGCTATCCCGGCAGTGACTTCTTCAACGGCACCGACCCGCGCGATGATGCAAAGTTGATGGACGCGTTGGATGAGGCGGGGATATTAAAATAACCTCGCTGCGTTGGAAATTCCATTTCTTGAATTAGCTAATGACTTGAGTTTTGCATTAACCCCAACTAGACAAAGAATATAATTATTCAGGATTTTCAGATGGCTCCAACAATTTGATGCATCCGGATTGCACTTTTTTGATTAACTCGCGTAATTCCCGCACCTCGTCCGTAGAAAATTCCGCCAGAATCTTCGCCTCAGTATTTTCAATCGTGAACCAGAGTTTTCCCAATAGGTCCACACCCAAACTTGTGATGTTTAATGTTTGATCCCTTTGAATAACTAATTCTTTTTGTTTCAGAGGGCCCAGAAAATCGGGGATATCCTCGGGTAATATCCCGAACTGAACACAGACATTATTAATTACCATTTCCTGGTCACATTTGAGAACCATCATAAAAACAACCTGTTTAGAACTCAATTCTGAGACTTTTCCAAGCTCGACATCCAAAGCCCTTTGGACCAACATCGCTGCGACATTCATATCCCTGCCAAGAGTACTCTTAATTTGTTTTTCGATGGTTGCCATGATTTGTTTTAGCCTTATCTCGTAAATACTTATCCCAGTTGACACACCTACATTTAGACTTTCAATCTCGCGAGACATTGGAATTTGAATCAGGAAATCCGCTTCTTGAATAAATTGCGAGCCAACCCCATTACTCTCATTCCCAACAATAAGCGCAACGGGGGTTGGCGGCAACTCCAATAAACTTTGCAAAGTATCCCCCCGGGGGCTGGTCACAACAATCTGATAGCCATTATTTCTCAGGTAGTCTATAGTACTTGTTTCATTCTTGAATTGCATACATTCTGTGCTAAACACCTTCCCCCTTGAGGCATCAATGGTCTTTTTATTAAAAAGGTCGCTCTCCTGAGAAGTCAACATAATTCTGCAAATGCCAAAAGCGTGTGAAGTCCGGACAATCGTGCCAATGTTTCCAAAATCTTTGACTTGATCCAGCACCACAACAAATTTGTTATCGTGGCTCATTGGTATATCAGGTTTGGAACCTACTCCAATTAGCGGAATTATATAGTTTCGGTTTGTAATTTTCCTTTGAACGCCAGGAGAGGTAACAGAAATCGAGAGCCCTTTATCACGATATTTATCCCGAGCATATTCAGCAGACGAATCCACGACAAGGATATATTTGATATTTACATGATTTTCCAGCGCCCAATCAATGACCTGTTCCCCTTCTAATAGGACATCACCATGCTCTTGACGTCCTTTTGCAGTCATTAATTCACGGGCCAGAATAATTCTTTCATTTTTAATTGAAGTTATTTTTTCCATAAACAATTCCAACTTAGATTCTTTGCAGGCTTTCCACCTAATCAATTGTAAAACCAAAATGGGTGAATATTAATTAATTCGGGTTTACCTCTGATAGTCAACCTAAATTGACCACGTTTATCCTCAATCCCTAATCACTTATACCATTCTCCATCCCCCACTCACCATACACTTTGCCCTTTAAACACAAAGTGACCCTCCGGAGACTCGAAGGTCCTCCCCTCATGGAGGCTCCGAACCAAAGCTACTTTCGTCATAATACCTGATTCCTAATAACTACTCTCTACAATTCCCCATCCCCCATTCACCATTCACTATGACCTTTAAATACAAAGTGACCCTCCGGAGACTCGAAGGTTCTCCCCCATGGGGACTCCGAACCAACCAGCCTGTTAAATACAAAGTGACCCTCCGGAGACTCGAAGGTTCTCCCCCATGGGGACTCCGAA
>Ga0272443_10007583_pt1 | contig 10321 bp, 6 predicted proteins | sample SSMAcet12_FD_193581 | JGI IMG/M metagenome (GOLD analysis project Ga0272443, IMG submission 193581) | Marine sediment archaeal communities from Little Sippewissett salt marsh, Falmouth, MA, United States - SSM-Acet-12 | ecosystem: Environmental > Aquatic > Marine > Wetlands > Sediment ... | reverse complement strand
CCCTGTTTCGCCTTTCAATCTCGCTGACAGCAGGCATGGAGGCCAAAACAGCCATAATTTGCTCTATAGTTGGATACTTCTTTGATGATTTTGTCCTCGCGGCCCTGGCTTCCTTCTCGGTGAGATTAAAATATTCTATTTGACTAATATCGATTCTCTTATAACCATTCCGGATTGAAAGCCATTTAAAAAATTCCTTAAGATTCCTTAGAGTAGATGAAATAGTAGCGTTGCTTAATATTTTACCGTTTTGCTTTGATTTCATCTGAGACAAATATTTCTTGAAGGAAATCGCTTTATGCCTATTGAAAGTCCTAAAGTCTTCATATTTTGTATGGATTTCATATCGATCAATCGCTTTTCGAATATTATCAATTGTGCTGTCACTTTTGCGATTGGCTTCCTTCACCCATTCAAAATATTCTCTCTTAATTCTCTCATTTTTTGGATTATACTTTATCATGTCAAAGATCCTCTTTTAAGTCAGTGTTAACGATAGGAAGGCTAAACCCTGTTAAGTTTTTATTACGAGTCTTTAACACATTGAATATTTCATTGATTTCTGCCATATTTTTTAGAGAAACAAGCCTGTAAATTTTTGAATTGCATTCGGAGCATAATCCCCTCAACCTGCCTACTTTCTCGCTTTTTATTTCTAAGATGACGTCATTATTTTTTGCTTTTCGGGGCAATCTGCATCGGCAACAATAAAGTTCATCTGGTTGGCATTTCCGTTTCCTCTTTTTTTGGCGATTTTTCAAAAATTCCTTAAGATCGGCACCATTAACAAGAAATGGCCTTTTGCCATCAATTTTTTTTAAACCCTCTTTAAGCCAGTGTCTCACCGTTCCTCTATCAAGTCCATACAACTCGGCAATTTGGAATATGGAGTAACTATAAGTTCTCTTAATCAGATTTGTGTTATATGTTCGCTTACGCTTTGCCATATTTCTCTTCTAATTCCTCAAGCAACTCAAAAAGCGCAATTGTATTATCAATAATCTCAATAGCATCCTGAGTGGATAATTCCAGGTTAGAATGCGGCTGCCAGACCATAATAGTTTTGTCCAATAGCTCTTGTGAATATCCTGCCATAATATGCAAACTCTCCTTGTTTCTATTCTAAGAGAGTGATATTTCACTGAGCGTTTTGTAACTGGCTGATATTAAAGAGAATATTTTTTATGGTGGCCCGGGTGATATCACCGAGCATTTATTTATTGAGGAATAAGATTTATTCTAATTTTGTAATGTCCAATTTCACGGATCGGATAGAATGGATCGTCATCAATCTGAAAATAGTCTATAAGCCGTTTTTTAAGAGTCTGTTTCCTTTCCTTTGTTAGTCGTGGCCCTCGACGTAAGTCCCAAATTGCTTCGCCATTATGCTCTGATAAAAGAACCAATATATTCCATTGTAAATCTGGAGTTCGCTCATGTCTGTTTTCAAAACCCATTTGCTTGAAATCAGAATCGATTTGTAAATCACCGCATTTTATTGTTATATCATTACCATTGATAAACCTAATAGTTATATTTTCCCATTTGCAGCCGGATGGCAAATCGACCCTCTGTATTTTTCTGTGGGATTCCCTGGATTTTAGAAAACTCCCGATGATTTCTATTCCTATTTTTTCGGTTGCTTCAATAAATTGCGCAAACGCCTTAATAGCATCATATTTTTGGGGTGATACCAATAAAGGCATCTTAAACTTATTATGAATGCTCATGGTAAGTCTTTCGCTTTGCTCTGAATCAAGCTTCCGCTCTTGATCTTCATAAGAAAGAAACCCAAGCAATATTTCATCCACCTGTTCAATATTTGGATGCCCAGCCAACTCATAATAAGATGCATAATCCATTTTGTGAGTCAGGTTATCCAAAGCAGTTTTAGTTCGATGGATCTTGCCGATAATTAGCTCCTTCTCAACGTGAAAAATAAATTCAATAAGGTTCTTAATTCCTCCCGCATTCAGATCTTTAGATATACCGGTAACCGGATTCCCGTGGAGCATACTGGAACCATCAGAAAAAGAATCCATTAGGAATACATTTATATATTTTCTTTCAAGCTCATCGAATCTTTTAAAATCGGAAATGGATAACTGATCGGCAATTAAATCAATACTGTCATTCCAAAGGCCTGATTGTTCAGTTGAATTTGTCAGCCTTCTTTGAATATGTGCCTGTGCAATACCTAAAATATCTAATTTCAAATTGAATAAAATCGCACGAGTTTCATCGATGAAATTAATATCATCATCGCAAAAACCATCAATAATTGGTGCCTTTTCATAACTGCACGGTTTTTGAGTTTCGGAAGGTTTCAAGGTGTTCCACTCTTCGGTCAACCAAATATATTCGAATATTTGATTTCCAAGTGTGTCCCTGTTAACTGTTAGTCCGGTATCTTCGCCAATATAATAAGGCATTCCATATTTGTTCGTGGAGTGAGGTATTTTGACAGGATTTAAAAGACTAAGATAATGAAATAACCATTTACTCTTGGCAAAGTCAGTCTTGGGATATCCTAATGATATCAATGATGATTTACTGGCTTTTAGATATTCAATAAATTCAGAGCATAATTCTTTTAATTCTATCAAAGAATAATAGGGAGCCCAGGGATCTCTCCAATACCGAATTAGTGATTCTTTAATGGCCAATTCATCTATATCGCCTTTTTCAAATAAACTTAGAGCAGATTCCTGAGGCAGGTAATTCAGGGCTTCAAAAAGTGATGGATAAAATTCCAAACCATGTCTCAGAGGATCTTGGCCTGTTCGATTTATATGAAACCGCTCACCCCGGCAGTCGATAGCCGTTTTCATAAATATATCAAGAACACGATTTATATTAGAGATAGAATAACCTTTGGCCAGCCTTTCAGCTTCTATACCCAATACATCGATTATCATTTGATCCATGACAACCTCGAATTCTAAATATTATAAAGTGCTGAATATGCCAATGCTATTCAGAAAAATAAGTCTATTTAAACCTGTCATAATTGTATGAGATGTATTTGTCAAATCGGGGTTTCGGGTGTTCGGTTTGGTCTTTTGTATTTTTGCCGTTAAACCAAATTGACCATTTGCCTTTATTAATTCCGGTTTTGTTTTGATTTGATTCTTTCCTAAATTCCCTTGATGACAATATCCATATAATATCCATCCATTCAAAATAGATAATGAAATATTGGCGTTGTGAATCCTCCTATTACTCTATGATAGTAATATCATATTCATTATTTATATAGTCGATTATCATTTCCTTTCTTCTTGAAATAAAATCTAATGGATTATCCCATATATAATTATTAAGGTCTTTGGTTGGAAGAAAAGCATAATCGCCAATATATTTCGATCCTTCCGAACTTAGGAAATATTCTTTCGGATGTCTTCGCCGTTTAAAATTATTTATTTCCCCTTTAACCGGTTGCATATTCCAAATAATATCGACTTTGGATTTATATTCGTCACTTTGGTCCTTTAATCCTTTGGGGAAAATATGATCGATTTCTGGATTGAAGCGACCTCTTTGATCAGGATCAAATTGATAGATACAATCTGGCGTAACTATTTTTAAACCAAACCATAAGTAATCTTCAAAAGATTTCCTGTAAATTACAGTATTTCGCTTTTTTGTTTTTGAAAGCCAATTTATAAACTCTTGAAATGGAAACATAAATTGCGATGTAGATTTTGATGAAATTTCTTTAATAATTCGAGAAAAATTATCTATTATGGATTGGATGTTCCAATCATTTAATTGTGAATAAATGAAGTATTTCTTCATCAATAGAATATTATCTGCTGTAATGTTTCTAAATTTGACGTTTTTTTTATCCAATTCATAAATGTAAATTAATAGCGGTAGAAGAGCCAACTTTTTTGGTATTATAGAAGAATTATTAATCTTAAATTGACCCCATATAAAAGACTCGAAAAATTGTTGAATTGGATTTTCTATATCTTTCCATAGCTTGGTAAATTTTATTAATTCTGTGTCGCTGACCTTATCGGGATCAACTCTCAAAGTATTTTTAATCATCAAATTCATAAGCTGTAAAATACTATAGGACGAAAACTGATAACCCTTACCCGTATTATTATAAATTCGCTTTGAACAGAATTGTAGTTCCTCTTCAAAATTAAAACCTTTTTCCTTTATCTTGGAAAACAAAATATCCGCAAGAGATAATGGAACTCCACCTGTGTTTAGTCTCTGGAATATGTCATTAACCTTGCTTTCTTCACTATGAACAATTGGGAAATATGCAATAGATTTCTTATCTCTATCATTAAAAATCTTCCAAAGATTTCTTACATTTTTCTTGGCAATCTTTAATTCTGAATCATTCACATTATCTAAGCGATTGATTACAGCATCAGTATAATCAAATTCATCATTAGGAACCTGTATGAATAATTCATTCATTCTAATAAATTGATTCTCTAAATCGGCATTTTTCTCCACAAATTTGAAACCAGTATCATCAGCATCAATCTCTTTCTTATCGAGATCAAAGAGTAAGTCGTATACCAGTATTTTTTTATTGAAAGTATAATTTAGGCAAGAGTGCAGAGTTTGTAATCTTTGCTGACCATCATATACTAACCACTTATCCTTTCTCGACCATTTTCCTTTTTCAACAATATTCGGGATTATATCTGGTGTGTAATCTGTAATAAATTCTTTATATGGAACTTCTTTATGAGTATTCCATACGATTAAAGTTCCAATTGGATACCCCCTTAATAGAGAATCAAAGAGTTTACATATATACTTTTCGTTCTCATATCGACTGCCCCAGACATAAGGACGTTGCACATAAGGCAAATACCATCCATTCAATGAATTATTAATTTTCTTAATAACTTCATTTATTGATATACTTTCGTATGACATTAATAATTCCCATACATATTATATAATTTCATATTGTTTATAGATTTTAAAAAGCGAGGATTGAGACTTCGCTTAAAAAACTCATCTATAGTGCTTTGATCGAAGAGTTCAATTGAGTTATTCATATATTTTTGTTACATACTTTTTGCTTTTGAAATGCGGTTCATTTTTTAATCGAATTTTCCACGATTTCAATTTCTCCAGGTGTAAGATCATATAGCTCATAAACCATATTGTCTATTTTAGCATTCTGTTCCATTGCATCAAAGTCACCAAAATTTCGCTTTTTATTTAAAATTGCATTAACAGCCTCACTAATTTCTTTTTGTTTATCAATCTTTACGAGAGGTATGGGGAACTCTTTTACATAGGCATTTATCCATCTTAGTGTTCCCATACCGCTTGTCGCAGCCAATAAGGATAAATAAAAACACATCACCTTGCTATTCAAAATTGCCAGCAAGTATTTAGCATCTATCCCCTTTGGTGGAAGCATAAAATACGCAGTATTGAGAAGATAAATTGACTCTTTGCAGAGGGCAAATCGGCCTTCATCAGTAAGTTCGATCCAAATTATTTTTTCTTTTTCAAAATCATCAATGAAAGAACAAGCGCGTAGATTAGTCCAATGTTTACCTTTTGCCCCACGTGTACGAAATTTTGGACCAAAGGAATTAAGATATTCGTAGATTACTGGAAACTGTTTTTTTACATTTATGCCATTATGGCTTAGAATTAAATACTGATTTGGCTCGCTATAGTAGTAGCGAAAGATGTCTCTGCCTCGTAATACAGGCCTAATAATTTCAGAGTTTCTTAGATCCTTTTCCAATAGGACATCGCGGGTGGTTTCATCAAGTATGAAGGCGTTGTTAGCACCAGTAGCAAGACCAAGCCTAATTTTTGTATTAAGTTGTTTAAGGGTTATTCCAGAAGATTGTATTTTATTTCGGATTTTTATCAACTGAACTGGAACTAACGACCATGATTTGTCATCAAAATCACTTTGTGACAACGTAAAGGCATTATTTTCAACAAAATCTGAGAATTCTATCTCTCTCGGCATGATAGCGTTTACTATAACACAATCTCTGACGGAATCAGATACGTCCCTACTGAATAAAAGTATAGCTGTGTTTACAATCGCAGATTTAAAAACCTGTGAATCCTCAATGTTAATTAGCATCAACTTGGTGCCTGATTTGGAAAGAAAGTTACGAAGAGGAGATCCATATGTAACTCGTAAATAGGAGTTAGATGTTATAAAACAAAATACACCATATGATTTAAGTATTTTTACACCCAATTCAATGAAGTAACAATAGATATCAGCAAAAGGTTCATAAGATTGAAAATTCGATCTCAAGGAAGTCTTCTCTTCAATTTTATCGTGGCTGATATATGGCGGATTTGCTATTACAATATCAAAGCCCTCATTGTCTCCCTGAAATACTTCAGCAAAATGAAGTTTCCAGAGAAAAAAAGGCTTGGTATCTGATTTCCTAAATTTTTCCAATTCTTTCAGTTTATCTGTTTTATTTTGCTCTTTTAGAGTGGCTTCAATTAGTTCCCATTCCAATTTTTCAATTCGTTTTTTTAGATTTTCTTTTTTCTCTTTCTCAATTGTATCAAAATAATCCTTATGCAGACGCTTTAATTCGTCACCCAAAGATTTGGCTCGTGATTGCTCGTATAAACTCAGCTCGTTTTGTTTGCCAATAATGTCAAAGTTCTCCAGTGCGGTCACTAAAGCGGCTTTTTTTAAGATTATGATTTGTTTATCATTCTCTAACTTAAGTAAGTCAGTAGGCTTATTAGCTCTTTTATTTTTCAGCCATCGTGGATTCTGCTCATAGAATTTTAACCTTTGACTGTCTATATCATTTAACTGTAGGTCAATTTTATCAATTCTATTTTGAATTTCCTGCTTTGATGGCCGAGATAGTAAATTTTCATTAAAAAGCTTTACACCTTCATATTCTTCAAGCAAACTATTCCCTTGCATTATCTTGAAATCCAAGTTTGGTAATGGCTCAATGCCTCGATTATTTTTATTCTCATCTAAATTTTCATCAACTAAAAGAGCTATAAAAAAACGAAGTTTGGCAATTTCTACTGCTATTTGCTGGACATCCACACCATAGATACATTTCTGAATTAAGTAGAGTTTTCTAAAATAATCTACGCTTTTATCCTTGAAGTTTCTCTCAATACTTTCTATTGCATCTTTCTGAGATTTCGGATCTGTGATGTTCCTGGCTACATCTAATTGAGTCTGCTTCCAAAGTTGATTTTCCGGATCAAGCTTGCTAATAATAAAAACAAGTTTATTCAGAATACCCATAGGAAATGCACCCGAACCAACCGCCGGATCAACAATGCGTAAACTATCAATCAATTTTGCTATTGTTTTGCTTTCGGAGTTTGTGAATGGATTATCGGTTTCCTCATTATCAAAAAGTTTATCAATTTTGATATTCAGGTTGGGAATATCTTGCAGATGATTCCTTAGATATTCTTTCAAAGATTGGGTAACCATGTAATCTACAATCTCACGCGGTGTATAATAACTCCCTGTGGCTTTACGAGCGGTAGATGCAGTCTCAGGATTATAGCTGGCCAGCAAGTTTTCAAACACTTTTCCGAGAAGTTCTGGGTCAAGCGCTATCTCGGCATCATTCGGATCATTTTCATCAATAGTGAAGTTATAAAAGGATAAGGTTTTCAACAAACCGCGCACCTTATACTTTTTCTTTTTTGTGCCGTAATCCTCATTTAGGTCAACATCATCTACTTCGCCGGAGAAGAACAGAAAATTTGGCACATAAGGCTGATTCTTTTTTGTAGCTGTGAATCCATCAACGTATTTACCATTCTCTCGATCATCCAGACATTCAAAGAGACCGCCATTTAAAAATGGGATTTCGCTAAAATATCCTTTAATTTTATCCGGTTCATTGAAAAGTTGATGATAACGATAGACATACTGGTTACCAAAATCGGGATTATAACCATTATGTCCTCTAATCTCGCTTCTTAACTGTCGTTCATTCTGTTTTGTGCTTAGAGTGGCGAAGAATAAATTTTGTAAAATGGCCTGATAATATGTCGATGTTTCGTCAGATATATCAATTAGTATTTCAGAAACAAATTTCTCTTCAAATATTTTTTTGGGCACAAGTTTACGCTCTCGCATAAACCATACAAAAATTAATCTGGTGATTAGGCGTATTATTGCAATATTACGACCGTTGTCTTCTACTTCGGCATCTTTCGGAAATTTCGAATTATGAACTGCCCAGAAATACCAGTTTGCAATATCTCTATAAAACTCTTTAGTTACTTTTTCAACACTAAAGGCATCCTTGATTTTTACTATTGATGAAAAATCACCATCACCAATTTGTTTATAAAATGTCTTATTGGTCAGCTTTGGACTCACAAAATATGTGAATCTGCGGAAGCTGTTAAAGGTGCGATTTTTCCCTTTTACATTTTCATAAATAAGACTAAAACGGAAATTGTTTTCTGCATCATAAAAAATAAAGATACCAGCATCAAAAACATCTAAGTCTTTTAGAATTATTTTGGCTCTATCATATTGAGCTTTTTTGCTTGAGCGTTCAGATAGTTGTCCCTTTACGGAAGCTGTAACAACTATCATTCGCTCTGTTTTACTAAAAGAAAAATCGCCTATTTGTCTAAAAGCAGAAAATTGGTTCTTATTATACTCCGAAAGATCTTTCTCATCCGGTCTAAAGGCATCACCATTTTTTTTACGGAAAAATCTTTGCAATTTTGATATATCAAAATTCTCAACGATTTCCTTTAATAATTCTTGACTCATTGTTAGCCCTTGATATTCTCAACGGCGATGATGACTTCCTGTGAAAGATCACCAATCTGTTTTTTGGATTTGTCCAGAAAGTCTATCCCGATTTTTTCCTGCAGTTTTTGAATATCGGAAATTGTGTTAACAAACTTCTTACTATCAGTATTTGTAATTAAATTTGATATTGCTCTTAAGGTATATGGAGAAAGTGTTTTATAGTTCAGAATATCTTCCAGCAAGGCATGCAAAAAAGAAACAAACGGTTCAAGTCTGTCATCCCGTAATTTAACCAATGTCTTCAAAGCATTTCGGGCCTTGAAATCAATGCTCTGTGCGCCTTTGGGATCGTGATATTTCTCTTTGAACATCTTTATGTTTTCATAATTATCCCAAAAACTATCACTGAATTCAAGTCTTGGTTCATCAAATTCGCACTCAGTCATTTTTAGCGCATCGACAAAATCAAGGTTGATGACCTTATTGTCACCTTCAATAATGCCCCTGACAAACAGCCCTAAACCCTTCCTGATATATACCAAGACAGAATTGCTGTTGTATTCTTTTACCGTTTTAATTCGAGTTGGGAAGTTCTCAATTTTGGTAATGATTTCAGGATATTTTTCTTTTATTTCAAAATATATTTTCCGCAATTTTGTGAACAAACTCTCATCCTCAATTTCATCGGGGTTCTGCTGAACTCTTCTGAAAAGCCCGGCCGGAGAAGGTGTTTCATCGGGAGCGAATATTTTGGAGTCCTCACCAAGCGTATTATGGATAATAAACATTTTGTTGCTGGCAATTGTCCTGCTTCTGACAATATCTGCTCCCTTTTCTGTCGGGAAGAAGTTATATATAAACAGTTCATCGAAAAGCTTTTTGTTAATTCGATTGATACGCCCAACTCTTTGAATTACCCGGGTAGGATTCCAGGGAATATCATAATTGATGACCGCTCCGGCTCGGTTGAGATTGAATCCCTCGGCAATCTTATCTGTAGTCAGCAAAATGTCAAATTCATCGGTCTGCTTGCCATAGCTGGCATCAAAGTTTTGAAGAATATCTTCAACTTTACTTTTCGAGAGATCACCCTTGACAGTGATAAATTTATTCTTGAATCGCTTCTGAAGTTCTTTTTCTACGTGAATAACCGTATCTTTGTATTCAGTAAAAACAACAATTTTTCGCTTATTATCGCCATTTGTCGAGTTAAATATGTAAAGCAATTCTTTGCATAATTCCTTAACTTTAGGATCATTATGCACCAAATCTAATTCATTTAATTTATCTCGAATCGATTTTAATAGTTCAAGATCAGAATTAATATCTTTGTAGAATTCATCTTTTCTGTCAAATGTTTTGACATCATATATTTTTTCATTCTTGGGAAATTCTTTTGTTTCAAGTCTTTCTTTAAATTCCTCCAGTGCCGCTTCTATATCATCAGCTTCCAAGGAATATGTTTTTTCGAGAACTTTCCGATCCAGAATATATTTCCCGCCGGAATTCTTAATAAATTCCAGCGCACGTTCTGTGACGGCAATGAAATTGTCAATACTTTGAGCAAAAGCGCCAAAAGAA
>Ga0272443_10007582_pt1 | contig 10322 bp, 4 predicted proteins | sample SSMAcet12_FD_193581 | JGI IMG/M metagenome (GOLD analysis project Ga0272443, IMG submission 193581) | Marine sediment archaeal communities from Little Sippewissett salt marsh, Falmouth, MA, United States - SSM-Acet-12 | ecosystem: Environmental > Aquatic > Marine > Wetlands > Sediment ... | reverse complement strand
TGTTCGTCTTGCCATAAAAGTGTATCTCGATCTCGAAAACAGCAAAGATGGAAACAGCGTCAATTTCGGAATAAATGCCGCGGCGGATATTTATTCGCAAACTCCGCGTAACTTTACCGGTTCATATCCCGTGAAAAACGGGACCGCCTCAACTATAAGCGCCTTCAGTACGGAAGCCATTGCAATTAATCCTTTTACCGGTCAGACCATTTTTGGCAATCAGACCAACCGGATCGGTCTCGACTTTACTCTTCCGACCAACGGGTACGCCCCCGATATTTTGAATCGGATTCGTATAGTCAATGCCGGAACATTGAATGAAGCGGACGCTTTATCTTCGGTCAAGTTATTCAAGGATAAAAACGGCAATGGCCTGACTCCTGACGATATACTTATTTCGGAATTCACCAATAAGACTTCATACTGGGAGATTTCCGGCCTGAATTATCTGATCGAGGATTACGGGACCCGCTTCATTATTACTTTCGATGTCCAGAACAGCCAATTTGACGGCGGGACACTTCAGTTCAGAATTCCTGTCGGCGGTATAGCCTATGAGTCCGGCATGACCGGACCGGATGATTCCATAAGGAGCAATCCGGAAGCGCATCTGGTGTTTCCGTCCGACCGCGTGACGGTTATATCGATACCGATGAGTTCTTCGCCGGTTTATCCGGGAAGTTCGGGAAATCCGATTTTGACGTTTGCGCTTTATAACGGATACACCGATCAAAGCCACACCCTGAAATCATTGAGTTTCAGTAATGCCTCGAGCGCTGTATCCGGGTTGGTCGATACGGATTATGAGCTGGGACAAATATCATTGTATTTCGATAACGATAAGAGCCGCAGCATGAACGGCGACACCCTGATCGGGTCGGGTTATTTCGGCGGCGGCGAGCTTCAGATTACCGGTCTCAGTGTGATATTGCCGCCGGAATCGTTATCGTACTTTTTCGTTCAAGCTGATTTGCCCTATGATGTTACGGACGGGGACAGCCTGGCTCTTTCAATCGACGATCCTTCGGGATTCGGATTCCTCGACAATGCAAATATCAACGGTGATATCCCTTTATCGTCGGGAGGCTACCTGATCGTCAACGGGTCCGTTGCGGAGCAGTATAATTTGTTGTCCGTTTCTCCTCAAACCTTGAGCCCCGGGGATACCTCGGTTCTGATTTTCGGCTTTTACCCCGCCGCCAACGGGATCCTGGAAGATACTCTAACTTCGCTCCGGTTCAACAATATCGGGACATCCTCGAGCGGCGATCTCGATAAAGTAGAGCTTTGGCTGGATGCCGATCATGACGGGACATGGCAGGGCAGCGATACCTATTTTGGGGATTTCGCCTTCAGCGGCGGACAGTGGGTCATCAGCGATTTGAATCTCGCAATCGGTTCCGGTTCCTCTCCATTATTAATAGTCTGCGATGTTTCCACGGGGGCGACTCCCGATGCCACGGTGCAATTCGAATTGCCCCTTAACGGATGCCAGTATGTTTCGGCCAATGACGGACCGGCCGATGAAAAAATAACCAGCCCGGGAGCGTTTACGATTTCGAATTCAGGATTGAGGATCTCACATTCTGTTTCGAGGGAGACATACTCGGTCGGTCAAGCGATACGGCTCGATATCGTTGTCACTAATGTATTTGCAGCGCCGGTCAGCGATATCTATGCCGAACTGGTCGGAATCAGCGATCCCTCGCTGGTCACTCTCGACAGCAGTCTTACCGGCCCGGCGGTTCTGGATGTCGGCGAATCGTATACCTTCCATTATTATTATACTGCGTCCGATACCGGTTCGATTGTATGGCAGATGCACGCCTTTGCGGAATCGATTTCGGATACCTCCTCAACCATCGAAACCGATACTGTCAGGATACAAGCGCTTCCGGACAATATTTATGCCCGCCTGATCAATTCGATTCCGACCGCGGTAACGCGGGGACAGACCAATGTCTTTCCCTTGAGTCTCGAGATCAGCCATAGCGGTACAAGCGTCTCGACCGCCCCGATACGCCTTGACAGTCTCAGGGTCTATATTGAAGACGACCTGGGGAATGCCGTCAAGGGGGACTCAATCTTTTCCCGGATCGTTCTTTCATCCGGCTATAACAATCTGGTGATTCTCGAGACTATTCCGGACGAGGAGTCGATCCTTCTTGATTTTACGAGTTCGCTTTTAATTTATCCCGGACAAAAGAAAATTCTATCGCTCCTGGTCGATATTGACAGCCTTGCCACCGCGGATGCTTTTGCCCTTTCGTTTATTTCACCGGAGTCGGTTCCGATTGTTGATAACAATACCGGTATGATTACCGGGTTCGATGCGGCGATTAGCTTCCCGCTTAAAACGGCCGTATGCGGTGTTCATGATCCCTCCGAAGTCCTTGCGGTATCATACAACCCGATCCTGAACGGAGCCGTCAATTTTGGCCAGACAAATGTCGGCATCATTGATTTTACGTTTACTCATCCCGGCTTGACGACCAGCTCCCAGATTCAATTGACGGGAATGAGTTTCAGTTTTGTCGATTCCAACGAGGTTCCCCTGGCCGCTTCCGGTTTGGTCGATCGGGTCAGGCTTTTAAGACAGGACAATGTTATCGCGAGTCTCGCGGAATTCGGCTCCGGCAAAACCACGGTGGTATTACCGCTGAATTCACCACTGACATTGAGTCCCGAAGACGAGGTTGATGTCAGGCTGACAGCATCGGTCAAGAGCTTTTCGGTTTACAGTAATTTCGGTATCAAAGTCAACGACAGTATCGATTTTGTGGTTCGCGACTTGAGTTCGGGATCGCTCCTGACGGCGGCGACCGATACCGGCTCGCTGACGACCGGGTCGGTTTTCCCCATCACCAGCGGCTGGGCCAGTTTAATGCAACCGGCCTCGGCCTGTAGTCTCTGTGTCGTCTCCAGTATCCCCGGTTCAATCGTCGGCGGAGTCGACTCACTGGCGTTACTTGACATTAATGTCGATTATCCATATTCCAGCGATTATTCATCGGTGGAACTGAAAAGGGTCCTTCTTGATGTAACGGATTCGCTCGGGCAGCCTCTCACACCGGATTTGATTTTTGACAGAATCGGATATCGCGGTCCTGACGGAACGGTCGTTTATCAGCCGTTCGTTACTACATTGAGCGGCAGTACGGTATTCGAACTCGGATCCGGCCTGGTTCTGACACCGGGTGAGAACAGCGGATTTTCATTAATAGCGGATATCGAAAGCGATGTTCCTTATGATAATTTCATGGTCAGCGTTTCCGGCTCGGACGCGTTGTATTTTCGTGACGGTACCGATACGACCCGGTATCCCGGGTTTGCAATAGGCTCATCATGCCAGACCGCATACCCATACACCTCTGCACCGACCAGGATATATCTTCCGGCAGGGCGCCCGGTGGTCGAGGGATTTTCGGGAGCGGTGTCACTCGCCTATCCCGGACAGAGCGGGGCCGTTTTCATGAACGGGACCATTCAGTACAACTCGGATACCCCTAAAGGCGATTTGAGCCTGGATGGAATCATCGGGCGGATTTTAAAAATGGAGCATGGCGGAAGTGCCGCGGCACAAGCCGCGACCGTTTTTGACAGCATCTATCTGGTCATAGATACTCATACCGCCGCCGGGACTGCCGTTTTCGACGGTGACAGCCTGGTTTTGGCTCTCGATAGTGCTTGCGCTATTTCGATCGGAAGTGAGGTTCGGTTTTCATTGAAATGCGATATCAGGGAGGATGCCCCGGCCGGGAATTACCTGATCGGTTTCGATGATTCGTCTTTCATGGCGGTTACCGATTTTAATCTCGGCACCGAGATTCCTGTAATCACAGTGCAGGGTACCTATCCGCTGTCTACGGGACAAATCTCGATCTCGGCCGCAAGTCTGGAAAACTCCTTTACCAGTTATCCCAATCCATTCAATCCGACGCGTGGAGAGGAGGCCGTGATCGGCTATGTTCTTCCCGAAGATGCCTATGTCGATATCGAGATTTTCAGCGTCACCGGCGACGGGGTGCGGGAGATTGTCCGCTCCGCATTTAAGGCGGCAGGACCGCATCAGGAGGATCGCTGGATCGGAACCAATGACTTGAATCTCAAAGTGCTGCCGGGGACCTATTACTGCCGGATAACGGCGAGATACGTTTCCGGGTCAAGTGAGAGTTTTAGAAGAAAGATTTCGATAATCAGATGATGAAACGGCTGATATATATAATTGTGGCTTTTACGATGGCTTCGCCGGTCATGGCGCAATTCGACGGCGGGATCGAGTCCCCCTTCAGCCTGGGGGCGGGGGCTCGTGATCTCTCTATGGGAGGGGCCAATATTGCCTATGGCGATGCCGCAACATCGCTGTTCTGGAACCCGGCCGGACTGGCGCGGGCACAGCAGATATCGGTCTCCGGTTTTCATGCCAATCTCTATGATCCCGGAGTGGTGTATCAGTATTTCGGTTTGGCACTTCCGACCCTTGATTGGGGCAGTTTCGGGGTGGGTTTGTTCCGTCTCGGCATCAACGATATTGAAGAACGGGACGAAAGCAATATCCAGATAGGGACCTTCGCCGATAATCGGATTGCCATGCTCTTATCATACGGAAAGCACATTTCGGGATATGATGTCGGTATTACCATGACCTATGAGCAGCATACTATGGGAGACTATAAAGCGACTTCGACCCCCGGCCTTAATTTTTCGATTAACCGCGTCTTCGGATTCCGCTCGAATAATTTCGAGGAGCTTTCCATTGCGCTCAACGGGCGAAACCTGATCAGGCCGGGAATGCAGATGGATATATCGAAAATCAATTACCCCTATTCCGCCGATTTCGGGGTATCCCTGAAAATGCACCCGGTCGCGGACTGGAACCATACCGTGTTGCTGGCGGCCTCCGTGACCAAAATCGATCGCATAAACCCCAAATATTCGGCAGGTCTGGAGTACAGCATAGGCGAATTCCTTTCCCTCCGGGGGGGAATACGGGATGATAAACTGGCGGCCGGCTGCGGCGTGGATTTCAAAAATTTCAGTTTCGATTACGCCCTGATCGATCGCGATCTCGGGAGCCTCAATCTTTTCAGTTTTTCGACATCATTCGGGACCCCGGTCGATATCAAAAGAGAAAGGCGGGCCCGCGAGAGGGAAGAGGAGTTCTACAGCATGATGAACTCACAGCTGACGCAGAAGAACGAGGAAATGATATTCAATATCGTAGAACAGGGAAAAACAGCACTCGATGCGGGCGATATCGAGGAAGCTTTCAATAATTTCGACCGTGCCCTTTTTCTGGCCAGAAACACCGATTACGATACAACCGCGATCCATACCCTTCAAAGGCAGACGAAAGTCCGCCTGGAGAAGCTGATTGAGCAGGAAAATTATAATCGCCTGGTCGATTCTGCCCGAGTGAGTCTTGATAGTAACGATTATCTTGGGGCACGGTATTTTGCCGGACAGGCCCTTGTAATTATGCCGGAATCCGAAAGAGCTTCAGAAATTCTCAAGCTTGCTGAAAAGAGAATCAGCGAAACGACCTCAACGGCAAAGATGATTGAAAGCCGTATCCGCCAGGCCGATTCGCTTTTGAGTTACGGTATGATCAATGATGCCATGAGGATAATCGAAACGGTTAAAAAGATGGCACCGGATAACGATCAGGTCCGAATGACCTATATGAAGATAAAATTCGAATACTGGAGGCAGATTGCTTCCGATACATACGCTTCGAATAATTATGATATCGCGTTCGAAGCGCTTGATACCGCCTTGAGTATATTCCCGGGACATAAATGGTGCCTTGATTTGAAGGCAAAAATCAACGATGAAAGAAAGCGCGAAAGGGAGATCACCGTTATTGAGAAGAAAAACGATCAAGTCAGCCCTGCGATTCTGGGGCAGGTGGAGACTCTCTACAAAACCGCACAAAGGCATTTTGAGAACGGCGAACTGGACCAGGCCGTCGCATACTGGGAAAGAGTGGAACGACTGGCGCCGGGGTATCAATCGGTCAGGGAATATCTCGTGAAGGCATATAAATTCATCGGTATAGAATACTATGGTCAAAACAAGTTAAGAGAGGCCATCGACACCTGGAGCAAGGCGGCCACGCTCGATCCCGAAAACAATGAAATTAGAGATTACATAAAACGGAGCGAGATTGAAATTCGCAAATTGAAAGAACTCTCATATGAGCACTGATAAAAGCGCTGAGATAGTAGAAGATACCCCCGCTAATTGGCCGGAGGCAAAGAACTTCAAAAAGTCGATACGGCTCGAGTTCCTGATGTTTGTATCGGCCATGATTATTCTGCTGATGGGGACGACGGGATATGTCATTACCGATAAGTATGTCGATACCGCGACGCACAATGTTATCGATAAGCTTTTGGTTCAGGTGCGCTCTTTTTCCGGGACCGCCGGGAAACTGATAATCTCTGTGAACGGTCCCGACGAATTGCTGTTGAATAATATCTGCTCTAAGATAAAGGCGGATAATCCCGACGTTTATTGGGCCGGGGTAACCGACAAAAACGGACGGTTCCTTGCGCATGTCGATATAAAAGAAGTCATCAGGGGGGCGCAGATGCCCGCCGTATCGGGTAATTCCTCCGACAACATTCTCCGGGGAGGAGAATCGTTTGCAACATCCAATGATACAATCTATGTTACGGTTCCAATTATGGAAAGCGATATCCTGGTGGGATATTTCGGCGTTGCCTCATCGAGCAGTAAAATCGCTGAAGTTAAATACGCGACTATCATGACGGTTGCCTCGATTACACTCGTTATGATTTTGCTCGGGATACCCGTTACGATGTTTATGCTGAGCAGGAAACTGAGACCGATCAAGTTGATCACCGATGGCTTGAAGCGGATAAGCTTCGACGAAATCTCCATCGATATTCCCATAAAGGCCAAAAACGAATTCGGTTATCTGGCTGAAACTCTTAGTGTTATGGGGATGCGGCTCAACCGGGCCCAGAAAGAAATGGTCGAGAAAGAGCGGATTGCGCGGGAATTTGAAATCGCCCGTGAGATTCAGTCGAAGATTCTCCCGAAAAGCTATCCCAAAAGCGCCGGTTATGAATTCCATGGAGCTTACCGCAGCGCTCTTCAGGTCGGGGGTGATTACTATGACTTTATCGAATCTGGCGATAACAGCATGGCCTGGCTGGTTGCCGATGTTTCCGGAAAATCGCTTCCGGGTATGCTGGTGATGCTATTGACCCGTGATATTATAAAGGGCCTTTCCCATAAGATAAAGAAGCCGGCCGAAATACTCACCGAGGTGAACCGGGAATTATTGCCGAATATCAAAAAGGGGATGTTCGTTACGATGTTTTACGGTCTTCTTGACAAGCAGACCGGTAATTTCGAATTTGCATCGGCCGGACATAATCCCCTGATCAGGCTGAATGCCGCCAAAGGAATCGTTGAGACTGTCAAAACCAAAGGATATCCGCTCGGAATGCTCCCTGCGGAACAATTTTCGAAAAGAATCGAAAGCGGCCGCATTGCCCTTTCCGAGGGGGACTGGCTCATTCAGTATACCGATGGAATTAACGAGGCCCAGAATACCGCCGGCGAGGAATATGGCCTGGAACGATTTATCGAAGTTCTCAGGATGAACTGGACCGAAACGACTCATGATCTGGTGGAGAAAGCAATTGCGGAGCATAGCCAGTTTGTGGGGGAGGCGGCCCAGTTTGACGATATTACCCTGATAGCGATGAAGTGGATGGGTAAAACAGCCGATAATGTAAATGAAATAAATAAAGAGGCCGGAATTGCAAATAAGCCCTGAAAAGACCAAGTTAATTGCAATTCCCGGGCAATTGACTGATGATTCGGTAAAGAACTTTTATTCCGCGATAGAAGATTTTTGCCGGGATTCCAAGGGAAGGCTGAGTCTGGATTGCTCGGGACTTAAGAATGTTACCTCGAATCATGTCGGAATCCTCTGGCAGGCCCGAAATCTTTGCGAGAAAGCCGGGATAGAAATCTTGCTCGTAGAGGTCTCGAGAAATCTGGCGCGGGTGCTGGAGGTTCTCGATATTTCCGACCTGTTCAGTCTTGACATTGTCGATGATGATGAGACTATCGGTGAATTCACCCGGACTTTCCAGATGTCTCGCGACAGGAATTTCGAAATGACCTTCACCGCTTCCGACAAAGATATCGAGGAGGCCATGGACCGCTTTCTGGGATTTATTGAGAATTTCAGCGACAGCGACAAATATCTCTTTGAGATCAGGACGATCTTCTATGAAATCGCAACCAATATCAGGCTTCATGCCGGACAAAGCGCCGACAATAAGATAAAATTCATGGCGGTACCTGATCCGGATAGAGCTCTTGTCATGAGATTTATAGATTCCGGGCCGCCCTTCAACCCGGCATCGCAGATACATCAATTTAATCCTGATAACGCCATAAAGAAAAAACAAAAAAGGGGATTCGGACTTATTATGATCAGCCGTATGACCGACGGGATTACGTACGAAAGAAAAAACGGCGAACTTAATGTATTGACCCTTGAAAAAAAATGGAAATGACATTATGGGAACCGATGAAATTAAAAAAGAGACGATCAATGATCATACCGTATTGATCAATCCCGGCAAGGTAATTGATAATAATAACGCCCATGAAATGATCGATATCATTTCTGAGGCCCAGGGAAACGGATACAATTATATCATTCTCGATATGTCCGACATGGAGTTCATCTCTTCGGCCGGGGTCGGTTCAATCCTCGGGACGATTGAGACCTCCCGTGAAGCAGGTGGGGATATCATCATCTGCAATGCCTCCGAGAATATCATCCATATTTTCGATGTTCTCGATTTGACCGATTACCTGACGGTCGAGAAGGATCGTGAGAGAGCCCTGGCTGTCTGCCTGGCAGGGAAATAAAATGATGCCTGAAACCGGAAAGATGTTCATAGGCAAGAATCTCTCGCACGACAGCGAGTTGAACCGTGATCGCCATGTTCTTGCACTCGATGCCCTTTCCAACCTGGTAAATAAATTTTCCCGGAAATTTGACTTTAACCAGTTGCTCGATACTATTCTGCTGACTATTTCCGGACAGCTTACCTCTTCAAACATCTTCGCCGTATTTTACAAAGCGGACGGCCAGTTTGATTCGACCGTCATCAGGGGTATCGGCAAATATCGTAACAATGATTCGGTGGACAGCATTGAATTGACCGATGATTACCTGAAATTCTTCAGCGAACATACCGGAACGTTGCTTCTCGATGAATGCGATTTCGCCAATAATACTACAAACCTCTTCTATATTCTGGATAAACTGAGTGTGAGGGTAATCTCTCCGATAGTGCATAATGATAAGGTTTACGGTATCGTATGCGTTGGTGATAAATTTACGAAAAAGCCCTATACTGTCGACGATATTCAGCTGCTCTCGACTTTGATTAATACCATTACGCCTCTTGTCGCAAGCTCGCATCATTTCTGGTCCATGGCGAAATTGAGTGCGTGGTACTCCGATATTTTGAATAACGTAAAACAGGGTGTTCTGACATTCGATAAGAACAATTATCTGAAGAGTATCAATGCGACCGGTTTTGCGATCCTTCAATCATTGAATCCCAGGGTCGAAAACCAGCTTTCACTTTATCACACCTCTATCGCGCGGATATTCCCCCATGAGATATATCAGGGATGGCTCGAAAAATTCATCCGTGCGCGGATGAGCGGCGAGTACCAGAAATTCAAGAATATGGTCGCCGGACGGGACGACAATATTCGTATCTATAATTGTGTTATCAGTAAGATCTCCGACGAATCCGGTGGAGACAGGGATTATATCATTACCCTTGACGATGTCACCAACCATAAAGAGAGTGAACAGCGATTGTTTGAGCTGGAGAAATTTGCCGAAAAGGGCCAGATGGCATCTTCGCTGTCTCATGAGCTGAATAATTTTCTCGGGATGGTTCTTGGCGGCGTGGAACTGACACAGCTTGCGGCGGAAAAGGGAAATGTCGAAAAGATGACGAACCTTCTGGACAAACTGCACAACAATGTCCTGCAGATGAAGAGATTCGTGGAAGGCCTGATGGATTACGCCAGCCTTAAAACCTCGCGGGAAATGGCCAGCATGAATTCCATCATTACGGATGTCCTCTCGTTTGTTTCGGTTCAACGGAAGTTCAAAGCGATCAATATCTTGACCGATTTGCAGAAAGACCTTCCGCCGTTCGATATCGACTCGGATCAGATCGCGCAACTGCTTTTGAATTTCCTGAATAATGCGGCCGATTCTATTTCGGAATTGCCGGGGC
>Ga0272443_10007581_pt1 | contig 10322 bp, 13 predicted proteins | sample SSMAcet12_FD_193581 | JGI IMG/M metagenome (GOLD analysis project Ga0272443, IMG submission 193581) | Marine sediment archaeal communities from Little Sippewissett salt marsh, Falmouth, MA, United States - SSM-Acet-12 | ecosystem: Environmental > Aquatic > Marine > Wetlands > Sediment ... | reverse complement strand
AGTCCACAGATGTCCTTTCTGTGGGATGACTCTGGATAGGGATCACAATGCAGCCATAAATATACTCAGACTGGGGCTACAGTCTGTGCATCAAAATGCTAGATGCCCCCGACTTCAGTCGGGGGAGTAGTCACATATAAGCTCTGCAGCAAAATTGTCATTAGTTTCAGGATACATTTTAAGTTCTGCATAGTCGTAGTTCAGCGTTACTTCTCCTTTACCTCGGTTATATTCCCAAGTATCTTCGTCAAGAATGTTGCCATCAAAGTCATCAAAAAGGTCGAAAACTTCGTTTCCATCGCTCATCGCAATTGCATTTGGATTACCATAATAGATGTCCACGTTTGTTTCATCATTTGCCGGTATAAAGGGCATTTTCACCCATATCTTCCCTTGATTTGCTGCTATATCCCATGTTTCAATCCAATAATTCAGCTCATCGCCATTGGAGACGAATCTTATATCAGATCCATCGACGTTAGATTTCGAAAAATCGAAGTTTGACGAGTCCAATCTTATAACTACCTGATAATCAATGAGATCTATACCGGACATTTCTTTAATTATTATTTCATTATGGCACTCCCAATCAGCATAACTAAAACTCGGCTGAGCATATGCCATACCAAGCGCCATACCAAATATTAATAATGATAGTGCCATATATTTCAATTTCACCTTTGACCACCATGTTCACTTAGATCTATAATAATTTAAAACCACCGCCTGATTGTAGCTTGGATTATTTTTATTTTTATCGAATACCCAGTCGCTCTGCTGCGTGGTGCACCGCCGTAATTTGACTAAAGAGAGCAGGGTGACTTACCCTGGCAAGTGAAAACGGTCCACAGAAGCTCTACCCCACCTCCCGTTTTAGCATCAACCTCGCAGCCCCGAAAGCGATGACGAAGAACCCGCATAGAAAGAGCAAGTCCAGCACCTGACCCCTCGCGCCAACCTCCAACTCTCACGATTCTCGCGCCCCGCTCCCCGCAAGCGCCGCGCCCACCAGCATCATCTGCCCGACGAAAAGTCCCTCCTCGCTATCTTCGGAGGCGACGAATAGACCAAGGTCCACGATCACTGGCGCGCCAAAGCCCCCCGCGCCGGAAGGGAGCGCCAGGGCCCTGATGAATCGAATCTCCCGGAGATCCCGCCGGTGGCGCCGATCGGGCGAGTCTTTCGCGGCGGTTCTCGATCGGGATCGTGCCATTGTCCGGCCCGGATTCCTGCGCCACCTCCTGAATTTGGGCCGAAGGGACGCGGACTCCAGGAGGGCGGCGCCAGGGCCCCGATCCACCCTGCGATTGCGCCCGGACAATAAACGGTCCGGCTCATTGTTGGTCATGCGCTGCAGATGAAACTGTTTCAGGAAAAGGCTATAACCTTTGCACGCATGGAAGTAAATAGAGATGTCCCGCATACCCATTGACTCGGATAAAATAGCCGATTTTTGCCGCAGGCACCATATCCGCCGCTTGTCCCTCTTCGGATCAATCTTGAGAGATGACTTCGGACCGGAAAGCGATGTTGACGTGCTTGTGGAGTTCGAGCCTGGCCATACTCCAGGACTTGCTTTCTTCTCGATGGAAGAAGAGCTGTCTCGAATTATCGGGAGAAAAGTGGATCTTAACACACCCGGATTCTTGAGCCCTTACTTTAGGGACAGAGTTGAGCGAGAATCGGAAGTGCAGTATGTCACGGCATGATCCAGAAGTTGCCTTGCTCCAGATGCTCGATCATGCCAGGGAAGCGATGATCTTATCGAAGGGCAAAAGCGCACAGGAGCTTGTCGACGATCGTGTGCTTAGCCTGGCAATTGTCAGGCTTATGGAGATCGTCGGAGAAGCTGCCAACAGGGTCCCGCATGAGAACCGATCAAAACACCCTGAGATTCCATGGACACAGATAATAAGCCTGAGAAATCGCTTGATCCATGGCTATGATGCCATTGACTACGAAATCCTCTGGCAAATCCTGGATCACGACTTGCCAGAGCTTGTCTTCTCCTTAGAGAGAATATTAGGCATTAAATCTAAGTAAGCTGACGATAAGGGCCGAGTCAAACAACGTACCCTGCAGCAAGCTACGGGGCATGTTCGCGCAGATCATCAGCCAGTCAAATTCTAACAAATTCATCTGCTTGTAGGCCCCTCCGCTTTGGGGTTCCTTGTGCCCCACATAATCGTGGATATGTCCGGCATCGCCTTTCCCGGCAGTGTGCCAAATGCGCTGTAAATTCGAATTTGTTCGAAGAGAACACATCCTAAACTTAATCGCCGAAAATTTCCAACGGACCCTTCCTAAACTCAGATACCCTGCCTGCCGCCACCCGGCCCGACAAGGTGCTGAACCCACCCTCAAGATGAAGTCGGCCATCTCCTCGGGCATCACCTTTGCGATCCAGACGACGGAAGTGGTGGGTCTCGGGTTCACGTCCACGAGCCACGGGAAGTCTCCAACGAAGAGATCTATTCCGGCGTAGTCCCTGGAGTTGAGAGCTTCGATCGCTATCTTCGCCACCTTTCCATTCCACTCCAGATCCTCTGCGCCAACCCCCCACACCCACGATTCTCGCGCCCCCTCCCTCCGAGCGCCGCGCCCGCCAGCATCATCAGCCTGATAGAGTCCCTCCTCGCATCTTCGGAGGCGACGAATAGACCCGGACCCACGATCACTGGCGTGCCCAAAGCCCCCCCGCGCCGGAAGGGAGCGCCGGGGCCCTGACGAATCACCCGAAGATCCCATGCAGGGCGCCGATCGGGATCGCGCCGATGCTCGGCCAGGACCCCGGCGCTGCCTCCTGAATTTGGGCCGAAGGGATCCATCCCCCCAAGAGAACGGCACCGTGCGCCCGCCGCCTGCCCCCCCCCGGGGACGGAAATCGCGCCTTTGAGCAGCCAAAGAGCCCGATAGATCCTGACATCTTCGCCGCATTTATATCCCTTGAAGTCCTTATTTTCCCGATCGGTGAAAAAAATGAGCGAGACTGTTGAGGTATCCAGGAAAGTTTTCGAGCCGATCTCCATGCTCGTAAGAGACGGCCTCTTCAAGGATGAGAAAGATGCCCTGAAAAGCCTCGTTCTGGATCAGGCCGCATCGAAGATTAGCCACTTCGACACCCTGATCGAAGAGATGCGCGCCAAGTACGATATGAGCTTTGAGGAGTTTGAGATGCGCATCGAATCGAGGGAGGGTTCCGAATCGTTCGATGAGTGGGACGACTTCATAATCTGGGAAAGTTACGAGTCGGCCCGCGAATACTGGATAGGTGTCGAAGCCAGCCTCAAAGGCGCAAAAGTATGAAAGTCCAGGATATCCTCGATTTTCTCTCTTCCAGCGAGATCGTCGAGGAGATTGTGGTAAAGGTGCTGGTCTTGGAGCCCGGAAGGCAGGCGCTCCGGGCCGTTGTAACGCTCGAAGGCGGATACGTCCTCCACATAAACGAAGCTCTGGGCAAGGACTTCAGGCGCTATTCTTACCATATCCAAAAAGAGGAAAAGATGGTGCGAAGGTGGGACAACGCCCCCCACTGGCCAGACATGGAGACATTCCCGCATCATCTTCATATCGAGAGCGAGAAGAACGCTTTGGAGTGCCGGGAAGTTTTCGTTGAGGATGTGCTCAGCGAGATGGAAACCATTATCAGACTTGAGGGCTCCGATCCCTCTTGACGTGAGAAGAGAGCCCTCTTTCTTGTCACCCTCTCAAAGTTCTCTTCTGCAATTTCGCCTGCTGCCCGGAGTTCGGCTGAGTCGAGGCCAGCAAATCAGAACCGAAGGTGGCTCCACCTTCGCCGGGCGCAAAATGCCCAGCAGATGGCCTCAAGCTGCCTTTTGCAGAGAAGATTTATATTCTGAAAAGCGAAAATAACCTTCGATGAAACGCCTTCACGAATATACAATTGTCCTTCGTCCGGACGATAACGGCACCTTTGTAGCCTATGTTCCTGCAATCCCAGGGTGCCATGCATGGGGGCGAACTCCTGAAGAGGCGCAAGCCGAGATCGTCAACGTCTTCGAGATGATCAAAGAAGAATACAGAGAAGAAGGAAGGCCATTGCCCCAGGACGTCGACCTGGAGGCGGTCCATGCCTGCCAAGGCTAAGGGGTCGTGAGGAAATAACCTTGTCATATGGATGTTGTGTAATTATTATGCTGAGACTGCCTCATGTCGGTTTCATATAATGGCCTTAGACATTTGTAAGATCCTCAAGCAGTTAGATATTTCCGAAAAGGATTTCTGGAAGCTAACACGGCGATAGAGTGGAGAATGAGCGATCTGTTTTCGGCCTTCTAACAAGGCGGCAAAATCGAACTTGAAAGTCCGCATGATTGACATCGAAACTTCGAGAGCTGGCCAGACCCCCACCACCACACCAGATCCCTTGCGCCAACCTCTGACCCCCACTATTCTCGCGTCCTTACCTCACGAGCACGCCCGCCAGCATCATCTGCCCGACGGAAAGTCCCTCCTCGCTATCTTCGGAGGCGACGAATAGACCTGGGTCCACAATCACTGGCGCGCCCAAAGCCCCCTCGCGCCGGAAGGGAGCATCAGGGCCCAGATGAATCTCTCGGCAATCCCATGCAGGGCGCCGATCGGGCAGTCTTCTCGCGACCAGTCTCGATAGGGATAGCGCCATTGCCAGGCCCGGGCCTTGGCACCTCCTCCTGAATTTGGGCCGAAGGAACGCGGGCACCAGGAAGGCGAGCGCCCGCACCCAACGAAACTTACGGCCATGCCTTGTGGAGGGAACCTGCGAGGCCCACCTCGACGAGTGAAAACGCCCCCCCCCGGGGCAGGATCACTGCGAAGGCTGTAGGGGTGTTTCCGTTTATCAGAACTCCGAAGACGTCTACAGCAGGATGTCTCTTGGACCTGCCCAACAGCTACGATGCAGGCGAACTCGCAAAGATCGAGGTGGCAGAGCGGCCCACTTCCATGCAATTCTAATGTTTGACTATTCGGGTGGCTTACACACTGCACATGGTACATATCCACGATTCTTGGCACTTTCTGGACTGGGAAACCAGATGCGTTCTCTGATTGGTATCCGCTTTGCCCACCCACAATCTGGATAGTGATACTTATTTGAAGCATCAGATCCTACAAAATTTCTGTCATCTTCTGTCTCTACTGCAGCGTCTTGAGTTAACACAACTATCTGATTCGGCCCTCCGTATCTCGTATATTCTTTTGCCTTGCGAATGCACTTGAGCAAGTCTGAAATGTGAGGCTCCAACCATTTCGGATCGTTGCCCGAGTTAAGCCGAATCTGCCAGTGGTAGAAATAGTAACCTACTTCGTGGATGATGATCTCGTGGACGGCACCACATTGATAGAAGAAGTTGATCGTCTGTCGGAGGAAAGACTTCCATCTTTCGATACTGTTGACGAATGAACTTGCAGGCATTTTAAATTTAGGCAAGGCATCAGGAGGAGTTGTCAGACTCGTTTTCTTATCTCGGAAATTTATGTACTCTGTGCCCTTTAGGCCATTACATGCCCCACACAAAGTCTGAAGATTTTCAGGGTTGTCAGATCCCCCATGATATTTCGGTTTGATATGGTCCACCTGCAAACGTGATTTATTTGTCGTTCCACAGCATAGACACGTGTATTTGTCCCGATTTTTCACCTGACGTTTCAGTTCGGCTGGTGTCGGTGGGGGTAAGGTATCACCAGGATATCCCACTATGGGGTCGTCAGGCGGGTTTAAGATCCTGTTGACACAACCATCGTATTGGCTTTTGAAGTGGCTATACGACGGATAGATCACCTTCCAATACCTATCACCACGATCATATTCAGCCTGAAGTTCCTGATTTTGTCCGTGTGGGCCAAGATCCCTATCAACATGATCCTTTGCGACGCGATCCAAATCATGATTTTCTCGTTCTTCAAAATTGAAGAACAGAGGTGGTGAGTTATTCTGCGCCATGTGGCGACATATGCTGAAAATATCCTGATCGAGATTAGAACCAAAGTGGTTCTGGATGTCTGAGAAAAAGTTGTTCTTCCAGGATTCTATAGAATTGCTCATATTTTCAAATTGGATACTTTCATCCTCCAACTTCTCAATATTCTGGTGGCCCAAACCCCTAATTAAGTTATTATAGCCTTCGACTTCATGGTCAAAGACCATTATCATCCGCCTTATTGGCTCAAGGTTATCGCACCCGTTTAGCTGAGCTACGTAATTGACCAGGTACCACCCTGCGGGCAAGAGCGTCAAAAATGGTGTTGCATTGACGTTGAGCCCGGAGTCCATCTGCATTGCCAATTTTCGGACGAGTTCTATCGAGATGTACCGTAAAGGCGGACGTTTAGCATATTCTGACTCAGGATCATCAACACCACCACCTGAAAATTCATACTCTGCCCAGTTGATGAGATGTTCCCAGTTGTCCGTGAAAAATACCATGTTGGCCACATCTGTTCCGCCGAACTTGGGTCCACGCAACGCACGCCCTACCATTTGAGTCAAAAGGTTCTGGCTTGTAGTCTGGCGGGTGATGAAGACAGTCTCTGCATCTGGCACGTCGGTGCCTTCGGTGAGCATCTTAACGTTGAGTATGACGTCAAGTTTCCCCGACTTGAAATCACTCAGAACGCGCTTGTTATTTTCATCAGCAGTTTTCTTGCTGCCCCCTTTGACGATATGTGAGTAGACAGACCCTGCTCGAATCCCACGTTTTTCGAGAAATTCGCTGATGGCTTCGCACTGGAACCAACGATCCGAAAAGATTATTGTTTTGCCATATTTCTTGCAATTATTGGCGTAGGTCGCGGCTATGTACTCATTTCTACTTCGATTTTCCGCCATTTGGGTGATGACGTCTTCTGGAATATCTCGAAATGTTCCAATCCATTTCTGATATTCACGTTCGTCAAAGTCTGGCATGAAACTCGTTTCGTACTGCTCGGGTCTCGGCTCGGCCAGAATGCCTTGAGACATCAATTTTTGTGGTGAGACCTGGTAGATGATCTCCTGAGGAAAAAGCTTGGAAAACCATCCTTCACGACTTTTGTCGGTGTAGGTAGGAGTTGCAGTAAGTCCGAGCAAGCACATATCAACGCAACGATCACGTAGTTTCTGTATCAACTTTCGATAGCTGGGAGCAGGCGCATGATGCGCTTCGTCAAAGACCACGAACAATTTTCCGCCGGTGGATTTGAGGAATCTTTCCAAAGATTCATGATGTTCTTTGTAGGCCTTGGAGATTGTCTGTAATGTGGCAATGATCACATCGTCGTCTGTCTCGATACTACAGACAGGAAAATGGTCTTTAGTTCCGGAGACGACTCTAATTTTCAAGGATGACTTCGGTTCGTTGATCTGTCCGACGTCTTCAGCAAAGCCATAAAAGGCTTGTTCAAGCAAATGGTGAGTGTGAGCCAACCAAAGAACTTTGTACTCGTCAGAAAGCGCCGTATTGCAGATGAAGCGAACCGCTGTGAAAGTTTTTCCGCCACCAGTTGGCAGGACAAGAATACCTCCCGCATCGGACTTTGAACGATCTTGGTACCAGCGGGATAACGTCTTCAATGCCTCATATTGGTGACTGGCGGGTTCTTTCGGCGAACCAATTTTCCGGGCTTTGACGAGGTCGTATTTACGACAAAAATTGTGTTCTTCAGTCATGGGTCTCGGCAATCCGTCTATCGGTTCTGACCAAGAACATTTCGCTCGTTGTTATGCATGTTATTTCAAATACACTCAGAAATTTTGAGTTGAATGTTCCGTAGCTGGCTGCAGGATGCATTGCCACAAGGTTACTTAAAGATAATTTAATAATATCTTCCCAAATCCTTAGCTTAGGAACTTTACGGGCTTTATTCCCTCCCTGCCCAAGAGCGGCGAAGGACCTAGACGCCCTCGGGCCCTTAAGGCGGACCGTTGGCTAGGGTAGAAGAAATTAGCCCTGCGGCCATGTTCAAGCAAGCTTACTGCCTGGCATCTGGTCGGGTAATTCCAGCAATACCCACGATGACAGTAACATTCCAACAGGCGCAAAGTCCGGCGCCGAAGGCAAAGATGGATAAGAAGCGCTTTGCCCCTCTTTTTTCCTGATCGCGGCGGGCTCCTGTAGATGCCGGTAACACGGGGCTTCGTTCCCCAAGTTGCTTCCGGATGAACATCACCTGCTAAGTCCAAAAACATGATCCTGGTATCTTGATCGATCGCTCTTGCCATCAAGACCATCTGTTGCTGACGACCTGAGAGGCTGAGCACAAACGAGTTGGTTGTAGGACAGGTCTATGCAAGATTTCCGTCAGCTTTCGACAAATTCGCCCATCACACCCGCGCCCCGCATTATATTTATTTTTTCCACCAAATCTTGACCCTAATCGACGTGGCTGGCAAGACGAAATGGTCGTTCTCCTGCTTCAGAACGCGGCCGAGATGGTCGCAGAGGATTGATTCCTGCACCTTCGTTGTGATCTGGTATTGGGGCCGAAGAGTTTCGAGAGCTTCCTCGAAGGAGCTAAATCGCTGGTTATGTTGGAGCCGGAAAGTCCTCACGTTGGGGTAGATTCCCATCTGGTAGAGAACGTTGTAGAGAACGTCGCTCTTGGGACCCGGATGATATTCTTTGCCATGCAACTCGGGCCAAAGCTTTCGACAATCTCGATCCCAGTGGCTCTCTCCTGCGAAGTGATATAAGTAAACGTATTTGGAAGAAGCGTCTACCATCTTCTCGATCGCCCTTTGAATGTCTGGCATACCGAGAGAGAAGGAAGCGATCACCACATCGTAGGGCGGCTCCAAATCTTCCTTTACGTCCACGTTCTCCCAGCGTTTCTGAACGATGGAAATGTTCTCAACGCCCTCTTCTGCCATATTCTCCCGAAGGACTCTCACCATTCCCTCGGCAGGCTCTACGGCAGTGACGTGGGCAACCTTTTGTGCGAATGGAATGGCGAGGGTCCCTGGACCTGCACCTACGTCCAGAACTCGGGATTCTGGGCTGATGTTCGTTCCTGCAATAGTCCTTCCTACACGATCTTTGTTTTCCTGGGACATGTTCCAGAACCTTTGGGCGCTTTCCTTTCGGTCCCAGATGCGGGCGCAGTCTCGGCTCGGGTGGGCACCTTTGTTCCTCTTCATCTGGGCCTTCCAGACCTCATTCCAGTCGATATCTATCAAGGGATCTACCACGAAAAGGACCTCCATCAAATCGTTGAAGCAATCAGATTTCTCCTCACTCAGATGGGAATATCTCCTATGAACACAGGATTTGGGCCCTTTATTACTTCAGGAGCGCGGAGGGTCACGAATACCCCGTCCTTTAGGGCGGGGATGAAGTGAACCCTCGCCCGTTTTTCATGCTCCTTTAAATCGATAAAACATTAGTGACGGTTCATGGGAATCTGGGCAACGAAGACTCGAAGATTTCTGAAATCCGGGAAACCGAGCGTGCGACCCCGAAGCATACCCCACCCTTTAGGGTGGGGTGGGTCGCACGCAATTTGATTTATGAGTTTGTCCATCGCGCGTGCTACCACGATTATCGAAGTGTCTGAGTTGAGCTGTCCACCCACTAAAAGAGCGGACTTTCAGCGGCACCAGGTTTTCTTCTGCCACAATTTCTCGCCCACCCCACATTTATATGTAAAATAATTTAATAATGGTAGGGCCGGGCCAATAACAACACTCTATAGGAAGACTACCCAAAATCACTGTGCTCGTTATCTGCGATGTATGTATTTAGGAAAAACTCAGGGCTAATCCCCGCCATTTCAATGGCGGGATACGGCCCGTGCCTACCGACATATTAATATGCGTATGGTGTCTACATGTGTAATCCAAGATGGCAAAAAAAGAGCATTGGATACGTGCTAGAGGCTGCGTGTACAACATGAATTATCATTTCGTATGGTCCACGAAATACAGAAGAAAGGTTCTGATAGGTGACGTATCTGCCGATCTCCATATGCTCCACGAATTGATAGCAGAACAAAAGGGCGTGACTTTGATAACCCAAGAGATTATGCCAGACCATGTTCATCTATCTATTACGGCTCATCCGAAGTTCTCTCCTGCAAATATAGTCAAGATCTTCAAAGGAATCTCAGCAAAGAAGCTCTTCGAACTACACCCTGAAATCAAAAGCAAGCTCTGGGATGGCCATCTATGGAACCCTTCATATTACTTGGGAATGTGTGGAAAATATCACGAGGGACATGATGCAAATGTACATCGAGACTCAAAAGGTGAAGTAACTTGCTGAAAGTGTTTCGGTATAGGATCTATCCAACAAAATCCCAGAGGTCTAAGATGGTTGATACTCTGGATCTTTGCAGATGGACCTATA
>Ga0272443_10007580_pt1 | contig 10323 bp, 10 predicted proteins | sample SSMAcet12_FD_193581 | JGI IMG/M metagenome (GOLD analysis project Ga0272443, IMG submission 193581) | Marine sediment archaeal communities from Little Sippewissett salt marsh, Falmouth, MA, United States - SSM-Acet-12 | ecosystem: Environmental > Aquatic > Marine > Wetlands > Sediment ... | reverse complement strand
AATGATCCAGTTCATCCCAAAGTCGGTGGAAAGCTGCAAAATAAGAATTGCCAGTAGAATAACAGCCCTGATTCCATAATCATTGGGTGTCAGATATGCCGTGTAAATGGGTAATAGCGCAAAGGAGATTACGCAAGGAACCCAAATCGGGAAATTATAAACAAGAAAATTGAATGAATTTTTTCTATTCTGAGCCGCAACCAATTTGTTCCACTTTCTTTATATGCTCCAGTAATGCTTCTGCTGCTTTTGCTCCGGCCTTAAAATAGTCGGATGGTATTTTATTCCTGACCCAGATAGGAATTTCATTTGGTTTATAATTTTCACCTATTGCTTCTCCCCATTCTTCTCTTAATTCCGAAATCAGATTAATCCATTCGATTGTGATTTTCGGGAATACAGGTTGTATTTTTGCGAAAGAATCCTTTTTATAACAACCTTCATTTATAGCCGTTAGGTATAGACTTGGTATTAGGAGAAATTGCTCTAAGTAATATTTGAACTGGTACATCCCATTATGTGCATTTCGATATTCACATAATAAATACTCATCCGAATAAGCGTGATGCTCAAAAATGCCTTTTTTATTCGCTTCTACAATAAACTTCAATCTGTTTTTTAACAGTGTAAAATCCGGCTGTGATTTTTTAACAAGACCCTTGATTTGCTGCTTCTTCCCGGCCATTAGTTTCATTTGCTCAAACACTTTTAACGGCAGAAAACTTTCATCATAGGATTTAAAATCTATAGCTGTGGTTACCATCACACCATGATGTTGCAAAGGAGCAATCATCTTCATTAAATCGTGAATTGTAGAAAATATTTGTCTTAGCTTTAATAAGCTCGTTGAGCTTGTCACAGTTTCTCTCGATAGTACTACAAAAGTATCTACGTCACTCCAGCCCTTAACATAATCCATGGTGGCCAGACTTCCATGCAGATAGAATCCGTCGATGAATGAGATAAGCTCATTCGCAGCAATTTCGTTGATTTCAACCAGGGGTGACAAATATGAATAATCTTTGTGCTGTTCATATCGCCTAATGGAGAAAGAATTTGTCTGAATTTCGAAGTGTGCTGTAGGGATTGATGTAGATAAGGTATCTAATAACTTGTAAGATGAGGCCAGAGTTTCAGCGATTAATGCTGAAAGGTGATTCGAGAGACAATTCTCACTTGTGATACTCCTGGTAAAAAAGTGGGTGAGTAGTTTATGTAATGTATTTTGGTGGGTTTCAAAATTCATTGCTTTTTATCATCTAAAGATTTTATATAGTCTTTGATATCCAAATAGTTTCAGAAAAATACTATCTCTAATATGATGATTATTAATAAAACCACCCAAATTTAAACAATCCCGACCTGAATTTATACATACCAAGAAACTCAGCCATTTCATTGCATAAATTCATTCTTCTTTGCAGGACTGAAAGCAGTTCGTTATCTATTATTGCCGATGTTGTGGGAAAGATGCTGAAAGCCCGTTGTAGTTTTCGACTAATAATACCATCCATGGACGCGTAGACCTTCAGATGAAAAGCCCAAACAGCAGGAACAGGAAGCAGGTCGACAAAGTTCTCTGTTGTATCCTTTAACTTGATTATATAAGAAGACCGATCAAGAAATTGATAGCCCATATTAGCCGTCAAATGGAAGTTACCCAGTTCTTCCGGATTAATCTTATAAAGATAATATCTTTTTGAAGTAAGCCACTCTGCCACAGACAATAAACATATTCTTCCGATATTAACAGCAGTGTTGAATAGGCGAACCAGTTCAGTGACACATTCCTGCTCCTTCATCAAAAACCAGTTCGTTCGAAGTTGAACAATGTCGTTGTTATATTGGTCCAGGTCACCACAGCTCGGAATGTCAAGTTGTTGGATTTTTTGGAAGGTGTAACGTAGCGAATACAAATATCCCAAAAGACTCGAGACTAATATTGATTTTTTCCGGGATAATTTCAAAAGACTCAAAATCCTTTCCGGCAGCCAATCCATAATTTGACAGACAGTAATCAGAAAAATTGTGTCTCGGTCGAAATTTAAGAGTTGGAAGGTTTTTCCCCACAAACGGCTCACATCTACATCATCCCAGGTAGTAATCCGGGGAAAATACTTTTCACAAAAAAACATCAATGTGCTGCCACATAAAATCTCCTTCGCAGCTTCTGAAAATTCTATTTTCGCAACCTCTTCACCTACTTTTTGGTTGACCGGCTGGTTTCTTAAAACAATCGCGAAATCAAGATCGCTAATCCCTGTCACGGTTACTTTCCCGAACTCATAGATTCCGAGCACATCATCAAAATTTTTCAGGGTATTAACCAGGAAAGACCGAACCTTGTCGTATTCATCGCGAGCTATTTGTTTGGGAAAAACAAGGTCTTTCTTTGATATCATATAGATTAAGATGGATTGGAATTTTTATTGATTTCTTCTATCTTGTTCTCAAGCGATTCAATAACACCTCGCCCGCCATCTTCAGAAAGAAGGTAACGAACAACTTTTCTAACTTTTTCTGAGCAGTTGCGGGGGGCAAAACTAAATCCACATGTTTCTAAAGCAGCAATATCAGAATGCGAATCGCCACAATAAGCTATTGACTCTAATTTAATGTTATATTTAGCCGATAGCATCCGAAGAGCACTTAATTTATCTTTACAAGCTCTGATAAGGAAGTCAGGAGAAAATCGCTTTTCGAAATAGTCAACAATAGGAGTATCCTCGCCCGTAATGAATCCTATCGTATACCCCTTTTGTTTTAAACGAAAATAAGCATCTATATCTCTGAATGAAATTGATTTAAACTCATTTCCGTTTTTGTCTATAAGAATCGTTCCGGAAGTAAAAACTCCATCAATATCTAATACGATGAGATTAATTAATGACATCAACAAGTCCTTCTCAGCTTATTTATCGTTGGTTTCTCAGATTCGTAGACTATTTTAACTCCATCGCCCATCGCCCTGCTTACATTTCCAATTTCACGCACGAGGCGTTCAAATCCACGAACTTCAACTGAAGCAGCATGGTCGCTGCCCCACATCGAACGATCAAGTGTAAGGTGTCTTTCAATTACGCATGCACCTAATGCCACTGCAGCTATTGTTGTGGGTAATCCGACTTCATGACCGGAGTAGCCCACAGGCACTTTATATCGCTGCCTCAGTGTTCGAATCGCAGAGAGATTCAACTCTTCAATTTTACTGGGATAAGTACTTGTACACTGTAATATAATTAAATCTTCCTTACCTAAAATTTCGACGGCATGGTCAATCTGCTCAATTGTACTCATTCCTGTAGACAATAAGACAGGCTTGCCCATAGCACGCGTTTTTTTCAAAAGTTGGTCATCCGTCAACGTTGCAGAAGCTATTTTGTAACATATCGGGTCTAATCGATCCATAAAATCGATTGACTGTTCGTCCCAACAGGAGGCAAAACATCCGATTTGAAGTTGCTTACAATATTTGTAAATTTCTGTGTACTCTTCAAATCCAAACTCCAAACCTCTTTTCAAATCTCCATTAGTTGAACCAAACGGACTTTCTCTTGGTTTTGCTAATTCTTGCTCCGTATAAACCAATTCAACTGTGCGTTTTTGAAATTTAACCGCATCACACCCAACGTCTTTAGCAGCTTCAATCATCTTTTTAGCGATAGACAAATCGCCATTGTGGTTTATACCGATCTCAGCAATAATAAAACAGGGTTCTCCGTCTCCTACATATCTGTTCCCGATTTTAACTTTCATTCTGTCTTATTTACTCCTAATTTATTTTTCATTATAAATTCTACAACAGAGAAATCATAAGGAGTGTCGATCTCCAAATGCCTTGGCTCTTCTATTTCAACCAATCCGATGTCTCCAAACAGCCTTGACTTAGTTTTAAGAAAACCTTCGGTCTTAAATGCCCAGGCATTTCCAGTTTCCCTTTTACGAGCTTCCCGTATTTGCCGTGGGAGCCTCACCCTCATCATGTCATCTATCCCGAAGAAGTGGCCATAGTCTTTTACGTAGAAAGCAGCACTATCTTTATCTCCCATAACAACCATAATAAGTTTATCCAGATCATCTGGAGTTGTGAGGGGAGATGTAGCTTGTATAAAAACACATATATCATAATTTATACTCAGGTTATTACCAAGATGCTGTAAACCGTGAATTATTGCGTCCTCAGAAATCGCCTCATCTGTACTTAGCTTCACAGGTCGGTCTATCACCTTTGCTCCGTATCTTAAGGCAACTTCTTTAATAGCTGGATTCTCCGTGGAAACATATACGTCATCAATCAAACTGGAAGACAAAGCAGCCTGAATGGAATAATAAATGAGAGGCTTGCCAGCCAAGACTTTTATGTTTTTTCCCGGAATACCTTTTGAGCCTCCCCGGGCAGGAATAATAGCTAAAATCTTCGGCTTATCTTTATTTTTATGTAACATAGTTGGGATTATACGCTGTTTGAGTGATGTTGTCTAAATTTTTAATCAGGAAGTATCTCGAGTGACAATTTTTCAAATAAGCTGCTGCTCAAATGTTCCTATTACTTTTACGAACCATTAGAAATTCTCCCAATAACCAATCGAAAATGTCATCGATAGCAACGGAGCGTTCCCTCGGCATCATATAAAATAATGGATTTTCGTTTATTATTCTTCGCTCTCCCAGCAGAAGGTCACGACGTGTAATATATACGGCTCCGTTGCGCCAATATAAATTTTTTAAGGCTTGTCTTCTTTCTACCGGATTAACATCTTTTAATAGCTGGTCCAGATATTTACCTTTCTCATGGTATAGGGTCGACAACCTTATATGCTGGGCATCGCACACGGAAATCAAACAATTCGCTTCAGGCTGATTACCCAAATAATGCCTGATTGAGCTTTCGACATCTTCTGCGTCAGTCAGAGGATTTGTCGGTTGCAGAATCAGAATGCTATGAATATTATCTCCGTGATTTTTTTCCCACCAGTTAACAGCGTGTATTACTGTATCCACAACCGCCGAGTCGTCATTAGCTAACTCGGCAGGTCTGAGAAAGGGGACATTTCCTTCCCGTTCTTTTGCTATCGAAGCGATTTGCTCGCTGTCCGTGGATATGATATGGTCAAAAACCACACCTTTTCTCTGAGCCTCTTTAGCTAATTCAATCGCGTAATAAATCAAGGGTTTGCCGTTGAATAGTTTTATATTTTTGTTCGGAATGCCCTTTGAGCCGCCTCGTGCAGGAATTATTGCCACTATTTTAGGATTTTCACTTGTTGTTTCCATTGATATTTTATTTTTAACAATGACTGTTCGTTTCTTTCAAAATATATTTGCTCTTTGGATTTAGTTTATCCACCTGAGCATGAAATCTACGAACTCTTTTTTCTGGTCGTCATATGTTTTATTATCGATTGTGATTCTTCCTTTTTTGTTCAACACTTTTTCATAAAGGTTTAAAGGAATTGAGTTCTTCATAATTGCAGCAATAAGACAGTAAATTTCATTTTCACAGTATTTGTAGTCTTTTAAAAGTCCTTGAACTACAATCGGCAGATTCTGCAAGGATTGCACGTTCTGGACCATACAATCGGGAAGAACATCGTAAAAGGTTTTTCCAAATGTCACAACAGGTTTTCTTTTAAATACCGCCTCAAAACCGGAAAAACCGGATACGGTAAATATTATTTTTGATTTTTCGACTACTGATGTCGAATCTATAAGGTGATCCACAAGAACAACATTAGGTATTTCTAAAAGTTTTTTATAATACTTGATATTCCTTCTGCCAACACCGGCGGGATGATCCTTGACAACTAACTTCCAGGTTAGAGGAATGGATTTGGCTATGTTTCTGATAAGTTCTATCTGATTAAGATATTCCCTACCAAAGAGAGAAAGAGCTATTTCCGGTTCCACATGCAGCGGGTAATATGCATACTCCAGCTCGTTCAATTTCTCCATAGGAAAATATGGAAAAGTAAGCCGAAGATATCTGTCTTTGAGTGGATTTTTGATATTCCTGTAAAAGTAGCCCCAATGATATCCTTTTGCCTCATTATCCAAGTAGGCTTTCCTTAAATAATATTTGATTATTACAAAAGGACATTTTAATATGCTAACTAAAAAATTTTTATAAGGAAATTCGGAAGAAGAAAGTATTACTCCTTCGTATTTCCTTTCTTTGGTTTGCATATATTCTTTGGTTTTTATAAGAAAAGAATCCTCTTTTGTCTGGTGTAAATATTTTTCATAATCTTTATGAACATGAGGATATTCTCTGTAAACTTCCTCCGAAAAGGTAACATAGTTCAGGATTTTTGTCGGATTAAGATTGATATATTTTATACCTTTGACCTTCGCACAGCGATAAAAAATATATTCGGCGACTGTGACCGGGGTGAATCCACCTATAATAATGTCAGGACGGATATCATCAATGAATGTTATAACGGCCTTAAAAATCTTTTGCAAAATAAGCAGCATTTCCATGTGATTGAATCTTGGTTTGTAATCCTGTTTATATTTTGTCTGTATCCCGTTATACACCCTTCTGTCTATAATCAGCGAGTTCCATAAAAAAGGCTCTCCGAATTCACTCTCAACAGCTTTCAATAAATCCAGATCCAACTTTTCATCTTTGTAGGAAGTTATGTCCCATCCATTCAGAAATTCGACTTCCAGCCCCGACTCTTTCGCCTTTTTCAGATATTGTTTGTGATTGGATTTTTCGGTAATATAAAAACCGATACGGTCCATTGCAATTTTCTGGTTAAGCAATGAAAGCAAATCCAGATAAAAAAGAGCATACGAGCTTTGTGTAACAAAGATAACATTCATCTGTTATTACCCCATCTGCCCACGAATCTTTTTGCTGCACTCAACTCTTCTTTATATAAGAAATTTTCGTTGTTTAAGTTTTTCTCTTTTCCAAGCATCTCTTTAAGGATATTTCGATAACTCACTAATTCCTCGACCTGTTCGATTGACAAGTCCCAGTCTGCGGCCCTGCCGGGACCGTGCTTACCTAATTTCATGTGGACTTCCACTATTTTCGCCCCGTGTGCCATTGCAAATTTCACAGGCTCCATATCCGGCACATGATTGCTGTATCCCACATTAGGAAAATTATCTTTTAGCCATAGAAACTTATGCATGAACGCTTTGTTTACAGGTGTCGGATAAATCGAAACCGAATGTAACAATGTGGCATTTATTTTGTTCTTAACTAAAAAGTCTATTGCTTTTTTGATGTCACCGACCGAGTGCATTCCGGTGGAGATGATAAGGTGGTCAAAATGTTCAGCTAATTTTTCTATCATGGAAAAACTAATGAGGTCAGGGCTTGCAATCTTTATCTCCTTCAGGCCAAGGGAAGAGAGGAAATCGACTCTGTTGATACTAAAACAGGTAGTTAAGAAATCTATCTTTTGCTTCCAGCTTTCAGCCATAAGCTCTAAATGCTCGTCATCCGAAAGAGAAGTTTGCTTTACCCATTCTGCCTGAGCTTCTGATTTATCAGATAAATCTTCGTATCGCGAAGATTGAAACTTCACGCAGTCGACGCCGATTTTTGCTGCGATTCTGATGAATTCCCTGGCAAGAAAAATATTACCCTGGTGATTCGAAGCCGCTTCTATAATGATTCTAACGCTCATCTTATGTTAACTCCTTTGACATTTTTTCCGCAACTAAGGTAAATACCTTTTCCCAGGCCTCGATCGTTGCTCCTCCAATATGAGGAGTAATAACAATATTCGCATCAGGATTTCTACGGGCATACTGCAAAAGAGGTGACTTTGTATAATCTCCTAACTCATTTTCAAGGACATCAACTCCGACGCCTGAAAGAATACCTTTCCTCAGTGCAAAACAAAGCGATTTTTCTTCAATGACGCTGCCCCTTGATATGTTCACTAAAATCGCCCCTTTTTTTATGTTACTAATATTTTTCATATTAATAAGATGATGACTTTTGTTGTTTAGTGTTATGGATATAAATATGATATCAGGAATAGAAAGAAACCTCCTCAAATGAGATATCTTGTCCCATTTGCCACGTTTGATTTTATCCCAATAGATTATTTTCATTCCAAAAGCTTCAGCGTATTTTGCTATTTTCTGACCGATCCTACCCATTCCAATTATCCCTATAACCTTGTTGTTCAAATCTTTCCCGAGAAAGTCATTCCTTTCCCATCTACCAAATTCAACAACATCCTTATGGGCAGAAAAGACCTTTCTTGATAGAGATAGAATATGGGAAAATCCAAGTTCCGCAGTTGAATTAATGGAATTAATATCATGCTTATAGTCATTCAAAGTAAAAATTTTGATTCCCTGCCTTTTGTTCCTGATTCGGATATGGTCTGTACCGGTTGTAGGTGTAAATAATATCCGAAGCTTTTCGGCATTATTAATAATGTCATCATCGATTATGACTTTTAAACTTGGAACGATTATTTCAAACTTATGAATGTTATCTTTCAACCATTCATAGGTATAATCCTTAATAGTTAAATCATGTTTTTTCGACAAAGAAGACAGTAATTGCTCGAATGCTTCATACTTATTAAGAGGATAGCCTATTAACATCTTTGTCATACTACAAATCTCTTCTCAATTTTGGGTGTGGTTTCTGCCAGAAGTTTTGCAATCTTTTCGCCGGCGGTTCCATCTCCATATAAAGTCGTTTGAGCGCATTTACCACCATTTCGAATATGTTTTTCCAACGCTTTTTTAATTTCCTGCTTCGAGTAAGAAACATTAATTACATTCCCTCCTTGCTCTCTTCCGTTTTGGCGCGTCCCGACGTTTACAGCAGGGACACCCAGGAATGAGCATTCTCTTATACCCACAGATGAATTTCCCACTATACACCTGGATTTTAAAAGAAGAGCTATGAAATCATTTGGAGTAAAATTTCTAAAAAAGTGCACGTTCTCAGGTTTATAGTCCTCTCGAAATTCACGGATCGCCTTGGATATCATATCCGAACCGGCATCAACATTCGGCCAAAAAACCAGTGCCGGGATTTGTGATTCATGAACCGCCATTATAGTTTCCTTCATTTGACCGTATGCCTCATCAAACTCAGTCGTTACTGGATGCTGTAAAACAACAATGAAATCCTTATCAATATCAACGAATCCACCAACACCTCCATACTTTGAATACATGTATTTTGTTGTCATAAACTGATGTTTATCCATGATTTCCTTTGCCAAATCGATAGAAGGACACCCAGTAACAAAAATGCTTTCCTGAGTCTCGCCCATAGCTTTCACTCTTTTAGCGGCGAATTCATTTGCAACAAAATGGAGAGAAGAAAATTTTGTAACAGCGTGTCTAACCTTTTCATCAATGGAACCAGTGATTTCTCCCCCTTGAATATGAGCTACAGGTATATTCAAATATGAAGCAGCTATTGCCGTACAAATTGTTTCAAATCTATCGGCAATACTTACAACTATATCAGGTTTATAATTATCAAGAACGGTAGCAAGTTCTATTATGCCTATTCCAACGGTTTTTGCCATTGTCGTGGGATTTTCACCTTCCAATACCATATAGACTTTTTCGTTTATTTTAAATCCGTCTTTTTCAAGAATTTCTACTGCATTACCATACTTGTATAGAAGTAAGGATGCCGCACCTATTAGAAAAAGCTCCAAGTCTTCGCTTTTCTGAATCGCATGCAACAAACTTCTTACCCTGGCATAACTCGCTCTGGAAGTTATTACGATACATATTTTCTTCACACTTTTTCCCTTTTCTTATTTTTATATCATTTTTTAAAATAAACTAAATACAATAACAATTACTAACTAATGAAAACTTAAACAATTTCTTTTTGCTCTAAATGCTTTTACGGAACTTGATATAAGACTTTATTAAATACTACCTGCTGATCCACTTATCATAATCCAATTGTATGGAAGTGAAAAATACTTTAGACTCTGTCCCCGTGGGTTGTAATTTACTTTATTCAAAAAGTATATATGACAAAACAAAGTTACAACCTTAGGCGTTCATCCCATTCAGAAAGTGATTAGGAAACACCTCTTTTTTTAAGTAATGATAAGCGCTCAATTAACTAAATCTTTGTTTTTTTAACTGATTCCATCAGAAAAGCAATCAATGTTGTCACCATCAGCAAAACCGCACAAATAATAAAACTTTTTTTAAAGATATCTCTTGGAATCGAATAGACCTTTGGAGTTTCCGCCAAAGGATAAATTTTTAAAATCGCGTTTTCTTCTTTCTGTTCATACGCTGGTATAAAATCATTTAACTCTGTTTTCCTATAACTATGCATCATATCAGTCACGAATG
>Ga0272443_10007579_pt1 | contig 10324 bp, 9 predicted proteins | sample SSMAcet12_FD_193581 | JGI IMG/M metagenome (GOLD analysis project Ga0272443, IMG submission 193581) | Marine sediment archaeal communities from Little Sippewissett salt marsh, Falmouth, MA, United States - SSM-Acet-12 | ecosystem: Environmental > Aquatic > Marine > Wetlands > Sediment ... | reverse complement strand
GAGGCCTGCTCAAGGTTCACGCGCGTTACGGCCTGCCAGGTTGCTGCAGCCTAAAAGCTTACATTTTTCCCCAGAGCTTCAGCAGGAAGGTCTCCCTATCCCACTGTCTGGGTAGCTACCGGGATGTACCGACAATTTCCCGGACGGGTCTTCCACCCGCTGGCAACTTGCGCCTTCGTGGCGCACCCACATATAGTGCTTTTTTGAGCTTTTGGTTCCGTCTGTAAGCTGAATCCTCCAATTTCATTTGACAACAGCTACATTTTCAGTTTTAATGAATGTAACTAAATTTATTAAGCTACCAGTAGACACAACAACATAGCCTCAACCTTCTGAGGGAAACCATGAAAGGATATTTCCAGAAGGTGCTGACACAAAGCCTCCGACGCCTCATTATGCCTTTTCGGGGCTTTTTTATTTTAGACATCGTTAACCCCGACTATATTCATTCTTACCGCATTGAATCCTGTACCAGTGGCGGGCAGATTCTGATGAGCCCTGAGACATAAGGAAAAGTGGAGTGGCTAGTGCACATTCGTAAGAAAATGGAAATGGAGTTTAAATGAATCAACGAACCGGTGATTATGTGTGACGTCGTTGGGATGGGGGGGAAAATATCAACTTTCATTGTCTTAGGCAGTTGCGAACGCTGAAATGCCGGAAAATCTCAACATTGAATTTCGTATTGGGAGGGCATACCATCGAAAGAATATTGGGAAATAAGCTTTTGTGGATCAATTGTGTCTTCGGGCTGATTTTAGCTACTGGTTCATGTATTAGCGATAAAAACCTACTTGAAATGAAATCAGATCAAAAGAATATCATTACCCCGCTCAGGAACACTCACGGCCAACCACCTAAAGAACCTATTCTCCGCTTGGAAACGGGTATGCACTCAGCAGCGCTCTGGAAGATTGATGTGGATGCCGCTAATCGCTATTTCGTAACAGGCTCGAATGATAAGACGGTGCGCATCTGGGATCTTTCCTCCTGCAGGCTTATGAAAACGCTGCGACCACCCATTGGCAGTGGGAGGGAGGGAGAAATTCATGCTGTGGCGATCTCTCCCGATGGAGAAACTGTTGCTTGTGGCGGAATGACCGGAAGGCAGTGGGATGCATCTTACTGCATTTACATCTTCAACAGGCGAACAGGTGAAATCACTGGAAGATTGACTGGAATTCCTGGGTCCATCCATCATCTTTCATTTTCCAAGGACGGACGTTTCCTGGCTGCCGGTTTTTGGAAAGGGGTTCGAGTGTATTGTGTTCCTGAGTACTCGCTCATCGGTCATGATAACAACTACGGAGAGCGTTGCTCAGGTACTGACTTTGATCATCATGGACGCCTCGTCACTTCATCTTATGACGGTTTTATTCGGCTTTATGAAGTTGCTCGAACGGGGATCCGCTGTACCTCAAAAAAAGGGGCGATTTCGGGAAATAACATATTTTCGATAAAATTTTCTCCAGACGGGAGCAAAATAGCGACAGGGTATTTGGATGCTGCCAACGTAGATGTTTTTTCAGGCAATGACCTAACCTACCTCTACTCTCCCGATACTGCTGGCATAAAGCGCAGTCTGGAGCCAGTTGCTTGGTCAGCAGATGGTCGGTCACTTTATGCCGGCGGGTACCCTCGTTCAATCGAGAATAGCAGGCGGGCACCCATTTTTAGGTGGGACGAGGGTGGTAAGGGAAAAAGGACATTTTTGCCAGCGGAAAGGCTTCCGATTCAGAGTATTTGTCCATTGGAAAATGGCGACATTGTGTTTGCTTCTTATAATACAGCATGGGGAATTTTTGACAGATTGGACAAAAAGGTGTTCCACCAAAAGGCAGTTATTGCAGATTTTAGGGGACACCCAAAAGGGTTCCCGATATCTCCGGATGCTGGCAGGGTGATTTTCAGTTTTAAACCTGGATTCAGATCTCCAGCCATTTTCGATATCCAAGAAGGTAGCGTGGACTTATTTCTCGACCCTCAGCCCAATCTGATCTGGCCAAGATCCAATGTATCAGGCTTGACAATAACGGACTGGAGGCAGGGAGACACCCCCAGACTCAATGGCAAAAAGCTCCGATTACGAAAAAATGAAATATCATTCTGCGTTGCCATCGCTCCTGACGGAAAGAGTTTTCTTCTGGGAACAGGATGGAATTTGTACCGGTTTGACCGAAATGGAAAAATGATTTGGCAAATCCCGGTGGCATCAATAGCGTTTGGTGTCAATATCTCCCAAGATAGTCGGGTGGCTGTAGCGGCCATAGCAGATGGCACTATTCGGTGGTACCGCATGGAAGATGGCAAAGAGATCCTGGCTTTTTTTCCACACAGTGATTTGAAACGTTGGATCGCCTGGACACCTGAAGGGTATTATATGTCTTCCCCTTACGGCGACAACCTGATCGGCTGGCACCTCAATCAAGGCAAAGATCGTGAAGCAGAGTTTTACACCGCGATGCAGTTCGAGAGGATCCTGTATCGCCCCGATTATGTCCGTGCATATTTCGAACATCTTGGGGATCCAGGCCAGGTCTCATATCTATTTGAGGGAGATAAGTTTGACATCAAGAACCTGGTTTCCATCGCCCCACCAAAAGTTAAGGTCCTAAACCCTGTGGAGGGAAATAAGGTTTCTTCCGGCAACATTCGCCTAAATATAGCTGGTGAAAAACGCAGCCTTCCCATGGAGAACATGACGGTATTTGTGAACAACGTACCCGTTACGCCTTATGTCGATCGAATTCTTGTAGGAGCAGAAAAGGATGCTTTTGTGCGAGAAATCGATATACCACTATTTGACCGTGAAAATAGGATTCGAGTGGAGGTTCTTAACGGTGTCTCCATGGGACTTTTGGAAACCTTTGTTCTTAGAGACGTCAGCGAAAAAACTGAAGCGAAGGGGGATCTTTATTTACTGTCTGTTGGCGTAAATACCTTCGAGAATATGCAAGAAAATAACCTTGAATACGCCGCCTATGATGCAAGAGAGTTCGCAAGGTGTTTTAAGAAAGAGGCGGGAGATCTATTTGACAGGGTCTTTACCAAAATTATCTCTGATCAATCAGACATGAAACCATCGAAGGAAAATATAATAAAGAACCTTGATTTTCTTAAAAAGGCGAAAGCACAAGATACAGTGGTTGTATTTCTTGCGTCCCATGGATTAAGTGATCAAGCTGGAAACTACTATTTTGTGCCTTCTGATGCTACAGAGGAGGATGTGATCAAACTCGTTGCAACTAGCGAAAGAGGGGTCCAAAATATTTCCTCGACACTTCCATCGTTGATCAGTTGGAAAGTCTATTTTGAGGCGCTCCGTTCTGTTCCCGGTAAAAGACTCCTTGTCGTGGATACTTGCCAGGCAAAGAGTATTTCAGGAACAATGGACATGCACTCATTGGCCAAGCGGTCTGCCACCTCATCTTTTGCCTTGCTGGCGGCATCTCAGGGAAATGAGGTATCACAAGAATATCCAATAGGAAAACACGGGCTATTTACCTACGCTTTGCTAAGAGGGCTTTCAGGCGAGGGAGATAGGAATAAAGATGACAGGATCTCGTTGGCGGAGCTCTATGATTTTGTTGCCCAGTTTGTGGAAAACAAGAGAAATAAATTGATTGGAAAACAAACGCCACAATTCATTGCGCCTAAGGAGCTGGCGGGCATGATACTGGTCTCTAACTAGGAAGATCAGAGGATCAATTACACGCTCTTTTGATAAATTTGAAGGAGGGAACTTTGGGTAAAGTTATTTCAGTTTTAGTCGTTTTCTTTTTTGGGTTTTGGCATGTCCATGCATGCGCCGATAATTTCGCAAGAACGGCGGGGGAGATAATAGATGCTCTAACTAATACGGAGACTGAACAGAATATAAAGACACGAAGTCTGAAAGCGCACTCTGGCGGAAAGACGCGTGGGCTGATAGTCGTTAGCAAAGAAGATGGCAAAATAGTCGAAAAGACAATCCTGATCTCTGAAGGAAACTCTGTTCGGAGTGCAAATATTAGAGTAGAATTCGATTTCGATGCTTACACGATTCGACCATATTCATTTGCCCTTCTCAATGAACTTGGCAAGGCTCTGACCAGCGAAAGACTTAAAGGCGTGGCTGTTCGTCTTAGAGGTCATACAGATTCGGACGGAGACACTGCCTATAATTTGGATTTAAGCTTAAAGCGTGCATTTGCTGTGAAAAAATATCTCACTGATAATTTTTACATTTCTCCTTCTCTTGTCAAGGTTGAGGGTTACGGAGAAGGGCTCCCGTTGGTTCCCAATACAAGCGAATTAAATAAACAGGTTAACAGAAGAGTAGAGATCGCAGTTGACACAACACCTTGATAAGCAACCAAATGAGTGTTCAATATGTGGTAACATAGAGTGTAACCTATGGGATACTCCAGTCATATTTGATCCTAATAAAATGAGATTTCATCGAGATAAATTGTCCCATCTGTACCTATAGGAAGATTTCTTCCATGTGCAACCCAATGAATGGCCTCTATGTTATTAAGCTCCAATACTTGGTTCGTCCCCTGCCTCAAAGCCCTGTTTTTTGAAAGCGACAACGAATTGAAAGGAATACGCATTTGTTCCCACTCGGTTTTTACTGACAGAATACGAATCCAACGTTCTTCCCCACTAATACCAGTTTCACTATCTGCCAATCCAAATACAATATTGAGATCTTTAGTCGCCTTGATATGAAATTCAATTCCTGTATAGTCGGAAAGGTCACGCTTCACACGATTTATTAAAAGGGCCATAGGCGGCCGGGGACGTTCTAATCCTTTCGTCCTCGTTGAACCCAACCTGAAATCCATTACAAGGCATCTATATGTACCTTTTGCGCCCTGTCCCTTATCGATATATATCTTTTGAAATCCACCTTTTCCCGTTCTTTGTTGAAACAATTCTCCAAAATTCCATCCATTCATATTAATAATTTCGTCTTCAAACGAGCCGTCAATATCTTTTTCCTCCCGATAGGATACTGGTTTCGGTTCCTCCTCGGTTATAACTAATTGAGGCATTTTGGTTTCCTTTTTTGATGTTAAACCATCAAACCAAATTTTATGGACATAGAATGCAACACAGGCTTTACCGTCTTTACAACTATACCTGACACCATCTTCATGGCCTAAAAAGAATTTAAGTGCATTTTTCCCCGCCTTTAAATATTTAGTTTTGATGTTAATCATGGCCATTTGTCGGACCGGAAGCACCTTAACTGGAATAGTATAATTTCCAAAAATAATACCCCCATTTACGGACATCATGGGGGAAAAACCCTCGAATCCTTTCTGTTCTAATCCATCTATCCTGTAAGTAAAATTGCTTTGAAGATCAATGTGCAAAGCTACAGCACTGTTGTTTCGGATATAGTCGGCAGGCAAGTCAACATAGACAATAGATCCTTTATTCAGAAGAACATCGACGGTATTGTTGTATGGCTCTGTATAATTACTCTAATTGTAATCATAAGAAAGTGCGGTTTTGGTTAAGATTATCAAATAAAACAGCACCCAAAAAAATATCAGGGACTTTTTCATATTTTTGCTCCTGTCTTTTTAGCAAGCTAATAATCAACGACCTCAGGAATAGCCTGAGGCTTGTTTTGTGAACCGCTTAAAATGGTTATTAAACCATGTTTAAGGGATGCTTTTCGGGGATCGGAGATATATCTTTGGTTCTATTCTCTTATGCGGCTAACATATCCCGGCGCATCTCATCTAATATTTCCTTGGCTTCATGACCCATTGAATCGGGTGTTGTGCATGTAGGGACTATATATTTGCCGACTACCTTCAATTTTCCGTAATCATTGAGCCTGTAAAATAGTGCTTGGATAATGTCAGCGTTATTTTTGAGCGGCCCAGCACAAGTCACCAGAAGCGCTGTAAATTTGCCTTCAGCAAATGATTTGTAATCCGGGGTAAGGGCTGCCCTATCTTGTCTTCCAGTTAGTGTATAATGTATGCTAAAAATAATCTGAGGTTCACGCTTCTTGCAGAGAGAACGGTTGCTCCACAAAATAATTTGCAGCATAGTGGCTTTCGAAAGTTTTTAGCCGAACTACTGCAGGCTAAAAAATCTATATCTGAAATCCTCCGGGCAGTTGCCTGGTTGGAAAGTGTTGTCTATGGAGAAAGTTGTCAAAAAGGTTTTATCCACAGACAACATAACTGTGAAGGAACCGGACTCGCCCAAAGCGTTAGGATTGTACAATCCTACCCAGATCCCATAGCCCGAAGCCCATATCTGAAAACCGCCGTTGATGTCGGTATTTAAATTGTCATCAACTGAAAATGCATTGTTGCCCATCGAGGCGCTGGATTCCAATTCGAGAACTATGTCCATGTCGGCATCGAGCTGAAATCCTTCCCCCTCCCACTGACCCTCGATATCCGTAACAACAAAATCCGACAGCTGCGTCGCACCTTTCTGCAGTACCCCCTCATTGCGGTCTTCGTCCATCCATCCCAGATGAATAGCCGGGTTATCCACGACTATCATGCCACGCACGCCTGTGCTGTCTGTAAAACTGAACATTTTTGGTTCAATTTTGGTCAGGGTTGCCGTATCGTTGACGGGCGCTCCGTCCACCGTATCGATATTTAAATGGCCTGAATCGTCGAAAGTCACTGTCATCGTATGAAAATCGTCGGTACCTTCTAAATAAGTGCCGAACCAAGTACCCTCCAATGCTGCCAAATCCGGATCTCCGCCTCCACCTCTCCCACCCCCACCTCCGCCACCACCTCCGCCACCGGTGGCAATGATAGTCATCAATCCAAGAGTTATAACGCTCGCTAGGCAAAGGTAACGAAGGTTTTTAATAAGCCCATTCCTCATTTTTCTCATCGCACTACCCTCCTTTCACTTACAGCTAATAGTACACAATAGGCTGTCACCGTACCCAATGCGATAGCAATCAGATCGAAAAAATCAAAAGTCCCACGCACAAAATAACCTCTACTATTTTCCAGGAGGAGAACCCCTTCAAACCAATTAGGGAATATTTCTGAAGACCATGGCTTAAAGTATTGGCCTATCTCGAAGGCACAGTCTACAAGAAACCAGCTCGAACAAACGATGAGGCAGTCTCTTTTTTGGCAAAATAAAAATCCCGCCGTTATTAGTATGAATGAAAATACATGAATAAATGAAGGCAGACTGTTGCCTACAAGGCCGAAGATATTTGGGAGTGTATTATACGAGCTTATATTAAGACCACTAATATAGATAAAATAGGTTTGATCAGGAGGGCGATAGAACAGATACACAAACGTTCCAAAAACAAGGCTGGCTATGCCTATCAAGACTTGAAGTCTATTTACAATAACTTGACGAAGTTTGGCACTTTCCTTCATGAGGGTAACAGTCGAATTGAAGTTAAAAGATAGAATATGTTTTTACTTACACATAAATTAATGTAATTTATAATACTCTATTTTGAGGCCAAATTAATTATATCAATATAAAGCAAAACAAATAGATAAGTCAAAAAAAAACACTTCACGCTATGAGAATTAGGCTCTGAGAGCGTTTAAGATAAGCACATAATGGGTTGGGGTTAGGTTCCTTCCATTGTTAAGTACAAAGAATAAACTTTAATTTGAATAAGACTCACAATGCATCTGGCAATGAAATACTTTTAACTAGATATACTTTGTTCTTACATGAAATAATGAATGTTATCAAAATGTTGGGATAACCATTACATACATGCAGTGGGGCTTAGGGTATCCAGATGAACCTGTTTTTTTGAACTACCCCAATATATTGTGGTTGCCAACAGCTGTCCAATCCAATTCGTCAGTTCACAATGCTTGCCATAGTTTTTATTTGATGGCATTGGATTTGGTTATGACTGGGAGATGAAACATTAAAAATTTCTTTTGAGACTTAATTTGGGATAAGTTTACAATATCGGTATTTTTGAGAATTCAAATTTATTACTGATACTATAATATATCTCCATCAACTTTTATTAATGATTAGGTAGAGCCATAGCTATTTATTAGGCTCGTAATTGTCTCATCTAATACAAGATTTGAAATTTAACATTCTAGCTTTTGACTTCTGGTTCATCCGCCTTGTTAGATTCCAGATATTTGTCTTTCTCAATCCATTCAGAATTTATCTGATTACCATCAAAGGACAAACTTAAAATAATCCTATCATCATTTTTATGCCATTTATCAATGTATTCGGAAAATTTTTTTCTGATCTCTTCAATACTATTAAGTTGAGTTACATTAAATACCGAATTATTTTCTCCATTACAGAGATTTCTGGCTATATCTGGTAACACCGGTCTGGAACAGGGCCAAAACCACCATTTAAAATGAAGCCACCGATTTCAAAAGACGCAGCTCAGCGTCTCGGTTTAGAAGAAGAACCGCAAAACTCCCATTAAAGATATGGGTAAGCCACACCATTTTTTCTCTGTTTCAGTTGGTTTTACTTTGTCCTCTTTCGATAACTTGTTCCCTCCATAATAAGGACCTCCGAGTTATAAACGAGACGGTCGGCAATCGCTGTGGCCACAGTGGTGCTATCAAAGATTTTCCCCCATTCAGCGAAAGGCAGATTCGTTGTTATGATGGTAGAGTTTTTTTCATGCCTTGCACTAATGACCTGGAAGAATAAATTGGATCCCTGTGTACCCAGCGGAAGATATCCAATCTCGTCAACCGCAAGGAGTGCCGGAGATTGATAATAGCGGAGTTTTTTCAATAGAGAATGGTCTGCTTCTGCGGCAATCAAATGATTGATCATATCCATCGCGGTCGTGAAGAGGACTTTCACGCTGGCTTGTGTTGCAGCATAGGCAATACATTTGGCCAGGAAGCTCTTACCCACGCCGGGGTTGCCAATCAAAATGATGTCCTTTTTCTGTTGAATAAACGCCAAGTCCATCAGGTTTAGGATTCTATTTTTTTGGTTTTTGCGGGAAGCATGGAAATTGAAGTCAAATTGGTCGATTGTTAGTTTTTCAAAGAGTTTTGATTGTTTAAATCGCAGTGTAACCCTGTTTTTTTCCCGTACTTCCAGTTCAAGATCAAGAAGGTGTTCAATAAGTTGAAGGGGGGACCAGTTTTTTTGTTTTGCCAGTTCGGTGACTTGCAACATATTGTCGGCGCAAGTTTTCAACCTGAGCCGTTTGAACTTTTCAATAATGGAATCAGTCACCGGTATCCCTCCTTTTGAGTATATAGGTGTCATATTCGGCCAGGGATGGCTCAGTAAGCCTTATGTGGTTTAGACCTTGATTCTTGAGTTTTACAGGTTGATGATGGTTTTGGGGTGTCATCTCCTGGTAAAGAATATTTTCGATATAGTCCGCTCCATAAGCCTTATGATGAAGGGCTTTTTTGACTGCATGGATAAGAGACAGGGTGCCGTATTCATCTTTTAAAGAAAGAAGCCTGGATACATTCTTTTTGATAGGTTGCTTTGCTTTTAAAAGGGCATCGAGATAATCACGAGCTTCTTGAGCTAAAGATGAAAAGGCAGCTATTTGTTTATCCTGACATACCCTTTTCTTCATTTTTTTGACCTGTTCTCGGTGAGAAGGCAGCTCGATTCGTTCTTTTCGTTTCCAACATCGGCTATGGGTGGCAACAGGCTTTTGCTGATAATAGATAGTGACAGTGGTTTTATCAGCCTTTAGGGTAAGCTTTTTCCCGATGCACCAGGGAGGTGTAGTATAGGCATTGCCATCAAATCTTACGGCAAAATCCTTATGAACCAACACTTGGGAAGTCTCCCTGCAATCGGGCAGTGGTTCTGGTAAGGCTCTTAAGGTTATTTTGCTAAACCGATCTTTGGGACGTTGTCCTGTGGTTTGGTGGATACGAACATTGGCTACGGTATTAAGCCATTCTATGACCTGCGCCTGGACATCCTTCAGGTCAGTAAAGGATCTCAAGGGCCAGAAGTTCTGGCGCAGGTACTTTATGATACTTTCGATCTTTCCTTTTTCATGAGGCGCTCTGACATTGCAGGCAACGGGGACAATTTTGAAAACCCTTAAAAAGTCTAAAAATGCCTCATTAAAGCGGATAAGACAGCCTTGCCGTTCAATGACAGCAGTGAGCATATTATCCACTACGATCTCCTCAGGGGGTCCTCCAAAAAACTTGAAGGCATTAAGAAGGCATTGATGAAGGGCGTCTTGCTTCTGGCTAAAGGGGGAGGGGCTGGAGTAGATGGAATCACATTTAAGATGATCGAGAAAGAGGGAGTAGAGGAGTGGTTGTCTGGGATCAGAAAGGAGTTGCGCGCGAAGACATACAAACCGCAGCCGGTT
>Ga0272443_10007578_pt1 | contig 10325 bp, 6 predicted proteins | sample SSMAcet12_FD_193581 | JGI IMG/M metagenome (GOLD analysis project Ga0272443, IMG submission 193581) | Marine sediment archaeal communities from Little Sippewissett salt marsh, Falmouth, MA, United States - SSM-Acet-12 | ecosystem: Environmental > Aquatic > Marine > Wetlands > Sediment ... | reverse complement strand
TTTCAAGAGCTGAAGCGAGCTTTTCCATATCAGCAACTGCTTGATCTACTGGAGCTTCTATTTGTTCAACTTCGGGAGGTACATAATTGTCTTTACTACCTTGTGTATAATAATATAGAAAGATAGCAACTATTCCGATTACAATAGCCGCTAAAACACCGAGTATAATAATTAATGTTTTTTTTGATTTCATAATGCAGTTGGATTAATTAATAAAAAATTGAACGAATAAATTACAAGTATGCTTTCTTACAGCACAGCCACGTGAATCACAATTAAATAATTTCATAATTCATTGTTTCATATTGATTTACTTTATTAAATCAAATATTTATTATGACCTTTTCTAACACCTTAGTCGCAGAATATAGCTCCTATATATTAAGTTATACTAAACTAATACCATGCTTTTCAATAATCGAAGCTTTTCTTCATTAGTGCTTTATATCAATTACAAAAACCATTATATTTTATCAAACTTCATTTTACTCTTTTTTTACCTAAGTGCAAAACTATATAGTTTTAGTAAGAATTCAAAGTATTTTTCACTAATAAAAGATATAGCAAATTCATAACTGAAAATATATATCAATAAAAACACAATTACATTCAAGCATAAATTAGAGTTAATACTTCAACTAAAAGCTATTTTACTACATGATATTTCATTGATTCCACAGTAGTATACGGGATTACAAATTTTCCGAAGTTTCCCTCATCCCAGTCTCGATATCCATGATAATCGGATCCACCAGTTTCTATTAGCCAATACTGGCTTGCAAGATTATGGTATAACTTCTGAAGGAATACATCGTGCATAGGATGAATAACTTCCACACCATCTAAGCCCTCGTTTATCATCCTATATAGCTTATCCTGAGTAACCATACGAGCTGGATGAGCTAACACAGCAACACCACCAGCATCATTTAGCATCTTGATGGCATGAGCTACGGTGAATGGCTTTTTGGCTTCGTAAGCGGGCTTTCCATCTCCAAGATATAGAATAAATGCTTCTTTCATCGTTGATGTGAAACCCATGTCAGTCATTGCTGATGCGATGTGTGGTCTGGTGATGGGAGCGCTTCCCGCGATTTCTAAAATCCGATCGAAACTAATTTGAATGTCCAATCGGTTGAGTTTTTCTATAATCTTTTCTGCTCTCTTTAACCGCGATAGTTTGTAATCAACTAAGTGGCTATTGAGTTTCTTGTTATCCAGGTCAAAAAAATAACCCAGAATATGATATTCCCTTCCATCTTCATAACAGCTAAGTTCAACTCCATTGACAAATTCTACATTGTAATCCGAGCAAATATCCTGTGCGTTTATGCATCCTTCTATGTTGTCGTGGTCCGTAATGCTTATTGCTGATATTCCCTTTCCTTCTGCTTTCTCAAAAATATCGGACGGGGCTAAAATGCCGTCTGAAAAAATGGAATGGATGTGTAAGTCTGCTACAGCTTCCATTTATATATATGTTAATAAATAATAATATTTCTATTTTAGTAAATTTAAAGATCATAAAACTGCTTAATAACTTGCAAAGCATCAGCTATCTTTATGATTTCTCTTTCATCTGTTGCACGGTACTTCAGTTCAATATTTCCATTCTCGACGTTCTTTTTACCGACAATGATCTGTATTGGTAAACCAATCAAATCTGCATCATTGAACTTAACACCTGGGGATTCATCTCTGTCATCAAATAGAACATCTAATCCAGCAGCTTCGAGTTCCGTGCATAAATTCTCAGCTACCTCCCGAACATTCTCAAATTTCAAGAAGTTCAGTGGAATAATATGTACATGATACGGAGTAAGTGCCTTCTTCCATATAATCCCCTTATCGTCGAAATTTTGTTCTATATAACAAGCTATAATTCTTTCAACACCAATGCCATAACTACCCATGATTATTGGGTTTTCCTTGCCATCTTTATCAAGGAAATTAGCACCGAGGGCTTCTGAATATTTAGTACCAAGTTTGAATATATGACCAAGCTCAATAGCTTTTACAACTCTGAGCGGCTTACCTCCTATGGGATCTGGTTCGCCTTCTTGCACAGTTCGTAAGTCATAATATTCATCAATTTCACAATCACGTTTAAAATCTATGTTCTTATAATGAAATCCATTCTTATTTGCACCACTTACCAAGCCATTTGCATCTTTAAGTAAGTTGTCTGCAATAACTTTTATCTTTGTTTTTAAATTGACAGGACCAATTGAACCGCCATCAGCACCAGTAAATTTGACTAATTCCTCTGGTTCGGCTGGACGGAAATTATTCGTTTTAAAGATTGATTCGAGCTTAGTTTCATTTAGCTCATCGTTACCACGCATAAGCAATAGTATAGGTTCGGATTCGATGATATAAACTACTGACTTCGCAAGCCGATCCTCTTGAAGTCCGAATTGCTCAATTAGATCATCAATTGTCTTTGCGTTTGGTGTTGCAAACTCTTCGATTTCCTTCTCATCAGAAATTCTTCCTACTGGCTCAATCTTCGATGTGGCTACTTCGACGTTAGCAGCATAATTGCTCTCTTCATTTATAGCACAAGTATCCTCACCCGAATCGGATTCAACCATGAATTCCTGAGACTGACGTCCCCCCATGGCACCACTGGAAGCCCCTACAACGAAATATTTCAGCTCGCAACGTTCAAAGATTTTTTTATAAGCATGATAGTGTTTGTCATAGCTTTCATCAAGTCCTTCCCAGCTCATATCGAGTGAGTAAGCGTCTTTCATAATAAATTGCCTGCCACGAAGAATGCCTGACTTTGGTCGTGGTTCATTCCTGAATTTTGTCTGAATCTGATACCATATTTGCGGTAAATCTCGATAAGATTTAACGTGCTGGCGTGCATGATAAGTAATTATTTCCTCATGGGTTGGTGCTAAAACTAAACCATCGCGATTTTTTATATGAAACATCACATCGCCCATAGCTTTCACGCGGTCTGTCTGCTCCCAAATCTCTATAGGATTTAGTGCTGGCAGGAGAAACTCTTGTCCTCCAATAGCATCTATTTCATCTTCTAATATATTAATAACTTTTTTCAGTACCTTATGTCCAAGTGGTAAGAAAGAGAATACACCTGCGGCGACTTGTCTAACCATTCCAGTCCTTAGCATTAAGCTATGCGAAGGCATCATTGCCTCTGCTGGTGATTCCTTAAGTGTGGGTATAAAATATCTTGACTGTCTCATTATTCAAATTCCAATACTATTCTTTAATTATTGTTCACTGTCATTAACACTACTACAAACATAACGATTTTAGCTTTTAATAGGAATTTTTTATTTTCTTTTATTGATATATCACCAATTTATTTAATTAGAATATCGTTTAAATAACTTAGATTAACTTGAAAAATATTATGATTATAAACCCTAAAAAAAGCGAATTTATTACACTATCTCGAAGATTTATTTTTGATTTATCAAGCTAATTAAATATATTAATGAGATTAAGAATTTTACATCATTAAAAAATGAACTTTTTTTTACTAATTGATAACTTAACGGAGATCAAATGAACATATTAGTATGTATTTCGAGAGTACCCGACACAGCATCCAGAATTGTGGTCGGCTCGGACGGAAAGTCTATTGACAGTAGTGGCTTGAAATTTGTCGTCAATCCTTATGACGAATTGGCTATTGAAGAAGCTCTACAATTAAGCAAAAAAAATGGTGGTGAGGTTACTGCCATAACTGTCGGTACAGCCGCAAACACAGATGTGCTAAGAACAGCCCTCGCTATGGGTGTTGATAAAGTAGTTTTAATCAAGGGAGATGAACCAGGCGATTCTTCTTATGTAGCTGAAAATATAGCCAAATATGCAAAAACTTATAATCCTGATTTGATTTTCCTTGGTAGGCAAAGCGTTGATTTTGATTCATTACAAATGCCATCTATATTAGCAGAGAAACTCAATATACCCTCTGTTAGTGTCGTATCAAAATTAACTGTTGAAAGTGGTAAAGTTATTGCAGAACGAGATATCGAAGGCGGTAGGGAAACAGTTGAAGCCGTTTTACCATGTATTATTAGCTGCCAAAAAGGGCTGAATGAACCTCGCTATCCGAAGCTTCCTGATATTATGAAAGCTAAAAGAAAACCAATCGAAGAAATTGAGGCAGAGAATATTGTCCCAAAAGTTACTATTCTGAGTATGGAAATCCCATCGAAGAAGAGAGTAGGCACAATTCTTACCGATAGCGATGATGATATTAAAGAATTAGTAAAGCTGCTGCACGAAGAAGCAAAAATAATTTAATTAATAATGCAAATAATGGAGAATAAATAAATGAAAAAAATACTTGTTTATCTGGAGCTACAAGGCGATGCATTGAAACGCACTTCTTATGAAGTAGTATCAGCAGCTAATAAACTCGCTGGGGCTGCATCTATAGATTTTATTGGGCTTATAATCAACGGTAATGAAGCACAAGCCGAAAAAGCTAAAGAATACGGTTTGAAAGAAGTTATTATAGCTAAACACGACCTCTTCGACAAACAATCCTCAATGGCTTATTCAGAAGCAATAGCCCAAGCCGCAAAGCAAGAAGGAGCAGATTGCCTATTATTTGCCGGAAATGCCGCTGGATTGGAAATTGCCCCAAGAGTAGCCGCTAAGTTAGATGCCGGCTACATTGCTGATTGTATTGATCTGCAATTTGAAGATGGAAATATAGTAGCCAAGAAGCCAGTATATGCTGGCAAAGCAGTTATTACTTCAAAAATTGATACTGATGTCAAAGTATTTTCGCTAAGACCTAATGTCTTTACAGCAGTTGCAAATCCTGTTGATTCATTTCAAGCAAAGGATTTTGCTCCTGAGCTAAGCGAAGACCACAGGAAAGCTTATGTTACTGAGCTATCCAAAAACGAAGGCAAGTTGGATGTTCTTGAAGCTGATATTATAGTATCAGGTGGTCGTGGTATGAAAGCCCCTGAGAATTTCAATTTGATTGAGGATTTGGCTGGGGCGCTTGGTGCTGCTGTCGGTGCTTCTCGAGCAGTAGTTGATGCTGGTTGGCGCCCACATAACGAGCAGGTCGGTCAGACCGGTAAAACTGTGTCTCCTAGTATGTATGTTGCCTGTGGAATCTCTGGTGCTGTGCAGCATTTGGCAGGTATGTCAAGCTCGAAGATCATTGTTGCAATCAACAAAGATAAAGATGCACCTATCTTCAAAGTAACTGATTATGGGATTGTAGGGGATGTATTTGAAGTGATTCCAAAACTTACAAATAATATTAAAGCTATCAAATAATTTCATAGTACCTTCTGATTGAAGGCGAACTAATTAAAACATCGTTTTAACATGACTGTTCATAATACTATACTTGCTATATGCTATATGGATGGTCATGTTTAATTATTCACCTAAATTGTCTGAATGTATCCAACGAACCAACCACAACATGATTGATAAATAAATAACTATCCTCATCTTGAAACCAATATGAATATGCAGGTACAAAACTTAGACAGAGTATCATCCTTAGATTGTTTAACTCTTCGTTCAAACTATCCAAATCAGTTTTCTACGAATTAGTAATTGAGACATTTTACTATAGTATCCCAAAAGAAATTTGGGATACTGAAAATAATAGCTTTATGTATTAGTGATTATTTCTTCTTTTTCTTTCTTGAATACTTAGTTTTAGTATTCTGATAGGGTGCGTTTGGAGCAGACTTCCCTTGGCTTTCAGCAATTTCTTGTGCCTGTTTCATCTTCTTCTGTATCCAACCCTCCTTTTTAGGCATCTTCTTGAGTTCTTCAAGTGTTAGTCTTTTTCTTGAGAACTTGTTGATATAAATCTGCTGAATGATACCAAGCAGGTTAAACATGAAATAATAAAGATTCAGACCAGCCGGGAAATTGGAAAACATAAGGGTAAACATAATAGGCATCATATAAACCAGTCCCTTTTGTCTTGGGTCTGTAATGGTTAGCTTTTGCTGGAAGAAAAGAGTGATACCCATTAAAAGTGCAAGGCCTGAAATATGTTTTATTCCAAGAATAGCAATAGGGAATGATACAATAATATCAGGTAAAGATAGATCCGTAATCCACCATAAGAAGTCTGCCTGGCGAAGATCTATAGATGTTCGAAGAACAGACCACATAGCGTATAATATAGGCATTTGCAATAGAAGTGGCAGACATCCACCGGCAGGATTTATGCCATATTCCGAATATAGCTTCATCATCTGCTGTTGCTGCTTTTTGTTATCGTCTTTGTACTTCTCTCTCATTTTTTCCATTTCGGGTGCGATTAGCTTCATTTTATGAGCTGAACGCATTTGCTGAATTGAAAGCGGATACAAGATGATCTTCATCAATACAGCAAATATCATAATTGATATACCGAAATTATAGATAAAACTGTATATCAACTTAAAAAACGGAAGCATGAAGTATTCACCGATAGGTCTGATTAGCCATCTCCAACCAAAGTTAACGGTTGCTTCTAATCCATAAGAACTAACTTTGTCGTAATCAAGGGGCCCAATATAAACACGGAAAGAGCTTTCCTGATATCCACCTTTATATGGAAAATGAAAGGACATATTGTATCTTTCAACAATACCTTCGTTTCTGACATTTTGCATACTGCCGGAAATATCTAATGCTCCATCGAAAGAATGATTATGAGGAATTATGGCAGCAGTGAAGTATTTTAGCTTAACAGCAGCAAAATCAATTGCACCAAGAACGCTTTCTTTCTGTACTTCAGTTTCGTCTGCATTCAAAGTAAAGAGCTCATCATTCAGAGAGATCATCGCCTCTGCTTCAGATGATTCATCAACTGAGCTTTGTTCCTGATATTTCAAGCCGTCAGTCCACATTAGATAATAACCTTTGGGGTGAACTATGCTTTCCATATTATTAAATATAATGTCGGTATCTACGACATATTTATCACCATAGAATTTCAGAGTTTTTACAATAGATTTGCCTTTTGATGGTTCCAATGTGGCAGTAATTATTAAGCTATCACTACCAGATAGCTGATATTTAGATTTATTTGTATTGAAAGTAAAGTTCAGATCGCGGGTATCAATCATAACTTGCTTATCTTCACGTAAAGGAAATTTCAAGAAAAGCTCGCCACCGTCGTTCCATATCAACTGTGTCTGATAGCCGTTCCATTGTTTATATTCCTTGAGCCACCATTTGAGAATAGTACCGCCCTTTGAGCTAATATAAGCTTTAATTAGTTCATTTTCTACAATGATAATCTTTTCATCGCCACCCACAAAGGGAGCGAAATCCCTACCGAACCTACGATATAATAGCAGGGAGTCTTTCTCATCAAAAGTATCTCTTTCCTCTGTTATTTCATTGTCATTTTCAATATCATCGAAAGTTTCTTTTGTTAAGGATGTGTCATCTAACTGCTTTGTTTTAACTTCCGAAGTATCTTGTAGTTTTGGAGGTTCTAAGTTTTGTGTATGGTATGAATTATATACGATCCATGCTATGAATACCACACCAATAAGAACGAAACCGATTAATGACTTTTTGTCCATGATAAAATTTAAAACTCCAAATTAATAAACAAACTTATGGTACCGGATCGTAACCTCCCGGATGAAAAGGATGGCATTTGAATATACGCTTGATACCAAGCCAGCCACCTTTGATTGAACCAAATTTTTTAATAGCTTCATAAGAATATTCAGAGCAAGTGGGATAAAACCTGCAAGAATTGGGGAACAACGGCGAAATCAACAGTTTATAAACCTTAATTAAACCCAATAGTATATATTTCATTTTTTTCACCGGTTGATTTTAACAAGATGTTCAGAAATACTATCAAATACTTTCCTAACAACAGGCAAAACATCATTCAAAGAGATCATGCTTGGTTTATGAGGAGCATAATACCAAAGAAGTATTATGCTCTGCAATTCCATAAAATTTTGTTTTCCTCTTTCATTAACTACCTGGCTGACGCTTTCTCTTAAAAGTCTTTTTATTCGATTTCTGACAACAGCTTTTTTTGCTTTTCTTTTGCTGATAGAAACCCCGACAAAAACGAGGTTATCATCTTCGGTTTTTAGTTCAAAGCAAGGTTTTTTTTTAAAGCACACTATTGCTTTCAGTGGTTTTTCATAAAAGCTAAGACCATGCTTATACACGTCCGAAAAACGCTTTTTTCCTTTTAAAGGTTTTATCATAAGCAGGGCTTATTTATACGAAAAGACCATTAATAAACAAATACATTAAACTTATGCTTTTTTACGCTCATCGCTAACCGTTAATTTATGGCGACCTTTAGCTCTTCTGCTGGCAAGCACTTTCCTGCCGTTTTTTGTAGCCATTCTTGCTCTGAATCCGTGTTTATTCAACCTTTTCCGCCTGCTGGGCTGAAATGTCCTTTTCATAGCTATACCTTATTCAATATATTGATAATAAAACAATTATTCATATTAATCCAAATAACAGAACTACAAAGATAGAACTTTTTTAACAATTTATGAAACAAAATTTTGATATTTATATCCATTAATTTACTATAAAACGAAATTCATTCGTTGTTATACATATTGTATTAATATTATGTTAAAATAAATGCCATTTGTCATATTATCTCTAAATAATATAATATATTTGCATTAAGGACAATAAAATACATATATATAATTTAATTTTATTTTTTTAGTGTAACTTTCTTATTGTATTTTTGTTATTGGTATAAAGCCGAAAAAAGATTCGGTTATTAAATTGAAAAAATTTATGAATTAAAGATACTTTAGAGAATTAATTCAAAATGAGAAATAGATAAAACTATATATATTAACTGTTTTTATTCAATTTTTTTGGAGATTATCATGAAAAGATTTAAACCTACTTCACTTTTTGGAAAAGTGATGATCGCTGCTGCGATGTTCATATTTATGTTTGCAGCAACGCAGAATTCCGAAGCGCAGGAGTACTGCACAGACTTTGGGCCTAATGCTTATAATTATCCAGGCATTACATGCTACCCTGGTTATTTAGCAAGTCTTACATACTACGATTGGTATTTTGACGTAACAGTAGTAAATATGAGAATTGAATCCGAAGACGGAGATGAAGTTCTCAACTATGAATCTGGAATGTTATGGCAGGGATGCTATGTATTTCAAGAGGATGCACCAGTAGCTGAGCTGTCTCTTGGAGGTACATATTTTATTGAATATACTGTTCTAACTAAGTACTATAGTTATAGTGGTACAGATTACTGCGAACTCTATAATTATAGTACATATTATACTCACAGGTTATTCTTAGATTGGAATGCAGATGGATTTTTTGATTCCGCAGCTGATCCTTCTGAATGGATAAACAATGACTACGCCGATAATCCAAACAGATTAGATCAGAATTTAAGGCTACTTTGGAGAAATATTCAACAATGCGGACAATTATTCACTTATAGATATCAAGTTACTATTCCTGACGACGCACCTCTAACTCAAACACGCATGAGGGTTTCGGCTGCATATTATTATCCATATCCACCATATCCACCAGGGGATGCTTGCTTTAATGGTTATTTTTATCCTTACACCGGTGGTCCGATTACTTATGCTTATAATTACGGAGAAGTAGAAGATTATCTTGTAGAATTTACCCTTGCTATTAAAGATGCTTTCCCACGTACCGGCTCAATTCTTTATGCAGGGCAGGACTATGATGGCACAACAAGAGAAATTAACATTAATGACGAAATGATAGAGGTTGATTTCGAGCATCCGATGGTATTATTCGGTGGACCTCAAAGTGCAGGCACACAGCTAACTTATAAAATTATGGGTCCTTTGCCATCAACAGATGTTGTATTTGAAGCCATTGACCCAATCAGCGGCTCAAGAAATATTGATGTAGAAGGATATACGCAATACGATATCGTAGAATCACGTGGTTCTGCTTCTCCTTATGGAACAGGTGTTTTCATGGCAGAGCAGGGTGGCGAATATCGTCTTGGTGTGTCTATTGCTTTACCTGGCAAAGACCCCAGCACAAAATTCTTCCCATTCACTGTTGCATGGACAAATGACTTATCAGTAAGAAATGTCGTTTCTCCAAGAACAAACGTAGCTCCAAGATACTTCAAATATATGAGAGGTCAGACAGTCCCGATTATCATAGAATTCCAAAATGTAGGTCTTACTGATGTTACAGAATTTGAAGCAACAGTAGTTATCAGAGACGATAATGGTATTCCAGTTAGAAGTATGGATGCCCACTGGGAAGCTGATGATGACTTAAATCCACCACTCAAGACAGGTGATGTAAAAGAGATGAGATTA
>Ga0272443_10007577_pt1 | contig 10326 bp, 7 predicted proteins | sample SSMAcet12_FD_193581 | JGI IMG/M metagenome (GOLD analysis project Ga0272443, IMG submission 193581) | Marine sediment archaeal communities from Little Sippewissett salt marsh, Falmouth, MA, United States - SSM-Acet-12 | ecosystem: Environmental > Aquatic > Marine > Wetlands > Sediment ... | reverse complement strand
CTCCTGTGGGAGAAGATTTAACCACATAAACGGAACTTCCATCTAATCCAGATAACGTCCAGTTATCGCCTTCATCAGTAGAAACGAAGATTCCGCTATATGTTGACAAAAACAAAGCCCCATTATCGTGGACTTCCAAGTCTCGTACGATGAATGTTGTCAGCCCATTATTGATTTCAGTCCAATTTGTGCCATTATCTTCAGACTTGAATATTCCTTTTCCAGTTATTGCCGTGTAAATTATCCCTGATTCATCCAAAGCGAAGTCCATTACATTTTCATTCGCAGAGTAGCTGGTAATTCCATAACCTGCTTCAGACCAGTTTTCACCGTTGTCTGTGGTTTTATGTATTAAAGCACGAACTGAACCAGCCAGGATACTATTATCTGATGTCATGCCCAAAGACTTTACCCAACCAGAAATTAAACCAGCATTATTTTGAGACCAGGAACCGCCATCATCTGTAGATTTGAAAACACCTTCATCAGTACCCACCAGCAAATTACCGCCGAGATCAGTAACAATAGATAATATCCAATACCCTGACATATTAATCCATGACCAGGTATCACCATTATCAGTAGACCGTTGAAGACCGCTACCCTGATAGCCATGGTAGAGCATGCCACTCTCGTCGACATAGAAAGATGAACCGCTAACAGTATAAATTTCTGTCCAGGTATCACCATTATCGCTGCTTCGATAAAGACCGCTCCAGTAGGTGGCGGCAAAAATGACGTCATCTCCATTGATTGCCAGAATATTAATAGATTCATCGAGTGGAGTGGAGCTGATCAATTCCCAACTGTCACCATTGGTGGTAGATCTGAATATTCCAACTTCTGTTCCAGCAAAAATAGTCCCTATGGAGTTAATTGCCAGGGTACGAACAAAGGAATCAGTCAATCCATTATCAATCAACTCCCAAGTATCTCCATTATTGGTGGATCTAAACAAACCATCATGGGTCCCGGCAAAAAGATCACCACTTGAATTAATCGTTAAAGCCTCAATACTATTGTTTGTAATACCCTCGTTTATTTCTGACCAGTTTTCACCATTATCACTGGAGCGAAACACGCCTCCTCCCTCAGTGCCGCAATACAAAACATCGGTAGTCTGGTTGTACGCCAGGCACTGAACATTGGACCAGGTCAGGCCATAGTAAGCCGGACTCCAATTTTCTCCGCCATCATAAGATATAAAAACACCGCCACCCTCAGGTCCGTGGCCCGGCCTGCCGATACCAGCAAATATATCTCCGTCCGAATTTACAACAAACGACGAAACAAACCCCCCTTCGGGGCCGTTGGTCTGCTCCCAAGTCTGTGATACACCAAGACCGCAAAATAAAAACAGCATAGTAATCGCTAAAGAGAATATTACTATACCGGATTTATGCTTCTTACTTCCCTTGAAGTTATTGCTTTTTTCATTCAATTGTCCGGAATCGTTATTTCCCCGCCTTGACATGTTATTACCTCCCCATCTAAACGCATTTGGCCTTCCCCTGCAGTGTGTAATGGCTTAATTAATATTTATGATTTTGATTTTGTTCCCAGTTTTTCACCTATGGTAAAGATGAAATTAAGACATGAAGAACGGGCAAGAATACATGGACTCCCCCCGCACTGCCGTCATAATATCTGTATGTAATTAATTCCCTGCTGTCCGTTATATTATAACCACCCATACCCTTGTTGTCAAGCGTTTTATAAGGCATTTCATGGTGATTATACCCAATAAATATTAAGGATAATTATGGTTTACCGGGATTCATCTTGTAGTGCCTTAAAGCCCTTCGATTAATAATTCTATTCTGCGAATTAATAATATTGTATGAAACTTTTCTTAAATTACGCCTTAATTTATTGACAACCGCGGGTTAGTTACGTATCTTTTCATACGTGGGTTAATCAAATTCCTTGTATTTGAGATATAATTTGATCGGGGGGTCATGGCGGGTCCAACGAGGTTATTCGATTCTTATTATATTCAATCTTTAGTTTTGCAATTAGAATGTAAGAATATACTTTATTCTGCCGCCCTTTATATAAATGATTTTGCTGACACCTTGGTAAAGACCTGTACTGAAATGAGCAATTGAACAAATGCGGGTTGAATTGTATGTCGGGCAATCAGTCACAGAGATTTATAAATAAAACTGAATCACTGTCGTCTATTACAGATTTTATTCATAATTTCGCATCCGGATCAAAACTGGATAAAAATATTGAGTCTGAGATAAATTTATTGATCGAAGAGTTATTCACCAATCAGGTGAAATATAATCCGAAAAACCCTTCGGTTGACATCGCCCTCCAAAGTAAGGAAAATCGCATAATAATTACTTTCAGCCATAAACAAGATTCAAGTTTCGATCCCCGTGAGGCAAAAGCCGACGTAAAAAACCTGTTATTACAGGAAAGAAGTACGGGGGGGTTTGGTCTGCATCTGGTGCAGGCTTTTGCTGACGAAATAACCTATAAATTTGAGAATAACGTCAGTACTACAATCATTGTTAAACACTTGGAGTAAGAAATGCTGAAAATAACTCCCGAGGATGGAGCGATTATAAAATTGACGGGCCGCTTGGATGCCGAGCAGGCGCCTAAGGCACTGGATTATTTTTCTATATTAAACGAATCCACCACGATAGACTTAAAAGAATTGGAATACATATCGAGTGCCGGCCTGGGAATCCTGGTCGATACCTACAAGAGATTGGATCAAATGGGATTTGACCTCATACTGACAAATATGAACCAGTATATCAGGAATGTCTTTAGATATACTGGATTGGACCAGGTGTTTACTATAAACGATTCATAACCAAGGATAAATTTAACCGGTGAGAAAAGCGATCAACTTTTCTTGATCACGATTGTAATTATGTCAGATGAAGCTGACAGGAAGTTAATTGAGGCAAGCAGGGCTGGAAATGATAGAGCCTTTGGTGACCTGGTTAAGAAATACCAGAAACCCATTTTTAACCTTGCACTGCAAATGACGGGGCGGTACGACGAGGCTTGCGACATTACGCAGAATACATTCATCAAGGCCTTTTCCAATCTTGACTCGTATAAACCTGATTTTCGCTTTTTTAGCTGGATTTATCGCATGGCACTTAACGAAACAATTAATTGGATTAAAAAAAGCTGTCGGCTCGAGCCACTCGATCGACATTTAGCTGACAGGACGGCATCCCCGGAAGAAAAATGTATTACTGAACAAATGCATAACATCCTCGACCGGGCTATCGCCCGAATGAAAATAGAAGCCCGCGTATTAATCGTACTTCGCTATTTCGCTGATTTATCCTATCGAGAAATCGGTTATATTATGGAAATCCCGGAAAAAACTGTAAAGTCGCGACTATATAGTGCCCGGCAACAATTGCAAAGCCTATGTACCGCCATGGGGATTGCCAGTTATGAATAATAAATCGATCGAAATATTGATGTTTAAGACCTTAAGCGGTGATATATCTCTGGACGAACAACATGTCCTTGATGATCTGATGAAAAATAATCCTGAGTTAGTGAACAAGCTTGAAGAAGCCCGAAAAATAGAATGTTTGCTTTCAGAATCATCCAGTGTTGATCCTCCACCCGAGATTGAAATGAATATCATGTCTGCAATATCAAAGATAGGACATAAAAAAAGGTCTAAATCATTTTCGGTTATGGACCGGATCAGAGACATATTCAGACAACGAATCTTCAAATACACATATGCTTTTGGCTTTGGCGCCGTGGCTGCTATAATTTTATTAACTATCGCCCCCATTGATCTTGATTCGCTGCATCATAAGCAGCCTCTGGTTTTTTCTGGCACGATATTGGATTCAAACAACTTAGAGAATTTTAAAACCATTATTGAAAAATCAATCAACTATGACTCAATGAGCGGTAAGGTTAGTTTTTATAACAGAGATTCATTGCTTGTGGGAATTCTGGAATTATCAGCTTCTCAGCAAATTTCATGCAATGTTCTTTATCCCTCGGATCAGATGGTCATCAGCGCCATATCATCAACCATGGGATTAACCAATTTTCTGATATCGCCCGGTGGCAAAATCTCCTTCATGAATTTCAACCGGGAGAATTATATAATCCAATTTCGCCATGGTTTCGACAAGTCAATCGACCTGAAAATAGATACTGGATTCGAAAATAACACGCTGACCCTGAATTTGCTTGTTGGTAAGGCACGGCTTTAGCCTGAAAATGAAACTTTTGTCAACTTCTGTCGGGAAAATTTGTAATTCGGACAGAAGTAGTCAACGAGGATTAAAAGTAACCATTTCACTATAATTATTGGGAGGTTAAAATGGTAAGTATTGGAAACCAAAAAGGGAGTGCGAAATCTCGATTCCTGATGTGGATCGGGGCAGTTGTCGTAATTCTTATCGTTGCCATCGCCGTCTTCGGATGGCCTCCGAATGAGGGTACAGAAGGCACTATTGGTGCGGCCAAGAAACACCAGGGCAATCAAATATCTGAAGCTGATGTATCAATCGATGACCCTGAAATCCAGGAATTGCTTCAGGATGACGAAATTCTGGCGTTGCTGAGCAGTGAAGAATTTAAACGCATGTTTGAAGATGCCGAAGTTATGCGGCTTGCCGCCGAACCGGGAGCCCTGACGGTGCTGGCCAACGAACAGATGCGCAAGTGGCATGAATCAGATCCTCTCGCACATGTAATGGATGACGCGGCTTTCAAAAGAATAATGACCATTGAAGAGTTCGCTCGTCTATCGACCAAGCCTGAAATCATCGGGGCCATTGAACACGACGCTATGTTTAAGCTGTTAAGCAATAAGCAATTCCGACGCTGGATCGAAGATAAGGATGTTCTTGCTCAAATTGAAGAAGGCAACATGAAAATGGCTCTTGAGCAGCCCAAATTTAAAGCTCTTGGTGCAGATGCGGACATGAAGAGATTACTGGACCAAAAAGACGTTAAAGCATTCCTGGAAGAGAACTCTGCCTTTCACCGTTTAATCCTGATCCCGCAGTTCAGGAAACTGTTTGAGAACGATCCGGTGGCCGCCAATTTCCTTGAAAGCGTTGACATGAGACGTTTGCTGAAAAACGAGAATTTTGCCAGGTGGATTGAATTGCCTGTCTTTCGCAAAATGATAGTCAATGATGCCTTCCGACGGGCTTGCGAACGAGATTTATGGACTGTCTATGAGAACGACAAATTCGCACGGATGGTTGAGATGCCCAAATTCAGAAAAATGCTCGAGAGTAATAACCTGCGCCGGTCATTCATGGAAGCCGTTAATGAGAGGGTCATTGATTAAAAAATGAAATTATATGGCCTTGGGATGGCAGGTGTAGTTAAGGGGAGGGTGCCGTAAGGCGCATAAAGAACGCGCCTGGGAGATATTGCAGTTCAACTGCAATATCTCCTTTTTGGCGCTGGGGACATTTAGGTGTTTCCCGGTAGGAGTCCTTGTAAGGGAGCATATATGAAAAAAAGCAGATCACGATTTATAGTCTGGATAATAATTACATTAACCCTGATTGGAACGGCAAAAGCCCAGTTCGATCGACTTGAGACTGAGCATTTGCGCCTGATATACTTCCGCGGAGCACACTCTTTCATTGCCCCATATACGGCTCGCTGTTTTGAAAATTCATTGCAACGGCACAGGCAATTATGGGGCTATACCCCATCGGAAAAGATAACGATATTTCTGCACGATTTTTCTGATTACGGCAATGGCGGGGCAAGTGCCACCCCAATAAATCGGGTTACCCTTTCGATAGCACCCCTGAACTACACCTATGAGACCTCTCCCGCAAATGAAAGAATAAATTCGACGATGAATCACGAGCTTACACATCTTGTGGCACTCGATCAATCTTGCGGATTCGATTCTTTTTTCAGAACCATTTTCAACGGAAAAGTTGTATCGACTTACGATAATCCAGTTACCTTTCTTTATAACTATCTGACTAATCCACGGCGATCTGCGCCTCTTTGGTACCATGAGGGAATCGCAGTTTTTATGGAAACCTGGATGGCGGGCGGTCTGGGCCGCGCTCTGGGCGCCTATGATGAAATGGTTTTTCGAACAAAAGTGCGGGAAAACGCCATAATATACTCCAGACTCGGTCTGGAGTCAGAAGGCACCAGAATAGACTTTCAGGTCGGGATAAATTCCTACCTGTATGGTGCTCGATTTTACAGTTATCTCGCACTAAAATACGGACCGGAAAAACTGCTGGATTGGGTTAACAGAGACAGCGACAGCGATGCCTTTTTTAGTTCGCAATTCAAGAAGACCTTTGGCCTTGATGTCGATCAAGCCTGGTCAGAATGGATTGACTGGGAAAATGAATTCCAGAGAGACAATCTGGACACGATCCGAGCATATCCGGTAACAAATACAAGACGCCTGGCAATACGCCCCTTAGGTTCAGTCTCACGGGGATTTTACGACCCCGAAAATAATAAACTCTACGTGGCCGTAAATTTCCCCGGTAAAGTACCTCATATTGCAGCAATTGATATGGAAAGCGGACAACTGGAAAAGCTGGAAGACGTAAAAGGGGCGGCCATGTTCTATGTCACATCGATGGCCTACGATTCATCTCGTAAGATCCTGTTTTATTCCACTGACAACAGCGAATGGCGTGATCTGCGCATGCTGGACCTATCTAATGGAAAATCCAAAACATTATTAAAGGATGAACGAATCGGCGATCTTACATTTAATCACGCCGACAGCTCAATTTGGGGCATAAGACATTTTAACGGCTATTCCACTATTATTAGAATTCCCTATCCATACAAGGAATGGAAAAAAGTCTATGTATGGTCATACGGAAAGGATATGTATGATATCGATATCTCGCCCGACGGAAGCCTTTTAATTGGTGCCCTCGCAGAAATTAGCGGCTGCCAATCATTATTATCGATCGAAATTGATTCTTTAATGAGTGATAGTGCAAACTTTAATACCCTTTATGATTTTGGCAATAGCATTCCGGCCAATTTTGTATTTTCCTCTGATGGACGTTACGCCTACGGGTCATCATACTATACGGGCGTATCTAATATCTTCAGATATGATTTTGCCCGGGATTCTATGGAGGCTGTCAGTAATTGCGAAACCGGTCTGTTTCGCCCCATTTCTCTGGGCAATGATTCACTGATCGCATTTCAATATACCAGCCAGGGTTTTGTGCCTGTTAAACTGGCCGATACAACCATAGAAGATATAAATCCTATTATGTATCTGGGGCAAAAAGTTATCGATACTCACCCGGTCCTAAGCCAATGGATGGCAGGCTCTCCCGCTGATATAAATCTGGACACCATGATTATTGAGACCGGCAGTTATAATGCCCTGGCGCATTTAAACCTTCATACAGTCTACCCTATTGTCGAAGGTTACAAAGAGTACCCGGCCTATGGTTTACGATTTAATATCAGCGATGATATTAGCATGCATAACCTTGATCTAACAGTTTCTTACACACCGAATAGTATCGTAGATGAGTCAGAGCGAATTCATATTAACACGCACTACTCCTACTCAAACTGGAGTTTGTCTTATAAACATAACGGAGCAGATTTTTATGACCTCTTCGGGCCAACCAAGACAAGCCGCAAAGGTAATTCTCTGGGCCTGAAATACAAACGCGCATTAATATACGATTCACCGAAATTTATGAATTTAGCCATAGGCCTCAATGGTTACTGGAAACTTGATAGGCTTCCTGACTACCAGAATATCAATACAACATATGATCGTTTCTTGTCTGGCAATGTTTCCCTTTCTTACTCCAATATGAAGGCTTCTTTGGGAGCCGTGGACTATGAAAAGGGATTTAGCTGGAGCCTGTCTACCAGCGGTAACCTGGTTAATCGTAAGTATTTCCCCCGTACTTATACGACGCTTGATATAGGCGTTCCCCTTCCAATTGGTCATTCCTCATTCTGGGTAAGATCCGCGGCAGGCTACGCTCATGGTGACCACTTCAACCCTTTTGCAAATTTCTATTTTGGTGGTTTTGGCAATAACTGGGTTGATTATCAGGGTGAAAAAAGATACCGCAGATATTATGCTTTCCCCGGGTGGGAACTTAACGAAATTAACGGTACCGATTTTGTGCGTGTAATGGGAGAAATTAATCTGCCCCCCCTTCTTTTTAGGTCTATTGGAATTCCCTCTTTCTATTTTACCTGGGCCCGCTTATCTCTATTTTCAACCGGCTTAATAACCAATATGGGGCACGATGATACCAGGCGCAAAGTCGCCAACCTGGGTACTCAACTTGATTTTCGCGCTATTATGATGTCACATTTCACGTTTACTTTCTCAATAGGCTACGCCGCATCTTTCGAAAAGAGCTACAAACCGACAGACGAGTTTATGTTTTCCGTGAGGATTATGTGATTGATGTCCTGAGTTACGCGTTTGCCCTTTTGCCCGTACTGGTTTTCCTGTTTTTACTGACCATTCTGGACAGCTATCGACTGGTTGGGATGAAACAGGTTTTGTTGAATATAGCATTCGGGATAGGAACAGCAATACTCTGTCTTGTAATTAATCTATTCATCCTGAATATTTCCAATCTACCGTCCCGAAATTTCAGTCTGTATTTGGCGCCGATTATCGAAGAAACCATAAAATCTCTTTATATCACCTATCTCGTTATTTCCCGGCGGGCGGGCTTCATGGTGGATATTGCCATATACGGATTTGCCATAGGCGCCGGATTTGCCTTGTTCGAAAATATGTATTATCTGCTGAGCCTTGGCCAACCAGAATTAGGAGTGTGGTTAATACGCGGTTTCGGGACTGCCGCGATCCATGGAACAGCCACGGCAATATTTGGAATCATGGCAAAAAATATTTATGACCGCATAAATCACTTTGCGTGGTATCATTTCGTATTGGCCCTTATACCATCGATCGTAATTCATTCCGCCTTCAATCATTTAATTGGCTATCCCGTTTTCACCACACTGGCTGTTGTACTGGGTATGCCTTTACTGATGGTTATGATATTTGATAAAAGCGACAAATCCCTTTATCAATGGCTGGGAGAAGGGATGGATACAGATATTGAGTTGCTTGAGATAGTAACCACCGCAAAGATTTCGAAGAGTCGCGTAGGAAAATACCTGGATAATATTCGAGATAAATATTCTCCTGAAATGATCGCGGATACAATAGGATACTTACGAATACATTGCGAACTGGCGCTGCGAGCCAAAGGAATGTTATTGGCCGCCAAATCCGGTATCAAGATTGAATATGACGAGGAAATTCAGGCCCGCCTGAATGAACTTGCCTTCCTTAAAAAAAGCCTGGGAATGACTGGATTACTTGCCCTGCGCCCTCTATTGCGAATGAGTAACAGGGAATTATGGCAATTCTACCACATTAGAAAATAATAAAATACATCAGATGATAAACCCGCGGAATTAATATTAAAGGACCTTTTAGTATCCGTCTTATCGCTCTTTCCAAATTATTCACCCTCGCACGGCCCCAAACCATCAAAGAATATGTAATTTATAATATAACTGGCGTCGGCTATATTCATATTGCATTAGAATTGGCATAAGCAGCTTCAATCGGATTGGGCTGTGCACCACCAAAGAAGATCGCATTAATAATCTTGCCGCCGTCTTTGAAATTGACAGAGCCATCGCCGTTGGTATCACAATAAATATTATCACCGGCATTATATATCACGCGGTAAATTCCGGTCATTTATTAGACTATAATCGGAAGAGGGTTTTTAAAATCATCTATTCCCTTATGTGCAGTCTTTGATCTGTCTTCAAACCATCAATTTTACATACTTCAGGTATTAAAAAATCAAGTAGACAATAGCCCCAATACGAAGCAAATACCAGCAATAAAAGTTGGAGTATTGCTATAAAAGAAATTCAGTATTCTCGCAATGGCATGTTGTACAATAAATTATAAAGTTGAAAAAATAAAAACGGAGGCGGCAGAATTCAAGGACGGCTATTTTCGCTATCCTGTTGAATTTCCTCAAATTAGGTGTTATTCGATGATATAACAAACGTTAAGTTACTTGAAGTTCGGTATGGTTCCCGGGTAGAAAATGGTTAGAAAATAGGGGAAGCTTATGGTTATATTTTTGGTTCTACAATAACTTAGTTCATTCTCCAAATCTGAAAGTTTAACGCTGTGGCAAAACAGACCCATATCAGATATGGAATGAAAAGTAATCCTGCTATTTTGTCAATTTTGACAAACATATTCAAAGTGATTGTGATTAGAATAGTCAATATAATTATATCGAGAAGTGCATATCCAAT
>Ga0272443_10007576_pt1 | contig 10326 bp, 9 predicted proteins | sample SSMAcet12_FD_193581 | JGI IMG/M metagenome (GOLD analysis project Ga0272443, IMG submission 193581) | Marine sediment archaeal communities from Little Sippewissett salt marsh, Falmouth, MA, United States - SSM-Acet-12 | ecosystem: Environmental > Aquatic > Marine > Wetlands > Sediment ... | reverse complement strand
CATAGGCAATTTCCACAAACCGGAAGAAGAGAGACCGTCACTTCTGACAGTTACAGAGACAGAGACACTCTTTCACGAGGCAGGGCATGCAATGCACTGCCTTCTGACAGATGCTCCATATGGCAGTCTCTCCGGGTTTCAAGTTGAGTGGGACTTCGTTGAGACACCCTCCCAGACACTTGAGGAGTGGGTATGGGACCCCGAAGTGTTAAGATCAATATCCGGCCATTACAATAACTCCTCTGAAAAGATTCCGGTGGAACTGTGTGAACAGGTAACTGATGCCCGGAATGTTGGTTCAGGCAGTAAATACAGCCGTCTGATCATCAACTCCCTGGAGGATATGCGGTTTCACACCGCTGCCGGACCTGTAAATGTGACGGAGGTCTGGTATCAGACATATGAGGATATTACGGGCACAAGACCACCTGCCGGGACACATCAGCCGGCCTCATTCGGTCATATGATGGGTGGATATGACGCCGGATATTACGGGTATCTCTGGTCAAAGGTCTATGCAATGGAAATCGTTGACGAATTCAAAGAGAGCGGCATGACCAACCAGACAACCGGAATAAAATTCCGTGAAGAAATTCTCTCAAAGGGCAATATGCAGGACGGAATGACACTTCTCAAAAATTTCCTCGGAAGGGAACCGGGACCTGAGGCACTGTATAAACATCTTGGAATAGAGGAACAACAGACATAACAGTCCGGCGATTTTTCTTAAGGCCGGGATTCAGTCAGGGACACCCGGAAAAACCCTGAATCCGGCCCCACATATTGCAGAAAAATATCCATAAAACAGGCTGAAATTAATTAAGGGCGATGACAATGAGGGATTCCGCAGAAGAAGAGAAGATCAGGGATGAAGAAGATTTTGTAAAGGTCAGGAAGAAGGTTCTTGATCTCGCCGGGGTAAACAACCTTGAAATACTTGATATAGGTGCAGGACCACTCTCTGCCATAGCCGCGAAGTATTACAGCTGCACTGTTACTTCCGTTGATATTGACCAAAAAGAACTCCGGTTATGGAAGGAGTATGCAGAGAAAGAGGGTGTTTCAGACAGAATCAGTTTTGAAGAGGAGGATGCAGCAAATCTCTACTACTGCGATGATACATTCGATGTCTGCATATGCTTCTGTGCTCTGCACCATTTTCCCATCAGAATCAGGACTCAGGCGTTATCTGAATTCCGGCGTGTTTCTTCAAAACGATTTATAATTGCAGAATACACTGAAGAAGGATTTTCAGAGGTGCACAGCAGGGAAGAGTTTGAACCTGTTGACCTCAAACATCTGGAGGAAGATCTGAAAAATATGGGGGAACTCAGAGTAATTCCAGTGGGCAATATGATGGTGTTTATTGTTGATAAGAAGGCACCCGCTTCCGGCATTAAAAATCATAATACAGATTAAATCTCAAATTAAAGCTCCTCTGCAACTCCAGAAATACAATGTGCAGGATCATTTTTGAATACAGCATAAGATATTTATCAGATTAACTGAGAATAGTCTCAAATACCCAATTATTTTTTGTCTGTCCACAGGTACAGGTGATGAACAGGAGGAGAGAGGAATGTTCAGATTCAAAGCAGAGCAAAAAAAATATGATATTGCAGGCGTCAGAATAGGCGGACAACCCGGAGAAACCCCGACAGTACTGATTGGAAGCATGTTTTATGGCAGACATAAGATTGTCTCAGATGAAAAAAAAGGGATTTTCGACAGGGATGCTGCTGAGAAACTCGTCAGGAAACAGGAAGAGTTTGGAGACATTACTAAAAACCCGGCACTCGTTGATATTATTGCATCAACTCCCGAATCAATGATAAAATATATTGATTTCATTGCCGGAATGAATGACAAGCCGTTTTTTATAGATTCTGCAAGTGCCGATGTCAAAATTGCAGCCATAGAGTATGCAACAGAGACGGGCCTTGAAAAGAGAGTTGTCTACAACTCATTATCCATTGAAACAAAAGAGAATGAGTTTGAGGCTTTAAAGGAAAACAAAGTCGAGGCAGGGATTCTTCTTACATATACCAGAGATCTTATGAGAAGCGGAGCAAGAGAGAAAGTTGTCGAAGAGATAAAGCCAAAAATGGAAGAATCAGGTGTCACAAAAATTCTCGTTGACACTTTCGTAATGGATGTACCATGTCTCACACCGTCAGGTAAGGCAACCATTGAGATCAAAAGCCACACCGGACTTCCGTGCGGAACAGCTGCCCACAATGCCATATCTACATGGAAGGGACTTAAAGGAATGGTAGGAAAAGAAGGAGTAAAAGCGGCAGATCTTACTGCCAGCCTCATGCCGGCTGTTTCAGGAGCGGATTATATCCTTTACGGCCCAATAGGAAGCTGCGACTACATATTCCCTGCCGTATTTACCGTAGATACATCATACAAATACGCATACAGAATGAAAGAGACGATAGAGATCTGACCGTGACAGATGAAAACAGGAACACAGTAAAAGTGGTCTTCGAGCCGGACGGAAAGATTGTCTCCGGTTCTTCAGACACACTTCTTGAGCTTGCACTAAACGGAAATGTAAGCCTTCGCGGAGAATGCGGAGGAGCAGGGACCTGTGGTAAATGCAGGGTGCAGATAGTGAGACATTACGGAACACTAAGCGGAATTACGGAGACTGAAAAAGAAAAACTCAGTGAAGAAGAGATAAAAAACGGATACCGCCTTGCATGTCAGGCAAAACTACTGGATGGAAACTGTACAGTCTATATTCCGTCGGGAAGCAGAAGTACAAAAAGGAAGATTTCAGCAGTTGGACTTGAGGAGGATGTGACACTATGTCCTGCAGTCAGAAAATATCATATCAGTCCGGAAAAAGGCTCATTCAGTGACATATTACCTGATCTGGAAAGGCTGAAAAGGGAACTTGGGTGCCATAACGGAATGAATATATCCCTTAATCTCCTTGCAGAACTTCCAAAGACCCTGAGATTTTCCGACTGGGATATAACCACTGCCATATACGGCAACTGGATCATTTCGGTTGAACCGGGGGATACAACAGAGGAAGTATACGGCGTTTCTGTTGACATCGGCTCATCAAAGGTGATCTGCCATCTTATCAGTCTTGTAACAGGCAAAACTCTTGCAAGGGCAAATGCAGAAAACCCGCAGGTGATGTATGGTGAAGACATTGTCTCAAGAATTACCTATGCATCAAAGAAACCTGAAAATCTTGGAAAACTGCAAAAACTCATAATTAATACAGTAAATTTTCTGATTGACTCAGTATGCAGGCAGAGTGGAATCTCACATGAAAGCATTTATGATTTGGTATTTGTCGGAAATTCGGTGATGCATCACATATTCCTCGGCATAACACCAAAATACATAGGTGTTGCACCTTTTATACCGGCAGTCGGAGAACTGTTCAGTGTCCCGGCAAAGGATCTCGGACTGAATATGAACGGGGAGGGACTGGTAACAGGAGTCCCTCTTATCGGAGGATATATTGGTTCAGATGCCGTTGCAAACCTTCTTATTACTAAAATCTATGAAAAAGAAGAGATATCACTTGTAATTGACATCGGGACAAATTCTGAGATTTTACTTGGGAACTCAGAAAAGATTATGGCCTGCTCAGCACCTTCAGGTCCATCATTTGAAGGTGCACACATAAGTTCGGGCATGAAAGCAGTAAGCGGTGCTATTGAGAGTATAAAAATTGAGGACGGTGATGTTGTCTATACAACAATAGATGATGTTAAACCAAAAGGGATCTGCGGGAGCGGCCTGATTGATCTTGTGGCAGAACTTTATCGGGAGGGCATAATTACAGGGACCGGTAAATTCAGGGACCTTAAACATTCTCTGATAAAAACAGAAGGGTTACCTGAATTTATTATCGAAAAGAGTTTTGACAGCGGAAATAACGGAGATATAACAATTACTGAGAAGGACATAAATGAATTTCTCCTTGCAAAAGGCTCTCTAAAAACAGGGTGGACGATTCTTGCAGACAGATATGGTATTGAAACATCACAGATAGACAAAATATACCTTGCAGGATCATTTGGAACTCATGTTAACATAGAGAATGCACTTGCTCTGGATTTAATTCCTGAAATTAAAAGGGAAAATATTGTTTTTGCCGGAGAAACTGCCGTTGGCGGGGCAAAAATAGCATTGAAATCTTCAGATGCAAGGAAAAATATTGAAGATGTGCTTAAAAAAGTTGAATATCTTGAGCTTTCTGTCGAAAAGTCATTTAACAGTAAATACATCAGGTCCATTCCACTTTCATCAAAAAAATAATAATTCAGGCTGTGACACAATAAAAGTTCAGCATAAAACAAAGATTAATCTGAACTTATTTTGTGGAAAAATTAAATATTATAACTTTTCAGACAGATTCTGAATTTACGAAATTAGGGAGATGAGAGAGGTTATCTCCCGGAAATCTGGATTATAAGAAATGAAAGATGAATTATCATCCATAACGTAAGTTTGTGTTACTGCTGACAATATAAACTTATTGTAAAAAGCAAGATAAATCACCAAAATACAGTTCATTTTTAAAAAAAATCAAATAAAAAGTTTATAACTCCGATTATTTTGTTAATACAGATAAATACTGGCAAAACTATTTCAACAACCCCATAGAGAAGAAACATCTATCTCACTATTTTGTGAGAGGAGGCCTGAATTATGACAGATACAAGAGAAGATTTTATCAACGCACTTGTTGATCTTGATGAAATAAAGTGTATAGATATTCTGAATCAAAGGGTTGAATCTAAGGAAGATCCTTTCATCATTATTGAGGATGTCAGAAAGGCAACCGATATAGTAGGACAGAGATTTGAGGAGGGCCGCTTTTTTGTCTCAGATCTCATGATGGCCGGAGAGATTCTTAACCAGATAATGGTGATTCTAAAACCGGTATTTGGTGAGAGCAAAGAGAACAAGGGAACAGTTGTCATCGGTACAGTTGAGGGTGATGTACACGATATAGGCAAGAATATAACATCGGCTCTGCTTGAAGCTGAAGGGTTCAATGTCATCGACCTTGGTATTGACCAGCCACCGGAGGCATTTATTGAGGCCATTAAAGAGAACAAACCAGTGATTGTTGCCCTTAGCGGACTCTTAACGGAAGCAACAGAGTCAATGAAAAACACTGTTGACGCAATAAAAGAAGCCGGACTGCGTGACCAGATTAAGATTATCGTTGGTGGAGGAAGAACTGACGAAGAGACAAGAAAATACACAGGTGCTGATGAATGGTCGGATGATGCAACATCCGGAGTCAGGAAGTTTAAGAAACTTGCAGGGGTGGAGTGAATGGACCCCGCAGAAAAATATCGCGAGAGACTTGACCGGCTTGAAGCTGTAATAAATGGAAAAGAGCCTGACAGAACGCCGATTACTCCAATGATGAGCATATTCCATGCTCATTATGCAGGCTACACATCAAATGATGTCATTTATGACTACGCAAAGAACAAAGAAGCTGCTTTGAAAGTCGCTCATGACTTTGATTTTGATTCAATGATAGTTCTGACAGGTCTTGAAGCTACATTTATGAGCCTCACCTTCCTGCACAATGCACCGGGCATTGTTCCGGGGGCGAGATTTATGCAGGCGCAGTTCCACGAAGTGCTGCAGGATGTTTACACCAAATGGCCGGGATTTGAGCTGAGAGATGATACCCAGCCACAGTTTATCGGCAAAGAGATCATGAGCGTTGACGAGTATGACCTCTTCAGCAAGGATCCTGCCGACTTCCTCAACAGAACAGCACTTCCAAGAGTCTGTAAGGCTCTGAAAGAACCGGGATCTCCGGAGTATAATGCCGCTCTGGCAGAGTACGGGACTGAACTTGCAAAATTCGGTGCGGCCCAGGGTGACCTGATCCAGTCACTCGGACAGGCGGGAGTACCCACATTTCCAACAGCCTGGAGTTATTCACCGCTGGATGTAATCAGCGATTTCCTCCGTGACATCAAGAACATTGTCCTCGACTTCTACAGATACCCGGATAAGGTTAAGCAGGCAACAGAGGCAATAACGCCATATCTTATAGAATCAGCAAAGGTAACCGGAGCAGTTCCGCCTGAAGTGCAGAAAGCGCTCGGAACAGAAGTAGTAGAATGCTTCTTCCCCCTGCACCTGAATGAATATCTGAACCCTAAGCTTTACAATGAGTTCTACTGGCCGGCACTCAGGAAGGTGCTGGAAGAGGTCATTGCCATGGGTCAGACACCGTATATTCTCTTTGAGGGGAGACATGACGCACATCTCGAAACCCTTCTTGACCTTCCAAAAGGCAAGGTAATCGGTGTATTTGACAAGACAGATCCAAGAAAAGTGAGAGAAGTTCTTGGTGATCATGTAATTCTTTCAAGCGGTCCGCCAAACTCACTTCTTATCGGAGGAACACCGCAAAAGGTTGATGATTATATGAAGGATATGCTTAACGACTGCAAAGAAGGCGGAATGATGATCTATCCGGGAGTAGACGGCGGCATATCAGGAAAAGCAAAACCTGAAAATGTTCAGGCAGTTGTTGAGGCGGTAAAGAAATACGGAACATACTAAAGATACAGAAAAAGGATTTAAATTCCTCCAATATTACACATTTTTGGCTCATTATATACATAAATCGTGAGAATAAAAGAACCTACACAGATCAAAACGCCGTCTGCAATTACAATTCAGCCAGTTCTCCGCCACAGTTGTTCAGGGCAGCGGTATCAGAAAGTGAGATTATAAATCCGGTTCAGCCGGGCGGTCTGAATCGTGATCTGCTGAAAAGGGGAATTATTAAGCAGTAGCAGGCAGGTGAGACTGGCCTGACCGGTATCTCTTCTCTTCATTATAACAGGGAAAAGACGACAATCCGGCCAGTTACAAAGAGAGATTATGCGGACCGGACGCATCACAAATTATTTTACCCTGTTATCTCAACTACTATTTATGGCCCGGGAATCATCAGATGCTCACTTCTCATCGGACTATCACAGGTGGCTGAAGGAGGAGATAGCACGGCAGAATGAACTCCTCAGTACAAAACAGACAACTGAAACCTCCCTCGGGACGATGGAATACTCTCTCATCGGAAAAGGACCTGTAATACTTGCAGTTCACGGTACACCGGGCGGATATGACCAGTCCCTGCTCCTCTTCGACTGGATAACAACAGAAGGATTCTCACTGCTTTCTGTCAGCCGGCCGGGATACCTGGGAACTCCCCTTGACACCGGAAAGACGCCGGCTGAGCAGGCTGATGCACTCGCTGCCCTGCTGGACGCCTTAAAAATAGAGAAAGTCCACCTGATGTTCGGCTCTGCCGGAGGAGCCTCCGGTTACGAATTTGCGATCCGGCATCCTGACAGGGTCAAATGTCTTGTTGCTATGGACGCAGTCTCTTCGCAGTATCTTCTATCCGTCAATATCGGGAAAGTCATGGAGAAACTTATTATGTCGAGAACCGGAGTTGAGTTAATGGAGCAGATGAGCCTGCATTTCCCTGAAAAGAGCCTTCAGGATGTGATTAAACACTCATCACTATGCCGTCCGGAGCAGATTAAAGAGCAGGTAAAGCCAGCCATAAAGGACCCCAATCAGATGAGAATGTTCTTCCGGATGGTACGCTCGATGACAGACTATAAGCACAGAAAACCCGGCCTTGAAAATGATCTGGATCAGATGGCCCGGATCGGTGACCTGCCGGTGGATAAAATAACCTGCCCCTCTTTAATCGTACATGGCACTCATGACAGTGACGTACTCTTCTATCACGGTGTTTATGCATATGAAAACATACCGGATGCTGAGTCTTACTGGGTAAGAGAGGGATCACACCTGCTCTGTGGATGGATCTCGCCTGATGCAGATGAACTCAGGGAGAAGGTCGTTTCATTCCTCCTTGAGCATAAATAAGAATTAATAGCTCAAAATAGTTCAAATAACCACAAAAAAGTCCAAATGAACTAAAATTAGCCAGCATAAGCCAATATAATCTTAAAAACCCGCAAATATTGACGAAATCAAGGCCAAATTACGGTTAAAATCAAAAAAATAACCGAAATAATCAACAATAATCAACCATAACAGAAGCCCGTCATTCCATGATCTCAGGTCAATCCGATACAGACACCGGCTGAAAAAAAGTGCCAATAGCAGGCCGTCATATCTCCCTATTTTATGCTCTGATTCCTGTAAAAAGCATGAAAAGGCGCCGGAATTTGTGACCCACAGATCTGACCGCCAGATCACAAAAATAAGCCCAAATTGGCGTCATTTTAGGTAGTGTCCTGTTTCAAAACAGAGGGTTTTTGCCTCATGATGAAGATCAGTTAGAGTATAGGCTGTTCACAGGAAGGCAATTATTAAGAATGTGGATGTTCTGGATGGAGTTGTTTTTGTGAGGCCTGATAAGGAAGAAGGGATTAAATCACCCCATGTTTCTCAAATTATAATTTTAACAGAATTCAACAACCACATCTGGTTTTTCATTTATAAACTGATAAATAATCTTTGAAACGTTTTTTGCTGTAGTAATTGGATCTAATTCATTTTGATCTATAGGTTCGCATAAATTAAAATTTAGAGCATCAGCAAACGATTCTAATGCTCTCATTACTCCTATAGAACTACTAAAAGAAAAATCATGGAACCAAAATGGCTGATCAAATGCTACAGGAAGTAAAACATTCTCACAATCACTTGTTAAAAGTATATGCCTAACATAAGGAATTTCTATAGAATTGTTTTCAAGGTTTTCTTTGAAATAATCAAGTATCCGTAGTTCAAAATTATCAAAATCACTTATATCGATCTCTAATGGGTCTCCAGTTAAAACCTCCAAACACACCCTAAATGTATTATATACTCCATAACTACCAACTCGTGGATAATTAAAATCCTCATCTTCATCATCATAAGGAAAACAATTTGGATTATATCCAGGAATATTTTGATAAATAAGATGTATTAAGTCCTGACGCTCCTTTTTTGAGATTGATATCTCTATCCAATCAGGAAAATCAACCCTCCTTAGATTTAATCCCATTATTCCACCCCCAATATAGTTTTAGATAAAATTAATGCGTGAATTCGATCGTTTAACCGTAATAATTTATCATTATCAATTTGTACATTGTTTTTCTCTAATTCACATTTGGTATAGTTCTGAGGACTCCTCATAAATTCATGGAGCTTTGAAGGAGAAATATTACTAATAAAACAAAACTGAGCTGCATTAGCATCATCATTTTCTGCACATTTAAAGGCGTTATAGGAATCTATTAAAAATTTTCTAAATTCAGCATCAATTGTGCCAGACACCTCATCACGATATTTACATTCAATATATAGGATTTTTAGAGTATTATGATCTTTTTTAAGATGCATAGAAATATCATAACTAATACCTCCAATCATAGTTGCCTTACATGAAACATCATATGCATCCCCAAATATATCTGAATCATATCCTAGAAAAGGGCGTTTATCCAACCAATATTTCACATAACGCTGATATTTCGCTCCTTTTTCATGGTTTCTTTCCCTCATATATATCATAAACTCATATCCTAATTTTTTATTTGTAAATTCATATCCTAATTTTTTATTTGTAAATTCATAACCTAATTATTTATAATTATTTTTGCAAATTAATTAATGTTTAGAATTTTAATTCAGACTCTAATATAATCCAAGCATCTGGAACAGATAAAGGTAAGTTCCTGACCTTATCAACCATCATATTGTGTTCAAAGAATAATTGACTAATTTCTTGTTTTGAGAGAGCTAATTCCTTACTTAACTTGAGGATATATTCAACAATCCCCGGAGCAAGAAAAACTGAAGATTTATCATTCGGATCAAAAGGAGGATAATTATTTAAAAATTCACTATCTCTTTTAAATCCTCCACGATTGCTCGGTCCATTTAAATCAATATAACATAATTCAAGACACATAACCAAAGCATTTCGAGAATCACCGGATGCCTTAAATATTTTGTATTTATCAAGAGTAGTATTCCTAAACAATCCCATATCAAGATTTTTAAAATAATTATTACCAACAGAATCTATAATTTCGAGAGCAATTTCTTTCTCAGAAGGTTCCTTTCCGAAATTCAATCCTAATTTTCCTTTTACAGCATTATATTGCCCAGAATCAACATTCAGATTGTTAAGAATTCTTTGAATGGTTTTCATATGTCATCGGTTAAGGTAAACTTTAATTCTAAAATTCATCCATATATCCACTAAAATTAGTAAATATTTGGTATAAGCTCAGGAACTCATTACGGACTAAAGATCAAATCAACTTT
>Ga0272443_10007575_pt1 | contig 10326 bp, 9 predicted proteins | sample SSMAcet12_FD_193581 | JGI IMG/M metagenome (GOLD analysis project Ga0272443, IMG submission 193581) | Marine sediment archaeal communities from Little Sippewissett salt marsh, Falmouth, MA, United States - SSM-Acet-12 | ecosystem: Environmental > Aquatic > Marine > Wetlands > Sediment ... | reverse complement strand
TTCTCAAATTGCATATCAGCTTAAAATGGAAAATCAGATCGAAGAAATAGAAAAAGGCAAATATACTTTGCCTGAAGGCTGCCAGTTTCCCTTCCTTATCGCTTCAAAAACAGTCCAGCCTTCTTATATTTCTTTTAAAACAGCTTTATCCGTTTATAGAACAAAGAAAATACCTGAATCGGAATTTTATTACGTTGCGACTCCAAAACGAAAAAGGCCTATAGTTTTTAAAAAGTATAATTTCAAGTATATCACTTTAAAGCCTTACAAATTTTTCGGTTTCTGTCAGTTAAATATAAATGGAAATGAAGTTACGATGGCAGAACCTGAAAAAGCTATCGTGGATTGTCTGGAAGAGACAGAATATGGTCCGGATTTGATTAAGCTCAGAGATATTATCGAGGATTTACTGGATTTTGTTTCTGTAAATAAATTAATAAAATACGCTGTAAGATGTCATAACAAAAGTTTACTGGCACGTCTGGGATATCTACTCGAAACCCTGAACGTCGAAGCAGAAATCGAAACAAAGTATCTGCCTAAAGATTACGTCAAATTCGACCCGGCTGGAGACAGACAGGGAAAGTGGATCGCCAGGTGGAATATTATCGATAATCTCTAATAGAATTCAAAAATCAAATATTAAACTGTAAAATTACAAATAAAAATTCAAAAATAAAAAAAGAGGCAACAAATCGAACAAATAACACAAATTTTTTTTGGTTTTTACGGTTAGGGGAATGGATAATTTTAAATTTTAATATGTCATTTTGCTTTTTAATTTTTAATATTTAATTTACTATGGAAATAAATTTAAATTATATATATTTTTGTTATTAACAGATTTCGAACTCTTATTGTTAGCCAATTATCTTATTTGCTTCTTTAGCCAGTCTTTTCACTTTTTCCATCTCTTTTTCCTTCCCTTTATAATGATAATACACTGTATTATTTGTAAAAATAGGATCGGGTAAATCTTCTCCCATTCCGGTTTCGGGAATTGGAGAAAACTCGGCGAGAGCGATCTTCGCTCCTATTGTTTTTACAAAAAGTATAGACCTCTCTACCGATTCAAAACCGATCCCGGGTACGCCGGCGAGAAGATAAGTATAAATATCTTTTTTTTGGTATCCGGCTCTTTTCAGATTTTCTACTGCCTTAACGAATTCTTTATTCGAAGTTTTTCCGGAAAGGGTTTTCTGAATATCACTATCGGACGTTTCCAGAGAAATCCTTGGTTCTTTAAAACTCACAGAATGCATCGAGTGAGCCACTTCCTCCGAAATAAATCTTGAATGAAGACCGTTCGGCGTAAAAAATGATGCTATTATTCCTCTTTGTCTAATCTTTTCACATAAACGAATAAATCGTTCCTGCGGGAGCAAAAGAGCATCGTCATAGAAGGCGAATCTTTTTATCCCTTTCTTGTACAGGTAAAAAATCTCATCGACAACCTGTTCCTCATCTTTATCCTGTTTGGCTTTACAGAAAAAAGAAGAAACGCAATAAGGACAATCAAAAGGGCATCCTATGGATGTAGCCAGACAGGCATAAGTTAAATTTTGATAGTGAGAATAATCAGGAGGAGGAAAACCAGAAAAATGTTCCGGGATTTCAAGCCCTATTTCTTCTATGTAATATTCTTTTTTAGAATAAACTCTATCGAAACCCAATTTTTTGGCATGACCGGGTAAAAGAGAAGCATAGATGCCACCGAGAAGCAAAACTACCTTTTCCGCAAGTGATTCTACGATTTCCTTAATTTCAATCAACCCCGGATACCAGTAAGTCATACTGCAGGTTAACATCACAACCTCGGGTTTCAAATCCCTGATTCTCTTCTCTATTACTTTCCGTGGAATTCCGTATCTTTTAAACTTTCCCGGAATCTCTTTTAATATTTCGGGCTTTGAAGCTTTCTGCGCAGGTATCTTACCTCTTCCGAAAGAATCGCCTTTAACTTTTTTAAAATAAGGATCGAATCTATTCGTAGCGTCGAGCAGATAAACCTGGTGATTTTCTTTTTTTAAGAGATTGGATAAATACAGTAACCCGAGAGGCTTCATCCAAAAATCATAAGCGGCAAAGTCATATATAGGAGGATTTATTAGTAAGACCCGCATAATTATTGTATTACAGAACGGTTTTTTGTTTTTTGTGAAATAAATATCTCATCTGATTTTGGTTTCCCTGGAAATTAAATATCAAAAATTAAAAAGCAAAATTATAAGAATTTACACTGTTAGCTATTAGCCTTTCTCCTTTAACTTTTATTTTTAAAAGAGCTAAAAGCCAACAGCCAAAAGCGAAGAGCTTATTTGTTTTAGTCTTACAAATTATTCTTTCCAGTCGTCCAATCTTCCGTCTCTAAAATGCAAATATTTAAAAGGGTCTCCCTGTGAATCCACGCCGTATAACCACTCTTCAACAGAACCCCAGGTACCATCTCTGTGATCGATTTGATCCGGTTTTCCCCAGCTAAATAGAGCCTGTTCGTTAGTCATCCCCATAAAAACTTCCCCTTTTATTATTTTATCGATTACAAAATCGGGGTAGAAATAATATTCTCTCAAGTATCTGCGTTTCGCCTGGTCGGAAAGTTGAGAATACTCCGAAGCTCCGTATCTTTCGGGCACACGAAAACCGGTATACCTTACATTACCCGATTCACACGAATACAGAAATATCAATATTAACGAAAAGATAATCTTATTAAATAAATTCACAAACACTCCTTACATTTATATCAAATTACAAATCTACCGGTCTTTGTCAAGAGGCTTCCGCCCATTGACAAATGCTTTCAGTTTCTATATCTTTAGACGTGTTTGAAAATATTGGTACACCGCGCATATTAATAACCGGAGCCGAAGGACAACTCGGTTCGGAACTATCCGAAACACTCTCCGGAGACTACGATGTTGTAGCCGTCGATAAGAAAGATTTTGATATTTCGGATTTCAAAGCCGCGAACAACTTTATCACCAACTCCAGACCAAATGTTATAATACATTCAGCAGCTTTCACAGACGTAGACAAATGCGAAAAAGAAAAAACAAAAGCCTTCAGAATCAACGGCATAGGCACAAGAAATCTGGCGATAGCGGCAAAAAAAGCGGACTCCAAATTCTTCTATATAAGCACCGATTACGTTTTCGACGGAGAAAAACAAGGAGAATACTACGAATACGATTCCCCGAATCCGAAAACTATTTACGGTATTTCTAAACTTCTGGGAGAAAATTTTGTAAAAGAACAATTAAATAATTTTTTTATAATTCGGATAGCATGGCTTTACGGCAAAAACGGACAAAATTTTACAAAAAAAATGTTCGATTTAGCTGCTAAAAATGAAGAAATAAATGTTGTTAACGATCAATTCGGTTCCCCCACCTGGACTTTCAACATAATAGAACAAATATTGAAACTAATGCCGACCGACTTTTACGGAACTTACCACTGTACCTCGCAGGGAGCCTGTTCATGGTTCGAATTCGCAGTCGAAATATTCAAAGAAATCGGGTACCAGATTAAAAGCAAAGATAAAAAATCGTTAACTTTGGTTTTAAAGGGCAAAAGTTCGATACAGGGAACAAAAAAAACTCTCAAAATCAGAGGCGTCACCAGCGATGGATTTAAAACACCGGCAAGAAGACCTAAAAACTCGGTTCTTGAAAACCATATGCTTAAGATTCAAAATCTGGATATAATGCCGCACTGGAAAGAGTCTTTGAGTTCTTTTATAGATTCATTGAAAACTTAGGAGAATAACGGAATGGGTTTTGAATTCAAAAAACTTGCAATCCCTGACTTAATTCTGATAACGCCTGCGTGTTTTGTTGACGAAAGGGGATTTTTTATGGAATCTTATAAAAAATCAGCCTTTGAAAAAGGCGGAATCAAAATATCTTTTATACAGGACAACCATTCGGGTTCAAAAAAGGACGTACTTAGAGGACTACATTATCAAATACCTCCGATGGAACAGGCAAAACTTGTAAGATGTATTAGAGGCGAAATATTCGATGTGGCGGTGGACATAAGAAAATCCTCTCCTTATTACGGAAAATGGGCCGGAGAATATCTTTCAGAGGAAAATAAAAAAATGCTTTATATACCCCCGGGATTCGCGCATGGATATCTGGCCTTGAGCGAAAAAACGGAAATGGTTTATAAGGTCAGCAAAGAATATTCAAAGGATCACGAAAGGGGAATATCATGGAAAGATCCTTCGATTAAAATCAAATGGCCTATAACAGGAAATCCGATTCTGTCGAAAAAAGATAAACAGCTTCCCCTATTGAAAGAAGCGGAAAAATAATTTAGGTGGTAAAATCTTGTCCAAAGTCACTAGTCCAAAGTCTTATGTCATAAAAAGGAAAAATACTTAATGAGTAAAATTGATAAATTTGAAGATATTAAGGCATGGCAAAAGGCTCGCAAATTGGTCAAAGAAATATACAATACTACTAAGAAAGGCTCCTTTATTAAAGATTTCGGACTATGCAAACAAATACAAAATGCATCTGTTTCAATTATGGCTAACATCGCCGAAGGTTTTGACAGCCAATCAGACGATAAATTTGTGCGTTTCTTGAGATATGGTCTTAGGTCAGCTACAGAAGTCCAATCGCATTTATATGTAAGTTTAGATCAAGATTATATTAAAAAAGAATCTTTCGATAAATTATATAAAGAAATAGAAGAGATAAAAAGTTTAATTGCTGGTTTTATTCGATGTTTAAGGAGTGAAAGCTGATAATTATAATTAAACCTATATTTTTAAAATCAGGACTATGGACGTTGGACATTGGACTTTGGACATACCAGGGAGATATTTCAAAATGAATAAAGACCTAAAACCTAAGATAGTGTTGGTTACGGGTGGAGCGGGTTTTATAGGAAGCAACTTCATACGATATGAACTGAAAAATAACAAAAACGCGGTAATCATAAATCTGGATAAACTTACATATGCGGGAAACCTTCAAAATCTAAAAGATGTCGAAAAAGAATACGGGCTTTCTTCCGGCGATGAAAACCCAAGGTATTTTTTTATCAAAGGCGATATATGCGACAGGAACCTGGTAAAATCTATTTTTTCCGGAAAATATTTCAAAAAGAAGGGGATTGGGCGGGGGACACACGACTCAAGACTCACAACTCCTGACGCTGTTATCAACTTCGCCGCCGAAACACATGTAGACAGAAGCATCCTTTCATCCGAACCTTTTATAGATACAAATATAAAAGGGACTCAGACTTTGCTCGAAGCAGCCCGAATTCACTGGCAAACTCAAAACTCGGAACCCGAAACTCGAAACAGATTCATACACATTTCCACAGACGAAGTCTACGGTTCTCTCGGTAAAAAAGGCAAATTCACCGAGGTTTCTCCGCTCTCGCCAAATAGTCCTTATTCCGCCAGTAAAGCCGCGGCTGATTTATTATGCCGTTCATATTACAAAACATACTCTCTTCCTGTTACCATCACCAGAAGTTCGAATAATTACGGACCATACCAATTCCCGGAAAAGCTAATTCCCTTAATTATAAAAAACGCCATAGAAGGCAAAAAACTTCCGGTTTACGGAGATGGCGCCAACGTAAGGGATTGGCTGTATGTGGAAGATAATTGTCGAGCCATCGATCTTGTTCTAAGAAAAGCAGAACCCGGAGAAATTTATAACATTGGCGGAGAAAACGAAATAGAAAACATAAAAACCGTAAAACTCATCTGCAAAACACTTAAAAACAGCACATCAGACGGTTCCGAGCCGGAAAAACTAATCCAATTCATCGCGGATCCGCGAGGCGAAGCCCATGACTTCCGATACGCTCTCGACTGCTCAAAAATAAAAGAAAAATTAGGCTGGAAGCCCACCCTCGAGTTTAGAGAAGGCCTTAAAAAAACCATAGACTGGTATCTAAAAAACCAGGACTGGATCAAAAAAGTGATTTCAGGCGATTACCTTAAATACTACAACAGAATTTATAAATAACCGCAAAAAAAAAGCGTACGGCTTCCTTAAACACGGTCCGTACGCTTATGTCTTTTTCCTGGAATTGTTCTCTGAAAAACGAAATCAGAAAAAACTTTAAAAGTTTATTGTCTCAATAATTGTTACGCTAAACGCTTAACGTTTTCAGCCTTACGCCCTTTCTGACCCTCCACAATCTCAAACTCCACCTGATCGCCCTCATTGAGCATTTCAGTACCGTCTATAAGTGCAGATGCGTGGACAAATACGTCATCCTCTCCTTCAACTTCAATAAAACCGTAGTTTTTCCTCTGACTGAACCATTTTACTTTACCTTCTGGCATTTTAAAAAACCTCCTACTTTAAATTACAAACTATGCAATTCAGGCAGTCCAAGCTGCAAAAAACAACAATCCTTCAAGGGCATAAGTTATCGGCTTTTTAAAACTAACAGATAAACAAATACCCTCTATGTAGAAACCACATAAGTAGTATTCTACATTCCAAGTATAAATATAATCGAAAATTCATAATAGTCAACAGATAATTTTCTTTTTTTTAGAAATTTGTTTCCTTGCCACAAAGACACGAAGAAAAAATCATATTATTCTTCTCAGGTACTCTCCGTAATTGTTTTTATTGTATTTATCTGCAATCTTGAGTAAATCTTTTTTGCTGATAAAACCCATTTTATAAGCGATTTCTTCGATACAGCCTATTTTTAGACCCTGGCGATTTTCCATTGTGGCAATATATTTTGCCGCTTCTAATAAATCGTCGTAAGTTCCTGTGTCGAGCCATGCAAAACCTTTTCCCAGGAGTTTTACGCTTAATTCTTTTCTCTCTAGATACGCATTATTCACATCCGTAATTTCCAACTCTTTTCTATCTGAAGGCTTCAACGATTTTGCTATATCTATTACATTGTTGTCATAAAAATATAATCCTGTCACGGCGTAACTCGACTTTGGTCTTTCAGGTTTTTCTTCAATCGATATTACTTTTTCGTCCTTATCAAATTCGATGACCCCGTACCTTTCAGGATTCCTGACACTGTATCCGAAAATCACAGCTCCTCTTTCTTCATTTATTCTGTTCGCGGCACTTTCCAATATTTCGGATAAGCCCTGACCATAAAAAATATTGTCTCCCAATATAAGACAAACATCCTCGGAACCAATAAACCTTTCCCCTATTATAAATGCCTCCGCTATTCCGTTTGGTCTCGGCTGTTTTTCGTAACTAAACCTTAACCCAAGCTCTGAACCATCGTTGAATAATTCCCGGTATCGCTCTAAATCTTTCGGCGTAGAGATTATCAATATTTCATTAATTCCGGTAAGCATAAGTACGGATAGAGGATAATAAATCATGGGTTTATCATATACGGGTAGAAGTTGCTTCGTTATCGCGTGAGTTAACGGGTAGAGCCTTGTTCCTGTTCCTCCGGCTAAAATTATACCCTTCATTTTTTATATCCCGAGTTCCTTTTTAAAATAATCGAGAACTTTTTTCAATCCTTCTTCCCTCGTAATTTTCGGTTCCCAATCCAGAAGGTCTCTCGCTTTGCTTATGTCCGGTCTCCGGACCTTCGGATCGTTCGCAGGTAATTCCTTAAAAACTATTTCGCTTTTACTTTTTGTCAGTTTCAAAATTTCCTTCGCGAAGTCGAGAATGCTTATTTCGCTCGGATTCCCTATATTGACAGGACTGTTTGTACCGTATAAAAGTAATTTGTAAATTCCTTCAATTAAATCATCCACATAGCAGAATGCGCGGGTTTGTGAACCGTCTCCGAAAATCGTGATCGGTTCGCTTCTCAAAGCCTGACACATAAAAGCCGGGAGAGCCCTTCCGTCGTTAATTCTCATTCTTGGACCGTATGTATTGAATATCCTGGCTATCCTGATGTCGATGTCATGTTTGTTGTGATATGCTGTTGTTATCGCTTCCGCGTAACGTTTGGCCTCATCGTAAACGCTCCGGGGTCCCACGGGGTTTACATGCCCCCAGTATTCCTCGTTTTGAGGATTGACTTCAGGGTCGCCGTAAACTTCAGATGTCGATGCTAGCAAAAAAGCGGCTTTTTTATCTTTAGCCAGACCAAGGGAATTATACGTTCCCAGGGCTCCTACTTTTAACGTGTGAATGGGATGTTGAAGATAATCGATAGGGCTTGCCGGACTCGCGAAATGCATAACATAATCGAGACTGCCTTTAATTTCTATATAAGTTGTAACGTCATGTTTTTTAAAAGTAAAATTGGGGTTTCCTAAAAGATGCTCGATATTCTCCATTCTACCCGTTAAAAAATTGTCCATACAGGTAACATCGTAACCTTCTCCCAATAATTTTTCACATAGATGAGAGCCCAGGAAACCGGCTCCGCCCGTAACTAAAACCTTTTTGGGAACACCGAATTTATCGTGATTTTCCATCCGGTTATTTTATAGTTACATTTGAAAGAAGTCAAGGGGTATTAACTTCTGACTACCCCCATTTTTTTTAATAATGCCCTGGATAAAAAATCAGAGGGATTGCTGGAAAGGCTTGCGTCTCGGAGGGTGAGCGGGCATGGCCTCTTGAAATTCTTGTATTTCAAGAGGAGTGAACCCTAGAGCCGAGTGACAATTTCCTCGCAGGGGAAATTGACCACGTCTTTCTCGAACAGTAATTCCTCTGATTTTACAAATGTCCGAGAACAGCTTTTCTCAGCATATAATTTTTCATATACTTTGCAATAACTAATTTTACGCGTATTGACGTAAAAATTTTGGGGGGATGGCAGGGTATTAGCCTTCAGGTTTTGGGTACTGGGTTTCTTGAGTTCGTTGGCTTTATTGAGTTGAAAAAATAGAAAAATACTGTGAATCTACGTCCGATTCCTGTTCTTAATTTGAAATTTACACTTTGCAATTTACAATTTCAAATTAAACACTGAGAGGCATTTTGATTCTTTGTGGTCTTAGTAGCTTTGTATGAGAATTTTTCGGGGTTGTGGTGGGTTTAGCCGAAAGCCGTGAGCGGTAAGCTGGTAGCTGATTTTCTCCGTGCCTCCGTTCGCTCTGTATGATAATACCCTCACTTTACTACCCCGAGAATACGAATATCGTTGACGTTTGTACCCGTTTTCCCGGTTTCGATTCCGCCCCCTATTTCCCGGAGAAAATTTGAAGAGGAATGTTTCTTTAGAGCTTCCTTTATTTTGTCTCCGTCTATCTCCTTATTATTGCCTCCGATAATTCCTCCCGCAAAGCCGGAGTAACCATCTATACCATCACTATCCACAGAAAGAAAAGCCGCTTTATTTAAGAAATTCATTTTATACGCGAAACCCATAACACATTCCTGGTTGGGGCCGCCTTCTTCTTTACCGATCGCGTCCAGCGTTACCACGCTTTCCCCTCCTGAAAGAATTACCGCGGGAGTCTTAACGGGAACTCCGGAAGAAAAAACTTCTTCAGCTATCCTTGCATGAGAAGCGCCGACTTCTTCCGCTTTACCTTCTATTGCCGAAGAGAGAATAAAGGTATTATAACCAAGTTCTTCTGCTTTCCTTCTCGCGCTTTCTAATGCCGCGGAACTACTCAAGATAATCCTGTTAAAGGTTTTAGATAAAACCCTGTCGCCGGGATAGGGAGTCTCGGGAATCTGACCGTCCATACCATTTTTAACAACACTTAAAACAGAAGAAGGAATCCTTTCTGTTAAATTATACCTTTTCAGAACATTATAAGCGTCTTCATAAGAGGTTCCGTCTCCCACAGTGGGTCCGGAAGAAATTACCGACAGATCGTCGCCCACAACATCCGAAACGATAAGAGCCGTCAATCTCGCGGGGTAAGCAACCTGTGAAAGTCTACCGCCCTTTATCCGTGAAATATGTTTCCTTATAGTATTTATCTCCTTTATGGACGCGCCTGAAGCCAGCAGCAATTCATTTGTTGTTTGAAGATCGGAAAGGGATATCCCAAAAGAAGGTGCCGCCAGCAGAGCAGAGCCTCCTCCGGATACAAGAACTATTATAAGGTCATCTTCTTTAGCTTTTTCAGCTATAGACAAAATCCTTTTAGTCCCTTTCACCCCTTCTTCGGTGGGTATAGGATGTCCTGCGGCGATGACTTCAATGGGACCTATATCCTCTTTTGAGGATTCATTTGTGGTAATCGCGCCTTCGGTAATTTTCTCTCCGATAATATCATAAAGAGCTCTCGCCATAATGTAAGTAGCTTTACCTCCGCCGATTACAAAAATATTTTCTATACGGGATAAAGAAAATTCCTTATCGGATACTTTCAGTAAATCTTCCTCCAATTTCACCTCTTCCTTTATTGCGCTTTCAGGC
>Ga0272443_10007574_pt1 | contig 10327 bp, 8 predicted proteins | sample SSMAcet12_FD_193581 | JGI IMG/M metagenome (GOLD analysis project Ga0272443, IMG submission 193581) | Marine sediment archaeal communities from Little Sippewissett salt marsh, Falmouth, MA, United States - SSM-Acet-12 | ecosystem: Environmental > Aquatic > Marine > Wetlands > Sediment ... | reverse complement strand
TGTTCAACATGGTGAAAATGATCAATATCCAGATAGAGAATGTATAGAGAATTCAGGTTCCCATGATGATATTAAAGGATTCAATTGAAATCGCCGTCCCTCTGAACACCCTCTATGCCTGGCTTCAGGCGCTTGATGAAAACTTCGTAAAATGGAGCCCCTACCATGAGGGTTTCACGAAAATCTCAGGCGGCTTTGAAGTTGGCGACACCATCCAGTTCAAAGAGCAGGTCGAGGGTGTGGAATATGACATCACAGGGATCATCCGGCTGCACGAGAAAACTGACCAACGATTTACGCTTCACTTTGAGACTCTGGCGGGGATGGGGCAAATCTATTTCATCGGTAAGGCAACGGAAATGGGCTGTCGCTTTACCCATATCGAAAAATTCGGGAAACCCGACACCTTTTGCGGTAGAATATTCAACTGGCTGCTTTTCAACATCATTGCGAAAAAGAAAGCCAATAAGACTCTGATCCTGAAGGATATGCAGGAAGATAATCGCTATCTGAAACAAATCCTGGAAACCGGGATTTATCCCCAACGGCTTCCTATAAACGCAGGCTAATCTATCGGAAAAGGCAGGTTCTTGCTCTTAACCCGAGACAATTCTGATAAGGTTTGATAGAATCAGGAAACACAACCCTCACCAATCTGCGCCCTGCTCATCCTCACCTTTACCTCGGGCGCAAGGAGCCTTTATGTCACCTTTAGCCGCTTTGGGGGGCGCCCCCATCCGAACCGAACCCTATCCCACCTGGCCCGTCTGGGACCAGCGCGACATTGACGCCGTCACCCGCACGGTGCAGTCTGGCCGCTGGGGCGGCTTCCCCTACCCCGGCCCCAACACCGCGGCATTCGCCGAGAAATTTGCTGAATTACACGGCGGCGGCACCGCTGTCCCAATGATGAACGGCACCATCACGATGGAAGTGGCTTTGCGCGCGGCCGGCATCGGCTGGGGAGATGAAGTGATCGTCCCCGCCTACACTTTCCAGGCCACCGCCGCGGCTCCGATGGCCGCCGGCGCTATTCCGGTGATCGTTGATATCGATCCGGACACCCTCTGCACGGACCCCGCTGCAGTGGAAGCCACCATCACACCCAAAACCAAAGCGGTGATCGTGGTGCATCTGGCCGCCCAGGTGACCGATATGGATGCCATCACCGAAATCGCGAAGAAGCATAATTTGATCGTGATCGAAGATGCCGCCCATGCTCATGGTGCGGAATGGCGCGGGAAGGGCGTCGGGCTGTGGGGCGATTTCGGCTCCTTCAGCCTGCAATCATTCAAATCGTTAACCACCGGAGAGGGCGGGGTACTGCTCATCAAAGACCCGCACCTGGCCCAGCGCGCCGCCAGCATCATTGACTGCGGCCGCCCCAAAGATCCGGCCGGAGTGGAATTCACCATGGGGCAGAACTATCGCTGGTCCGAACTGCATGCTGCTCTGGGGCTGGTTGCCCTGGAGCGCTTCCCCGAACAATTCGCCGAACGGGCAGAAATGGCGGATTACCTCGAAGAAGGTCTCAGCGACATCCCCGGCATCACCCTGCTCAAGCGTGACCTGCGCCACACCCGCCGCAGCCTTTACCGATATGTCTTCAAGATTGACCCGAAATTTTTTGGCGTCCGGCATGATGTCTTCTGCCAGGCGCTTTCCGCTGAGGGTATCCCAGTGGATACCGGTTACCCGGTGATGAGCCGCTATGACCTCTTCCAGCCCTATCTCTCCCACCTGGCGGTACCCTCCGCCTTCCCCGAATACTTCCAGTTTGATCAAATGTCCTTCCCCGTCACCGAACAGGCCGCCGAAGCGACCTCGGTCTGGATGGGTGAATCGCTCTTCCGCGCCGGCCGGAAAGGTATTGACGACCTGGTGGCCGGGGTGCAGAAGCTGGTAGAGCATCGGGATGAACTAGATGAGGTAGGAAATGATTGAAATTCCACCCATCTATCCACCCTCTCCATAAGCAGGGAAGAGAACCTAAACAAAACCCCCAACTGAACAAATTTTATATTTCGCAATATAAGTCTATTTAAATTTTTTAATTAGCAGATTATTGGTGAATGGTAGCTCACTTTCAAATCTACCATACTAGATTCTAGCGCGTAAGAGGCTTTCAGTTAGATAATGGGCTTTGCACTTTTGGTTCTTAACTGCTATAATGTATTTAGTCCGAAAAACGAATATATGTTCTAACAATAAGCGTTTCGGATCGGGGATGAGAGGAGTATAACAATGACCTACTACAATGAGGAGCGCGCCTCACAGGCTGCAGCCATTTTTGCAAAACTCGAAGGGGGAACAATTGATAAATATAAACTTGCCAAATTGATGTACTATCTCGAAAGAGAAACTATTGTAAGAACAGGTCAACCACTTTTCCACGATGAGCTCTGTTCTGCGCCATACGGTCCAATCGCGAGCGAAGTCAATCACGGGATAGATGCAATCGTACCACCCAGGAATTCAAATCACGACTTCCAAAAAGGTAAGCACCCTGCCTGGGAGAATCATTTTAAGCAAAAAGGTGAAACCGGGCTGCATCGCACCTCGGACCCAGGCGAGGATGAACTTTCAGTTTCGGATATTAATTTGATCCATGAAATCCAACAGAAATTCAAGAACTGGGATTTCGGGGAATTGAAAGATTTTTTCCACAGCCTTCCTGAATACGAAGAAACCGACACTAAAATCCCAATTCACTTTACAGAGATTCTCCGAGCGGAGGGTGTCAGCGAAGAGGAGATCAAAGAGCTAAAAGCCGAATATTACTATTTCCTCAGCGTCACCCAACATACCTAAAGGCTAATATTAATCAATCATGGAAATCGGGGACTGCTTTACACTGGACACGTACGGGACACATCTGCATATTGTGATACAAGATCAGAAACCTGGCGAGAACATTGGCCAGGTTATTTGTGTTTACCTATCATCTGTAGGCAATAAAAAACGCATTGATCCCCAGACAATCCTTCACAAGGGCGATCATCCATTCATCACAGTGGATTCATTCGTTAAATATCGTAATGTGCTCATAGAATTAAAAACGGACCTTCAACAACGAATTCGCGATTCCTATCCCCCAATAAATCCAGAAATTCTGAAACGTATTCAATCTCAATTTTCCAGAAATCATCCTTATGAAAACATTCGAAGAGGTGTTATTGAGCTCTTCAATGAATGGCAAGATGATCAAAATTTCAAGAGACTTATTTTGTGAATACTAATTACTTCGACTACTAAAATCCTAAATTTCCAAATTAAAAAATGCCTCTAAGTTTTGATACTTCCTTTAAACCAATCCGTTTTCACATGTATTCAAGTGTTATTTAATCAAATTAAACTGTAAAAGCATTGACCTCCAATCTAAACAACTCTGGTATTTATGATTTGTCTCGGATACTTATCATCAATTTCTAATTCTAGTTCCCTAAATAGCTTCTCAAAACAATCATGAGCAACTATTAATACCCCATCGCGCAACCATCCTTACGCGCGTCCGATCCGCCCACAATCACACCGCTCTCCGGGTCACGCGTCAATATCTGTCCACCACCAAACATCGCCCGCGCCCGGCCGCTGACCGGCGACACACGATGACCCAACCGTCGCAGGGCAGCCATCTCATCAAAACTAAACCCCTTTTCCAGGTAGACTTCTCCACCCGGATCCGCGGCACCTACCCCACCGCCACGATCCACATCCAAGCAGAAACGGGGTATATCGAGTGCCTGCTGGGGATTCATCTCGAGGTCCACCAAATTGGAAAGCGTCTGCAGGTGTGCCTGGGGCTGCATAAAGCCGCCCATGATCCCAAAACTGGCGTAAAGCTCCCCTTCCCGAGTGATCATTCCGGGAATGATCGTGTGGTAGGGGCGTTTGCCGCCTGCCAGCGCATTGGGATGCACCGGATCCAGGCTGAAGAGTGCTGCCCGGTTCTGCAGAAAAACGCCCGTCCCGGGTACTACCAGCCCGGTGCCCCCACCCATATAGAGGCTATTGATGAAGGAGCAGGCATTTCCCTCCCCATCCACTGCGCTCATATAGACCGTATCCTCGCCCACCGGCTGGATCCTTGTTTGCAGGTGCGGGATCGCCCGGTCCGATTTAATCATCGCCCGGCGGGAGTCAATATAGTCATCAGAGAACAAATCGGCATAGGGGATCTCCCCAAAATGGGGATCACTGACCCACTGCAGCGCTTCGGTGAAGCCCAGGCGCATGCTTTCGATCAGTGTGTGAGTCCGCTGCACCGGGTCCATCCCTGCCAGATCAAAGCCATCCGCGATTCGAGCGGCCATCACCGCGGCCAACCCTTGCCCGTTGGGAGGGCATTCATAGAGCCTAACCCCGTGATAATCGGCATAGATCGGTTCAACCCATTCCGCCTCAAAACCATGCAAGTCTTCTGGCGTGATCCAGCCGCCATATCGTTGGACATGCGCGCTCAGCTTGTTCGCAAACTCACCTTCATAGATGAAATCCTTCCCCTCGGCGGCAATGCCCAGCAGGGTCTCGCCCAGCGTGGGCAGGGTAATCACTTCGCCAACCGCTGGGGCGCGGCCATCCTCCAGAAATTCATTCCCGCTGGGTTGGGACGGACCGGAACGCTGCAGGTGTAAGGGCAGGCTTTCATCCACGCTATTCCGCAGCAGCCGGGAGGTCATCACCTGCCAGCCTGAGCCAATCCACTCGGTCACCGGGTAACCCTCAAGCGCATAGTGGATCGCCGGGGCGAGCACCTCCGCCAGGGACATTGTACCGAAACGTGCCAGGAGCATGGACCAGCCCGCCACGGTCCCCGGCACACTGACGGCCGGCCCCATGAACAAGGGCATCTCGGTATAGCCGACTTGCCGGACAGCCTCAATCGAGCTTCCTTGCGCTGCCGGGCCACTGCCATTGAGGGCATAAACCTTCTTGGTTTTCGCGTCCCAATAAAGGGCGAAGCAATCCCCGCCGATCCCGGTAGAGAAAGGCTCCACCACATTCAACGCAGCGGCCATCGCAATCGCTGCATCGGCGGCATTGCCGCCCGCGCGCAGCATATCCAGCCCTGCCAGAGTTGCCAGCGGCTGGCTAGCCGCGGCCATCCCGTGGGTGGAGAGGACATTGCTGCGGCGGGATCGGAATTCAAAATCGTATTGCATGAAAATGGCTCCTGCTGATAATTCTATGGATAATTTTCGATTATACATGAAGCCGACAAATATCTCCGATTAATGTAAATTCATCACCCACCATACACCGCCGAGAAAAGGTTATAATCCAAGGGTTATGACTCAGCAACACGCTAAAATGGAATCACTCCGCCAATTCTTTGAAGACCTGTCTGTGGAATGGGACGACCATCAACCCGACGGCCGCGAACAGCTTCTGCATGACCTGCTAGCGCCCTATGACCCATTCTTCAGGGAGTGTCGTTCCATTCTGGAAGTCGGCACAGGCACCGGGGCGTTGATCCCAATCCTGCGCCAACGCTACCCACAAGCCGCCCTGGCTTCGTTGGATTTCGCACATAAAATGCTCAAACGGGCCAATAAACGACAAACCAGTGCTGTTCTGATGCAGGCGGATATCCATCACCTGCCTTTGGCCCCAAATCAATTTGATGGCCTGATCTGTCATAATGCCTTCCCCCACTTCTGGTGGAAGATGGAGGCTATCAAGGAAATGAAAAGGGTTCTCCAGGCCCCCGGCCATCTGTTGATCTTCCATGACATCAGCCGGGAAAAGGTGAATGCCGTCCACCAACAAGCCAGTAATCCCATCATCCATGAGGACCTTCTGCCAGAAGGCCTAAGGTTGGCCAAAATGCTCAAGTCGATCGGCTTGCTGCCCCTCCAAGTCGCAGATCTGGAAGATCGCTATATTATCTATGCGAAATTAATGACAAACTGAAGATTCTCATATAAAATGAAGGAGGTGGCCCGTCATTCAAACCGGATTATTTAATCTTAAAAGATAGCCAAATTTTATACCCTGTTCTTATAATATATTGAAACAAATAACGGTTATAAATTATTTTTACTTGTAATTAGTTAATTCTCCGTCCAGACTTTTTCACATCGAAAGGAAAAATATGAAAGCGCTCAAACCTGTTCTCTTTGTAATAATCCTATTCAGTTTAATCAGTGTTGCTTGTCTCGTTTCAGGAACGGCAACTGACACGCCAAACACTGATAATGACAACGCTGTTACCGAAGAAGTTATTATCGAAGAGCCTGTTAAGGATCCTGAGCCCACCGAAGAAGTTATCGTTGAGGAACCAGAGGTTGAAGAACCTGCGGCAGATGAACCACAACCTTTTTACGTTGAAGAGTTTGACGGCGATCTGGATAACTGGAGCTATTTCCTGACATCCGGCGATGAAGACCTGATGGACCTCTATACTGAGGACGGTTACCTCGTTTTCGATCTGGAAGGCGAACAGCAATACGTTTATGTGTTATATGATCCCTATACCTATGAAAACGTGATGGTTGAAGTCAGAGCCGAAAATCGGGGCGCAAATAAAAATAATGTTTCCCTGATCTGTAACTATACAGATCAATTCGGCTGGTATGAAATCAGCATCTCCAATGGCGGACTGTATGATTTCTGGGTCTATTCCGAATTAGATGGTGGATATGACAGAATTGCCAATGGTGGATCAACCAATGTTGTCACGGGTCGCCATGAGAATGTCTATACGGCAACCTGCAATGGCAACGAGTTGGCACTTTATGTCAACGGCGTCCTGGAATATGAAATGACGGATAACCTTTACAATCTGACCGAAGGACAGGTCGGTTTTGGTGTTTCATCCTTTGAAGTCCTGCCGATCCTAATTTATGCGGATTACGTCGCAATCAGTCAGTAAAATTCATCTACCCACTCCCCGATGATGCCTGTGACCTGAGCGGCACAATCATCATCCAGGAAAATATCTTAGTCAATTAAAATCCAGAGATGACCGCAAGATCATCTCTGGGTTTCATTTAAAGGCATGGTATGCTTGTCATACTGGTCAACCCGGAACGTCACACTTCCTTTCCTAATTCCTCTCAGATGGAGAGATCCACATATGAAAAAAAAGAAAAAGACCCTCAGGAAACTTCCCGGCTGGATCGCCATCGGCATCATCACCCTGCTCAATACAATCTGGCTCTATTGGGGGTTGGGTGAAGCCTTCTATGAGGGTTGGGGTGTTCCCGACACCCCCTGGTTCCTCTTCCTGACCATCGGCGCAGTAGCCATTATCTTCAGCCTGGTTGCCATTCGCTGGCCTTATGTCGGCGGTGGGATCCTAATCGCGGCAGGAATTGCTTTTGCCGTCTGGTGGTTGATTCCCGGCATCCAATCCGGCTTCTACAGCCTTGGGGTTGCCCTCGAGCGGCTCTTTCTTTCGGGCGGATTCACCCTGGTGGGTGTGCTGTTCATCCTTGATGCCCGTCTCAATCCCCGCCAAAGCCAGAACAAGCTCCCCTGGTTCAGAAAACATCTCCGTACCCTCCTGGCCGCCGGCATTCCCTTGCTCACCGGGCTGGTAGTGGCGGCCTACAACCTCCCCACCGTGTTAACGCGAGTGGACGATGGCGACCGGTCTGCCCGGCTGATCGAGGGCAACGGCGTTAGCCTGGTCTGGGCGCCCGCAGGGCCGGGTTGGAATGTGAAGAAAGACTACGGTGGTTATCCCAGTTGGCGCGCCCTGGCAGCCTATGGCCTGGAAGCGCAAGGGCTGGACCCAAACGCCTTCCCCACAGGCTTCGCTACGGAAGCCGACATGTCTGAAACCGGGGTTTGTGCCTACCTCACGGAAGATGGCACCGCCCTCTCATTGGAACCCCAAAACATCTGGCGAATGCCCACCGTGGATGAGATTGCACGCTCACTCAGCCGCCATGGTGTTAACGCCGGCTGCACATGGGATGGTAAAACCGGCCGGATGGACTGCACGATCACGCCCGACAAGGAAACCCCGCTCTGGGCGCCGGATGAACCGCCGGTTTATTACTGGACGGCTAATGCCTATGACGAAGAAGACGCATATTACGTCAGCTATACCGGGTTCGTCTCACACCAGCCAAAAACCTGGGGCAACCCCCGTCATGGCTACCGCTGTGTGCGGGAACCATGAGGAGGCAGCCCTTTGGTTTTTGAATAGGATACGGGCATTTTTCCAATGAAAGGGCAATTTGAAGCCGCCGCGCATCCCATACAGTGGCCGCTGCAAGTACTCTTCCCCTGACTCGGACCTGCAGTGGCGTCCTTATTAAGCTTTCCCTGGTTGACCAAGGTGGTTATCATTCCCTGAAGCGCTGATTTTTGAATGTTTAGGCGATCACTTAATTCATTCAGATCTAACGGAGCATCTACCCGGTCAAATTCAGCTAATATTTCTTTTAGCATAGCGTACCCATAATTTTCTAATTTCTCTCTTGTAACTATTCAATCCCGAGTGGGAAACCGACCATAAAGACAATAAGACGGTTCACCTAATTCTTTTCAAACCTCTAGCAATCAAAACGGTGGCTTCCCGGGTCAATCATCCATCCGCGTCTTCTCATAGCGAGCAATAAATGCTTTTATGTTGTTAATTCGATGGTCAGCTAAAAGGCTAGACCTAATCACTGACCATCGAATCCAATTCCACTATTTAGATGAGGAGCTTGCCCACCTGGAAAACAAGAACTGCTGCCACCCAGGCTAAGGCCGTCGTGAACCCAATTTGTATCCACATCAGTTTTGCGCCAAATTCCTGCTTCATCGCAGCCACAGCTACCATGCAGGGGACATAGAGCAACACAAAGACATTGAATGCCACGGCTGCAATCTTTCCCGCCTCCGGAGAGCCGGCCGATTCTGTGAAAGATTCCACCAACGCCGCCTCAAGGGTCGAGGTATCTTCCTCTTCCTCCTCAGCGCCAAAGAAATTGAATCCGGGGACCTCAACCAGCGGAATCAGGTTGATGGTCCGCGGGATGATATTGAGCGTTTCCTGAACGGTCAAAACCGCTGCTTCACCAAAACCGACCACCGCCCCACCGACGTCCTCCAGGAAAGTGGTTGATTCACCCTCTTCGGCCATTGCTTCATCAGCTTCGGGGAGGTAAATCTGTGACATCGTACCGACCACAACTTCCTTGGCCAGGAAACCGGTGACCAGAGAGCCAGAGGCTTCCCAGGTACCAAAACCGGCCGGCTTGAAAACAGGAGCTATGACATTGCTGACGACGCCAAATACGCTGTCGTCAGGAGCAACATCATTGAATGAACCCGCCTCTGCACTGATTGGGATCGCCATTAACAGCCACAGTACGATGGAGACAAGCAAAATGGTTGTGCCGGCCTTCTTGACAAATCCCCTGGTGCGTTCCCACATCTGGCGCATGACATCTTTGAATCTGGGCGCACGGTAGGGCGGCAGTTCCATGACGAAGGGCGCAGGGGGTTTTCCTTTATAAACCGTTTTCTTCAGAACAAAACCAACCAGCAACGCAACAACAATACCCAACATATACATCGAGAAGATCAGGTTGCCGGAAACTGCGCCAAAGAATGCCGCACCAAAAACCACATAAACGGGCAGACGTGCACCGCAGCTCATGAAGGTGGCCAAAAAGCCGGTCAACTTGCGATCCTTCTCATTTTCAAGTGTGCGGGTTGCATAAATTGCGGGGACTGTGCAGCCAAAACCGACAATCATCGGCAGAAAGCTCTTGCCATGCAGACCCATCCAGCGCATCACTCGGTCCATCACAAAGGCTGCTCGAGCCATATAACCCGAGTCTTCCAACAGGCCCAAAGCCAGGTACAGGAAGATCAACACCGGCACGAAAACCAGTACACCACCCACCCCAGCAATGATGCCATCCGTAATCAGACTGCTCAGCCAGGAACCTTCCAAACCGAGAGCGGCCATCAGGTTCACACCCCAGCCATAAATCGTTTCATTGATGAAGCCATCCACCCAATCCAGATAAGGTGCGCTCACATTCGCTGTAACCTGGAACATCAGCCACATCATCAACAGGAAGATTGGCAAACCCCAAATTCGATGCGTGACCACTTTGTCAATTTTATCGGAGGTCGTCAGCACCGATTCAGAGGGTCTCTCAATGATATCCGTGGTGATTTTATTGATAAATTCATAACGCTGGTCAGCAATCAGTGATTCAGCATCTTCACCGGTTTCTTCAAGGATGCGTTCCTGCGCTGCAACAGCCGCCTCAATCAATCCCTCTGCGCCTTTCTCCTTGACGGCGGCAATGACTTGCTGATCATCTTCAAGCAGTTTACTTGCCAGCCAGTAAGTTTTGAAAGCGTCCAGTTT
>Ga0272443_10007572_pt1 | contig 10330 bp, 15 predicted proteins | sample SSMAcet12_FD_193581 | JGI IMG/M metagenome (GOLD analysis project Ga0272443, IMG submission 193581) | Marine sediment archaeal communities from Little Sippewissett salt marsh, Falmouth, MA, United States - SSM-Acet-12 | ecosystem: Environmental > Aquatic > Marine > Wetlands > Sediment ... | reverse complement strand
ATCAGGAGATCAGGTTTTGATAGATCTGGGCACTCGCTTGCTTTCCTCGGTTCGGGAAAGCGATACGGTTGCCAGATACGGGGGAGACGAATTCATCATCATTCTTGAAAATGTCTTCAATAAGGAAAATGTCAGCAGGATCGCAGAAAAGATCATCGATCAGGTTACGCTTCCATACCAGGTTGGAGACGATTTGATCCATATCACTGCCAGCATTGGCATCAATATCACCCCCCGCCATGAACTCATAGACACTGACCTGATCACATCTTCCGATAAAGCCATGTATCAGGTAAAAAAGAGCGGCAAGAACAACTACCTATTCTTCAAGGATCAAAAGACTTCCTGAGATTTGGCGGGCGCTTTCCCTTTTGTCATTTGAATTTGAGTTCTATAACCAGATTCATGGCAGGCTTGATTTCCAAGACGTCATGTATGCCTCTACACCCATGCCTGTACAGGGCTCTGTTCTGTATCGGCGGGCGCAAGCAGGTATACTAAATCCATTTCCAATGATTTCACGATATTGTTTTTTTCAATCCTACAGTAAAATTACCTTAAACACGAAATAATGAAAGGAATCGTGAATTCTTCCTACCATTTCGATTCCTCGAAGATCTCCCTTCAGCATTTGAAAATCGGTCTGCAGGAAAGGGAGTTGATCCCAAGCAGGATGCCGTTAAGAGAAAAAATTGAGCAGACAATGCTCCTGGTGGAGCAAATAGGGATCATTATGTTTGGCAGGTTGGTCTCGGCGCGCAGGTACAAGTGATAGCTCTCGGATCTATACCGGCAACCAGGATAGATGCGGAATAACTGATCCGGTAGAGCAGGGAATAAGGGGATATTATTTATCAGTGATCTCAAGAACAGCCGGGGCTTAGCACGGTGTTTGCTGGAAGAGTAGGATAGAGGGAGGAGGCGCAAATGGCATATGATGAGGGATTGGCCCAGCGAGTCCGGGAGCTGATCAGCGACCAGCCCGGGTATCAAGAGAAAAAGATGTTTGGCGGAATTGGCTTTTTAATCCACGGCAACATGGCCTGCGGCGTCATCCGGGAAGACTTGATCATCCGGGTGGGAGCAGATAAGTATACCGATTCGCTGCTCCAGCCCCATGTGGAGCTGTTTGATATCACCGGTCGGGCGATGACAGGGTGGGTGATTGTCAAGGAGCCGGGCTATCGGAATGACCTCGACTTGGAAGGTTGGACCGGCCAGGGTGTTGATTATGCCCTGACCCTTCCGGCAAAGTGATCCGTTGATGGTGGACCACCAGCTGGTGTACCAGGAGGAAGCGGATCGATACCACCGGTTGATCGAGCGGGAGGATTTTCAGGCCAATTTGCTCCCAGCGATCCAGAAAATTACACCGCTGGCTGAACTTGATCTGTTGGATCTGGGCGCGGGTACAGGCAGGCTGGCGGGCATGCTCGGCCCGGGCGCCCGGAGAATCTGCGCATTGGATGCTTCACCACATATGTTGACTGTGGCCCTTGAACAGCTCAGGAGGCTGCCTGAAAAGAACTGGCTGACCGCCGCCGCGGACCACCGCGCCATACCCCTGCCGACCGCCTCGGTCGATGTGGTCATTTCCGGTTGGAGCATCTGTTACCTGGTTGTCTGGCAAGGAAAGGGTTGGAAGTCGGCTCTTGCAGATGGACTGGCTGAGATCAAGAGGGTCATCCGCCCGGGAGGAAAGTTGATCATTATCGAAACACTTGGCACCGGCGTCTTGGAGCCCCAACCGCCTGAGAAGCTGCAGGGGTATTTTGACACCCTGGATGATCTGGGTTTTCAACGAAGCTGGATCCGGACAGATTATAAATTCCGAAACCTGGAAGAGGCCATTGAGCTGGTCGGGTTCTTTTTCGGGGAAGAGATGCTCTCCAAGATCAGCCGCGAACCTGAGCCCATCCTCCCGGAATGCACGGGGATATGGTGGAGTCAGGAAGTTCAGCCCTAGTTTAGGAAGAGATAATGCACATTCACCCTGTATTGAATAAAAAGGACCTGTCGCGATTTATTAGCTTCCCTTATCACTTTTATCAAGAAGACCCGAATTGGGTGCCTCCTCTGCGGTCTGAGCTAAGGGCCCAGTTCGACCCGGCAAAGAATCCCCTCCTGGACCACTGTGATTACCAGCTTTTTCTCCTTCTAGACGGGGAGCAAGTGATTGGGCGAGTCGCCGCTTTTATCGATCATTTGGCAGTGGATTCCTGGGGGGAGAAGATCGGTCTATTTGGTTACTACGAATGTATTCCTGAGGATGCCCCTTCCAGGGCTCTCCTGGATGCAGCTGCGGATTGGCTGGCGGCGAGGGGCATGAAAGCCGTGCGCGGTCCCTGGTCCTTTGTTTCACAGGAATGGGGCCTGGTCGTGGAGGGTTTTTCCCCTCCCCCCTGCATCATGGCGCCGCATAATCCAACCTATTATGGAGAACAGCTGGAAAGTTTTGGTCTGGAGAAGGTGAAAGACCTGCTCTGCTATTACATCTCTGGAAAAGAAGGCTACCAGATCCCCGATCGTATCCTGACCCTGACAGACCGGGTGGCGCAGCGCTACGGAGTAACTGTACGTCCGGTGGATATGTCCTGCTATGATCAAGAGGTCCAGACTTTTTTGGAATTGTCCAATTCCAGCATCATTGATAACTGGGGCTATTCACCGGTTACAGAGGAAGAAGCGGACGCGATGGCCAGGGACCTGAAACAGGTCATCCAGCCCCAGGGAGTGCTGTTTGCGGAAGATCGAGCTGGCCGGCCAATTGGTTTTGCCATTGCCCTGCCGGATATCAATCGGCTTATCGCTGGTTTAAACGGCAGGCTGCTGCCCTTTGGTTGGTTGAAATTGCTTTGGGGTATCCCCCGTTTGAAGAGCTACCGTATGTTTGCTCTGGGTGTAATCCCAGAATATCATGGATTGGGAATAGACAGCCTGATCTACCGGGCCCTGTATGAATCTCTCTTCAGCCCTGATATCTGGATGGAGATCAATTATGTGCTGGAAGACAATGTACACATGAACAATGCGATAAAGAAGCTGGATGCGAAGCCTCTGCGCCGCTATCGGATCTACCAGCGAGAGCTTTGATGTTCACCATCCAGGAGTCCCATGGATCCTAATTTGAAATCCCCCCGAACTTCTGCGGCCCATCAAAGGTGGACAGCTGTCGCGGAAGCGCTGCTTGTCACCCTGATCTGGTCGTCTTCCTTCGTGATAGTGAAAGTGGGATTGGATTCCCTGGGACCGCTCACCATTGCAGGCGCCCGGTATTTCCTGGGCTTCATTTTTCTCGTTCCCCTCCTTCTATTCCGGAAGGAAAAACCAGGGAGGATATCAAAGCGTCTCTGGTTGCGGCTGATATTGATCGGTATCAGTTCTTATACCATCGGCAATGGCGCCCTGTTTTGGGGTTTGAAATATATCCCGGCCACGACAGGCTCGCTTTTGATGAGCCTGATCCCGCTGCTGGTATTGGTCGGAGCTGCCCTCTTCCTGGATGAAATTCCTACCGGCTGGCAGGTTTTGGGTGTTTTTGTATCCCTTTTGGGCAGCGGTATTTTCTTTTCAGGCGGATTCCAGCCGGGTGAATTCCTGGGATTGGCTATCATGGGGGTCGGGCTGGTGGGATTTATGGCTTTTAGTCTGCTGGGGAGGTCCATCGCCCGGGAACGTTCCCTGGACACGTTGACCCTCACCGCACTGCCGCTGTTGATCGGCGGGTTGGTCACACTTCTGATCGCTTTTTTCGTGGAGGGAATGCCGGTCTTTTCGCCTGACTCCCTGCTGATAGTGCTCTGGCTCGCCCTGGTTAACACTTCCCTGGGATATTGGATCTACAATCATGCCCTGAAGAGTTTGACTGCCCTGGAAATGAACGTGGTCATGAATCTGACCCCTTTCTTCACCGCTCTTTTGAGCTGGATAGTTCTGGGTGAACGGCTGGCGGGAATCCAGTACCTTGGCATGATCACCATGGTTGGAGGAGTCGCTTTGGTACAATTGGCAAAATCCAATGACAGCGCTTCGAACAAGGCTTGAAAAACAGTGGGAAATGAAAGGATTTCAACCTCCAGATTGACGATAATCCCTCTTTCAGCTAACCAGCTAAAGATGTATCTGGATCAAGTAGACGAGTTTGCCCGGCAGGTCGGCCCTGCTTCAAGGGAAATATTAACAGATGACTTGAGGAGGGCTATTGGGTTGAAATTGGAAAAAATGGCCGGGGCTCCCCGGGAGGATGTCCCCTGGATGACCTATTGGTTGATCATTGTCACTCGAAATCGGTTTGGGGCGGGCATGATTGGTTTTAAAGGGGCGCCTGATGCGCAGGGTGTGGTGGAAATTGGCTATGGGATTGCTAAAGGTTACCAGAATAAGGGGTATATGACAGAAGCTGTAAAGGGCATCATACGCTGGGCTTTTAACGACTCCCGCTGTCAGCGGATTGTGGCGCCAGATACCCTGAGATCGAATATCGCTTCCAACCGCGTCCTTCAGAAGGCGGGCATGTGGGTATATGAAAAGAGTGCTGACAGCTTGAGCTGGTGTCTGGATAGGTACCTGGAGAGTTGATTCTGATGTCCAGCCTGACACTCTTCTTTTTGGTCATCGTAGTGATTTTCGTTTCCACTCTGATCCGATCCACATTTGGGTTTGGGAATGCCCTGATCGCAATGCCTCTTCTGGTACTGCTGATCGGTGTGAAAGCAGCTTCACCCCTGGTTGCCCTGGCGGGATTGGTGATCTCTTCCCTGATGCTCATCCAGGATTGGCAGGCGCTGCGGTGGAAGGAAACCCTGTTCCTGCTGGGCGCATCCATCCCCGGGATTCCCCTGGGTCTCGCTTTGCTGACTTCTGTGCCGGAATCGCTGGTGAGAAGCATCCTCGGCCTGGTTCTGGTTGGTTTTGGCATCTACAACCTGGTGAGGATCCGGCTGCCCAGCCTGGCATCCCGCTGGCTCGCATTGCCTTTTGGGCTGCTGGCTGGTGTTTTAGGTGGAGCTTATAATACCAACGGACCCCCGATCGTGATATATGCTGTTTTTCGGGGCTGGACAAAAGACGAATTCAGGACCTCCCTGCAGGGGTTCTTCTTGGTCTCAAACTTGCTGATCGTTGCCGGTCATGGGTTGACCGGTTTATGGAACCGCCAGATCCTTCTCCAATTCCTGGCTTCCATTCCTTCAATCGGTTTGGCTGTTTACCTGGGAAGCAGGATTTCATCCCGGTTTTCTCAGGAATCATTCGATAGAATTATTTATTATTTCTTGATCTTGACGGGAATCTTGATGTTTTTCTAAGATAGCGTCCAGACGGGTTCGCCAATGAAATTTCCTCCTGCTTGGCTCCATAATTGAAAGAGAACTTAAAACTCGAAGCTCGGTATAATCCAGTATAGGCAATTCGCACCAATCCTCTTTGATGGGAGAGATGCTCATGAACGAGAAAGAGACTGATCCTATCCAACCCGCGGCTGATGACGTGGTTGGAGTATTCGGTGAAACCGAGATTACCCGGCGGGGGATCACCTGGATTCCGCTAACTCAGTTCATTATTTGGGGATTATTTTCCAGAGCCTCTCGAAGGAGGAATCCACAGCATTCCTGGCTCCGGGCTGGAGTAGAGGGATTCTGTCAGATGGCTGTGATGCTGGGTTCGGAATGGGGACACAACCTGGCCCATCTGGCGGCTTCCCATTGGATCGGAAAGCCCATGGATCAGTTCCGGATCCAATTTGGTATGCCGCGCTGTGTTTATTATGAGCTGAACGATCAGAATGTGACCCCGCGGGAGCACCAGGTTCGGGCTCTGGGCGGTCCGGTATTCAATTTGGGGGTGCTGCCATTTGCCTGGGCATCCAGGAAGCTGGCAAGAGAGGGTACCATTGCCGATGTGGTTGCCCGTACCGCCTTCGACACCAATCTCTTCCTGAGTTCCGTCTCCCTGCTGCCCATTCCCGGGATCGATGGTGGGCCTATCCTGAAATGGGGCCAGGTTGACCGGGGCAAAACCATTCCGGAAGCGGATGAGGTGGTCCGTAAGGCCAATGGTCCTTTGGCGCTGATTTTAGGTCTATTCAGCAGCGCGGCTTTCCTCAAGAAAAAGACGCTGTTGGGTCTTTTCAGCCTGGTTCTGGGAGGGATATCCTTGAGTGTGTTCATGGGATGGTTGAAAGAGGAAGATATCACGATCTGATTTTGTGTTTTCCTGGATGGGAGGTTTTATGCGTTTATCGATCATCACTGGTGGGCTGTTGGCTTCCCTTACGGGAATGGTCATCGCAACGCAGTCCACCATTACCAGCCGGGTGGGAACTCAAATCGGGGATGTCCGGACCGGGATCCTCACCAACCTGATGGGGGGCGTGATAGCGGGGGGGATGATGCTGTTCTGGCTGCTGCGGGATGGGCCGGCAAGCTGGAAGGTTCCGCCAACCGTGGTTGGGCTTACTGTCCTGTCCGGGTTTCTGGGGGTGCTGATCATCACAGGAATTTCCTTTTCTCTCCAGCGAGCGGGTGTAGCTGCCGGGTTAGCGGGAGTCATCTTCGGCCAGCTGGTGCTATCAACCTTGATCGACAGCCTGGGTGTCGGCGGCGCTGAACCCATCCCTTTCACGCTGGCCCGGGGGGTAGGCCTGCTGGTGACCGGATTAGGTGTATATCTGCTGCTGCCAAAAAGCTAATTACAGGTAAGTCCAGTTTTCCAGGCTGTTTTATAGAAGTTTTGATAATAGGCAAGATCCTTGAATTGATCATTTGTCCTGATCTGGCAATCCTGTTCTGCCTTGATTATGGGAACCCTTTAGTCTCTGCTGGAATTTCCCTTGCATCTGTCGAGGAAATGAAGGTGAGCAATGGAACGGGCCTGCTTTATGTAGGATGCGCCCGCTATTTTGGCTTGATCCGTAATGAGATAAAGTTCGACGGTTTGGAGGTAATGAGATGATATTTTTTGAGTGGAGATTAAGAGGAAACGCCCGGTTTTGCGGAAAACCGGGCGTTTTCATATTACCTTACTGCTTCACATTCATGACGCATCCAGGTAAAGGGTAGGGGATTAGAGAGGCCGGACGTCAACCGCCTGGAGACCTTTATCGCCCTGCTCTACGGAGAACTCGACCTGCTGTTCTTCGCGTAAGGTTTTAAATCCGTCCATAGTGATGGCGGTGTGATGTACAAAAACATCATCGCTGCCTTCGCGTGATATAAAACCATAGCCTTTGGCATCGTTGAACCATTTTACGGTTCCAATTTCTTTCTCGGACACGGGTGTTACTCCTTGTTACTTTTGATAGAATTGAAGCAGTGCGGTTAGAACAGAAAACTGCCCGTTATCCGCAAGTCGGGGCAGTTTTGTCAAGTACAACCATTACTCACTTCATCTTAACGGACGCAATCTTAGCACAATCCAGGGTAAGTGTCAATCCCAAGGGAAACGGGTATGGGGAAATTTTCGGAAAGCGTATTTGCTGCCTGGCTGCAGATGATCGTTTCCTACCGGCGGCAGGAAAGCGGACTCTACCGGGAGATCGCTGAGCGCCTCCCTCTGGGGAAGGTGGGTCGGGTGCTGGATATCGGTACCGGCACGGGCCTCCAGCTGCGGGCAGTCCACGACCTACATCCAGAGGCCGAATTGTTTGGCCTGGACCTCTCCCCCAGAGCCATTAGGGCTGCCCGGAAAGCCCTTCAGGACCTGAAGGTGGACCTACGGTCCGGGAGCATAGCTGCTGCGCCATACGAGGATGGTTTTTTCGACCTGGTCACCTGCAATGCCAGTATGTCGTACTGGGAAGATCCTGCGGAGTGTTTGAATGAAATATTCAGGATCTTAAAACCCGGCGGAGAGGCGGTGCTTTTTGAGCCCCACCGGGATATTGATATCCAAGATGCCCTCGAGCGCATCCGCCAGATTATGGCCGATAAAGGTCCTCTTCGCCGCTGGGGAGCAGTCCAGCTCAATAAGTTTGGGCTGCAGCGAAGCGGAGGGATCGGGATGAAGCTCTATTCCCGGGCTGAACTGATCGATCTGGCAAGGACCTCAAGCTTCGAAGATAATTGCTCCGTGGAATTGACGTCCCTATTGGATATTCCCATCTTTGTATGTATCCATCTTTGGAAGCCGGTATGATGAATAAAAGGAGGAATGATGGAAGGATTGATCTATTCTGAGAAGGTCCGCTCTAATCTAACCACCGCACTGTTCGTTGACCTGGTCTTGATCTTCCTAGTCCTGTTCAGCTGGAGATACGGCGTGGTTGGTTGGCGGTTCACCCCGCGTTTGTTCCTGTTTCTGGTCTTTTTTTTCTTGTTCTACACCTTTAATTACCGGACCCTGAAAATTCATATCACTGAGAACGACCTGGTCCTGCGGTTTGGACTGGTGCGCTGGCGGACAGCGTTGAGCAATATACAGTCCTGCGCAGTGGATGATTCCCCCTGGTGGATCAAATATGGGGGAGCGGGAGTGCATTTCGCCTCTGTTCGGGGCATTTACCGGGCTTATTTCAATTTCCTGGAAGGGCCCCGAATTCTTATTACTTTTAAAGAGAAACAGGGATTGGTCCAGGCTCTGGTCTTCAGCACAGGGCAGCCAGTTGAGATCCTTGAGCTGCTGAAGAATCGGATAGGTGGATGATGGCTTCCCAAATGATCTTAACTCCCTTTTTCCTGGATCAACCCCTCCCCGAGCTGGAAACCCTGGAAAAGCCCAATTGGATGGTCAACCGGGAATCCCTTCCTAAGACCATACTGGTCAAACGTCTTGGGGTGCTGCATGCGGGTCTGGCCAGAAAGGTTGAGGAAGCGCTGGCCGAGGACCGCAAACCAGTTTCGATTGCTGGGGACTGCTGCACAGCGATCGGGATGCTGGCTGGACTGACTCGGATGGGGATCGATCCCACCCTGATCTGGTTTGACGCTCACGGGGATTTCAACACCTGGGAGACCACACCGAGCGGCTTTCTGGGTGGTATGCCCCTGGCCATGCTGGCCGGCCTGGGAGAGCAGACCATCCTGGAAACCCTCGAGGTCGATCCCCTTCCCCAGGAACAGATCATCCTCACGGATGCCCGGGACCTGGATCCAGGTGAAAAAGAGCTGGTGGAATCCTCCCTTCTCACCCATTTGAAAGATCCCCTGGAACTGTTGGAGTTTCCGGTGCCTGATCGGCCCCTCTGGATCCATTTCGATACCGATGTGATCGACCCGGCCCATGTGCCGGCCCAGAACTATCCGGCACCCGGAGGGATATCTCCTGTTGAGCTGGAGAAGGTCTTCCGGCACCTGGCCGGCACCAGGGACGTCGCAGCGGTTTCCCTCTCCTCCTGGGCGCCGGACCTTCCTGGCGCGGAGGGGTCCAAAAAAGTATGCCTGGAGCTGCTCGAGATCCTGGTATAGCGCCTTCTGTGGGAAGCGGGAGGTTCGCTGCCCTGTCCATCCACCCGTCGCTCGCTGCCTCGTCCATCCAATATATGCTCGCCGCCCCGTCCTCGGGGCGGCTGTCTACATCACCTTCCCGCCCGGGGACGGCCGGGTAAGCATGATGGTCGGGGCGGCCTTACATATCAACCTTTCTTGGAATACCTGTTGCATTCCCAATCCAATCGATTAATAATGTATATGGGGGTAATATGACTTTTAGACCCATACATAAAAAAGGCCACCTTTATTTTGTAACCGGATCAATCATACGATGGCGCCCGATCTTCAAATTTGAAGATTATCGAAATATTGTTATCAATTCACTCAACTGGCATATAAGCAACAAAAGAATGAAGGTGTTTGCTTTTGTTGTGATGTCAAATCATCTTCATTGGATATCCTATCCTATACCCCCTTATTCTATTATTGGAAATATTTGGTCTTTTTCATCCTATACAGCACATGAAATTTTGAGAGCAACCAGATCGAATGGTGATCAAGACTTCATCCGGGTTTTTTCGAAATATGCGGAGCGCAGAAAACTTCACAAGATATGGAAGGATTTCCAGGCGAAGAATATTCACAGTCAGGGATTCTTAATGCAAAAACTGGAATATATCCACAATAATCCAATTCGCGAGTATATACTGGTTTCACGGGCAGAGTATCCATTTTCATCAGCACGATATTATGATGATGGTAAAAATCCGGTTATCCAGATAGAAGATCTCTTCGAATATATCAATTTGCTGTGAATCTCCCTGCCCAAATTATGCTCGCCGCCCCGTCCTCAGGGGGGCCCTTCACATCAACCCCCCACCCGGGGACGGCTGGGGGAGCATGTCAGGTTGATCAGCGCCCTGTCCTCCACCCGTCGCTCGCCGCCCCGTCTATCCAATATATGC
>Ga0272443_10007569_pt1 | contig 10336 bp, 10 predicted proteins | sample SSMAcet12_FD_193581 | JGI IMG/M metagenome (GOLD analysis project Ga0272443, IMG submission 193581) | Marine sediment archaeal communities from Little Sippewissett salt marsh, Falmouth, MA, United States - SSM-Acet-12 | ecosystem: Environmental > Aquatic > Marine > Wetlands > Sediment ... | reverse complement strand
TCACCGACGGCAACGGATCTCGGACAATTCCCCGTATCAACAGCTACTGCTGATTGAAAGCTTATACTGCCCCCGGCATATGCCGCCATCGTTGAGAATATAACGCCACACAAAAACAACAGGACAATCGCACTTCGTTTTATACTCATATTCAGCCCTCCCTTTCCATAATCTGATTTCGATAATCTGCATTTGAGTCTTTCGTCACCTCAAAAAACTAAAGCTCTGTTTCTTGAATCAAGAAACAGAGCTTTAGATAATCAGGCCATAATCTCCTCCTGGTTACAGCTACTCAAAAGCACATACGATACGATTACCAACCGGCAACTTTTCTAACCCATTAACTCTGTTATGATATCTTGTCAAGAAATATCACAGTGAGAGTTTCATATACAAGTATTCAGGCAAGCTGATCGGGACAAATCATTGAATGCGGGATGAAATCTTCGTTTTTAGAAGGGCCATTCTTTTGATGACAGCGGCTATTTGTAACTTCCTGTACTCGAGGAAATCAATCCCGATTGGTTCGTTGTATATTTCTTTTGGTAATCAGTAACGTCGCTAATCAGCCGCACAGCTTTTTGTGTCGGCTGCATTAGCCGGTTGGGCAGCCTAGATCATATTCCTTTACTGTGCTCTGTAACCCGCGCATTAGGACGGTAAAGGAGCAACCCCATTGCCGCGAAAGCCGCGAACGATGCTCCTGCAATAAATGTCGCCGAGGCACCGAACATGTTCCACAATGACCCTGCAATGACACTTGCCAGCAATAACGCCCCTCCAGTGACCAGATTAAAAATCCCGAAGGCCGTACCGCGCAGATCAGCAGGCGCAGTATCGGCAACAAGTTTCGAGAGCAACCCTTGGGTCAGTGCCATGTGCAGGCCCCAGAAAGCCGAGCCAAGCAATGCGATCCCAGGCGACGCAGCTATTGCCAACACGATATCAGCAACGACGAGTATCCCAAGTCCCATCAATAGAAGCGTTCGCGCGGAAATTCGATCAGCCGCCGTGCCTGCTGGATACGCAAATATGGAATAGACAACATTCATTACAATCATGATTACGGGCACGTAGCCGATAGCCAGCCCGACGTCCTGGGCACGCAGAATCAGAAACGCCTCACTAAAACGAGCTAGAGTAAATATTGCTCCGAGCGCAACTACAAGCCAATACCGCAGCCTCAAGCGTTTGGCATTATTCAAGTGCAAGAGATTTCTATGGGCGGCGTCGGCATGGACTAACGATTCGGGTTCGCGTACTCCAACGATCAGCAGGAGTACCGCAATAAACGCCGGTAGGACCGCTACCCACAACACGGCTTTGATGTCGTTTGCGAACCAAATCATGAATGCGACCGCGAGCAGCGGACCGACAAAGGCTCCTGCTGAATCGAGCGCCTGGCGCAAACCGTAGGCCGCACCCCGAAACTGCTCTGGTGCAATCTCGGCGATGAGAGCGTCACGTGGCGCACCGCGAATGCCTTTACCGATGCGGTCAACAAAGCGTGCTCCGAACACCCACCCAATTGATGTGGCAAGTGGAAATATTGGCTTGGTTATGGCAGCAAGACCGTATCCAATCACAGCCAGAAACTTTCGTTTCTGAAAGTAATCGCTAATCACTCCCGAAAACACCTTGGTGATCGCAGCTGCAGCCTCGGCAAAACCTTCAACGATCCCAATGGTGACCATGGATGCACCGAGCGTTGTAGCCATGAATATCGGCAAGAGGCTGTGAACAAGCTCGGATGAGGTGTCCATAAACATCGAGACAAATCCAAGCGCCCAAATGCCTTTCGGCAATTTGCGGTGAAAGCCCTTGTTGGAATTTATCGATTCAGGATTACTTGGTTGTAATGAGGTCATAAGTGCCGTTTTCTATGTTGCCCAATGTGTTTTTCACCGGCAGTTGTGGAGCGATAGCGGAACACCTGTCGGGTGCAAAGATTTGTTATGGCTTCTTACTTTTCAATACAATATTTTATGATGCTCTCGCAATGAATGGCCGAAGTGTTTAGGAATGGAATGCCATATCTATCTTCTGTTAATATGAGCGGCAATTCAGTACATCCCAAGATTAGCGAATCAATTTCGTTTTCATCGACCATTCTTTTTACAATAGCCAAAAGTTCATCTTTTGTTGAGTCCTTAATGATTCCTAATTCAATTTCTGAAAAAAGTTTATGGTTGATTAATTGTTGCTCCTCCTCCGAAGGAGCTACAACTGATATCCCCTTTAAAATGAATGGTTTTTTGTAAAAACCCGACTCCATAGTAAGCTTTGTACCCATTAAGCCGACATTTTTTAATCCCATTTCTTCGGTTTTGTTACATGTTTCTTCGACTATACTCAGCAATGGGATAGGTGATTTATTTTTAACTTCGTCAAAAACAATATGAGGTGTGTTTGCTGCGATTGCAGCGAATTCAGCACCTGCTTTATGTATGGCAAAGATTTTCTCCAGCAACCACTCAGAAATTATTTGCCATTTCTTTTCGCTAATAAGATACATAAAATCATTAAGGTTTGCACTGTAAATAATGATTTCAGGATAGGCTAATTCTGAATAATTTGTATTAAATGCCGAAATAATTTCTTTATAGTAATCTGCTGTTGATTCAGGGCCAAGGCCACCTATTATACCAACTTTTTTCATCGTAATTTCACCCCTAATTTGAGCCATAACATTGTTTATACGGATCTTTGCTGAATTCGCAAACGCTGCAAATTTGCAATATAAGACCCCTCGGAAATGTTTTAAGAAAACAATAATAACTTCCTGTTCTACCAATACATCTGAGGCAAAATATCTGTTTCACGAAGGAGTATTATAAAGATCCATATAATATCCTTTTCTTCGTCCTGACGACCGCACCAGTAATCCAAACTGAACACAAAAAACCAAAGCCCTGTCTCCCGTTTCGAGAAACAGGGCTTTGGTTGATCAGACCATAATCCCCTCCAGGTTACAGCTGTTCACAAGCAGATATAATGCATAAAGATCAAAACATGTCACAGCACTAACCCCATTATTATATCTTGTCAAGAGATATTACAGTAAGACTTTCAAGTGGTAATCATTGATCTTCGGCTGAAACGATCTTGAGGAGTTGTAGGTGAACCCAATAACAAGCACATTTCATTTTTTCATCTATTACTCCTGCGCATTACCGATCGAAATCTGCTAAACAATCGAAATAGCTACAACACTCGACTTCAATAAATACGCTTCCATGCCGTCTGCTACGCCAGCTTTAAAGGGAACTGGAAGAAATCAAATGAAATTTCATTTACATACTTTTCAATGAGTCTTTTGATTCAGAATGAAGATTCTTATTGCTCAAAAACAAACAGTAAAAATAAAAAACGCGGGACTATAGCGGGATAGAATTACGGCACAAAAAAGGGGTCACGATTTCTCGTAACCCCTTGATTTTACTGGTGGGCCCTGTCGGGTTCGAACCGACGACCTACTGATTAAGAGTCAGAATATCACCTACTTCATTAAAAATCACTTGACATAATTAAGCTTAATAATTACGATACTTGTATGTCCTTAGGGTAGCACGCTATTTCACTGAAAATCACGTATTTTCATTAAAAAGGGTAGCTATAGGGTAGCACGGTTTCACCAACTGACCATTAAAAAGTATCTTAAAGGGGGTCAAACATGGCAACCAGGGAGCGCACAAAATATGCGGGTGTGTATCGCCGGGAATCCCAAGAACGCAATTTCAAGGGGAAGCCTGACGTTTGCCTCGACATAACCTATAAGCTTAAAGGAAAGAAGATATGGGAAAAGGTAGGTTGGTTCTCCGAAGGTTATACAGAAAAGCTGGCCTTCGATATCCGGTCGGAGCGGTTGCGATCAATTCGACATGGGGAAGAGTTGCCACGACAAAAAAAGAGGGCTCCATATTTCAAGGATGCTTGGAAGAAATACGAGGCATGGGCAGAGAAAAACAAGACTAGGGGAGGCCGTGACGATGTGTCATTATATCGTAATTGCCTGGAAGCCTCACTCGCGGAGAAACGGCTTGATGAAATATCATCATTTGAACTTGAACGACTGAAAGCCAGCCTCCTGAAAAAAGAAATCAAACCTGCAACGAAGACAGAGAAAGCCAGAACGCTATCACCGGCGACCGTGAAGCACTGTCTTGTGCTGATACGTCAAATCTACAACAAAGCCGTTGCCTGGGGGATGTATAAAGGACCGAATCCCGTTCGAGGGGTGAAGATGCCTTCCCTACAGAATCAAAGAGACCGGTTTTTGAGCCACGATGAAGCAAACAGGCTTTTGAAAACCTTGGGGGCTATGCGAACCCCCACCTTGCATGATATGGCGCTCCTGAGCCTTCATACGGGCCTCAGAGCGGGAGAAATCTTCAATTTAAGGGGATATGATCTTGACTTCCGGAACGATGTGATACGGATATCAGATCCAAAAAACAAGACAACAAGACATGCTTACATGACCGGAGTTGTTAAGGATATGCTCACACGGCGAACCCCCGTGAAACCAGAAAACTTGATTTTCCCCGATACAAATGGAAATAAGATTGTAGCTATCTCGAAGCAATTTAGAGAGATCATCGAACAATTAGGATTTAATAATGGTGTGACAGATCGGAGGCAACGCGTCACATTTCACACCCTCCGACATTCGTTCGCCTCTTGGCTGGCCATGCAGGGGGAGAGTATTATCACCTTGAAAGAGATGCTTGGCCACAAGTCAACGGCTATGACAGAAAGATACTCTCACCTCATACCGGACCATAAGCGAAGGGCAGCGGCAAGGCTTGAAGATATCTTTCACAGCAATGGTAAGGTTGCCGAGGTGGAGGTGGTGAAATGAATATAGAAGATTTTAAACTCCGTTTAGAGTTTCTTAAGGAAAATTTTGAATATCAGGATTTTTTTGAAAAATTCTTGCAAGCTGAAAAAGAGTTAAAAGGAACTGGTGTATGGCCGGGATTAGGTTTTGCTCTCTTTGGTTTGCATGGGTTTAGGTATTACAGCTCTCATAACATTTTTCGATACGAGGAGATCCTCGATATGATTAACCCCGAAAAAGATACAAATGACATTCCCGAAAAATATATAAAGCTCTTACCTCGGCTTTTTTACGAACCTGCTGTTTCGCTTATTGAACCCAAAGGAACGAAAAATTCTCACTTAATTGATGATGTAACTATGGGGGGATGTCTTGAAGTTTATAGACATGGTCAATCACTAGAGATTTGGGAACGTATGTATAAGGTTGACCTCAGGAAAAAGAGACAACAGATCAAAAAAGAATTTGAGAGTTATCTTGATCGAGCACTCAAAAATTATCCTGAAGATAATACCCGGCAACGTGCAGAGGGGTGGAAGCAGTTAGAAGTCTGGCGACTAAGGAAGGAGAAAATTGATTTCCCCGAGATTGCAAAAACGCTAAACTGCAAGATTGATACAGCGAAAAAACGATTTTACAGGGCATGCGAGCGCTCCCAAGGGAAACCATATGATCCCGAGATATTACAATCTTTATGGGTCGTTAAAAAATCAAACCTACAACAACCCTGTGATGTATGCCCGAAACGAAATACATGCACTAGTCTATGCCCTGAAATGTTAAAATATGTCGAGCAGGACCACGCAAAACAAACTGAAAGGATTCTCTCCGATCTAGTACCCAATGGCACTTCAATGGAAGACTTCAGAGACTACCTAACAAGCAAAAACTCTTAATAAAAAATCCTACCAGAAAATAAGAGATCTCCCTTATTTTCCCTTTTCTATTAGTGAGAGGGGAGTTCACTAAAGGAGATCGGATGATGTTGAAGATACGCACAGAGCAAATCCCAAAGAGGGTTTTTACCCCGCGAGAAGTCGCTTATGCTTACGGCATTTCCGAGGGGACGCTGGCGAATTGGCGGAGCAAAAAGATCGGGCCTAGGTATTACAAGGCGGGTCGACGGAAAGTTATTTATTTTCAAAGCGACTTAGATTCTTGGGCGAAGCATGAACCGGTTCTCACCCGTGATTGTGTAGAGGCACGATAATGATCGAGGGAGCGCCGGACATAGTATCCTTTCTTAAACAGGAAGCGTTGATATTAAAATCTGGGGGTGGAGATTATTCTCGAAAGGGCTGGTACCTGGGCTGGCCCTCCCCCGGACAGAATTGATACCGGGAGATAAGCGCATCCAGGAGCGCGGAGAAGATGGCCAGGAAAAGGAAGAATAGACTACCGCCGTTTGTTTACATAACGAAAAAAATGCTTACGAGTGCCGCATTCAAGAAGCTGTCAAACCCTTCAAGGGTGGCGCTTTTACTGCTAAGAGCGCAACTTAAAAACTATGAGCAAACAGAGGTGGTTTATCCATACTCACACGCACAAGAGTACATGAAGAGAGATACCTTCGCGCGAGCGATTAAAGAACTTGAAGGAATGGGATTTATCAGAAAGACACAGTATGGGGGACTGTATCGTAGAACGAACGCCTACACGTTTACGGATAGCTGGGAGGCATATAACGAGCCGGTAGGTAATGGCATATTATATAAGGGGTCCCGAAAACGGGACTCTCAGAAAAGCGATTTTGGAGCCAACAAGTCCCGAAAACGGGACTGTCAAGAAATGGGAAATACGATTGACGGTACCGAAAACGGGACTGTCGACGGTACCGAAAACGGGACTTGAACTTAAAAGAAAGAACGAAGATTCATAACGGATTAGGAAAAATCCTTCATTGTAGATCATTGAGAACTGAAATTACTGGGACGTTACGCTTCTGTTACGCTCCTGTTACGCGTAACGCGTTACGGAAGAGTATCAAAGAAGATAGGGAGGGGGATTCAATCTTACGGGGGTTTGGAATCACAACCGCATGGACCCCACAGCTTCTACAATGGAATTCCCAGTGAAACCTACTGAGAGGTAATTACAAACATGAAAACTCAAAGTATACCGAAAGGATTAAAAGCAACTGGCAAGCGATTTTGGGAGCAGGTGACGAGTGAATTTGAACTTGAAGAATCTCATGATTTAGAGCGCCTCAAAATGGCTTGTAAATGTCTTGATGACTTGGCTGAAGCCGAGCAGCGCGTCAATAAAGACGGTATGTTCATAACAAACCGATATGGCAACACGGTGGAACATCCGGGGGTGAAAATAGCAAAAGATATGAGGTTGCTTTTTATCAAAATTATCCGCGAGCTGGCACTCGACATTCAAGTTCCGGATTCAAGACCTCCCAGACAATATGAATGAGGTGAAAAATGCCACGAAGACCAAGAAGACTAAAGAAACTGAGAGTTCCTATATCTGAACATCTCAAAAAATATCTATTAACCGGTGAACATACTAACGAAGATTTTGAGGTCTTTTTGCTTCTAAAAGACTGGGTAAAATTAAAGGCCATCTGGAACAGCCACAGGGAAGAGTTAATGCCTGAATTTATAGAAGAGAATCCAGGAAAACGTCCTTGGGCATGGTGGAGGTTTGATGCTCCGCGTTGTGAGGTAAAAATGGAAGCATGGTTTGATGGAACGTTTCCTGAAACACGAAAACGAGTAGGTGGAACCGGAACACCTGATTATCAATTTTCGGAATATGTTCTCCATTTTGAAAAAGGAATTCCCAAACGCTGGTTAACTCAATCACAAGTTGATTATTACAACAGACGGGCAAAAGACATTCATGAAAACCCCATGAAAATAAAATACAAAGAAGGTGATTTTCAAGGTGTAGCAATTGATCCAGAAGATCCACCCATGTTTGAAAGCGAAGCCGCATATTTGAAAAGACACGGATTATTGACAACAATCGAAGAAAAATGGCTGAAACCAGATGATTTTGAGCCGGAGACGATTGGATTTTGAGTTCCGGGAACCAACGTAAAGCCAAGAGAAACTTTTTTATACGTGATGCATTTCGTATAAAAAATGCCGGAAAAAGAAAAAAATCAAGCGAAACAAATAATTAATAACAGGAGATAAAACCGATGAACAATGACGAAAAAGAAGCTAAAAGAATGAAGGAACTACTGACAGAAGCTGAGAATCACCCATTGATGAAGAAAATCTTGAAGGAAAAGGCCTCCGCAACCCTGGTAAAACGAAAAGAAGCCGCCGGAAAGATCGAGAGCTTAACACAAGAGTTCAACGAAAGCTTATCGAAACTCCAGACGGACCTTAAGGAGAAAGAAGAGAACTACAAAAAAGTAAAGGCCTCACTGGACGTTGCATCAAATGAATTTCATAAAGCAAAATATGAGCTATCAGCGAAAAATCATTATTTTGAAGGTGCTATCAATACACAAAAGCAAATTTTACGAGATAACGCCCCACCGGAAATTGACGAAGGAATCGCATTCTTCAATGAAAAATTGGATTGGCTTCGCTCACCGGGCAGGATAAGTCGCGTTGCTAGAGGCTCTATAAGAAACATTTTCATGATGAAAAAAATCTTAAAAGAGGAAAGCAACGTGTCAGCTGTCAAGGCGGCATTACAATATTGTCAAAACGCTATCCAAGAATTGGAAAGGATGAAACTCGAGCCCACACTTGACCTCAAGAAGATTGAAAAATTGAAAGCGGAGATTCCCGATATCAATGTTTTTACAGAACACAAAGGAGAAAAACCACTCGCAAAGGTTCCCAATCCATCGGCGTGGATTAAGTCAAATGATCAAATAAAATGGGAAAAGGAACAACTTGATGAGAAATTCGAAAAGGTAATTAAAAAATAGTGACAACTTCCTGAAGTCGATAAAAACCAGAGTGAAGAAAATATTAATAAATTCTTTCAGTAATCGGTAACGCCCAGCATAAGGCGCGGCGGCTTTTTGCCGTCGCCCTTGATGCTGTTGTTATGCGTTTTCAATATTAATTATTTCTAATAATCTTTTCTTACTTTTTAATATTGTGCGTAATTGTTTTCTTCCTATCAATATTATCTTTTCGTTAAAATTATAATATTGTTCTGGAATTTCAGCATTTGTTATTAAAATAAAATTATCTATGTTTTCAATTTGCTGGAATTCAAGTAATTGTTGAAATGATATTTGCCTCAACTTTTTTCGTTTAAATAATTTTAGTTCAAAAGCATATCTCTTATTATTTTTCAGTCCAATAATATCAAAATAAATATCTTGCTGGCGACTCTGCCTACGTTCTATTTCAAAACCATTTTGTATTAATAAATAGGAAATATATTTTTCAAAAGAAAATTCTGTCATTACATCTACATCACTGATAGTGATATTTTCTTGATAATTCTTTATTTCTTCAGAGCGGATAATATCCGAAAATTCACTAATTTGTTTTATTTCAACTATTAATACTCCATCTTTAAAAAGAAGAAAGCTATTTCCATTTATAGTCTCATCAATATCATCTTCATAATCTTCGAATTCCCAAAAACCCTGATATGAAAGTAATCTTTTATCGACACCTATAAATAAAAATATATCGTCTTCTATATTGTAGAAAGAACCAGTAAAAACACTATTTCTGAATGTAACATTTGGATATGTATCTCTTAATTCAAAATAAATACTTTCTTTTTCACTTTGTTCATCTGGTGATATTGATTTTAGCAACCTTTTTCTCATCTGAGAATAATATTTACTTAAAACACTATGCCCCAAAAAACTAAAAACTGATGAATAATGACCTGCCCTTAGAATTTTATTTTTCATTTCTACATCCATATTATCAGAACTTATGGGAGGGTCTAAAAATCTATTTGTTGAAATGTCATCTTCATTAAGGACTGTCATTGAGGCGATTTTGATATCACCGTCTCTTCTATTCTTTTGATTTAATGCATTTGCTTGTTGAGTGTTTGACGTGGATTGATTTGAGGCACCTTTGCTTTCAACAATTAAACTCCTATTATCAGTTGTTTGACATTCCCAATCCGGTCGTTTGTCTCGGCCATAAATCCTTTGAATTGTTGAATACTTAATGTTGAACAAATTTTCAGCAATAACTACAGAAATACCAACTCCAAAATCTTCTGAAATTGAAGCCAAAACTTCTTGCCCTCCAGTTGATCTAATTTCATTCAACTTAACTCTAAATTCGATTGTATTTGAGTATATTTTTTCGATTAAATCTGATTTATCAGAAAATTTCTGTCTATTAGATGGTGCAAATCGTCGTGTTTGAATAATCCCAATTGAATAAATTAATTTATAAAGATTAAATGAAATTCTTCTTTCTGTTGAAACTTTGTCTGCGCAATTAAGACTTGGTAACAAATCCTGATCAATTGTTACGTGAATTTCCAGGTGTCTAAATCTTGTAATTAATTCTCTTATTAGCAAAATAATTTCTCTTT
>Ga0272443_10007568_pt1 | contig 10338 bp, 8 predicted proteins | sample SSMAcet12_FD_193581 | JGI IMG/M metagenome (GOLD analysis project Ga0272443, IMG submission 193581) | Marine sediment archaeal communities from Little Sippewissett salt marsh, Falmouth, MA, United States - SSM-Acet-12 | ecosystem: Environmental > Aquatic > Marine > Wetlands > Sediment ... | reverse complement strand
AAATAGTTAAGTTAATCGCATTTTGATAATTTTTTCTTGCATTTACATAATCTTCTTTTACCTGGTAAATAAAAGCCAATAATTCATAATAGTAAATCTGATCTTCTATATCTGCATACTGAATATTTGAATTTATCAGATTGAGTGCCTTTTCATATTCGTTAATTGAGTAGTATATTTCTGCAATTTTAGAATTAATATTAGCCATTTTTGCCTTTTGCTCTATTAACGACTCATCACTGATTTCAATGTAACTAAGTGATTGGTTAAAATATAGTAGGGCCATATTGTAGTCTAGTTTACTTCTATAAACATTGCCAATGTTAGAGTACAAAATTCTTTTAGCATTATTACTAAACTTTTCTTTATTACTTTGATAATTAAGCTCAGCTAACCTGAAATTTTTTAATGCCAAATCATATTGCCCGAGATTTCTGTATGAGATACCAATTCCATTATAAGATGCACTTAATAAATTATGAATTTCACCGTGGTTCTTGATTCTTAATCGCAAGCTGGCATTGAAAGTATCTAAAGCTTGTATATATTGATCTTCACGAATTAAATCAAAACCTTTGTTGTTCAGCGCGATTTCCTGTTCTCTGGAACTTAAACTATCCAATTTATTCTCATTTTTTTGTGGATAACTGACAAGAAATTGTAACATTAAGTAAACTAGGAGTATAGGCTTCTGTAAAACTGTCATTAATGGTAGGTTTTAGGATAGCAATTTAAAATAATTTAATTTTTTTTCCAATTCATGGGGTTACCTTTTTATACTTTTCGGAATTATAAAGTAGAATGTGTGTTTATTAAGTATTACGAAATTAATTTATTTTACCATGAAAAGTATATTTGCATCTATTAACGAAAAAAGTGATTCTAAAGTATTTGGTTTTGAAATTTTAAGTGAAAATGAAATGTTAAAAGTTCGTGGAGGTGCAGAACCAGAAAAACCAAAATCCAGACCAAAAGACGAGTTTGAATACGAAGAAGAATAAATCAACAATCAATATACTTTTATCTCTACAAACCCAATTAAGATAAAATAGATATTAGAACGTATTGGGGAATTGGAACTATATGGACGTAGTTTTAGTTCCCTTTTTTATTTAATACACTAATACGTATTTTAATTTTTCTTTGTTAGTTTTCCTTCGAAGAGTTGGTAGTTATTGAATTTACATTTTAAGGGACCATTATATAAATCCATTTTAGAAGTAGCCTTTAAGCCAATAAACTTCAGGCTTTCGATTGACGAAGATAATATCCAGGCAGAACTGCCGGTATAATGATGTTTTAGCCGGCTTCCAATCATAGCATATAATCCATCAAGATTTTTTTCCTTTAACCTTTCTCCATAGGGTGGATTGATGATTATTGTGGCTGAATCAACAGGTAACACCAATTCATTAAAATCTGACTTTTTAAAATCGATTTTATTATAAACCAGGGCTCTTCGTGCATTTGTTTGTGCGTTTAACAAATTACTTCCATTAATATCCGAAGCATAAATCTTTCTAGTGAATTCTTTCTTTACAAATGACTTTTTAACATTTTCCCATAGAATCTGATCATAATCACTCCAGTTCTCAAATGCATAATTCTTCCTCAATTTTCCCGGCGGGATGTTTTGAGCTATCATAGCAGCTTCTATTGGAAGTGTTCCGGATCCACACATCGGATCCACAAAATCATTGTCACCATTCCAACCCGATAGATATATCATCCCTGCAGCAAGTACTTCATTTAATGGAGCTTCTCCCTGCTTCACCCTGTATCCACGTCTGTTTAGTGATTCTCCTGAACTATCAAGGGATAGAGTGCAGGAATTTTGATAAATATGTACATTTATGATAATGTCAGGATTTTCCGTATCCACATTAGGACGCTTTCCGGAGATTTCTCTAAAATAGTCTGCAATAGCATCTTTTACCCGTAAAGAAGCAAACATTGAATTCCTAAAGTCTCTGGAGTTTATAACTGTACTGTTAATTGCAAAACTTTGTTCATTGTCAAAATAATTGATCCACTTTACTTTTTTACACGTTAAATAAAACTGATCAACGTTTTTAAATTTAAAATGCTCAATTTCTTTTAAAATGCGCAGTGCCGTTCGGACAAAATAATTTGCTTTATATATTATTTTGAGATCCCCTTCAAAAAACGAAGCCCGGTTTCCGGGCCTTACATTATGAGCACCAATGTTTCGTAATTCCTCAGCAAGAACATATTCTAATCCTGAAAATGTTTTTGCAATTAGTTTATAATTTTTCAATTATGTTTAAGTTTAAAATTAAATACCTGCTCCATCTTTGAAGAAAGTCTCTTTGGGACGTGACTGAACTAACTTTGAATTTGGAGGTACATCGGAAGTAACCCATACATTTCCACCAATTACTGATCCTTTGCCAATTGTAACACGACCTAGTATTGTTGCACCAGCATATATTACAACATCATCTTCAACAATTGGATGACGTGGAATTCCTTTGATCGGATTACCTTGATCATCTAACGGAAAACTTTTTGCTCCTAAAGTTACTCCCTGATATATTTTTATATTATTACCTAAAATACTTGTTGACCCGATAACAACTCCGGTACCATGATCAATTGTAAAACTTTCACCAATTTTTGCTCTAGGATGAATATCTATTCCTGTCTCACTATGAGCCATTTCTGAGATAAAACGAGGGATCAGAGGCACATCCAGTTGTAATAGTTTATGTGCTAACCTGTAATTTGTAATTGCACGAATTGCCGGATAAGCAAAAATTACCTCTCCTATATTTCGGGCTGCAGGATCGTTAATAAATATAGCGTCAACGTCAGTTACCAGTTTCCTTCTTATTTCTGGCAAATATTCAATAAGATCAACTGCTTTTTCCTTTGCGTTCTTTTTATGTCGTTCAATCCTACCTTCAGTTTTATCCATACATTCAAAACACATCCCAGCCAGGATTTCTTTACTTAAGATCTCGTATAGCTCATCTACATAAACCCCCATGTAGTGCATTGTTGTATTTGATCTTAACGAAGTGTTTCCAAAATATCCGGGGAAAAGTATTTCGCGTACAAGATCGATAACCTTTGATAATTTTTTGATTGATGGCAGAGGTTCACCAATTCTATGCTCATGGCAAACCATTTTATACGAAATCGGATCACTCAGTTGTTCTATGGTTCGTGATATTTTTTTTTCAAAGTCTTTAGAAACCATTGTATAATTTATAATCAGTTCTGAAACTTACTACAAGTTCATAAATATTAATTTAAAACAGAAAATTATCTTACTTGTTGAGGTATTATTTTAACATTTTAAGAATTTTAAGGGCATTTTTAAATCGCAATTCATCCTTACCACTAACAATCTCAAATTTAAAATTGAATTGTTTAATGTTTTCCATATACTTATAATGAAGGATTTTACGTTGTTCTCCACCATTCTCCCTAACGGGATCATAAACCCATGGTAGATCGATATCGCAAAGTAGAAATAAATCGATTTTAGTTTCAAGAATAGTTGTCGTTAACCAGGGTGGAGTTTTTCCGAATACTTCTTCAAACCAAACTTTTGTATTGAGTAACCATGTGTCAACAAATATGTAAGGTATATTTAGTTTCTTCAATTCATTAAGTTGCCGGATCTGATTTTTGGCAATAATTTCTACATCAGTGTAACGATATTTACGATTAAGTTTTTCAACATATTCGCGTGCAATTTCGGGAATAAACGGAATACAGAAATGGTTTGCCAAAGCTTTAGTAAGTGTTGTTTTACCCGTTGACTCCGCTCCTGTTATTACGATTATTTTTGTTTTAGAACTCAATTTGTCTGATTAAAATCTTTTATCCATTTAATATACCCTAAATATGCCATAACTGTGTATATTAAAAACAGTATTACGGTTGGCCACAGGTTTTTATAAACATACATTCCTGAAGAAAAAAGGTCAACAAAGATCCATATTAGCCAATGTTCTATATACTTTTTTGCCAGCATCCAGGTTGCAGTTATACTTAGGGCGGTTGTCATCGAATCAAGATGTGCAATATCTGAATCTGTAAATCTTAAAAGATATAGGATACTGATGTAAATAAGACCGGTAATTACGATTAATCTTAACAAAAGTCTTTTTCCGGTTTTGCGAACAGGAACCGATCCGTTGTTTTTTTTATTTGTTCCCTTTAGCCAAAAATACCAGCCATAAATACTTATTACAACGTAATAAACCTGCAAACTCATGTCTGCATATAGTTTGCTCTGAAAAAAAACTATAATATATAATATGGAAGTTAAAAGACCCGTGGGCCAGGTGAGTATGTTTTGGTTTATCGAGAAATAAATATATAAAATACCAAGAATGGCTCCCAGCATCTCAATTTTGTTGCTTAGCAGCCATTCCAAAATAATATCAGTCATTATTAGTTAGTCAATCTTTGGATACCAAAAGGTTGTTGTATTCTTTTTGATTTTCGATTACCTCGAGTGCTTTAAGAATTGCCTCATCATCTGAGTACAATACTTTAAAGAAATCATTTCTTGAATAAATATCGCGGGCTATTAAAGCTTTAATTTCCTTTTTTACGTTCTCAACTGCAAAATCTAAACTCTCAGTATTTTTTTCAATTCCTTCTTTTTCCCCGTTTGCGACCAAAGTATCGATCATTTCAGAAGTAACACCAAATTCATCATTAAATTTTTCAAATTCCGGATACTTTCTATTTAATTCTTCACGATTTGAGTCAGTATAATCTACGGCGAAGTTGAATATTACGTTGTTTCTTCTTAACCTGTTTATGTATGAATAATGATATGATGTATCCATTGGAACAAATATATCTGGCATTACACCACCGCCACCAAATACATTACGACCATTTACCAGGGTTTTGTGTTTTAATGCTTCATCAAAATGAATACTATCTTCACTAAACATCTCACCATTGGTCATTCTTTTCAAATAATCTTTGCGATACTCATTAACTCCGTTTTCGTATGGTTTTTGTATGCATCTCCCACTTGGAGTATAATAATGAGCAGTGGTTAATCTTATCATAGAACCATCGGTTAAAAAGAATGGTTTCTGAACCAGACCTTTTCCAAAGGAGCGTCTTCCGATAAGAACTCCGCGATCCCAGTCTTGCACTGCACCAGAAACAATTTCACTTGCAGATGCAGAATTTTCATCGACCAATACAACAAGATTTCCGGTTTTAAAGGAACCCTTTGCAGAGGCTCTGTACTCGCGCTTTGGTTCGTTTATACCTTCTGTAAATACTACCAAATCATCGTCGTTTAAAAACTGGTCTGAGATTTCAATAGCTGTTTTTAGATAACCACCTGTATTTCCGCGTAAATCCAAAACCAGATTTTTTAAATTCTGCTGTTTTAATTCCTGCATTGCTGTAAGAAATTCTTCTGTTGTTGTGGCTGCAAACTTATTCAGTTTTATATAACCGGTTGATTTATCCAACATGTATGATGCATCTAAACTAAAAATAGGAATCTTATCTCGTATTATCTTGAAATCGAGTAATTCATGAGCTGGTTTTCTTAATACTTTTAGATCAACTTTCGTTCCCTTTTTCCCACGTAATAATTCATAAACGTCAGTGGTTTTCAAACCGATTCCTGCAATATTTTTATCATCGACCTCAACAATTCGGTCACCGGCTCTTAATCCAACTTTTTCAGAAGGACCACCTGAAATTGTAGTTAAAACCAACAATGTATCTTTAAAAATATTAAACGAAATACCTATTCCTTCGAAATTTCCTTTAAGAGGTTCGTTCATTTTTTCTACCTCTTCCTTAGAAATATAAGTTGAATGAGGATCTAATTCTGATAGTAAATTAACAATAGCTTTTTCAGTTAAAGCATCAACATTGGCTGAATCAACATAATAGCCATCTACCAAACGTAACAATCGTCCGAATTTTAATTGATTTTGCTGTACTGCATTTTGACCTTCAACATAAGTTGCAGGAAAAATAAGTAGTACAGCTAATATGAGGTTCAACAGGTTATTTCTAATTTTATTAATTGACATATTCTGCATATTTAGTTTTATTAAATTTTTATCAAACAAGCTTTTTTTATGTTTACGTCTGAAATTAACAATTATTCCCACTCAATTGTTGCAGGAGGCTTAGAGCTAATATCATAAACCACCCGATTTATGCCGCGAACTTTATTAATAATTTCGTTTGACATTTTTGCCAGAAAATCGTAGGGAAGATGCACCCAGTCTGCTGTCATTCCATCGGTGGATGCAACAGCTCTTAAAGCAACTGTACTCTCATACGTCCGTTCATCGCCCATAACTCCCACAGATTGAACAGGCAATAACATAACTCCTGCCTGCCAGACATTATTGTATAGATTCCAGTCTTTTAATCCGTTAATAAAAATTGCATCAGCATCCTGAAGCATCTGAACTTTTTCAGGGGTAACATCACCGAGTATTCTAATCCCTAAACCAGGTCCCGGGAAAGGATGACGACCCAGAAGTTCTTGTTTTATACCCAAAGCTTTTCCTACTCGACGAACTTCATCTTTAAACAACAAACGTAAAGGTTCCACAACGTGTAAATGCATTTTTTCAGGAAGCCCTCCAACATTATGGTGCGATTTTATTGTTGCTGAAGGTCCGTTTACCGAAACAGATTCTATAACATCCGGATAAATAGTTCCCTGTGCCAGCCATTTTACTTCCTGAATTTTATGAGCTTCCGCATCAAAAACTTCAATAAAGTTCCGGCCAATTATTTTACGTTTTTGCTCCGGATCAGTAATTCCGGTCAAATCATCCCAGAATTTTTGTTTGGCATCTATTCCCTTTACATTTAAACCCATATCCTTATAAGAATGCAAAACATCCTCAAACTCATTTTTTCGAAGTAGGCCATTGTCAACAAAAATACAAGTAAGGTTTTTGCCAATCGCTTTGTTCAGAAGAACTCCGGCAACTGAAGAATCAACGCCGCCAGATAATCCAAGTACAACTTTATCATTTCCAAGCTGTTTTTTCAACTGGTTAACGGTTGTTTCCACAAATGAGTCGGGAGTCCAGTTTTGCTTGCAACCACAAATATCGGCTACAAAATTTTCCAGAAGTTGTTTACCTTCTACCGTATGGTAAACTTCCGGATGAAACTGGATAGCCCAGGTTTTTTCATTGTCGACCTTATATGCTGCATAATTCACATCTTCTGTAGATGCAATTACTTTGTACTCTTTGGGCAGTTTAACAATGGTATCGCCATGCGACATCCAGACCTGGGTGTGAAGACTTATATTTTTAAATAATTCACTATCATGGTCAATAAACCCGAGGTTTGCCCGGCCATATTCTCTGGTATTCGAAGGTGCAACTTCTCCGCCAAAATAGTGAGCCATATACTGAGCTCCATAGCAGATTCCCAAAACAGGGATAGAACCTTTTATCCTTGTCAAGTCTGGTTTTGGTGCATCTTCGTCACGAACGGAATAAGGACTACCGGAAAGCACTACACCTTTAACTGTTTCATCTATTTTCGGGAAATGATTATAGGGATGGATTTCACAATACACATTTAACTCACGTATTTTTCTACCAATCAACTGTGTGTACTGTGAACCAAAATCAAGAATTAAGATTTTTTCTTGCATGAAATTTATTTTTCAGGTGACCTTTGTTTAATAATTCACAAAAGTAAGAATATCACCTGAAAGTTAGTTGTTTGCTGATTAAAAAGAAATTGTTTTTAATATGCAGCAAAAAACACTTCAAAGCTTTTATCATCATCGTATTATAAAATTATTTTCAATTAAAAACGTTAGCAAATTGCGGTTGCTCAATAATTGTTAAATTTGAGCTAATTTTTTAAAGTCAATTATCAATGAAGGTTTTTTGCTCGTTATTTTTCACGTTTGTTTTGTCATTAATTTTAATTGGAGGGGCAAATGCTCAGGATTCGAAAGGTGACGAAATTGTGGTAATAAAAGGTGAAAAATTTGTTGTGCACCAGGTTCGTACCGGTGAGACAGTTTACTCCATTTCAAGAGACTTTAATGTTGAAAGATCGGAATTACTGAAACACAATCCGGAGATCACATCAGGTTTAGACATAGGACAGATAGTTAAAATTCCATATATAGAAGGTACCAGTATAAATCAGAAACAAGGTGTAAACAAAGGAGATCCTGCAAGATTTGAACTTTACAAAATAAGATCGAGAAAAGAAACACCTTATTCCATTGCTCAAAAATATGGGGTTACAGTTGAACAGTTGTATGCTTACAATCCAACGGTCAGAAAATTTAGAAGGGGCAAAACAATTCGTATTCCAATTTGGGATGAAGTGGTTGAAAAAGTTGTTCCAGAGCAAAAGGCAAATGTTATTGATCAGGAGGGAATGATTATCCATACCGTGGTTTCGGGAGAAACATTGTACTCTATTGCCAGAGAATATGATGTTTCTGAGAGTGAAATTTTGTTTTATAATCCTGATGCAAAAAATCTGAGAGCAGGTTCTGAATTATCTATTCCAGTTGCTAAAACTGATAATGAGGCAGAACCTGAAGAACCTGTTACCGAAATTGACGGGAACTATTTTGAACACATTATAGAATCGGGTGAAACAATGTGGGGTACAACTCGGAAGTACAATGTTACCGAACAGGAACTAAAAGAGTTAAATCCTGTTTTAAGAAGCGGATTTCCAGCCGGTGTAGTTATTAAAGTTCCGTTAAAAAATAAAGTTGAGCAGACGCAGGCAAAACCAGTTAATGAAGATGCTTTTCATAAACATCTTGTTCTTAATGGTGAGACATTGTGGGGACTTGCCCGGGAATTCAACATTAAAATTCCGGTGATCAAAAAATACAATCCCGTGCTGGAAACCAGAAACCTGGTGGCAGGTGAAACAATTTTAATTCCTAAAAAGATTAACGAAGAAACAGTTCAGTTTATGGCTGAAAATATAGCAGACTCAATTAAGCAGGTAGAAGCTTTTTACGAAGTTGAACTGCCACTTGAAATTCCTGAGTTTTGCCAACCCAATGAATTTTCTTATACAAACGAAAGGTACACCGTTGCGCTGTTTTTACCGCTTTATCTGGAAGCAAACGATACATTAAACAGGGAAACTTTTATGCTGGATTCATTGACTTTGGCCGAAAACAATATTGAATTAGCTGAAGAAATCAGACAGGATACTACCATTGAACAGGAAGAGTCTAAGGAACTTTTTAAGCAGTTTTATGGCGGAAGTGAGAACTATGTGCAGTTTTACGAAGGTGTTTTACTAGCCGTTGATAAGATGCAAAAAGCCGGAATGAACATTACTTTAAATGTTTATGATACACAGCGTAATGCCGATTCTATCAGACAATATATTTACACTCCTGAATTTTTAGAAACTGATCTGATTATCGGACCGGTTTTGCAAAGTGTTCAAAACGAAGTAGCAGAAATTGCAGCAAAAAACAGAATACCAATAGTTTCGCCCCTGGCATCGCAGTCTGATATTGCTTTGACTAATCCATATTATTACCAGGTGGTACCATCACGAACATATATTGCGGAAAAAACTGCAGAAATGGTTGCAGAAGAATATTTCGATAGCAATTTTATTGTGGTTAAAACAAGGGATTATACCGGAACTGTTCAAGGCGATATGGTTGAGCTGATAAAGGAGAAAATGTTTAATTCAGGCTTTTTAAGCCAACGTAACGGCGTAAACTTTACCATTTACGATTTTGAAAAAGAAGGACCATTTGGTTTAAGAAGAATAATGTCAAAACGAAAAGAAAATGTGGTTTTAATTCCTACTATGAATGAAGGTGAATTGAGCGTTGCCATTTCAAATGTTAATAATCTGGCTGATGATTACTCCATAACACTAATCGGGTCGAACAGATATCAGCGCAATGAAAGCATAAATATAGAACAATACCATAACCTGAAAATGCGCTATGTTGCACCTTACTGGCTCGATTATGAACATCCCGCTACTATTGAGTTTATAGATAAATTTAAAGCAGAATTTAAAACTGAACCCACTAACTATGGAGCTCAGGGATATGATGTTGCTCTGTATTTTTTTAATGCCATAAAAGTTTACGGGAAAGATTTTAATGATTGCCTGCCTTATTTACGTATTGACCTGGTTCAGGGTAATTATCATTTCGAAAAGATCTCTCAATTTGGAGGGTATATGAACCAGGGCGTATCTGTAATTTCATACAACAGAAACTATGAGGTTTTCCGTAAAAGGATCAAAGGTCAACCCAAAATAGTTGCCATTGCTGAGAATTAATTTTTAAGATAATACTGGATCACTTTAACT
>Ga0272443_10007566_pt1 | contig 10342 bp, 7 predicted proteins | sample SSMAcet12_FD_193581 | JGI IMG/M metagenome (GOLD analysis project Ga0272443, IMG submission 193581) | Marine sediment archaeal communities from Little Sippewissett salt marsh, Falmouth, MA, United States - SSM-Acet-12 | ecosystem: Environmental > Aquatic > Marine > Wetlands > Sediment ... | reverse complement strand
ATCGGCCAAGGGGCTCTTTTTTGTTTATCAAGGCTTCATCTGCCAAGCCTCAAAAAAGTGCGAAAGCCGAACTTAGAGATCTTACTGGTCTTTCCGAATTTTCCTGTATCTCCCACAACAAGGAAATCAAGGCGACGGACTGCTGACTGCGCGACTGTCCCGCCCAGGTAGCTCACCAATGCTTCTGCCTCTTCCCGCTCGTATCGACTCAGTTCTCCTGTGAAACACACGCTAGCCCCTGTCATTAGAGTCAAAGGAGTAACGGAGCGTTCTCTCCAGAGCTCTTTTAGGGGTTTCGCATCTGCTGTCTGTAGTTTACTTGGGGGACTATTGCGCGCCCTGATAAATGGTCGGAGCGCATCAGCATTATTTGTAAATGGCATCGATTTCTGAATGGGATCTGGTTGTATCTCTCTGAAAAGACAATGCAGTTGGTAGGTCAGCACAACGTCCCATGCATTATAATAGAGAAGGTTACATAGAGAGCACTTATTTCCCTTGCAGGCGGAGCTCCACAATTTCGTGGCGTGCTTGCCTTCCATATTGTCGAGCTCTGACGGACGAGAGATGCCAAGTTGTTGAGTAATTAACTTAAGCCCTCCGGACAGGCCGCGCGATGTGGATTCCTCTCGCAAGTCGATATGGTGTTTGTGGGGAGAGATATTTAGGGTCTCGACTAGCCACGGCTCGTCGAATGATCGTCCGTTGTAGGTGATAAGTTCTTGTGAGTTGTTCCATGCGGAAAGAAGTGGATCTACAGACATGCCATTATTGACCCAGTATCCCCATACACCGTCTCCAAACCAGACGACTGTGGTTAATCTCCCTGTAGAGGGACGAAAACCTGTCGTCTCGATGTCGAGAAACAGCTGTCGAGGAGTAGGGTGCGCGGAGAGGGCAAAAACGAACCCCCTCCCGCATTTTGGGCATTCGAGCTTGCTGCCAATGTACTGCACTGAGAAAGTGTCGCTCGATTTGCAGTATGGGCATTCATATGTCATCGTCTTGCCTAACATGCACCGTCACAATACCTACGTAATTCCGGGCGGATACTGTCCCCCTTTTCCACCCAAGATTTCCCAAGTAATCTGAACCGGTCTACGCCTGCGGCCCGTACAGTGCCATAATACAAGCGCCTCACCATTGCGCCTACCCCATTTTCGACTTTCTTTCAGATCGAGAAGGCGGGCAGAGCCCGCCCTACGTGACTCATGGACTCAATCTGGGCTGTTTTTTCGGGAGGTTTAGACGGCCGCCACGGGGGGGCGGCCGCTACAAGATCGCAAAGGTAGGTCAACGACCTGCGCTACAGGCTGACGAGAATGACGGATGACGGGCGGGACGCCCGTCCCACCCGAACTCCCGTCCCACCCGGACATAAAGGGGACGAACTTCCCGGCCGCCACGGCGAAGACGGAGGTGGCGTTCGCTATTCGTCGAAGCAGGGCGGGTAGACGCGGCGGATGCGTTTGCGCGCCTCGTAGGCGCGGGCGAGATCCAGAAAAATCTCGATATCCCGGTCGATGTTCGCATTCGTTCCGTCGAAGTAGCAGATGCGGATCGGCAGTTTGTCGTGCGCTTCGCTGACGGCTGGGTAGACCCCCTCGCAGATGATGCCGTTCATGCAGGTGAACGGGCTGATGTCGAGGATGCCGTCGGCGCCCTTGCGGTAGAGGTAGATCGCCTTGCCGATGCTGAGGACCATTTCGCCGACGCACCCGCGGGTCGGCAGGAAGGGCTCGGCGGCCGCCAGCACCTCGCGGACGTCGTGCGGCTCTTCATAGCCGCGGAAATCCTGCTGCACCGGTGCGAGCAGGGCGTGTTCGTACTTTCGCTGGACGGCCGTCTTGAGCGTCTGTTTGAGCAGCGCAAGGTTGAGGCGGCCCTGCTCCTGGACGATCTTGTCGTGGACATAAACGTTGACGTACCACACCCACTCGGCGATATCGGACAGCCAGCATTCTCCGCCGAACTTCTCGACCCGCCGGGCGACGTCGTCGTTGCTGAAGGTGTTGTGCCGGCAGAAGATTTCCCCGACCAGCCCGATCAACGGACGGTCTTTCCGGTAGCGGGCGGGCACGGCGCGGAACCGGTCGCGCATCCGCTCGATGCCGGCGACGACCTCCGCACGGCGCTGCCTGGGCGTGGGCCCCGGCCGTTCCAAGATCCGCTCGAACTCCGCGATGCTCTGCTGGAAGACCTCGTCGCTGTCGCCGGCGGTCGTCTCGTAGGGCCGGGTCTTGAGCAGGAACTTGAGCGCCAGGTCGCCGGTGATGACGCACATCCACAGGTTTTGGGCCAAGCCGGCGCGGGGCGAATCGTAGCCGTCGTACCCGTCGCCGCTGGTCGGCGAGAAGATGACCACGTCCTGGTAGCCCATCTCGTCCATGAGCTTGCGGAGGTAGGGCGCGTACTGGCCGAAACGGCAGGGGCCGTGAGCGGTGGGCATCATGAAGGCGGTTTTGGCGGGGTCGAACCCGGGCTGCCGGCAGACGCGCAGGAAGTCGCCGACGGTGATCTTGTGCGGCAGACATTCCTCGCCGCTGGTGTACAGCCCGCCGAGCTCTAGCGTTTCGGCGTTGGAATCGGGTGCGGGGACCGCATGGATCCCGACCGCTCGGAAGACGGCGCCCATGAGTCGTGCGCCGGCGTAGGCCATCTGCGGGATGTAGACGGTTCGGCCCCGGAGGTCCGGCTTGTGGTCTGCGGCCGGCTTTGCCCGGCTTCGGACGTTCGCCACCATCGCAAAAACCCCTTGCTGTCGAGGTAGGCCTCGCAGCGCGTCATCACGCCCGCGTCGTTCGAGTGGCCATCGAATTGGAGCGTGAGGAACGGCTTGCCCGAGGCCGCCCGTACGAAACCCTTGACGAATGAATCCGGCCCGCACTTGAAGTTCGTGATGTAGATGAGGTGCAGGTTCGGATGGTCAGCCACACGGCGGGCCGCGGCCAGCACCCGTCGTCCGTACTCCCAGTACATGTTGTCGTTGATGTCGCGGATGTCCACGTCGGCCAGCGGCAGCGCGTCGATCGGGATCACGTTCACCCCGTACAGGTCGCGCAGCTTCCGCGCGGTCGCCAGCGACACGCCCGCGTCGTGGATGTTGTAGGGTCTGCCGACGACGACGATACCCTTCTGGCCCGTTGCGACAAGATGCGTGAACGCCTCGGTGCCGGCGGCCTGGTAGGCCGACTGGAACCGCGTCAGGGCCGACCAGCCCGCGTCGAACGCCTTGCGGGCCGTGCGCCGCGGCACGCCGAGCTCGCGCGCAACGTCCAGCAGGGCCGTCCGAACACCCTCCTCACCCTTCCGAAAGTGGATCGTCGGGGCCAGGGTCCGCCCGGGCCAGTGGCGGAAGGCCGGTGCCTGGCGGAGGACGAACGGCAGCGTCTGTCCCCACGGGCAGACGTGGCTTTCGTTGTCCAGGAACTTCGTCTCGCCCGACATGATGTTCGGCAGCCAGAGATAATCGACCTTGTGCGCGACCAGCTCGGCCGCGTGGCCGTGCGCGACGATGATCGGGAAGCACGGCTCAGCCACGACGGTGTCGTAGCCGGCGCGGACCGTCGTACGGTTCGTCTCGGTCGATACGACGACGTTGAAGCCGCAGTCGTGGAAAAAACGCCGCCACAGCGGAAGCAGGTCGTGCGTGTACATCGCCAGGGGGATGCCGATCGTCGGCGTGCCGTCCGGGTGCGGAGCGGGCATGTCGGCATCGAGCAGCTTCTTGCGCAGCGCGACGAGATCGGGGATGGTCGGCTTCCGGTCGGCCTTGCTCCGCTTGCGGTAGCGGTCCGAGCACTTGTCGCCCCAGTAGGTTTTTTCCCCTTCGACGTTGAACTCCTGGATGGCGCACAGGTTGCCGCATCCGCGGCAGGTGAACTCGCGCAGCGTGTAATTGACGGCATCCAGGTCGTAGCCGCGGAAGCGCGGCGTCGCGCCGGTTCTCATGACGCGCTCACGGGCCAGCAGGGCCGCCCCGATCGCACCGAGCAGCGCGTTGTGCGGCGGGACGATGATCTCTTTTCCCGTCACCTGGCTGAAGGCGGCCGCGACCGCGTCGTTGTAGGCCGTCCCCCCCTGGAAGAAAATGTAATCGCCCACGGGCCGGCCCCGCACGACGCGGTTGATGTAGTTGTAGACGACCGAGTAGGCCAGCCCGGCGATGACGTCCTCGCGCAGCGCGCCACGCTGCATGCAGGTGTTCACGTCGCGCTCCATGAACACCGTGCACCGCTCCCCGAGCTTGATAGGGGCCTTGGAGCGTAGAGCCTCGGCCGCGAACTCGTCCTTGATCGACACGCCGAGCTCTTCGGCCCGCTCTTCGAGGAAGCTGCCCGTGCCGGCTGCACACGCTTCGTTCATCGTGAAGTCGACGACGATCGTCTCGGAACTGTCGCCGCCTTCAGCCTCCAGGCTGATGTACTTGCTGTCCTGTCCGCCGATCTCGAAGATCGTGTCCGGCCGCCGGCCGAGCAGCCGATCGCCCACGAACGTCGCGCCGGTCTTATGGCAGGTGATCTCGTCGGTGATGCTGTCGGCCCCGACCAGCTCGCCGATCAGCTCGCGCCCGCTGCCGGTCGTGCCCACGCCGCGGATCCGCACCCGCGCACCGACGGACTGCTCGATCTGCCTGAGCGAGCGGCTCACGACCTCGATGGGCCGGCCCTGGGTGCGCGTGAAGATCGAGTCCACGACGGTTCCCTCGTCGTCGATGACCACGAGCTTCGTGCCGACCGACCCGATGTCGAGGCCGAGGTAGGCGTCGATGGGTTCGCCGTCGGAATCGAATCGGTAGGGTTCGACCTGGTCGCGCAGCAGCTTGACGCGTTCGAGGCTCAGAGGCGGCGACGTTCGGAACGCGGCGGTTTTGCTCGTGGACCCGTCGCGCAAGCGCTGGAGGCAAGTGCCTGCTTCTTCCGCGCGGCTCTCGGCCGCCAGAAGGGCCGAACCGATGGCGCCGTACGATTCGGCCGCCTCGGGCACGCGGAGCTGGTCGCCGGAAAGGTTGAACACCTCGCGCAGCTCGTTGACGACGGCCGCGTTGGCCGCCACCCCGCCGACGAAGAGCACGGGCGGGGTTGGTGCACGCCCCTTCGTGACGGCTGCCTTGTAGTTGGTCGCCACCGCCTTGCACAGGCCGCGGAGCACCTCGTCCGGCGTGAAACCTTTCTGCTGGGCGTGGATCATGTCGCTCTTGGCGAAGACGCTGCAGCGCCCGGCGATCTGCGCGGTCCGGTCGGCCGACGCGACGATGCCGGCGACGTCCTCGATGGCGAACTGGAGTCGGCCTGCCTGCTGATCGAGGAACGCGCCTGTGCCGGCTGCGCAGTCCCCGTTCGTGCCGTAGTCGGCGATCCCCAAACGCCCGCTGGACGGGTCCGGCTCCAGGGCGATGAACTTGCTTGTCTCGCCGCCCAGCTCGAAGAGCGTCCGTGCCTCGGGCGCCAGCCAGTCGACCGCACGTGTGAGCGCCTGGAACTCGTTGCATCGCCCGCCGCCGACCGCCTCGGTCAGCAGCGGCTCGCCAGATCCCGTACAGACGACACCACCAATCTCCGTGAGATCGACGTGGGCAGCCAACTCGTCGAGCAGGCGGCGCATCGCTTCGACCGGCCGGCCCCGCGTGCGGCGGTACGGCGTGACGAGCACGACCCGCTGCCGGTCACGGGCCGACTCGAGCAAGCGTAGAAACGTGCCGGTCCCGTTCCGATCGAGGATCGCCCGCGCGCGGGCGACCTCTGTCAGCAGAGCCGCCTTGATGCTGATCGCACCGACATCGATACCCAGATAACTTGTCATGGTTTGCCACGTCCCGTACAACGCGCCACAGCCCCGTGGATGATACGGGGTTGTTTATATTAGTGTACACTAACTTAACGGCAGTTTACCTGAGCCGGCTCTTGCTTGTCAAGCCAAAATGATTCTTTTCTCGGAAGGGCAATGGGTGCTTACCGGTCAGAACGCCGGCGGGCAAGCCGCCACCTTGCCGTTGGCGTAGATCGCTGTGCGTATGCGATGTGGGCTTACCCATCCAGGAGCATGTCGATGATCCGTCTTCGATCACTTTTTCATCTGGCTGTTCTGACGACGTCACCGCTGCTCGCGGCGGCCGCGACCCCGCTGTCGGTCCCTGACGACGCCAAGGCCCGCATCGTGGTCATGACCGACATCGGCGGCGATCCCGACGATGAGCAGTCGCTCGTCCGCTTCCTTCTTTATACCTGCGATTTCAAGGTCGAGGGCCTCTGTACGGGTTTCGGTTGGGGCCCCCACGATCAAACCCGGCCCCACCTGATTCGCAAGGGGATCAAGGCCTACAGCGAGGTGCTGCCCAACCTGAAGAAACACCGGGAGGACTACCCTTCCCCGGAGTACCTGCTCAGCCTCGTCAAGGACGGCCACAACGGTGACGCGCATACCGTCGGGCCGGATATGAATTCCCAAGCCTCGGACTGGATCATCGAGGTCGTCGACCGTGACGACCCCCGCCCCGTCTGGTTCGCCATGTGGGGCGGCCCGCGCGAACTGGCCCAGGCGATCTGGAAGGTCCAGACGACGCGCTCGCCGGAGCAGTTGGCCGCCTTCAAGAAGAAAATCCGCGTCCACTCGATCGCCGACCAGGACAAAACCGCCCTCTGGGTCAAGGAGCATCACCCCGACGTTTTCTGGATCTACTCGAAACGGCTCTATCGCGGCATGTATGAAGGGGGCGACCCCTCGCTCGTCTCGCTCGAATGGCTCGAACGCCATATACGCGGCCCGCTGAGGCGCGTCTATCCTTCCGAGGCGCACAAAAAGGTCGGCGTCAAAGAGGGCGATACGCCCTCGTTCCTCTACCTTTTGCCCAATGGTCTGAGCGATCCCGAGCAGCCCAGCCAGGGCAACTGGGGAGGACGCTTCGTCCGCAGCGGCCGGGGGGAAGAATATCTGCCAGCGGCAGACCTGGTCGATGGGCAGCGCGATCTGCTCGCCTCCATCTACCGATGGCGGCCAGCCTATCAGAATTCCTTCCAGGCCCGCCTCGAATGGTGCGACCGCCCGTTCGAAGAGGCCAACCATGGACCGGTGGCGCACTGCAACGGTGACATGAGCCTGGGCGTGTTACAGATACCGGTCGAGCCTGGCGGAAAGATCAAGCTCAGCGCCGCCGGCTCGTCTGATCCCGACGGCGGCTGCCTCACGTACCGCTGGTGGACCTACCGCGAAGCGGGCACCTACTGGAATGGACCCGACATTGCCGGTGCGGCCGATATCGACGCTGTCGTTACGATCCCCGAAGATGCCGCCGGCCGAACGATCCACATCATTTTGGAAGTCACGGACACCGGACGACCGCCGTTGACCGCCTACCGGCGCGTCGTGCTCGAGGTCGGCGGCGAACCGGTGTCCCCGCCGTCCGGTGTGGAGATACCCGAAAAGCCGGCCGTCCAGTAGTATCCATACAAAAGCATCGCCGCAAGGCAGGTGACAGGAGAGGGGGCTACGGCTAAAAACCGCTAGAAGCGGTTCTCATCCTGGCGGCCCTTGAAACGGGAGTACGGCACGATGGATTCAAATTTCAGTCGACGCAGTTTCATTCGAAGTGCAGCCGCAGTGCTGGCCGCCCCGGCCGGTCTGTCCATCGGGAGCACTCCCGCTGAAGCGGGCCAGCATCCCCCCGAGGGCGCCGAGAAACTCACGACGTATCAAGAGGCGGAGATCAACGGCCGGGTGCGAGGCCCCCATCTCTGGCTGCGCTGGAACAATGAAGTTGTCACCAGCTACCGGGCGCATCCGACGCAGAAGTATCCCTATTTCTATCCGGTCCGGGGGCCGGTCTCCGGTTTGTCCCTGACGGCTGAAACGGCTTTGCCGTGGCCGCATCATCGCTCCCTTTATTTTGCGTGCGATCATGTCAATCAAGCCAATTTCTGGCAGGAGGGGCTCGAGCTGGGCCAGATCACATCAACCGGCCCGAGCATCGGCGACACCACTGCGACCAGCGCCGTCCTGCACGACGCTTGCGAATGGGCGGTCCCGGGCCAGGCGGTCCAGATGACCGACGCGCGCAAATTCACCATCGCCCTCGACGCGCTTCCTCGCCAGTGGACGATCGACGCGGAGATCGCGTGGAAAGCCGTCGAGGACGTCGAGGTCACCCGAACCAACCACGCCCTCTTCTCCGTCCGGGTCGCTCCTGACATAACACCCTGGGCAGGTGGCACGATGATTACGAGTGAAAATGCTGTCGGCGAGGAGAACACCTTCGGCAAACCGGCGCGCTGGTGCGCTTTTTACGGCAAGCGGCGTTCGATGCCCGACGGGCCTGTCGAGGGAATCGCGCTCTTCGATCATCCGCGGAATCCCTGGGCGCCCTGTCCCTGGTTTACGCGCGATTACGGGATGATGTCGCCCATGCCGTTCCAGTGGATCAAAGAGCCCTGGCATCTGCCCGCGGGCGAAACGGTGCACCTGAAGTACAAGATCGTCGCGTTCGCAGGCGATCCGCAGGAAGCTGAACTTCCAAAACTGTACGATCGATGGATCGCGGCATGACCGAAGCCCGCCGCAGGAACGGGCGCCCGAGCCGTCTGGATGTGGGTATTCTCGCGCATTGAATAAGGCCTTCAAGCCTTGTCTGTTGGGTGTTTTTCAAGCACCAACAGGCATGACAAAAAAGGCCTTTGAGTGCAATCGCGCGCATGGCATCACGCTGCGTATGTTGCCCGCGCGCGATGCACGCTCGGAGGTCAAGACCGCCGCAACTCAACCGGGGACGATGGCGCCCGCCGGGCAGGCGTCGACGCAATCGCCGCAGTCCGCGCACTTGTCCGAGTCGATAACGTACTTCGGATCGCCCTCGGAGATGGCCTCCGTGGGGCAGACGTCGAGGCACGCCCCGCAGGTCTGGCAGTCATCGGTGATCACATGTGCCATGGAGTCTTTCCTTTCGCTTAGGCAAACCCTACCGGTTACCGGCCCGCCACCGTCCGGCCGCGTGGCGGACCCTCTTCTGTCAACAAAACCTTTCATCGTCCCGGGATCAGCCCGGACCCCGCGAACAGTTTTACCAACTTCTTTTTTTGAGGGGGAGACCTTGCCGTGCGGGCAAAGCCGATCTCAACGACGTATTATAGCGGAGACTCCTGATCGAAGCTACAGCCGTCCGTTGAAACGGTGAACGGTCTCGACCATCGCCAGATAATTGGCCGTCGGCACGTAATCCGGGATGGAATTGCCCGACCCGCACATGTAACCCCGCCGGGGCGCGCAGGTCTGGAGGATCTGCTCGGTCCGGAACCGCACCTTTTCGGGACTCTGGCGTCCGAGCAGATCAACGTCAACGCCGCCGAGGACGGCGACCTGCTCACCCCATCGCTCGCAGAAAAGATCGACCGGCACACAGGCGTCCTCGAAGCTGTGCTTGGCGTCGATGCCCACATCGCTGATGAGATCCGGCATGATCGCCTCGACGTGCCCGCAACTGTGCAGCAGGAACGGGCGGCCGGTGCGATGCGCGAGGGCCGCGTAGCGTTTGTGCCAGGGCAGGATGTAGGTACGCAGGTGGTCCGGCTGAACGAGGGTCGCCGTCTTGAAGCCCATGTCGTCGCCCAGCCAGATCGCCACGACGCGGTCCATCTGGCAGAAGGCCTCGAAGGCGGCCTCGATCGTCCGCCCGATGCGGTCCACGACCGCGCGGACGAGCGGCGGATCGTCATAGAGGGCGAGCATGAGCGGTTCGAGGCCGAGCAGCACGCAGGCCCATTCGAGGACGCCGCCCGAAAAGCCGATCGCCCCCATGTCGTCCGGAAGCACGTCGAGGACGGCGTCGGCCTGGGCGAAGTCGATCGTCTCCAGCGTCGGCCAGTCGTAGCGCTCGACGTCGGCCATCGATTGGATGGCCCCGTGGTGCTCGTCCGTCCAGACGCGCTGCCCGTCCGCCCGCCGACCCGTGTCCCGGGCCGCCAGGGAGGAGGTCACGAAGGGGATCTCGGCCCGGATACGGTAGCAGTCGTAACCGAGCCGACGCCACAGATGGACGCGCTGGCGCGCCCAGGCGTGCCGCTGCGAACGATCTTCTGTCGTCGGCCAGGCCGTCAGGGGTTGGCCGTTCAGGTCGGCCAGCACCTCGTCGGCGATTGCCAACTCGATGAGCGGGACGCGATCCGTCGGCTGGCGACGAAGCACGCGCTCGAAACAGCCGACATCCGGGCTCGGCTTGGGCAGATGGTTCAGTGCGTCGGTCATGGTTCCAGTTTACCCGGCCGGTTGTCTTCCGCCACCGCCAGGACTGCTATCATTCCTGGCCGTCGTCGGTGTGCCTGGCGCTCTGCCCGTCTGTCCGCCGTTCGATGACGTG
>Ga0272443_10007564_pt1 | contig 10343 bp, 7 predicted proteins | sample SSMAcet12_FD_193581 | JGI IMG/M metagenome (GOLD analysis project Ga0272443, IMG submission 193581) | Marine sediment archaeal communities from Little Sippewissett salt marsh, Falmouth, MA, United States - SSM-Acet-12 | ecosystem: Environmental > Aquatic > Marine > Wetlands > Sediment ... | reverse complement strand
CATTACCCTGCTCCATCCATAGAGTCCGAAGTCGGCCAGAACGGGGATGCGTCTGCTACCTATATGAGACTGCCCCTACCGGATGAGCCTTCATTTGCCAGGTCATTATCCATTCGCGGCTTCGATGAGATCGTCAACCGCGATGGCGATCCAGGAAGAAAATGGATCTCGGCCAGTATTCGCGTCAGAAATACCGGTCATGTCGTTCCTGCAACAAACAACCAGGGAGATATCCGTGTTATGGGAAATGGAGAGATACTGGAGGTTTATCCGCGGCGTGATTGCAATGGGAAATGGATGACAGTCGATTGCTTCTTCCCCGTACGCAAAGCCGACAACCATGTGACGATCAGGGCCTTTGGGGGAGGGGTATTCGATATCGACGACATTGAAATCCGGCTCTTTACCCTAAAACGATGACAGCCTTCCTCCACGAAACACAAGCCTTATTATAAAGCAACGCTGTTTATCGCAAAGCTAAAGTAATCAGAACTATCTTTTGTCTCTCATCCTGCTTGACAACATACCGTCCGGACGGTAAAGTCTATACCGTCCGGACGGTAAGCTCCTTATTGCAAGCGTTTCTGAATGTCCGGCTGTCAGGAACAGGCAAAATGGCTCATACGTCGGAAAACGGTATCCCCCTATCTGCCCGGGATCGGCTTTTGGACGCTGCCGAGATGATTGTTGCACGCGATGGCATTGGCCATCTGACGTTGGAAGCAGTCGCCCACGAGGCCGGGGTCAGCAAGGGAGGTCTGCTTTACCACTTCCCTGCCAAATCGGCGTTGATCTCGGCCGTTATCGAGAGGCTCATCGAACAATGCGAATCGGAGCAGGAAGCGGCCGTCGCGGCCGATCCCCAGGCAGAAGGAGCGTTCCTCCGGGCGTATCTGACCGTCCGTACCAAGCCCGTCGATCCGCTCAACGAAACGCTCCGCACCGCCGTCGTCGTAGCACTCGGCACCGACCCGGAGTATCTTAATCCGCTTCGCGAACGACTGACCGCATGGCAAACCCGACTGATAAATGACGGCATCGATCCTGTCACCGCGAGCATAGTACGGCTGGCCATCGACGGCCTGGTCGTGGGCCGACTTTTGAAGGTGCCGACTCCGGAAGGGGAACTGCGCGAGAAGGTGATCGAGAAACTGCTTTCGATGACTCACTCGCAATCGGCGAACGGGCAGCCATGACGGAAACGAAGGAGGAAACCGGACTGAACACGTCCGGACGCAATGCCCCTGGTGTTTTGACAATGCTTAAAGCGCGTGCGAAAAACAGTCGGACACAGATAGCCGTCCTGGGAGAGCCGGAGGCCAACCAGCAATACTGTCTCGACGCCTGTGCCCAGGTGGTCCGCGGCAAAGTAACCGTACTGAAGTCACTGCATGCGTTACGTAAGTTCCAGTCCCGATATTCGGGCGATCCGGTAGTCCTTGTCATCGCCCTCCCGAATAACATCGAGGCTGCGGTCGAGGCATTGGCGCATCTCCGCAGGGCAGGTTCGGGGTGGCCGACCTTACTTGTGATAGACACCGTGCGTCATGCCGTCCACATGCCCCTGATGCGCGAGTTGGGCGTAAAGTATTTCCTTTCCCTTCCGTTGCAAGGCGCCGAACTGGCCGACGCACTGCGGGCGGCGCTCGGGGAAGGTGTGCAGCCACCATTGCTGAATGCACCGCCTCTGACAAACGACGAACAAGGGGTCAATATCGAAGGGATAGCGAAAAAGCTGAACAAATGCATTCGATGCGGTGCCGGGCAGAATCAGGTTTTTCTGCATTCCTATGTGGAGGATGTCGGCCGCAAGAGCAAGCCGCGGATCACGCTCCGATGTCCGCTGCGCGCCGAACTCCACCTCGAACCTTATGTTTATTATGAGCATATTCGTAATGTGTGCTGCCGGAACATCGGTGCCTGCGCCGTATTGCAGACCTACGCAGCCCTGAAGGGTCAGGAAATCAGCGCCTACCTGCTGGCCGACGCCTGCCAAGGTTCGACTCCATGATTCTGCTTTGTAGGCATTTTAAGTGACGTGGTCAGCGCACGAGACCGCGCCCGGATGCGACCGAGGAATTGCGTATGAGAGGGCATATCACTTCGAAGCTTTTGTTGGGGGCGTGGCTCCTGTCCGGTTGCGCCGTCGGGCCCGACTACCGCGCCCCGGAACCGGAGGTCCCCGCACGTTGGCACCAGCCGGCCGAGGACGGGCTGGTGGCGGGAGACGCGGACGTGAGCGAATGGTGGCGGCTTTTTCAGGATGACATGCTGACCGACCTGATCGAACGGGCGATGAAAGGTAACTACGACCTGCGTCTCGCGACCCTGCGCATCCGCGAAGCCCGCGCGACGCGCAGTATCGCCGCCGGCGAACTTCTTCCCTCATTGACCGGCCAGGGCAGTTACCGACGCTCCCAGGCGAGCGGCCAAGGCCTGCTGGCCGGCGGCGTGAAACCTCCCGGCAAGGGCGCGCAGTTTGCCGGAACGGTCGCCCGCGGGACCGCGAGCAGTATTCTCAGCCAAAGCCTTGAATCCGCCGTTCCGGGCGCACCCGGCGTCACATACTCGGTGGCCAACGGCCTTCTCGGATTGATTCCAAGCAAAACGGAGCGGCTGGAGCCCGAGGCGATGGACCTCTTCACGACCGGGTTCGACGCCTCCTGGGAGATCGACGTGTTCGGCGGCATTCGGCGCAACGTTGAATCCGCGGACGCTTATCTGGCCGCCGCGGTCGAAGATTGCCGGGGCGTACAGGTCAGCCTGCTTGCCGAGGTGGCTGCGACCTACATCGACATCCGAGCACTTCAGGCACAGATCGAGGTGACGCGAGAGAACATCGAGCTCCAGAAAGAGACCGTATCCTTGACGCGTGCCCGCTTCGTCGCCGAACTGGCTTCGGAGCTGGACGTTCGCCAGGCGGAGGCGAACCTGGCGGCCACCGAATCGGAACTGCCCCTGCTCGAGGCGGGCCTGGCTATTGCGATCTACCGCATGGGTATCCTGATCGGCCAGGAACCCGCAGCCTTGTACGACGAGCTCGTGATCCCACGGTCGATTCCCCAACCGCCGGAAGAAACCCTGGTAGGCGTCCCCACGGACATCCTGCGCCGTCGTCCTGACATCCGCGCCGCGGAACGCCGCCTCGCCGCCGAGACCGCCCGGATCGGGGTGGCCATGTCCGAGCTTTACCCGCGGTTCACCCTCTCGGGCACCTTCGGGTTTGAGGCCACCGACGCGGACCGTGTTTGGGACGCTCGAAGCATCACCTATGGGTTCGGCCCCTCCGTGCGCTGGAACATCTTTGACGGGCTGCGCAATCTCAACCGCATCGCCTCCCAGGAGGCGGTCACGCATCAATCCTACGTCATCTATCAACGGACACTGTTGACGGCGCTTCAGGAAGTCGAGAGCTCCCTGGTCACCTACAAGCGCGAACAAACACGACGGGCCGCGCTGGCCCGGGCGGTGGAGGCGGCGGACCGCTCCGTCAAGCTCGCTGAGGAACTCTACCGCAACGGGCTCGTCGATTTCCAGAACGTCTTAGACGCCCAGCGATCGCTTGCCACTCTGGAAAACCAGCTCGCTTACAGCACGGGGCAGATCGCGATCAATCTCGTCGCGCTTTACAAAGCCCTGGGCGGCGGCTGGTCGTCCGAAGCGGTTCCGCAGCGCGAATACCTGGAGGACGACTCGGATGCGACCCATCGTCCGATCGAAATGTTCTTTTCGGGGGGCAAAGACCCCCTGCCGTGGGAGTGTGTTTCTGAAGACGCCGAAACCGCGCCCTAGACGGGTGTCAAGGATTTACCTTGAGGACGAGGCGGTGCATTGTTGAATACGAGGTCTTGCATGCAGATCACGCGTAGCAAAACGATGAAGTGTGCTGTGAGTGGTTTCTTCGTCGGGATGGCGCTGGCCGGCTGCGACAGATCGGGAAATGCCATGAGGCCCGCCGCCCCTCCTGAAGTGGCCGTGGTTACCGTGCATCCGGAGCGGCTCGAACTGACAACCGAGTTGCCCGGCCGCACGATGGCTTGTCGCGTCGCGGAAATCCGCCCTCAGGTCAATGGCATCATCCAGAAGCGCCTGTTTACGGAAGGCTCCGACGTGAAGGCCGGGGACGTGCTCTATCAGATCGACCCGGCGCCCTTTCAGGCGGCGGTGGACAACGCAGAGGCGCACCTCGCCGTCGCACGGGAGTCTGTCGACAGGGCACATGCCGCGCTGAAAGCCAGCCTCTCCAACGTCACACGGCAACAGTCCACCCTCAAGCTGGCGCGGATCAACCGCAAACGGTTCGAGGGGGCGTTCAAAACCAATGCGGTTTCCGGCAGCGAGCGCGACCGAGCCGTCACCGAGGCCGAAGTCGCCGAGGCCGCCCTGAAAGCTGCCGAGGCGCAGGTGGAAAGCGACCGGAAGACCATCTCCGTAGCGGAAGCGACCGTCAAGCAGGCGGAAGCAGCGCTCGAAACAGCCCGCATCAATCTGGGATACACCCAGGTGACCGCTCCCATTCCCGGGCGCATCGGCCGATCCAACATAACCGACGGCGCCCTCGCGACGGCTTACCAGCCGGTTGCCCTGGCGACCATTCAGCAGCTCGACCCCATCTATGTGGATGTCCCCCAGTCCACGGCCGAGCTGCTGCGGCTGCGGCGACGCTTCGAGGAGGGCCGGCTCAACCGCGACGAAACGAGCCAGCGCAAGGTCAGGCTCATCCTGGAGGACGGCTCGCCTTATCCTTTGGAAGGAACGCTTGAATCGCTCGATATCTCGGTGGATCCGACAACGGGGTCGGTCATCCTGCGCACCATCTTTCCGAATCCGGAGGCCGTCCTCCTGCCGAGCATGTTCGTGCGGCTCGTGATCACGGAAGGCATCAATGAGCAGGCCATCTTAGTACCGCAACAGGGAATCTCCCGCACGCCGAAAGGCGAGCCCTACGCGCTGATCGTGGATGAGCAAGACACGGTTCAGCAGCGGATGCTCACGATCGACCGGGCCATAGGCAACAAGTGGCTTGTTTCGTCAGGCCTTCAGGACGGCGATCGGATTGTCGTCGAAGGCCTTCAGAGGATCCGGCCAGGGGCCTCCGTCAGGGTGGTTCCGTTCAACGGCGCCCACGAAACAGGTTCCCCGACCGCAACCGCGGTCGCCCCCTCTTGACGATCCGTACCGACAGAGGAATTCCATGTTATCGATATACTTTCTCGATCGCCCCGTTTTCGCCTGGGTTATCGCCATTTTCATCATGCTGCTGGGCGTGCTGGCCATCTACAACCTGCCCATCTCGCAGTATCCGCCCATTGCACCACCGGCCATCGCCATCAGCTCCTTCTATCCCGGAGGCTCGGCGCAGACGGTGGAAAACAGCGTGACCCAGATCATCGAGCAGAAGATGACCGGCTTCGATGATTTGCTCTACCTCTCCGGTACGAGCGATGCGTCGGGCAACTCGCGCATCGAATTGACCTTCAAACCGGGGACCGATCCGGACCTCGCCTGGGCCAAGGTTCAGAACAAGCTGCAACTTGCCATGGCCAGCCTGCCGGAAGTCGTCCAGCGAACGGGCGTCATGGTCAGCAAGTCCACGCGGAACTATCTGATCATGGTCGGGCTCGTCTCCGAAGACGGCAGCATGGACGGACACGACCTGCGGGACTACGCCCAGTCCAACCTCGAAAAGGTCCTGGCGCGCGTGCCCGGCGTCGGCGAGGTGGAAGTGTTCGGCTCGCAGTACGCCATGCGCGTCTGGCTGAACCCCGACAAGCTGACCGATTATCACTTGACCGTGGAAGACGTGATCGTCGCGCTCCGCGCCTACAACGTGGAGGTCTCAGCCGGCCAGTTCGGCGGGATACCGGCCGTCCAAGGCCAGCGCCTCAACGCCTCCATCGTCGTCCAGAACCTCCTCCAGACACCAGAGGAATTCGCGGACGTCCCGCTGCGCATCAACCCCGACGGCTCCATCGTGCGGATCAGGGACGTCGGGTGGACCGAGTTGGGGACCGAGTTCTACGACATCGAAGGCCGTTACAACGGCAAACCTGCTGCCGTTATGGCCATTCGGCAGGCGCCCGGGGCCAACGCACTGGATACCGCCAATGCCGTCAGGTCGCGCATGGAAGAAATGTCCCGCTATTTTCCCCCGGGAACGAAGGTCGTCTATCCCTACGACACCACCCCGTTCGTCCGGGTGGCCATTCTCGAGGCGGTCAAGGCCCTGTTCCAGGCGATCGTGCTGGTCTTCCTGGTCATGCTGCTGTTTCTGGGAAACGTCCGCGCCACGCTGATTCCAACCATCTCCGTGCCGGTCGTGCTGCTGGGCACCTGTGCCGCACTCGGTGCGTTCGGGTACTCCATCAACATGCTGACGATGTTCGCCATGGTGCTGGCCATCGGGCTGCTGGTGGACGACACCATCGTCATCGTGGAAAACGTCCAACGGATCATGAGCGAAGAGGGTCTCTCTCCCCGGGATGCCACCGCCAAGTCGATGGGACAGGTCACGAGCGCTCTGATCGGCTTCTTCCTCGTACTCGCGGCTCTGTTCGGCCCCATGGCGTTCTTTACGGGCTCCACCGGGATCATCTACCGCCAGTTCTCCGTGACGATCGTCACGGCCATGCTGTTGTCCGTGGCGATGGCCCTGATCCTGAATCCGGTGATGTGCGCCGCGATCCTCAAGCCCGTACCGAAAGGACACGAAGCGGCGGAAAGCGCGGTGTGGTTCCTTCGCCCGTTTTTCCTGTGGTTCGACCGTGTTTTCTACCTGTTCCGCGACGGTTTCGTGAAACTCGTAGGCTATGCGCTTGCCCGGAAGCTGCGCTTCGTGGCCGTCTACGTCGCGATCGTGGCGGGCTTGGGATTCCTTTTCATGCGCATGCCGACCAGCTACCTGCCGGACGAAGACCAGGGAATCCTCATGGCCCAGATCATGACTCCCACCGGCGCCACGCTGGAGCAGACTCAGGCGGTCGCCGACAAGGTGCAGCACTATTTTCTGGAGCAGGAAAAGGAAGCGGTGGACTCCTGCATGACGATCGCCGGCATCGGTTTTTCGGGCCGAGCGCAAAACAACGGCATGGTGTTCATCAAGTTGAAGGATTGGGACCTGCGCGACCGCCCCGACTTGAGAGCACAGGCCGTCGCCGGCCGCGCGATGGGGGCGTTTTCAACAATGCGCAATGCCCTCGTCTTCGCTTTTCCGCCGCCGGCTGTCATCGAACTGGGCAACGCCCTCGGGTTCGATTTCCAGTTGATGGACCGTGGCGGCGTCGGGCACGACGCCCTCATGCAGGCCCGCAACCAGCTCCTCGGCATGGCGGCGCAGGATCCGAGGCTGATAAACGTGCGCCCCAACGGAATGGAGGATGTGCCCGAATACCGGGTCGACGTGGACTGGGAGAGGGTCGGCGCCCAGAGCCTGCCCATCACCTCCGTTCACAACACCATTTCAGCCGCCTTCGGCAGCGCCTATGTCAACGACTTCATCCAGGGCGGGCGCGTCAAACGCGTCTACGTCCAGGCGGACGCCCCCTACCGGATGCTGCCCGAACACCTCGACAATCTGTACGTCCGCAACAGGGCCGGGAAGATGGTGCCTTTCGCTTCGTTTGCCACCGGCCATTGGACGAGCGGGTCACCCCGGCTGGAGCGCTTCAACGGCTTTCCATCCATGAATATCTGGGGCGAGGCGTCGCCGGGACGCAGTTCGGGTGAGGCGATGCAGGCCATGGAGGAAATAACGGCCAAGCTGCCGCGGGGGATCGGCTATGACTGGACCGGGATTTCCTACCAGGAGAGGCAAGCGGCCGCCCAGACCGGTCTGCTCTATACCTTTTCCATCCTGATCGTTTTTCTTTTCCTGGCCGCCCTCTATGGAAAATGGAACGTTCCCATCGCGGTTCTGCTGATCCTGCCCTTGGGCGTCATTGGCGGTTTCATCGCTTCGACGCTGCGCGATCTGCCGAGCGACGTTTATTTCCAGATCGGGCTCTTGAACACCCTGGGGCTGGCTACCAAGAACGCCATCCTGATTATTCAGTTCGCCATGGCCGGCGTGGAGCAGGAAGGTGGGTTGGTGGCCGCCGCGCTCCAGGCCGTTAAGCTGCGGCTTCGTCCGATCGTCATGACGTCCATGACGACCGGGCTGTCCGTGCTGCCATTGGCCTTCAGTACGGGGGCCGGCGCGGGGGCGATGGTCGCTATCGGGACCGCCGTGCTGGGCGGCATGATCACTGGAACCATCCTGGTTGTTCTTTTTGCCCCCCTGTTTTACGTGCTCGTCGAAAAGACGATCGGCAGAAAGAAAAAACCACAAGGATCAGGAATCATTGCGGGGTGACCCGCTTCCCCGAAGAGGACGGTTCACGATGAAACCTCCCACAACAGGGCCGCGCGCGTCCCGAACCGTAAAGATACACTCCAGGGAATCGAGGATCGCCTTGAAAGCGTTGATCCGCTCAAAGGCTCTGCTATCACGTGGCGCCGGACAGTTCCCGGATATCGCCGGCCAGTGCGTCGACGTCCTCGTGCGTCGTATCCCATGAACACATGAGCCGCGCGCCGCCCACGCCGATGAACGAATAGAAGACCCAACCACGAGCAGCCAGGCCTGCCGAGACGCGAGGGTCCATCTCGACGAAAACCGAGTTGGCCTGGCGAGGGAACATGATCCGCAGACCGGGAATCGTGCGAAGCTGTTTTTCGAGGCGTTCAGCGCAGCCGTTCGCGTGCCGGGCGTTCCGCAGCCAGGCGCCGCTCTCCAGCAGTCCTATCCAGGCAGCAGAGATGAAACGCATCTTCGAGCAGAGCTGACCAGCCTGCTTGCAACGGTAGTCGAACTCCGCAGCCCGGTCGCGATCGAAGAAGACGACGGCGTCCCCGACCTCCAGTCCGTTCTTGACGCCGCCGAGGCAGACCACCTCGACACCGGCCTTCCAGGTCACATCCTTCGGCGCGGCATCGAGGGTGGCCAGCGCGTTCGCAAGCCGGGCCCCGTCAAGGTGAAGGGCCAGGTTCAAACGGACCGCCAGTTCGGCGACGCAGCCCATCTCCTCAATCGAATAAACCGTCCCCAACTCGGTGGCCTGCGTCATGCTAAGCGCCCTCGGCTTGGGATAGTGGATGTCCGAGCGGCGTTTGACGGTGTGTTCGACGGCCTTTAGGTCGGGCTTGCCGTCGGGTCCGCCGACCACGAGGATCTTCGTCCCGTTGGAGAAGAACTCCGGCGCACCGCACTCATCGGTCTCCAGGTGCGAAGTCTCGTGACAAATGATCGAGTGGTAAGGCTTGCAAAGCGTCGCAACAGCCAACGAATTGGCAGCCGTCCCATTGAACGTGAAAAAGACCTCGCAGTCTTTCTCAAAGAATTCGCGGAGCAGGTCGCAAACCTTCCGCGTCCACTCGTCCTCGCCGTAGGCCGGCGCGTGGCCGTGGTTGGCCGCCCGGATCGCCTCCATCGCCTCGGGACAGATCCCGCTGTAGTTGTCACTGGCGAACTGGCGTTTGGGCAGAGGCCGGGGCGTGGGAAGCTGGCTCATCGTCGACTCCATTGAAACCCAGGCAAGACGCGACCGTGAGGGAGCAGCCCCGAAAACCCGGTGTCCGTCGGCTTACTCGGATGCGTTAATAGCCGCCCCATACAGTGACAGACTCGGCGCGCTGTCGCGCGGGAAGGGCTCGGCCCTTTCGTGCGCGTCAGGGTAACAACGGCGACGGCCATCTTCCAGTAAGCAACATGTCGGGGGCACGTACGGGCAGGCGGCAAAAGAGCGCATATTCTGCGCTGTCTGCGGCAATCTCTCTGAAAACCCTCAATAACGCACGGCCACTCCCTGCCAGGCAAAATGACCCGCAAAGCAACAAGACATGCATGTCGCATTCTTCACATGATCATTTATCGGACGCTTTCAGATGGGCGCGAATAGTGCGCAGCTTCCGGCAAAAACTTTCCAAACATTCTCAAGATATTTTTCTGGAACGGACGATACAGGTTTCGCCAGTCATTGTATTTTAACTATATTAACACTTCTGGAAATCCAGATGCTAGAGTGCGGTATATGAGAGATTCGTGAAATTAAACGTATTTCTGTCTTCGAGCATTGGCTGCGGGACGCGGCCGGGACATGGAAACACGCAGGCGAGAGGCTTGTTTTCCAATGCAGGAGGCGGCGGAACGATGGGCTGTGGCGGACCTGACAGTCGGGTCGGCCGGGGATCGCCGGAAAGGGGACACGATGAACGTGACGACGGTCCTGGGACGTTTTGTCGAGGCTTTGACGGAAGGGGATCGGCAATCCTGCCGCGCGTTGATTCGGGAGATGGTGGACGAAGGG
>Ga0272443_10007563_pt1 | contig 10343 bp, 1 predicted proteins | sample SSMAcet12_FD_193581 | JGI IMG/M metagenome (GOLD analysis project Ga0272443, IMG submission 193581) | Marine sediment archaeal communities from Little Sippewissett salt marsh, Falmouth, MA, United States - SSM-Acet-12 | ecosystem: Environmental > Aquatic > Marine > Wetlands > Sediment ... | reverse complement strand
AATGCGCGATAGCCTATGAGTATGAATATCACGGCGGTTCCGATATGCTGAGCAGGAAAGCATGTTACAGGGAAGCCGATATGACCGATCCGGATGCTCCGGTCCTTTCGGTCAAGATATCCGAGTATGATTATGATATCAACGGGAATTTGGCGGTGAGCCGGAAATACTATGAAGGGAGCCAGCGGGTTGAAAGCGAAGTCACCTATCTGAACGGGATTGCCAGGACTTATAAGAAATTCAAGGATGAAGCCGGCGCTGATAACCGCGGCAGAGTGGAGAGAGAGGTATTCGAGGGTACAGGTGAATACGGCGCAAAATCCGTAGAGACGCTGTATATTAGTATAATCGGGAACATCATCGTCAAAACATTTTATGCCAGCGCGGATATGACGGATCCCCATGATCCCGTTTTCAGCTGTATTATCGCGCAAGTGATATATGACGGGGACACAGGGGAGGTCTTGAGCGAAGTGATCTACAACAGTGACCCGCGTATAGAACTCGCGAGAAGGCTGCGTGTCAGTGTGGATGAGCTTGACGTCAAGGTGGGTTCAAGCTGGGTGCCGGCGGAGAACGCCGATATAGACGGCCAGAGTGTCGTGGAGATCAGGCGCAAGGTAAACCGAGACTATTCGGAAGACCCAGCCATTCCGGAAGACGACAGGGATCCCGTGAGGACCCCGGGTTGGCCCAGGAGGGCGGAAGTGTTACCCCCCGTGGGTACGTATAAAGTCACTATCAGCGGCAACCAGGTAACGGAAATAAAGTATGACGATAACTCACGCAACGGTTCTTATGACGGCTCAAGGGACGTCTATGATTATGACGTGAATAACGGGTACGGCGGGCACGGCAGGATAAACAGGTACGATAAAGACGGGGTGCTTGTAGCCCAGACCCGTTATGATGCCGGAGGTATCACGGGCGGTAAGATACACAGGGTCTTGTACAGGCATGAAAAGGATACCCTGCGACTGGGTACAGACCTGTGGGTCGCCGCGGCCGCGAATATTGGTGAATACCGTGAGGTCCTTCGCCTTATCAACCAGACCTGGGGAAGTATATCGGACGCTGTAAATGATTCCGGTGATGTCGTGGAACTGGGGCTGGAGCCCCAGGAGTTCATTGACCTCCTGTATGAAAAAATAGAGGAAAACAAAGGAAGGCTCGCGTATTCTGATCCGGAAGATGTCACGACCGCTGAACTGGCTTCCAAGCTGGACACGTTGATAACCGGCCTGGGGTTGAATAAAAATAGTGTAGAATCGGTATATAACGGCGGCAGCATCTGGAGCTTTACCGACTGGTACAGTTACAGTCCGGTGGCCAATAACGGCGGGCAGACCGGGTACGGTATAACCGTGACCAGGAGGCAGGGCACTAGCTCAGGCGGCGCGGTAATTTGTGTTTACACATATTTCGGGACGGTCGAAGGTCAGGAAAAACTTGTGGAACTCAGGTTTCCCAAAGACACATCCGATCCGACCGATAATTATGACACAAGATGTGTGTTTGACGCGGAGAGCGAGTTAATGCGTGAGATATGGGATGAAGACATGTGCCAGAGCGCGCCTGTTCTGAAGTTTTCATATGAATACGATTCCAACGGTAATGTCACGGATACGCATGTTTTCAACCGCTGGGGTATGGATATCAGCTGGGCCTGGAACGGTGAGGGATACCTCATCGAGGACGGGGATTATGTGGAGCGTCTTGTCCAGTGGATGAAAGGGACCGAAGTGGAGAACTATTCCAGCGGTAATCTGAAAAAGATGACCCAGCCCAACGGCGCTGTGTGGGAATTCATGGATGAGGACCCGATACACAATACCGATACTCCCGGTTACAATGATCAGGGGCATGGCAGGGTGCAATCGTTCACATCAAACTATTCCGTCTGGAACATCGAGTCGTATTATACTTTAGCGGACGGCAGCAAGAGCAACTATATATATAAATTCACCGAGAACAGCGGCAGATGGGCCAAGACTTTCTATTGCTATTACAAACAGTCGGACCATGATGTGGACGGTGACGGTGACGTGGATAACAAGGACCTCGAGCTTGACATTATCAGGGAATATAATATGTACGGTGGATACGATAACCGGATGGCCGAGTGGAAAGTGGTGAGCAAATCCGACTATGATAATTACCCTGAAGAGGATCAGGAAGATTTCAACCAGTTTTGGACAGCCCTGTTCACGGCCAACGGTATGGGCACGGGCACGGATATAGATAATATATATTTTGAACCTACGTATCATGAAGATACTAACGGCGCGGTCTCATGGTATATAAGGCCCGGCGATGTTATTACACCGACCGATGAGTTGGCGCAACGCTGGAGCAGTACTTACTATAACCATGTAAAGGTGTGGGACGCGTCCGCAAATACCTATAGATATTATAGATACAACAGCAGCAATCCGGGCCAGTATGATTTTGTGCTGGATGACGGAGACGCTATCTATGTGCCGGGTTTTTCGCAGGATACTACTTATATCGCATCCAGGCATAACGCGGCAAGCAGCAGCGCGGATAATTATTGCGGCTGGATAGTAGCCGGCAGGCTGATCAAGACATGGGCCGAAAATAACGATCCCAACGGTGAAGACGGTTACTACTGGGAACAGTGGGTGTTTAATCCCGGTGAGGAACACGGGTGGCCCGGGCATAACAGGGATTCAAACAGCCATATACTCATGGGTGATCACAGCGCGACTATGACCACCCAGAATGTATATTACCCGTCAAGTTCCGTGTATGTCGAACGGCAGCAATATTACTCCAGCCTGTATAACACCGTGGGGGCCGGCACGGCATCACCGCCGTATATCGTCAGTTATTATGATAGTTCCTATTATAACGGTATAAACTATTATCAATGGCAGAGCGGCGGGTGGTATCGGTATACATACCAGTGCGATGACTACTACTATGATGACTACTACTATGATGACTACTACGATTACTATATGGGATATTATCCCACCAGCGGTCAATGGGTCAATATGGGACGCGTTGAATATACCGGCACTTATGTCACGGAGACCGTGGGAGCCAATTTCAACAAATTGCGTGACGCGCTGGTATCCATAACGGCGCCGGAAGGGTTTGATTCGGATTACTGGGATTACTGGGTGAATCGTGACGACGATGCCGATGTATCGCAGGTATCCTGTCTGCCCGGCCTGGGCGGGATAGAGTATATAAGGCCCAGTGTTGGCGGACCGGGGTGGAGCGTCTATACCGACAAGAACAAGATAACCTATAAATATTACGATAGCATAAGTGTATATAACTGCGCTTCGAACGGTATCTATCAATCATACCGGTCCGGGCGCGGCAATCTGGAATGGATAGTCGATGAATACGGGATTAAATACACGTTTGCCAATGATGGCAATCACAGGCTGATAGAGATGACGGTGCCCGGGACAGACGGGTACGGCGACTGGACATATACATTCTATAACGAAGAACACTATCAGAATGACGGGGACCGTACGAACCGGAGTAACGGTTTTGATACTCCCGGTACGTTAATACCATCAAGGCTGAACTATGGCGGTATTGAATTCGATAATGTAGGCAGATTAAGGTCCATCAGGGACAACATAGGAAACACTTTTATTTATGAGGCCTATAGGAAGAGTTCATGGATAGGGACTTCCACCGATTGTCCCACGATAGTCCGTAAGGATACAGTGGAATATAATGAAGAGACCGGGGAGATAGAGGAAGCGTCCTACAGGTATTATTATCACCTGGATACCAACCAGCATGACACTGTTGACCAGATCATCGTTGTCAAACTTGACCCCGTTACCGGGGAAGAGACCAATGAAGTCATGCATTTCAAACCGAAACCGGACGACAACGGTTATATAAACCCCGGGGATTATCAGGGACAGGTCGTGAACGTTAACGGGTACGCGTTATGGTACAAAAGGGACACTGACGGTACGGAATATTTCTATGACTGGGCGAAGAACTGGGAAGACGGTGATATTGTGTCCCAGGTATTCGATGAATCCAGCCCTGTGACGGATTGGGATTATGTGAGTACGGGAACCAATCCGTGGAGGGTAGTAGGCGACGCGCTGCAGTGCTGCTGGGGCGATAATAACGGCGCCTCGCCGCTGACAAAATCGGTGTATATCCCCGACAGCGACGGCGAGACGGTCGCGCTAGAGTTTATGGTCGCGGATGACGGCGGCCGGCTATTGCCGGAGAATTATCCGGGGTTCCAGTTCCAGGTCAGGGTCAACGGGACGGTGATCAATAATCCAAACGCGTCTTATCCGTATTATTGGACGGCTCCCGCTGTAAGTAATGATTTCCAGAAATTCAGCATAACTCTGGGAGAGATAGGCGTAAACCTTAACGGCGGGCAAAACAATACCATTGAGATACGCTGGATGAACGACGCGTGTGACGGGGCCGACCATGACGCCAATGTCATGATCAAGGATATCAAGATAGGTATAGCCCACGAGGCTAAGACAGTGTATAAAAAGGACAAGAGGATATTTAACGATGATATACTCGAAGCCAAAGTGCAGGAACTTCTAAGTGACGGGTACCGGGTAAGGGTCAATGCCAGTACACATGACAGTATTGTGATACATACCGGTGAACTTCTCGGAAAGATCGTAAAGGTCCAGAAGCTTGAAGGTTCCACATGGGTCGATGTCGCTATAAACGGCAGCAGTATGTCTATGTGGACATATTCAACGGATGATCTAACCGACAATATCGGTATACAGTCAAAAATAGACAATTGCGGGAATTACACCAGTATAGAGATACGTCCGTACAGCAGTTATAACAGGGCATATATCTATGATGACGTGAACGCCAACCAGACAAGTCTTGTCTACAAGGGTTACAACAATTGTGAGCAATGGGTGAAAGCGGCGTTCGACGCGGACAAGAACAACATATGGGACCCTGATATTCTCGAGAACGAAGACGGTGAAGAGCAATGGGAAGAGTCCGGTTCTCCCTACCATAGCCAATCATGGTATAAATCCAGCCAGTTGAACCAGAATTACAGTGAGGTCATGGATTTCAACACTTCCGCGGAAGTGAAAAGCTCGTGGGCGTACAGCAGCGGGAGACGGTCCCTGCAGAAGATCCAGGTGATGAACTCCGTGGGGGAACTGGAGACCTTCGCTGTTATTATATCATACTATGAGAGAGTGGCGCCGGAACAGGACCGTTATTACACATATTGTTATAATGTGGACGGTGTCCCCGAAGCGACCTGGCGCAATTACACGTCAAGGACTTCGTTTACGAACGCCGGATTTACGGAATTTTATGGCGGGATGGACTACGCGGACGAGTTTCACGCTGTCACTGTGACCGATAAACATGGCGCGCAGGTCGATGTGATGTTCTATCTGCCGCCGGATGGCAACGGTTATTCGGCGTTGACATCAGGCGCGCCTCAGCCCGCTTATACGCAATCGGTTTTCGTGGATGAAGCGTCTATGTATATCCAGGGCGATGAGCTTCTCCCGGAAAACCAGGCAGACTGGTTCCTGGGAGGATACCAGAAATCCGCCGGCGCGGGTGTGTCGATAGCGCTGCTTGACACGGGTGTTAACACGGATGAACTTGGAGTAAGCGTATCCGGTTACGATTTCGCCGGAGAAAACAGGTACACGGGCGAAGGGGACGAGGATTTCAGCGATCCTATGGGACATGGTACTAAAGTCGCCAGTGTCATTAAGAGCGCTTCGGGAGGTATCGCCAGGGAAGCTGATATAATGGCGTTAAAGGTCTTTGACGATGCCGGCCTGACTTCCAATACCGTAATAGCCGATGCCGTGAAATACGCCGTGGATAACGGGTCTAAGATATTGTCTATGTCGTTCGGCCTGTACGGAATGAGTTCGGTGCTCGAGGAAGCGATCGATTATGCCGCTGAAAGAGGCGCTATTATAATCACTTCCGCGGGGAACGAGGGCGAAGCCGAGTTCAGTGATTCACTTGCCGGGCATGACAACGTGATAACCGTGGGATCGGTCGATTCAGACGGTAAGTTATCCGCGTGGAGTAATTACGGCAGTGAGGTCGATCTTTATGCCCCATGGGATGTAATAACGATAGACGGGGCTGAGGGCGAAGCCGGCACTTCGTATTCAGCGGCATTTGTGGCCGGGATAGCGGCGCTTATGATGGCGGATGATCCGGACATGACGGCACTGGAAGTTATCGAGGAACTAAAGAAGATGACAGCTGAAAATGTCGCCGATTACGCGGATTACAAGAAATATGGCGCGGAAAACACCGTTGCGGAAGAAGAAATGAAGGAAGAAACCGAACAGCCCGGTGGTGTGGATGTGGACGAAGTCGTATCCAAACAGGAAGCGCAGAGGGCGAATAAAGCGCAGTTCACCGGCGATAATATCAAAATGGACGAGATGAAAGATCCTAACCAGATCTAGTATGTGGCGATATAAGAGGTTTTGGGAATGAACAGCTATTTCAGGGGTCCATCCTTTCATCAGGATGGACCCTTTTGCTAATTAAGTATATAGCCCAAATATCTTTAAAATATAGAAAAAAGTGGAGTAAATCTATCAAATTATTGCGAATTTTATTTATGGTAACCCATAATATCTAGCTAAGACCGTCGCTCAGACGAGATAGATCACAATATTCACAGAGACCAGAGCGCTATCCATGGACGATATTTTTCAGTAAAAAAGTTTGATTTGCCGCAAAAAATCATTATAATTTAGAAACGCTGTATAATATATATAGGAAGACAAAGGATGAAGGCAAAAGGAAGACCCAGAAAAAAAAAGATCGTCGAGGAGCAGCCCAGGATAGACCATTTCAGCCCCCGGGGACGGCCCGGCCGGCCGGATGAAGTTGTAATATCCATAGAGGAATATGAATCGATTCGATTAGCTGATCATTTGTCGCTTCAACAGAAAAAAGCGGCGGAATCGATGGGTATATCGCAGCAATCTTTCAGTAGAATAGTTAGAAAAGCAAGAAAAACTGTTGCAGACGCGATTGTTAACGCAAAGATAATCCGGGTGGAAGGAGGAGACTTTATCAATAAAAGATCATTGGCGATCATGAAAAAGCTGCAGAGGAAAAATCAGTAAAGTATTATACAAGAATAACTTACTTCAATAAACTGACTTTTGTGCAGTATTCAGGATCAGGTGATGAGAAAAATTACCGGAAATATTGCCCTAATTGTTAATAAAATAGAACAAAAATGACATTCAAAAGGTAGATTTGTTAAATAATCTGGAATTTTTAAAATCTTAACACAAATAATACTTTAAAAAGCCGCATTTTCTTATACTTTCTTAACATATTATATTATAACAATTTATACACTACCACCTTAACATCTCTCACCGATGATTTTTTTCATAAAATCTCATTGTAAAAAGACATTTTTTTAAATTGTGAAATGTCATTTTTTCACTTATGCATAAGCAGCATTTTTCTGCGTAACAATGATTACAAAATCATGATTGATAATGAAAATAAAATTAACATTAGAACACAAAAAAGTTTAATATTTTTATTTGCTATATATAAATGATATGATATACTTTAATAGTCTAAGTAAACATTTAAATAGCTAGTTTTTATTAAAATTAACTAAACAGTTTTATAAAGTGCTTTATTTATATTTTAAAAGTTATTAGCGGCCGTAAAAAAATGAGTATACCTGGAACTAAAGATTTTTATCAACCCTACGAGAAAGATCGTTCTAAAAACGGTTTTACAGAAGAAAAGTATCCCGGTGATTCGCTTTCCTTTATTGAAGTCCAGACTAATCATAATAAAAAAATTTTTATTAAAACAATATCACTATTAGTATCATTTATATTTTTATGCCAGCAGTTCGGTTTCGCGGACATTTATAAATATAAACGCCAGCCGGGTGTGGCCGAAGGCTTATTGTCGACTTCCGGAGAGGTGGACCAGGCAAATAAATTCGCGCCGTCCTACCTTAAGCGGCAACAGCAAAAACATGAAGAGCTGCTTCGCCAGAGGATGGGCAAAGAGGACCTGGTAGGACAGTTGATGCGCAAAAGGCGGAAACGGGAGATACCGGATTCACCGCTTAAAAAGAAGAAAAGCGCCGGGGGCGGTTCCGGGGGTGCGGGTGAATCGCTGATGCCCGATTATTCCATGACCGAACCGGACGATATTAATGATCCTCACCAGCTGAATGATCTGGAAAACAATGCCAGCAATCAGGTGGACAGGATCAATACGTTCGATGTGACCCGGCATCCGTCTATAGACCTGGAAAGGTGGATGACAGATGCCGTTAAAATGCAGGATGAGTCTACCGGGCTGGATTACTGGCTGGGATTCGAGGACAGGGGCCTACCCGGGGAGGACCGCCGGATAAGTGAGACCATATATTTCGGTGATGAGGAAAACAGGAAGATCGCTAAGATATTTTCCGGTTACGTGAAAAACCTGTCGACCGGGGAGTATGTACCGACCTTTATGACGGAATACGTTTACGATGGCAACGATATCACTAAGACTATGAAGTACCGGCTGGGCGATGACGGTGAAAGGGCCCTGGTTGAGGTCGCCGTTTTCGAAGGGAGTGATGAAAACAACAGGATAGTCAGGAACATAAGCCTGGACGGAGACAGCCAGGCGGTTATATCGCGTCAGGATTTTATCTATGAAGAAACGGACGACGGATTCGCGTTAACCGAAGTAAGGACATACAGCACCGATGGGATGGACTATGATTCAGATGGTGACGGCGATGTCGATGATACCAATGGGAGCGGATCCATAGAAGACGCTACAGGTGAGGGAGAGGGGGTACTTACAGCTATATCTTATTTTTCCGGGGACAAGGACCGGGAAATATCAGATTATACAGTGACCCTTACGGATGACGGACGTATCAGCTCGACGATCGTCAACTATTACCGTGATGGGAACAGGGCGGAGGATGCGGATTGGCGTGACCCGAAAGAGAGGGTCGTTATATACGCGGGTGAAGTGGATGTAGATGCCGTGGACGCTGACGGTGACGGGATCCTGGACGGCTATGAAAACAAGGTCAATTCAGTTTCCAAATATGATACCGAACACAGGCTTCCCGGAGAAGAAGTCCTGGATTATGTAAAATCCTACTCCCGGGGTATCGTAAACAAGACCACATTTTATTATTACGGGGATGATGAGCTGGATGCTTCGGAGGCTAATTATAGATTGCCCATGGCCAAGGCGGTCACGTATTGGGGTGATGCCGTGGATGAGGATGGCGGGATAATATCCGATGCCCGTAAACGCTCTGCCACGTATTTTTATTTTGACGGCAGGTTGAAAGGCGAAGAGGCCCAGGATTATACGGTCACTTACCTTACCGACGGCAGTACAGTCAAAGATACCACGGTTTATATCTACGAAGGCGAGAAGAGAGCCGAGGATTCATATGCCCAGGACCGCTTGAAACGCAATGTGACCTATTGGGGTGATGCCGTGGACTCCGACGGGGACCTGAAGGTTGATGCCGCTAAGAAGAGTGAGACCGTCTTTCAGTTCAGCCCGACCGCGAAGAGAGGAGAAGAACTTGCGGATGTCACACTCAATTATTATCGGGACGGAGAGACCGTAAGGGATACTACGATCTATTATTATAACGGGAATCTCAGGGCCAGTGACGCGGATATCAGGGATGGGCTGGAACGCAGCGCGACCTATTGGGGTGATGCGGTCGATGAGACCGTTCTGCCGGATTCCGATGGGGATGGATTGACCGATGAGTATGAGTCTGAAAACGGGCTGGATCCTTTGGATGCGGATTCCGACGATGATGGGTTCAGTGACCGGGAGGAGATGGAAGCGGGAACGGACCCGGGCGATCCTTCACAGGCACCGTCTTATGCGGCATATAAAGATGATAACGGGAATGGCGTACCGGACCTCCTGGAATTGGACATGGACGGTAACGATATACCGGACTTCATGGAAGAGGATACCGATTATGACGGCATAGCGGATCTTGTAGAGATGGCTATGTATGGTGATCTCGATCAGGTGGCGGGTAAAGATGACCTTTACACTATCGATTCCAATGGTAATACCGTAGCGGATTTTGTGGAGATGGTGATATACGGGACGTTGAACGAAGAAATGTCCGGCCTGGAATATGATTCCGATGGCGATTCCCTGGCGGACATCGTGGAGAAGATCCTGTTCGGCAACCTCGCGAACGACGCGGGCGACATAACGGACGCCGACGGTGACGGCATAGCGGACGAACTGGAGATAGCGCTATACGGTGACACTGACACGATGGATTCGGAAACAGG
>Ga0272443_10007562_pt1 | contig 10343 bp, 11 predicted proteins | sample SSMAcet12_FD_193581 | JGI IMG/M metagenome (GOLD analysis project Ga0272443, IMG submission 193581) | Marine sediment archaeal communities from Little Sippewissett salt marsh, Falmouth, MA, United States - SSM-Acet-12 | ecosystem: Environmental > Aquatic > Marine > Wetlands > Sediment ... | reverse complement strand
TTGAAGCTCTTTATCTTCCGTAAGAAACATATTCTCTCCGATCTGCTCTATATTCCCATGGGGTGGATGATTCTGTTCCTGCTGCCCGCAATGCTTCGGCATCTGCCGGCGGGACTGGTAATAACTGTCATTTCTGGCGGGGTAATTTACACAGCGGGGGTCTTTTTTTACCTGTCGAGAAGAATACCGTACTCGCATGTGCTCTGGCATCTCAGTGTTTTGGCCGGCAGTATAACGTTCTTCGCTGGTTATCTGCGGTATATTTATTGAGGTGTAAGCATCCCCAGGATTCGAACCACTAATTTTTTCAAAAAGTATTGACAATCGTATGGTAACTGTTAAAATTAAGAATAGTTCCGAATTTTAATTTGAGGATAAAAAGATCGCCGCAGAGAAGCGTTACAACTACAGCGCCCAACGTGAGCAGATACTCGAATTGCTCAGAAACACAGGCCGGCATCCGACTGCAGCCTGGCTGTATGAGAAGCTGAAAGACGAGTTCTCCAACCTGAGCATGGGCACCATCTACCGCAACCTCAACATACTCATGGAGCAGGGGCTGATAACGAAGCGGGAGTTCGGCAGTACATTCGACCGGTTCGAGGCGAATACCGAACCGCACTACCACTTCATATGCGAGCGGTGTCACCGGATCATCGACCTGGAGATACCGATAGATGAAGAGCTGAACCAACGAGTGAGCAGCGCCACTCCATTCAACGCCACCAGACACCAGATCGAGTTCTTCGGAATCTGCGATCAGTGCAGACGGGAAGCGGAAGAAGAGCAGCAGTAGATATTAAAAGAAGATGATTCACGAAAGTGCTATTTTATAACAAAATTAATAATTGTTCCGAATATTATTTTACAGGAGGCCATATATGGCAAGAGTTGCACGGGAAATGGTAGAGAAATCGGGAGTGGATCTGAATCTGTTGATCGATCTGCTCGTCAAAAATGCGTCCGCTGAATTGACCACGTTCTATTACTACACGATTCTGCGGGTCAACCTTATCGGAATGGAAGGTGAAGGGCTTAAGGAGATCGCCGAGGTGGCGCGTATAGAAGACCGCAACCACTTCGAAGCGCTGGTTCCCAGGATCTACGAACTTGGCGGAGAATTGCCGGGAGATATGAAGAAGTTCCACGACATCTCGGCGTGTCCGCCGGCGTCGCTGCCGAAGAACCCGAACAGCGCACAGGATATTATGAAAGTCCTCGTTGAAGCTGAACGATGCGCGGTGAGAGGCTATACTCAGATCTGTCACATGACAGCCGGGAAGGACCATCGTACGTACGATCTGGCGCTGGCGATACTCAACGAGGAGATCGAGCACGAATCATGGTTCTCTGAATTCCTCGGGGAAGGACCGTCGGGTCACTTCATGCGCCGGGGTGAGACATCGCCGTTTGTTTCCAAGTTCCTGAGGTAAAGAACGGATAGTCCAACAAGGGCGGATATAAGGCGAACCCGGGATGCAGACCCTGGCTGGGGTGCTAACCAGTAGTGAATAATCAGCGGTATAGCACTATGCTCCCTGGTTTCCTTTTCCGTCCTCCTTTTTTCAGGTACCGTTTCGGGGACACTTTCCATATAAGTTACAGGGGAGCCCCGGACGGCCGGAAATTTGTGATTTATTCCCATACCTCCTATCTTTGAACAGAGAGGGGAGGCACGGTATGGCGTATCAGGATATTCTCATGAGAATGCGGAGCGGCGGGGTCGTGATCATAGACGGGGCGACCGGAACTGAACTTGAACGGCGCGGTGCCGATATGAACGCCGATGCCTGGTGCGGCCCGGCTACTCTCAGTAACAGGTCTCTGCTTGAACAGGTACATCTGGATTATATTCAGGCAGGAGCGGAAATCATTATTACCAACACCTACGCGACAAGCCGTTTGATGCTCGAGCCGGCGGGATACGGCGACCGTCTGGAGGATGTGTACAGGGAAGCCTGCGCGGCAGCAATGGATGCCCGGGAGCGTGCCGGCCGGCCTGATGTGCTGATCGCGGGATCCCTGTCACACATGGTGCCCTTCGGTCCCGGTGGTTCAAAGCCTGGGGATACGTTTAGCGGACTCGAGCATGGGGACTTTACGTACGCCTTTGGCGAAGCCGCCCGGTTGCTGAAGGAAGGCGGATGCGATTTCATCCTTCTGGAAATGCTGTATCATCCCGAACGGACGGAGCTTGCTATAGAGGCGGCACTCTCTACAGGCTTGCCGGTGTGGGCGGGCTTTTCGGCACAGGCTGGCAGCTCCGGGGCCGTTTTCGCCAATATGTCTGACCGCGAGATTCCATTCGATGATCTGCTATCTGTTTTACCGGAGCGGGGAATAGATGCCGCCGGGGTCATGCACACCAATGTGAATGTTACCGGTCCCGCGCTTGAGATCCTCGCACAGCATTATCCGGGGCCGCGCTTTGCCTATCCCGACAGCGGATTCTTTTCCATGCCGAACTGGCAGTTCGTCGACATCATATCTCCTGCTGAACTCAGAATCAGGGCGGAGGAGTGGATCGCCGACGGATTGAGCGCTGTCGGTGGATGCTGCGGGCTTTCGGTCGAACATATCAAAGCCCTTGCCCCGTTGAAGAGGTGATGCGGCAAGAGCCGCCGGGTGGAGAGTACTGCCGCGCGGAAAATACCCCGAATGATTCGGACCCCGATTGGAGGGCTTCCCCCGAGTGGTTCGAAGCTTGGGGACGGGCTTAATCATGACTGTAAAATTCAGAAATTACCTCAGTTACGGTCAATTTTTCACAAAAACATGGTAAATTCATGCTCATATAACTAAGATATGTTGACATCGGCACAAATTACTGTTATAAATCAAACAACATGAAGGAAAAATCCGGACCGCGGACCATGCGGAGGATGGACTCCTGCAACGAACACGGAGGAAAAGAAAGTGCAGCTGTCATTTGCAGACCGAACAGTAATAGTCACCGGCGGTTCATGCGGAATCGGGGCGGCGATCAGCATTGCATTCGCCAGAGCAGGCGCCCGGGTAGCAGTGAATCATCTTCCCATCGAGCGCGATGAAGCCGGCTTCAAGCAGGTACAGGAGACCGTTGCGGAGTTCGGCGGTACCTGCATGTCCCTCCCCGGGGATATCACCGATCCGAAGGTGTGCGAAGAAATGTGCCGGAAGACCGCGGAGGAATTCGGAAGCCTCGATATCATCGTCAACAGCGCCGGGTACATGCGGCCTGCTTCCACCGAAGAGACGACTGATAAAATCTGGGAAACGGGTCTCTCGGTGAATCTCTCGGCGGCTTTCTACCTGACCCGTGCAGCGATTCCCTATCTTACGAAGAAGCCGGGCGGACGAATAATCTTCATTGGTTCTGCAGGGGCAATAACCGGCGGCGGCGGAGCGCCTTTTTACTCCGCGGCGAAGGCGGGGATCAACGGCCTGGTACGGTATCTTTCAAAGGACCTGGCACCGAAGGGTATTACCGTCAACGCGGTATTGCCGGCCCTCATCGAGACGGACATGCTCCGTGAACGCTACAGCGATCCGGAGAAAAGGAAGGCGGTCTTGACCCGCATTCCCGTCGGACGGCTGGGGCAGCCGGAAGATGTTGCCAACCTGACACTGTTTCTCGCTTCCGAGCAGGCCGGGTATATTTGCGGACAGCAGATGATCGTCGACGGAGGTTCGACGTACAAATAATATAAAAATTGAAGACAACAAAATCACAGGAGGATGAGATGGATAAAAAGACAAGAGAAGAAATGCTGAAGAAGGCATACGAGCTGGGATTTCAATACGAACGGGATTACCGCGGATGCGCTCAGTGCGCTATTGCGGGTATGTACGATGCAATGGGAATCAAGAACGATGTAGTATACAAAGCCGGAAGCGGCCTGGCAGGCGGCGGCGGCGAATGTACCGACGGTAACTGCGGCGGTTACACCGGAGCATCCATGGTTCTTGCATCATTTTTCGGCCGGACCCGGGACAAAGAAGCTACTGAAGATGGCAGAGCTGACAAGTATGTGTCATTCCGGATGACTCGTGCACTGCACGACAAGTTCGTTGAAAAATACGGCAGCGTTCTCTGCACCGGCGTGCAGAAGCACCTCTACGGCGGACGTTCATTCGACCTGCGGGACGACAAGCAGAAGGAGCAGTTCCGGGATGCAGGCGCCCACCACGATGACGATAAGTGCTGTATGGCAGTCGGCGACGGCGCACGCTGGGGTCTCGAGATCCTGCTCGATGAGCTGGAAGCGCAGGGCCTGACCCTTGATGATTTCAGGGACGAAAACGGAAACCAGAAAGTATAAGGAGGGCGACATGCCAGAAGCTGATGTAGAAGGAAAACAATATCATACCGATATTCCCGCCCAGTCGGAGCTGTTCTACCTCAAAGGTTCGAACGAGCTGGGTTGGGGCATGAAAAACCGTCTTGCCCGTATTTTCAATCCCGCGGACGGCCGGACCATCATGCTCGCCATCGATCACGGTTATTTCCAGGGACCGACCACCGGTCTCGAGCGGATCGATGTCGACATCGTGCCCCTCATGCCGTATGCCGATACCCTGATGCTTACCCGGGGTATTCTCCGTACCATTGTGCCCCCGTCGATGACCAAGCCGATCATGATCCGGGCTTCCGGCGGTCCGAGTGTTCTCAAGGAGCTGTCAAACGAAGATATTGCCATGGACATCGAGGACTGCATCCGTCTCGGCGTCTGCGGAACCGCTATCCAGGTATTTGTAGGCGGTGAGTTCGAATCCCGGAGCGTGGTGAACATGACCAAGCTTGTTGACGCGGGACTGCGCTACGGTATACCTACCATGGCCGTCACCGCCGTCGGACGCGACATGGAGCGGACACCGAAATACTTTCGTCTGGCTACCAGAATGTGCGCCGAACTCGGAGCCCACATCATCAAGACCTACTACACCGACGAAGAGTTCGAGACCGTGACGGCGACCTGTCCGGTGCCGATCGTCATTGCCGGCGGCAAGAAGCGTCCTGAGCTGGACGCCCTGGAAATGGCCTACCGCGCCATCGACCAGGGAGCCGCGGGTGTCGACATGGGACGCAATATCTTCCAGTCGGACTCGCCCATGGGAATGATGAAGGCAATTCACGCAGTTGTCCACGGCAACTCCAAACCGAAGGAAGCGTACGAAATTTATCAGCAGATCAAGGCTGAGGAACAGAAGTAAAGAACGAGGAACGAACATGAAGTTAGTTGAAAAACACCGGGACAAGGTCGATGAATTCCTGAATATCTGCATGTGGCTTGCAGACCGCAGGTTTGTAACCAGCCACGGCGGCAACCTGACCTACAAGGTCGAAGAGAATGTTCTCATCATCACCCCGACCCGGCGCTACAAGAATATGCTGAAGCCCGAAGATCTTGTCTTTATCGACATGGAAGGGAACATCCTGGAAGGCACCCGGAAGCCGAGCGGCGAAATGCCCATGTATCTCAACATGTTTCAGGCCCGGCCTGACATTGTGTCGGCGATTCACTGTCATCCCCTCTACGCCAACGCTTTTACAATCATGAAGGGGATCAACTGGATGGAGCGGCCCGTTTTTCCCGAACTGATCATCGAAGCCGGGCCCATCCCGATCATTCCCTACGGCGAGCCCATCTCCCAGGAACTGGCGGACAACTTCAAGCCTTACTTGCAGAAGTACAATACCTTCCTGATGGAGAATCACGGTCTGACAGCGATCAGCGCCCACGACCTGACCAGGCTGATGCACATCATCGACATGATCGAGATCAGCGCGATATCGATCCTCTCGGCCCTGGCCGTAGGCGAAATCAAGGAGATCTCCCGGGAAGAGGTGGAGAACCTCTCCATAACCATGGTCACCCGCAAGCTGCCGATGATCGGCGCCCCGGGAGCCAACAAATCCTTCGTGGAACTGTACTATTAGTTTGGGTCTCCGGGCTGAGCTGCCGGATCTAAAGTGCAGTGCCGTGCGGGCGCATTTGGAGGGATGAAAAAAATGCGCTTATAGCGCCCGCTACAAACCAGGCAAACGAGCCGCGGTCTTCCGTAAGGAGAGCCGCGGTTTTTTTTCTGCTGAAAAAAGAATCGCCTTTTCCCATCCGGAATTATCGATTATGATATCTACAGCCCGGTTTTTTCCGGCCAGCGCAGAAAAAATGAAGCAGGAAAATTTACAAAAAGCCATTGTACTCCGCCGCGAGCTCCACCGCCATCCTGAATTATCAGGTAGGGAAGAGTGGACCCGGGAGCATCTGAAGGTGTTCCTTCGCCGGAATACCAGCCTGCGGATCGTCGACAGGGGGCGGTGGTTCTATGCCTGGTACAATCCGGCCAGCCGTGATGGCGGCCATGGAAATGACCGCGGGGGTGATCGAAGGGCCGACGGCGGGGATGGCCTAGGGGATGACAATGGCCGCGGGGATCGCCAGGACAATGGCAGCGGGCCTGGGTACAAACCTGCCGCTCGATCCGCGAATAAACCCGGTATCGCCTTCCGTGCGGATTTCGACGCCCTTCCCATTCATGACGATATCGACGCGGATTACAGGTCCGTGAACGAGGACGTCGGCCACAAGTGCGGGCACGATGGACACGCCGCCACACTGGCGGCCCTGGCCCTCGAAGTGGATCGAGAAGGCGCGGACCGGAACGTCTACTTCCTGTTTCAGCATGCCGAGGAGACCGGCGAAGGCGCGAAGGAGTGTCTGGATCTTTTTGCAGAACATGAAATCAGCGAGATCTATGCCTGGCATAATATGCCCGGAATATGCCTGGGAACGGCGGCGGTAAAAAGCGGGACCATGCACTTCGCCTCGAAAGGGTTGAGCATGTATTTTACTGGAAAGGAGTCCCACGCCAGTCTGCCCGAAGAGGGGATCAACCCTTCATACGCCGTAGCCCGGATCATCCGAATCATCGAAGAGCTGTCGGAGCGGAAGGATTTCGCGGGCCTGGTCCTGATCACCATCGTGCAGGTGGATATCGGCAAAGAGGCCTTCGGGACCGCCGCCGGGGAAGGGGTGCTCAGGATCACCCTCCGGGCCAAGTATGAGGACGAGCTTGCCGCGGTGCAGAAATCGATTCTTGCTGCCGCAGAGGAGGAGTCCCGGAAGGCGTCCCTCGATTTTTCGTTCGAGGAGTCCGATGTTTTTCCCGAGACCGTCAACGACCCTGAGAGTGTCGACAAGCTCAAGAAGGTCTGTGAAGTCCTGGACATACCCGTCATCGATGTGGAGAAGCCCTTCCGGGCCAGCGAGGACTTCGGACAGTATCTGAAAGAATGCAGGGGCTGCATCTTTTTCATCGGAGACGGTGAAGAAAGCCCGAAACTGCACACCCGAGAGTTCGATTTTCCGGACGCGATCATCGAGCCGGCGGTGGAACTGATGAAGGGGCTCATCGCTGCCGGGGGAAAATAGGATAGTAATTAGAGTGGCTGCAATATCGTGGCGACATCGACGGCTGGTAACATTGACAACTCGGCGCTTTTTTCCCTTGCTCCATCAGCAGCCCCTCCGTATAATGGCGGCATGAGTGAAAAACATGTGAGACCTTCCTGGGACGAGTACTTCATGCAGGTAGCCGACGCCATCAGCCAGCGGGCTACCTGCGACCGGGGCCGTTCCGGTTGCGTCATCGCCAGGGATAGACAGCTTCTGGTCACCGGGTATGTCGGCTCTCCCGCGGGCCTTCCCCACTGCGACGATGTGGGACATCAGCTGAAAAAAGTCGTTCACGAAGACGGCCATACCACACAGCACTGCGTACGCACGGTCCATGCCGAACAGAACGCCATCTGCCAGGCTGCGAAACTGGGGGTCAGCATAAACGGCGCCACCCTCTACTGCCGGATGACCCCCTGCCGTACCTGTGCCATGCTGATCATCAACTGCGGGATTGTCCGGGTTGTCTGTGAAAAAAGATACCACGCCGCCGATGAATCCGAGAAAATGTTCGACCAGGCTGGGGTGGTCCTGGAATATGTCTCCCGGGAGATACTGGAGTACTCGGGACAGTAGAGACTGCCGACCCATGGCTGCAGCGGCCGCCGACCCGGCTTTTCCGTTCAGCCTGTATGAGCCTCGTCCCGGGCTACGGCCTCGATCGCGGCCGCCGCAAACACGGACAGGCGCCAGCCCCGAAGGCGGCAGCCCCGCGAGATCCATTTTTTCAATCGAAAATCAGCCCCATCTCGATGCACCAGCGGACAGTCGAATAGGAATCGAAGATGTCGTTCGTGAAGCCCTCCTGGGTCTCGCTGTAGAACAGGTAGATCTCCGGTATCCACGCTGCACCGAGGCGGAACCGCTCCGTATCGATCAGGTTGACTCCCGCTCCGGTGGCGAGGAACATTCCTCCGACACTGTCGCTGGTGATCGTCTCGCTGCCCGCCTCAAGGGGATTCTTGAAGGACCAGTACATGTAGAGCCCTCCCGCCTGGGCGAGCAGGTAGGGAGAACATACGGACCACTCGGGCAGAGGATAGAATCTTCCCTCCAACCCGCCGCGGAGAAAAATCACTCCCTCGTCGATTGACTCTTTGATTGCACTGTCATCGCGAGCGGTGACGGCCTTGATTCCGCCGAAGAACAGCAGTTCACCCCTGTCAGCTCCCGTACCGAAGAGGATCTCCGCGTCGAAGAGAGAGTTGAAATAGGGATAACTGTAAAGCGCGTTCCCGCCCCTCGATCCCACGTACATCGGACTGTCGGAGGCGACATAGATGCGCTCGTCAGGCTCTTCATCTCTGTCCCGAGCCCGCCGGTCATCGTCCTCCCGGTCCCATGGATCATCCTTCGGCTCGGAGGGGACTTCCCGCTCATCCGGGTAATCGTCCCGGGCCTTCTCCATGGCGTCGCTGAGGGACCCTCGGTCCTCCGTTGAGGTGGTCATACAGGACCCCAGGATCAGCAGGGCGCCGACCAGGAAGAAAATAAGAATAAACCTGCTCATATCTTAAATGTAGTCCGGATTCCGGGGAATATCAAAAGTGTATCGGAGATCTTTTCGGTTATTCTGTCTCCATGTCATCGATGAAATAATAGATCCTGGGATTAGAGAGTTTTTAACTGCGGTATAAATACAGCCCTCCCGTTCTCCTTAAAAAACCTCTTTCCAGTGCGGTATGGTCTCCATTGCCCCTTTCCGTGATACCGTAATCGCCGCGGCGGACGAAGCCCTCTCCATGGACTCTTTCACAGATAATCCGGAGATTTTCGAGGCAAGGTAATACCCGAGGTAGGTATCTCCAGCTGCAGTTGTGTCCGCTACCGGTCCATAATCCAGGCAGCAGGGCACATGGAGAAAAAACTCGCGCTGTCCGCAGCCGCAATATGATCCGTCCGGACCGACGGTCATTACGATTTCAACAGCGGGATATCTTCTCATCAGGCGGTCAAGCACCTCTTTATACGTCCCGTCGATTCCGCATAAAGTTCTGGCTTCTATTTCATTGAGAATCAGGATATCGACAAGGTTCAGAGGCCAGTTTTCAACTTCCCTGCCAATTGGCGCCGGATTCAGGCATATCTTCATGTCTCTCTCACGGCCCCTCTCCATGATATACGGCACATCGTTGATTTCATTCTGGAGAACCAGATAATCTCCCGATGAAAAAAAACTGAGTGTATGGTCTATCTCCTCTTTCGTTATACATTGATTCCCACCGCCTTCCAGGATTATTGAGTTGTTCCCGTCCGCGGCGAGTTGTATGTACGCATGACCGGTCGATCCCTCGTATACGGAGATGTTTTCAATCCGCACGCCGGCGTCACGCAGGATCTGTAAAAGCCAGCGGCCGTCCTCACCTATCTTACCGCTGTGCCAGACGTCAAGTCCTGCTTTCGACATGGCTACCGACTGGTTGGCCCCCTTTCCTCCGGCAAACAGTTCAATACAGGAACTATGGATGGTTTCTCCGGGGTGTACGATATGGTCCACGGAGAAAACCTTATCAATGTTGAGCGAACCGTAATTCAGTATTTTCATTGTACCCATCCTTGTTCAAAATCTGTCGTTTGTATCGAGTACCGTAGAGGGAATCCGCGATAGAATTTTACTTACCGCACTATCCGCAGGGTGATTTCATCCAGTATCTTCGGATCGACTTCAACCGCGACCCTCGCTCTGCCGTCCCCGGACTCCTTAAAGAGTGTCATGCCATTCAAACCATGTGACGGTCCGATGCTGATAGTGCCGGTCTTGAAACGGAAAAAGGACTGATCATAGAGAGAAACCACCACCATCGGATCATGCGGATTGTTTTCATAATCCAGTAACTCATCCATCTGAGACGTGACAAGCCACCAGATATCGAGTTCTTTTTTCAGAATTTCACCGAGACCGAA
>Ga0272443_10007561_pt1 | contig 10344 bp, 11 predicted proteins | sample SSMAcet12_FD_193581 | JGI IMG/M metagenome (GOLD analysis project Ga0272443, IMG submission 193581) | Marine sediment archaeal communities from Little Sippewissett salt marsh, Falmouth, MA, United States - SSM-Acet-12 | ecosystem: Environmental > Aquatic > Marine > Wetlands > Sediment ... | reverse complement strand
TGAGCGCTTTTTCTATTTCCTTTTTTGAAAAGCTTTTTTTAAGAGAATTAATGATTTTTTTACGTTTTTGCTGGAAAGCTTTTTGTACAAATAAATGAAAGCTTTTCCTGTCCTGTAGTTTATATAATTTATGAAATGTAAGTTGAATAACTGATGATTGTACTTTAGGTTTAGGATAAAAACTGGAAGGACTGATTTTAAATGCCTGCTTGCAATGTGTATAAAATTGTATAAAAACAGAAAAACTGCTGTAGTTTTTATCGTTTTTCTTAGCTAACATCCTTTGAGCAAGTTCATATTGGACATTTAAGGTTATTGTAGAAAAGAAATCACAATGATCAAAGAGCTTTTCAAGTATAGGTGTTAGAACGGAATAAGGGGGATTTGACACAACTTTCATGTTCTTTTCCAAAATATCTTTTAAAGGGAAAGTTAAAAAATCTTTTTCAAAAACTTGCAGGTTGTTTTTGTTTAGAGTTTCTTTTAGTTTGGAAGCAAAAGTTTTATCCTTTTCAATGGCAATAACTTGCGCTTTATTATTAAGAAGGGCCTCTGTTAATGTTCCGATGCCGGGCCCTATCTCTAATATTTTGTCATTTGGCCCGATATCAGCAAGTTTTATGATTTTTTTTATGATATTTTGATCGATAAGAAAGTTTTGGGATAAACTTCTTTTCGGAAAAACTTTCCATTTATGAAAAAGTGATCGCAAGACAGATAGGCGATAAAGGTTTCTCATTTTAGCTTAAATGGCTGAAAATCTTCTTCCAAATCGAGTTTTTCCTGTATTCCATAATTTTTTCTTAGTTTTGAAACATACTTTTTTGAATATTCAAAAACCTCTTTTTGTAAAAGTTCATTTTTTAAATTGTTGGCCATTTCCTTAAAAGAAGGCGTTTCGGTAGTAGTATGGTTTTTTAAATAAAATATACGATGAACGATATTTCCGTCAGTGCGGCTTTTTTGCTCTTGAGGTTTGCTATACGTTTGTTTTTGAAGGGTGCTCAGTACGTTTTTGTGCAAGGATGAAATATCTTTGTTTTTCATTTGATATTCTTTAGAAATTTGTATGGAAATATTATCTTCTTTATTTTCAAGCTCTTTCAAATTGTCTTCCAATGACTTGGACATAAGCTTTGTAGACTGCAATAGATCATATGCTTTTTCTGCTGTCTCTTTTGTTTTTTCATTTTTATCGCCACGTATTGAAATAACTTGATAGTGCCACTCTTCTATAGGTGGATTTTTTTCGCAATATATATGATATGCCTGCCTTATTTGCTGAGGAGTAACCGCTTGAAATGCTTTGGTATGCACAAAATATCCTATCATTTTTTGTACTATCATCTCACGTTTCATCATTTCCCAGGCTTCTTCGTATGTAAGATTGATGCCTTCAAGGGTAAGCAATATGTTCGGGCCATATCTTTGTTCCATCTCTTCTCTTATTTCCCCATCAGATATTTTTTGATCTTTTGCCGTAAAATCAGAGAGGATAAGCTCCGTATTTATCATTTCATCTAATATGTGCTTCCAGTTTGCCATATAATACTGATAGCGGGCAGGCATCGATTCATAATAGTCAGGGTATGTCTGATACATTAAACTGTTCATTTTCTTCATGACATCCACTACTGAAATTGTTTTGCCGTTTACACTGCTAAGTAATATATTTTGTACTTCAATGGCAGGTTCCGAATATGAAGAAACAGGCTGAAAATCAGCAAATATGGCTGACAGGGATATTAGAAAAAGAAAACATAAAAAATTTTTCATATTGAATGTTGCCTACTTTTATTATTTATTGTTACAAGATAACAAAATTGATTATTTTATCCAAACTGTACTGTTTATTTTAATTGAAATAATGATGCAAAAAAACCATCTCTTCCATTTTTTTGGGGAAACCAAAAAGATGGCTTATCTATTAAAAAAACAGGAAATTGCCTGATAAAATATTCAACCTGTAAAAAATTCTCCTCAGGAAGAATAGAACAGGTTATATAAAGTATTTTTCCTTTTGGTTTTAAAAATTGAAGTGATTTTTTAAAGATCAGCCTTTGCTCATTTACAAGGCTTTTTAACATTTCAGGCTGAAATTTCCATTTCATGTCAGGGTTGCGCCGAAAGGTGCCGCTTCCGCTACATGGTACATCTAATATTATCCAATCCATTTTTTTCTTTAAACGATGAATATTTTCAGGGAGAATAATTTGAGCATTTTCAATTCCGGATCTTTTTATCCTTTTTTTTGCTTCTAAAAGAGCCTTTTTTCGAATGTCATGCAAGTAAATTTGGCCTTTGTTTTTTTTTCTTGCCCCCAAGGCTAGTGTTTTTCCGCCTGAACCGGCACAAAAATCTAAAATTTGATCTTTTGCCTCTGTGTCTATTAAATTGGCAACCAATTGGCTGCCTTCATCCTGTATTTCAAATAGCCCTTCCTTGAATTCATTTGTCGCAAAGAAATTTATTTTTTTTTTAAATATTATGCCATTTTCTGATAACTGGCATTTTTCTATTTTATATATGTTTTTCCATCTTGAAAAAAGCTCATCTCTTGAAATCTTTAAGCTATTGACTCTTATTGTTGTAGGGGCAGTAGTATTGTTCGTTAAGCAGACCTCTTTGACCTTGTCTTTTGAATAATGCTTTTTTAGAAGCTGAATATACCAAAGGGGAAAACTCATTCTCTTATGAAAAGGAATTGTTTCATCATCTTGAAAATCAAAAGGTTTGATGGTTTTGGCCTTTTCTATGCGTTTTTTCCATGTTATAGGTTTTATGCAAAAATAATCTATGAGTCCTTGCCAGCGAATGATAAAATATAAAAGATCACAAATTTCCTTACGATCCTTCGATCCAATACTTTTGTTCTCTTTAAAATAGAATCGAAGAAAACAATCTAATGGAATTTTTTTTATTTGATAATTTTCTAATATTCTAAGAATATGAAATTCGCGAAAAGGAATTTTATCTTCTATTGTTTTCATGATTTTTTTATTTATTAAAGCTTTTTTGTTAAAATTAATTTATTTTTATATAAATATCCTGTTATTATCAAATTAAAAAGCGAGAGATAATTATAAATTAGTATTATTTTGCTTTCTATTAAAAAATATGAATGCTTTGTTTTGGTGGAAAATTATCAATTATTATGCCAATCTTTCATCAAAAATGATATGAAAAAAGAAAAGGAGTAGAACATGAGGACTCTGCAGGCTTTAATAGGTTTTTTGGGTCGAACTTGTGTCAGTATAATTTTTATCTCTTCTGCTTTTCATAAAATTCTTGATTGGCAGGCAACTGAAAGAGGTCTTTTTTCTCTGCTTTGTGACTGGCAAATTTATGTTAGCTATTCCCTTGAATTGCAACGTTTTTTTGGGTCTCTTTTGCAATGGGTACCTTCTATTTTAGTTGTTGTTACAGCAATAGAGCTTATTGGGGGCTTTATGGTCCTTTTAGGACTAAAGCCAAGACTCGGCGCCTTTTTCCTTCTGATATTCTTTGTTCCTATAACCATACTGTTTCATCAATTTTGGTTTTTGGAAGGAATTAGAAGAGAAATGCAAATAACCATATTTTTAAAAAATATTGCTATTATGGGCGCTTTGCTTATCATCATTGCCTTTAACGGAAAGACTGAAAAGAAAAAATTAATGCCAAACATTTCTTTAGAAAGCCCTAATATTGATGAATAAAACAATGAAGAAAAAAAACATTAAAAAAGTAAAAGTAAAAACAACAACATTTAATGCTTTCTATTTTTCTTCTCTTTTAGTTTCCAGTTATGTGATTGTGGCTTTCGGCCAACCCGTTTGGGTTGGATGGCTCGGTTATTTCGCTGCCTTTTTTGGCTATGCCCTTTTTTGGAGGGCTATATGCTTTTTTAAAAGCAAGGGCATGAGATTTTCTTTAGCTACTTTGTGGTTTGCTTCTGTTCATGGAGTAGGCCTTTCCTGGATGACAGAAACTCATTATCATGGATATTTTATTGTTTTTGTTTATCTTTTTTTACTGCTGGGGGTAGGGGTTCAATTTGGTTTGCTCTCTCTTTTAATTGTAAAAAGAAAATCATTTACATTTTTGCAAATGTTGGCAATAGCTTCTGTTTGGACAATATTTGAATGGCTTCGCTTGTTTTTTTTAAGCGGCTATACATGGAATCCTGTAGGCATGGCTTTAGCTGCAAATAATATTACAGTCCAAATAGCTTCGCTTTTTGGTATTTACGGTATGTCTTTTTGGGTTATCCTTGTAAATACAATGAGTTTTAAGGTTCTTTTTGTCGAAAGAAACATAAAACTTTGTGCCACATGGTGCTCTTTGATGATTTTTCCTTTCATTTTCGGTACTGTTCATTTTTTCATGCATAAAGATAAGATTGATAAAGAAGAATTTTATTCCGTTGTATTAGTTCAGACTGCTTTATTGCCAGAACAGAAAGATCCGATCTCTAATTATGACTGTTGTTTTATTTCGCCTGTGGTTCAATGGGAAAGAATTTTGCATTTTATTAATGATTCGGGCCAAAATAAAATCGATTTGATTGTTTTTCCCGAAAGTGTGGTTCCTTTTGGAGCTAGACAGACTTTTTATCCCATTGATTCTGTCATGCGCATTTGGGAAAATGTTTTTGGAAAAGAATCCATCCAGTCTTTTCCTGTTCTTAGATATCCTTTAGCCAATAAAAATGAAAAAAAACAGTGGTTTGTATCAAATACATTTTGGGCTCAGGCCCTTGCAAATTATTATGAGACAGAAGTGGTAATTGGACTGGAAGATGCTGATGCTATTCTAAAAAAAAATTATAACGCCGCTTTTTTTCTTCAGCCTTTTGGATTTGAAGCTAAACGCTATAAAAAACAGATTTTAGTGCCCATAGGAGAATATTTCCCCTTTTCATGGTGTAAAACAATTGCAGCAAAATTTGGTATTTCAGGCCAGTTTACCCCGGGAAAAGATACAAAAGTATTTTTTGGACAAAAATTGCCTTTTGGTATTTCGATTTGTTATGAAGAAACGTATGGAGATTTAATTAGAAAAAATAGGCTCAAAGGAGCCCGGTTATTTGTAAATATTACAAACGATGTATGGTTCCCAAATTCTACACTTCCTCAGCAGCATTACGAATTGGGAAGGCTTAGGGCCATAGAAAATGGCATACCCATTATTAGGGCCTGTAATACGGGCGTCACCGTTGCCGTAGACAGCTTGGGACGTATAGTAAAAAAAATGAAGGGCCCGGACTGTAAAATTGAGGAAATTGCAGGAGCAATGCATGTAAAGGTTCCTTTGCATCATTTTCCTACGCTTTATACCCTTGCAGGAGATAAATTTATTTTGACATTGTCTTTTATTTTTATTGGGCTTTTTATAAAGAAAGAGCCTAAAAAATTTTTTTATTATATAAACAATAATTTCAAACTATAAATTGCACTTGCTTAAAAAAGAGCTGCTACGCTACTTTTTTATGTTTTATATGAGATATGAAAAGCGAAAAGAATCAAGAGGTTTTTTTGCCAACAACAATAGCTGCCCAACAAAAACAACATACTATTAAAGAAAATATTGAATTTTCCGGGATTGGTCTGTTTACCGGTAAAAATGTTTTTATTCGATTGATTCCCGCCAAAGAAAACAGTGGCATAATTTTTCGGAGAATTGATTTGCCGGGATCTCCGGAAATTGAAGCTTCTGTACATAATGTTGTCGATACGCCTCGATGTACAATTTTGGGCAATAATAAATTAATTGTCAGAACTGTCGAACATTTATTGGCCGCTACTTATGCTTTAGGTATCGATAACCTTATTATTGAAGTAGATGGAGATGAAATACCTGCAGGCGATGGAAGTGCTGCCTTTTTTGTAGAAAAAATAAATAATGCACAAATACAAAAACAAAAAACCCCGTATTTTACTTATAACCTATCTTCCACTGTTGTTTTTTCCGAAGGCAATATGCATATGATAGCTATTCCTTCAGATGAATTTAAAATAAGTTATACTTTGCATTATCCAAATTCAAACTGTCTCGATGCACAATATGTAAGTTTTTTGATTAATCCGAAAAGTTTTTATGAGGAAATTGCTTTTTCACGTACTTTTTCAATTTATGAGGAAATCGAACCTCTTCTAGAAAAAGGCATTATTAAAGGCGGAGGTCTTGATAATGCCGTAATTATAAAAAATGATAAAATCCTAAATCCTGAAGGTGTGAGGTATAACAATGAAATGGCAAGACATAAAGTTTTAGATTTAATAGGCGATCTTTCTTTGATGGGAAAGCGTTTTACTGCTCATATAATTGCCATTAAGTCGGGACATTTTGCAAATATCTCTTTTGCAAAAATTTTGGAAAAAAAACTTAAACAGAGGCTTTTTGAATGAAAAAATACCATACTATTTTCAGTGCAAAAGAAATTCAGAAAATACTTCCTCACCGCTATCCTTTTTTATTTGTCGATCGTGTTATTTATATGAACCTTGATGACAAATAAATTGTCGGTCAAAAGAATTTTTCAATTAACGAGCATTTTTTCCAAGGCCATTTTCCCGGAGCCCCGATTGTTCCGGGGGTTATTGTTATTGAAGCCATGGCTCAGACAGGCGGTATCTTGGTTCATGAAAAAGGTTATAAGGACAATATCGCCGTTCTTCTAAATGTCTCCAATGCAAAGTTCCGCCGCCCTATTTTACCGGGAGATGTCATGTATCTTCATGTCAGGGCCTTGCATATTAGCAATAAAGGAGGCAAAATGAAAGCGGAAGCTAAGGTTAATGATAAAATAGCCGTGGAAGCGGAGATGAGTTTTGCTTTAGTGGCAAAAGGTCAGCTTTAAAAAGAAAATATCATAAATTTGGACTTGTCAATGTCAAATATTCATTCTCTTTCGTTTGTTGAAAAAGGAGCTCAAATTGGTGAAAATGTAACAATTGAACCATTTGCAGTTGTAAAGAAAAATGTTACTTTGGAAGAGGGGGTAACTATTAAGTCCCACTGCTATATCGATGGTTTTACAACAATAAAAAAAAATACTATTATTTGGCCGGGTGCCAGCATTGGTGCAAAAACTCAAGACCTAAAATATAAAGGTGAAAAAACTTTTGTTGAAATAGGTGAAAATTGCGAAATAAGAGAATTTGTTACAATAAATTCTTCATGTATTGAAAACACAAAAGTAAAAGTAGGTAATAATTGCCTTATTATGGCTTATTGCCATCTGGCGCATAACTGCGAGGTAGGCAATAATGTTATCATGTCCAATGGTACCATGCTTGCAGGGCATGTTATCGTAGAAGATAATGTAGTAATTGGAGGAATGACACCTGTCCATCAGTTTTGCAGGATAGGCTGTTTTGCTATGGTGGGAGGCTTTAGCCCCGTTTCCCATGATATCCCTCCTTATACAATAGGAAAAGGTTATCCCTACCGTTTGGGAGGCTTAAATATTATTGGATTAAAAAGACATAACTTCCCGCTTGATGTTCGCTGTGAACTTTCAAAAGCGTTTAGATATACTTTCCGTATGAACCTTCATTTGGATGAAGCTATTAAAAAAATTAAAAAGGAATTGCCGCCTATTAAGGAAATATGTCATTGGATTGACTTTTGCCTTTCCTCAAAAAGAGGTCTTGTTACTATGGAACAGGACGGGCAGGAATCGATTGAAGAAAAAATAAAACCCTGCGTATGCATTCCATGAAAATAGTATTTTTCGGAACTTCTTTTTTTGCTGCAAATATTTTAAGTTTTTTGCTTAAGAAAAAAATAAATGTTTGCGCTATCGTAACACAATCTGACAAACAAACAGGCAAAAGAATACATTCTTCTTTTGTGAAAAACGTTGCTTTGTCAGCAAGACCGTCGATAAAGCTTTTTCAGCCTGAAAAAGCAACAGATGAAATTTTTATTAATCAAATAAAAGATTTGAATCCTGATCTTTTTGTTGTTGCAGCTTATGGGAAAATATTAAGGCCAAAACTTTTGAATGTTCCGAAAATAGCCGGTATTAATATCCATGCGTCGCTTCTTCCTAAATATAGGGGGGCTGATCCAATCCGTAGATGTATTATGAATGGAGAAAAACAGACCGGAATTACCATTATGAAAATGGTGGAAGAATTAGATGCCGGCGATATTATTGATATGGAAATGGTTTCTATAAATATTGAAGATAATTTCGAAATTATAGAGAAAAAACTTTGTGAAACTGCTAAAAACCTTATTTTATCAGTTATTCAAAAATATGAAGAAAAGAATATAAAATATTCTCCTCAAGATCATACAAAAGCATCGTATGCAAATAAAATAGAAAAAAATGAGATGAAAGTCTCATGGGATAAAAGTGCTTTTCAAGTTCATAATTTAATACGGGCTCTTTCTCCCATCCCTGGAGCAGTATGCGATATTTATATTAATGGAGAAAAAAAACGATTAAAAATATTGCAAAGTGAAATATTAGAAAAAAAAGCCTCAGTTGGCGAGGTTGTCGACTTTGTAAAAGATTCCTTTATAGTAGGCTGCAAAGAAAATTGCATTAAGATTATATCTGTACAATTGGAAGGAAAAAAACGCCTGTCGGCAAATGAATTCATTAGTGGAATAAAAGGAAAGATTTCTTTTCTCTGACCTGTAAATTAATATTTTTATTACTTCTTGATTTAATTAAAATTTATTTTTATAGTCATATTTTGTAAATTTTAAAATCAAGGTTAAGTATGTCTGCAGCTGCTGTAGGACCAAATAGTTTTGAGAAAACATGTCTTCAATTGTTTGAGGATATAGAAATTGTTTCCCGTATTGTTTCTGTTGTAAGAAGAACAATTAAAGCTGCTGTTGAGATGCATGATGCCGGAATTTTAATTTTAAATCATCCAAATGTAGTAAGATTTACGGAAACTATTACAAAACTCTCTCATGCATCCGATGTTTTTTTGCTTATTCGGTTAATTCAAAATTCTAATAAATTTATTGTTAAGTCTAAAGAATTTCTCAATTCAGATGACCAGGAAATAACACATATTAAATCTTTTATTCATTTTTTACGGTTTTTGAAGGTTTTTTCCCTTGCTACTAAGGCAGCTTTTATTTTTCAAAGGATGAAGATTTTTCAAATGTCTTCTAATGCTCAAAAAGTATGTTTTTCTTCATATCCTATAATAAAAGTTGTTATCTCTCTTTCAGATATTGTTGCTGCTCTGGATATGTTGAAAAAAAATATTGAAGAACTTGAAAAGGCAGAACAACCTGCAAAGAGTTGCTCTACCAGAATTGGACCTGAGGGTAAAGAAGTTCTAATAACTCAAAAATTTATTGCCACCTTGCGCTTAATTAAAGTTATTTCTTCTTTTGTTGCAGGTGTATTTGCCACTTTGGCTTTAATAGCTGGGTTGCCACAGGTAGCGCTTAATGTGGCTCTTATTGGGATTGCTATTGATTTGACATCTTATTTTAATCATTTGGCATCCATATTTTATAGAGCTGTTGTAATTCATAACCCTAATGTACAGAATCAAAATTAATTTTTAGTGTTGATTAAAAATTTTATTGGATAATGAAGCAAAAGTCTCTTAACCTATATGAATGGGCAGTTGTTTTTTTCGTTGTTGCATTATTTCTGAGCTTAACTTTTATTTCTGTTTTTCAATCCAATAAAGAAAAATTTTTTTTATTGAATACAAGGGAAAAAATTCAAAAAATGAATAAATAATTTTCAAAAAAAAATTGATTGTCGATTTTTTTTATTTCTCAACAAAATCAATTTTTATTGAAGATAATTACGCATTTATTCTATATTTTTTTTGATATTATATCTAACGAAATTCATTTCGAGGATGGCAATTTGAGATTTTCATTGAGTGAAAATCAAAGTATTTGCTAACCTCCTTTGTTTTAAGTTGTAAGGAGCTCTTTTGCATTGCAAGTTATTGTTTTGTAAAAGTTAATGTTGTTAAATGTATTTTGTTTGTGAAACCTATATGAAAAGAAGGATTGTATGTCTCTGACTTTGGTTGGAAAGAAAAAAGGAATGGTGCAAGTTTTTGATGAAAATGGTCATGTTGTAATTGGAACAGTTATTGAAATTGAACCTAATGTTGTGATTCAAATTAAAACTAAAGATAATGACGGATATGGAGCAGTTCAATTAGGTTCGCAGAAGAAAAAAAATGTGACAAAACCTTTAAAAGGCCATTTCGCGAAAGCTAACGTAGACCCTAAAAGATATTTAAAAGAATCTCTTGTTGAAAAAACAGAAGATTACAAAATTGGTCAGGAAATCTGCATCGATTACTTTGCCGAAGGTGATTATATCGACATTATCGGAACGACAAAAGGAAAAGG
>Ga0272443_10007560_pt1 | contig 10344 bp, 5 predicted proteins | sample SSMAcet12_FD_193581 | JGI IMG/M metagenome (GOLD analysis project Ga0272443, IMG submission 193581) | Marine sediment archaeal communities from Little Sippewissett salt marsh, Falmouth, MA, United States - SSM-Acet-12 | ecosystem: Environmental > Aquatic > Marine > Wetlands > Sediment ... | reverse complement strand
CCAGTGGCACGTTACCGCCGGCCAGGTAGTGGGCTTCGAGGGCTTTGCTTCTGATCATGTCCTCGCCGATGCCAGCCTGAACGGCCATGATCTTGCTGCGGACGATGACGGACGGATTGACCTTTCGGAAGGTCATTCCGAGGAGGTCGAACATGCCGATTCCTGCGCTGGTCGTCTTGGACTGAATCCAGAGCCGGAAGTAGCGGGCAAAGACGGCCAGAATGATCAGTGCGAGCACACCGGCAATCAGGAAGCCGATAATCATGGCAATGGTGCCGATTTCGACATCTTCAGCAGCGAAGGGCATCATGGGTCAAACCTCGTTGAGTGGAAGTGAATCTCGCCCTCGGTTTAGCGGTGGAGCGGTATATTGTCAAGCAGTGGTGTCGTTGAATGGGTCAGGGGCAATGGAATCGATGGGTTGGGAGAGCCCGCTCTCCTCTTCGGAGGGGGGGATTTCATTGTCTTCTAAAGGTCGCACGAGGACATTGGTTCCGTGGACGTCGAGGACGATGATCCGCTGGCCGGGCTCTATGGGGACGCCTTCGGTGTAGGCGTCGATGGTGCGTCCGTCGATGAGGACGGCTCCACTGGGCAGCATTTTACTTCTTGCTTCGCCGGTGCGTCCGATGAGGTCCTTCAGGCCGCGATGGAATTCGTCGTTGGGGCGAGCATCTTCGTCGTTGGTGCGGAGGAGGATTCTCCGTCCGATAGGTGTGTGTGGCCACCATTTCACGGCTAAGGCGAAACAGGTGGGCATGCCGATGATGACGCCGACCAGGAAGACGAGGCCCACGACAGGACCCGATTTGAAGGCAAGGATCAATGACGCGATGATCGAGGCGATGGACAAGAACGCCAGCACTCCGCCGGAGGGGACAAACAGTTCGAGGACCGCCAGTCCCATGGCCACCACGATCAGCATTACAGCCCATACCCAGGGTTCAATCATCGATCGACGCTCCCTCTTGACTTCGAGCAACGGTGTGTGTTCTTCAGTTGCCTACGCGACGGGTCGCACAAAGACGCGATTTCCTCGGACTTCGACGACTTCCACTTCCCGGCCTTTCTCGACGACCTCGCACTCGGTAATCACATCGACCATACGGTCGTCAAATCGGGCTTTCCCGCTTGGTGTGAGTTGGGTCGCTGTCGTTCCACGAGACCCGAGCAGGTCGTCGTAATCGACGAGGATTTCGTGACGGATCGCGTCGCGGGCCTCTCCAGCAGGGGACAGGGTTGGCAACCACCGCTGGATCATCATGATCAAAACGATACTGCCTATTCCCGCTCCCGTCAAAACAAATAGGGAGCCTTTCAGTTGCTCGAGCTGTTCGGTAGTGTTCGGCAGGATGAACGTCTGGCTGGCCAGAACGATTGATGCGAGGACCATGAGGCCTCCACCGAGACCGAATATTCCGAAGCCGGGCAGGACGAAGATTTCGACGAGGAGGAAGCCGACGCCTCCCAGGAAGAGAAGGACTTCGAGCCAGCCGGCGGTTCCGCCGAGGAAGCGGCTCCAGAAGAAGAGTATGAAGCAGACGGCGGCGCAGAATCCACCGATGCCGATTCCGGGGGCCTGGAGTTCGACGTAGAGGGCGGCGAATCCGATGACGAGCAGGAATATGGCAACGGGAGGGGAAGCGAGTGCTTCGATGAGGAAGTCGGCCCAACTGGGTTCGAGCAGGGCGGGATCGTTTTCAAGGCCGTAGTGACGTTTGAATTCGGTGAAGTCCTCGGCTTCATGATTTGCGAGCCAGAACTCGGTAGCTACTGTTCCGGTTACCGACAAGGGCGAACCGGGAGTGGTGATTGCGTCGCCCTTTTTCCATGCGTCGGGTTCGGCCTGTTCGGCCGCTTCCTCTTCGCAGAAGTATTCAATGTATTTCGCGTCTTCCAGTCGCTGGTAGGCATAGACGTCGAGGTTGGGATCGACCGTGGCAGCGGGAAGGGACCAGGAGCGAGATTTTCCGGGGGCGATCGATTCTCGAACGGTCTGCCTGAGTTGTTGGATCTGTTCTTCGGAAAGGGGCGGCTCCCAACCGCCGCCGAGAACGGCGCGTGGTCCCATGACGAGTTCGTCGCAAGCGAGAGCGATCAGTGCGGCATCGGCGCCGGCCAGTTTGGGCACGTAGGCGACGGTTCGCACTTCCGCGGCGTCGAGTCCGGTGGCGAGGAAGACGGCAAGTCGTGCGCTCTCTGTGGGGGCCCCGCCCGGGGTATCGAGCCACAAGCAGATGAAATTGACGCCGCGTTGGAGGATGGCGTCTTCGATCATGCGTTGAGCGCGATTGACGGCCTCGCCGGTGATGGGCCCGACGAGGTCGACGCGAGCGGCGACCCAGTTGGCGCCGAGGGCGGGATCTTCCTTGATGGCTTCGGGGCGGAGATTCATTGCACGAGCGACATCGCGGACATTCTCACCGAGATAGGAGATGAAGCCGTGGCGCCGCGCTTCGCGTCCGGTGAAACGTCCTGGTTCACCGGCACGGATGAGAATTTGCTCCGAGCCGTCGATGGCGTGTTTCTTCTCCTTGAGTTCGGCCAATTGCTCGCGCGTGACGTACTCCGTGCTGTACTCGGTTTCGACGCGGAGCAGTTCGAGTTCCGGGTCGACAAGGGCCATGGCTGCCGCGCCCGGCACGCGTCGCTTTCGGCTGGCAATATCGTCGTAGGTGAAACGGATTGTGTTGGTGATGGTATCTTCATCTGCCCCAGCCACACCGAGTTCGGCGTCGGGTGCCATGACGATCTCATCGCAGGCCATGGCGACGAGGACGGCGTGGCCTTGGATGGTTGCTGGGATGAAAGCGACGGTGGTTGCCGCCGCAAGTTTACCGCCGGAGAGGTATTCAGCCAACTGATAGCTGGCGCCGAATTCGCTTCCTCGTCCGAATTCGCTTTGGCCCGGGGGGACATGGAATTCGAAGATGAGGACTGGTCGTTGTTCGTTCTTGGAGGCCTGATCGAGTGCCGTGACCGCGAAGCGTTTCACCTGCTTGTAGGTCTTTTCGGTAATGGGGAGGGTAAGGCGCATTCGCCATGCGGTGGCCTGTTGGTCATCCGCGGGTTGTTGGGGTTTCTCGGGCGTCTGGGGGGCGGCGGCATCCGGCGTGGAGAGGTCTGGCTTGGCCGTTTCGTCGTTTTGGGCGGCCAGAAAGGTCGGTAGAGCGAGAATCATCCAGACCGCGCATCCGACGATGGTGACCGGCAAGCCGGCGTGGGTGAGGGGGCCCCTCCCGTGACGGTAGATTGTTGCGTCCATCCCGACCATGAGACGGCCTCGATCTTGGCTTTGAAGTACCGGTGAATTATAGCGCCGCCCAGGAAAAAGCGTCAATCAGACGAGGCGGGCGTGCCCCCCTCCGCAGAGGCGGAATCCCGAGAGGCTCCCTCTGGCAAGCTATTCGCCAAGGGGGGGGCGGTTCTTGAGAGCAATCGGGGTGGACGGGGCGGCATTGGCGAAGAGGTTGCGTTTCGTCACCTCGGAGGCCCGGATTGACCACCACCCAAGGTCAAGGGCGTGCCATCTTGAGCACACCAGCTTGGCAGTTCACGACGCCCTTCGCCTGAGGCTTCGGGACGTGCCACGCGGGACTTGTTGTAACGCGAAAGAACCTGTTATCGGCATGCCTACGGTGCAAGTTGGTGGGGCATCGGACTCAGCTTCTGCCATCGTTCCTGTTGGAATGTATACGTCGCGTGGGCATGGCACCCCGGTAGAGATATTAGTTCGTATACACTTAAGCCCTGAGAGATCGGGGGTCAGCGGGTGGCGCCCGCTGCTGGGCGATTGGTGACTTGGGGGCCGGGCATCTGTTCGACGTGAGTCTTCCAGCCGGAGGGAACTCTCACCTCGAATGGATTGCTGATGACGTTGAGGGGATCCAAGAAGTTCTTTGGATTGATGTCCACCTTGGTGAACTCGTAGGAATAGGAGTCGGTGCCGTTGGGCAGCGTGAGCCTCAGCCCGGTGGGCTGCATTTCTGCCCAATCGAGGATCATGCGGGCGCTCTTGTAGTTGCGGGCTTCATCAAGGAATCGTGGCCAGGCATCGATACAGATCTGGCCTTCCTTGGGGGCCTTGGAGAGGCGAATGAAGTAGCGTTCTTTCAGTTCCCTGATTTCGGTCCCGAAGAGGAAAGGCAACATGGCACGGACCATCTCTTCACCCTTCACTCCTTCGCCCAGGATGTGCTGGTTGACGACCTTTTCTGCGTAGTTGAATTCATAGATCGATTCGCCATCGAAGACCATTTTCTCCGCTCGCTGTCCTTCAACGACCTTGGAGCCGACCCATTCTCCGCGGATGGTCCACAGCCACTTGCCGTCGGCCGTGAAATCTGCCTTGCCCTGGTCGACATGGATGGGAGTGTTGGGGCTGCCTGGTGGTGCAAAGGCGGGTTTGATTTCGAATCGGTTGAACTCGATCACGATACGTTTATGGTTCTTGCTTGTCTCTTCCCATCGCTTGAGGACGCGATCGACTTCGGCCTTTTGGGCAGGGTTCAATTGGAAGGGCGCGTTGACAGTCTGAGGTGTTCGGCGTTCGAGCCTTGGCGTGTTTTGAGGCACGACGGCCGATGCACCGGCAGGTGCAGCCTGGGTTGTCTGGGCAGGGTAGGTCTGTGATGGAACCTGACGTTGAGGCCCAGCCGGTTGGGAGTACTGTGGTCGAGTTTGCTGCGGGCCGTATTGCTGAGCGAGTGCTGAATCGGCGAGGATGCCGAGCAGTGACACGAGAATGGCGAAGAGCGTGATGCGAGCCGTCATGGCCAAGAATCCCTCCTTGTTAGGCTACGGATGCCTCGAAGCACATCTTTCTCCCCCTGGGTGGGGGGCGGCGTTTCGCCTTGACGTTTCATCCATGAACGTCGTCTGGCGGGTGAAGCCGCGGGCGCGCAGGGTCATCGCGCCGAAGGCCACTTCGAGGGGCGCGATTCTAGCAGGGGAACGGGGGTCGCCCAAGAGCGATTTGGGAGATTCTTTGGGGCCAGCATCTTCCGCGCAGATCGAGGGAAGTCGTCAGCCAGACCGCTACTTCTTGGCGACACCAGTGGTTCGATTGCGGATGACGCGTGATGCGTCCGCCTGGATGCGTCCGACTTGGGCGACCGCTGCTTCGTTGCGAGCGATCAGTTCCTCGATGGCCTTCTTCATGGAGGCGATGGCACGGTCAAGTTTGGCCTGATGTTCGACGACCGCATCGCGTTCGCGCAACACCTTTGCCTTTTCCTGTTCGAGATCCTGAATCTCTTTTTGACGTGCCTGACGTTGAAGACGGCTGTCGTCCAAAGCCTGTTGAATGAACTTGAGATCTCTGTCTGCGACACGGATCCGATCGATCAAAAGGGCACGCAGTCGATGCTCTTCGTCGAAGAGCACTTCATAGTCGCGGAGGTTACGAAGGAACATCCCTTTCGCCTGCGCGTCTTCCACGTCCGTGTAGAGTCCTTCTTCGTTGCGAAGGGGTTTGTCGGCTTCGTCCACCAGGACAACCCTACCGTTGAGTCCCTCGGTTTCCGCCTTTTCTTTGGTGATGATTTTGCCGTGGAACTGATAGTCTTTGTAAGTTGAGTACTTGCCTTCGGGGTCATCCTGGAAGGTTTCCTCGTTGGGGAACATGGCCTTTATGTCTTCGTCGGTCAACTCGGCGAGCACATCGGGATCGTCGGTGGGCATCAACTCGTAGAGGCTCCAAGGCGTGTTCGCTTGTTGGCTGGCCTGGACTCGAGCGAGTTCCGAGGTGGAGAGTCGCACACTGGGGCGAAGTTTGGCCTGTTCTCCTTGGGCTTCGATTACGGTGAACTGTCCGAGGTAAGCTCCGCCTTCGCTTGCCGGCTTGTCTTCAAAGGCGTAGAGAACGGAGTCAGATTCGACTGGCGGTTGGGTCTGTACTGTAACGAGTACGCGTTCCTGCTTGGTGGCGGGATCCTGGCCCTTTTCGACGCTTGTGGGTTGGCAGTTGCGCCAGACGCGTCCCCGGCCGAGAAGAATCTCATAGAGATCCAGTTTGGCGCGAAGCAGTCCGGTCGACTCGGCGTCCAGATTCCCGATCAGGTCGTTGACCTGTTGCTCGGCGGTCGCAATCGCTTCCTTGTGCTTGTTGTACGATTCACGCCAGACGCGGTGGGCTTGCAGGGCCCGCGCGCTGAATATGAACAGCGTCAACGCTGCCACAAAGATGCACCCCAGCAGGATCTTGTTCCAAATGCTCATCGGGTCCTAAGCCACGTCTGAAGGGTGGGCGTACAAGAAAAGCATACGTTTTTCCCAGATTTCCTTAATGTCGATCCTATTTCGGGTTGGAGCTAATGTCAAGCTTCTTGGCGGCATTCCCAAGTTCTCTAAGTGTCTTGTTCACAGTCACTTCCGACGATTCAGGAAATCGTTTTATCCGGAGTGGGCGGCACAATGCTTAAAGTAGGAGAATCCGGGCCACCGAAATCAGGATAGAGGGGGGGATTCCCGTATCCGTCCGAGTAATCGGCGCAAGTTGCCCCCTCGCGTGTCGGGTTTGGCAGACACACCATTTGGAAGTGAGGGTTCGGCAGGGCCTGATTGGCTGTGACGAGATCGGATATTGCATCCGATCGTTGTTTCGGAATCCGGGCAGTCGACCAATCCTTCCCCGTTTCTGGGCACTCCGCAATGTCCCGATTCGGAATCGCCAGCCGATGCGTAAGAGATGACCCAGATTTCCGCTTGGCGGCCTTGCCGCCCGAGGACGCAGTCTATGTTCAACGACGGCAAGCTCCGCTGCCGCTGCGTTTTTTCTGCCTGGCAGACTTTCCTAGTGATTGTGGTGCTAATTGCTGCGCAATTCGGGTGTTCTCGTAGCCACTACCGTCTTCGAGCGGATCGCGAGGTGTATTGTCTGGTCGAATCGGGTTCAACGGATCCGCGTTGGCCTTTGGAGAACTACACGATCAACCCGGACCCGAGATCTCGTTTCTATGACCCGAGCCCTCCGGACTGTCCACCGATGCCAGTGGACGATCCGGTATCGCACCAATTGATGCAGTGCGTTGACTGTAAGAAGGGCTACAAGCACTGGGACAAGTTTGGGCAGACTGGTTTTGCGGACAATCCCGTGTGGAAGGCCTATCTTCCCCTCAACGAAGAGGGTGAGTTGGTTCTTGATCGCAGGGCGGCCGTTCAGATGGCGCTGCTTCACTCGCGGGAATACCAGACGGAGTTGGAGGATCTCTATCTTTCGGCGTTGGACGTTACGTTCGAGCGTTTTCAGTTCGACACCCAGTTCTTCGGCGGCAACGACACGTTCTTTCGGACGTTCGGTCCGTTGAGTGGGGACTCGGCGTCGGAGACGACACTCACGGACGATGCGGCGATCGGTTTTCAGAAGTACTTTGCGACGGGCGGCGAGCTTGTTGCGGGCGTGGCGAATTCCGTGGTATGGGAACTGGGTGGTCCGAATTCATACCGGGTGGACACTCCGATCACATTTTCGTTTGTGCAGCCACTTCTGCGGGCGGCGGGTCGTGCCGTTGTGCTGGAGGACCTGACCCAGTCGGAACGTGACCTACTGGCCAATATCCGGCAAATGGAACGGTTTCGACGAGGTTTTTACAACGCCATCGTTGCAGGTCGCGCGGGTGTCGAGGGGCCGAGTGCGGCGGGAGTCGGTTTGCCGTCAATCTCGGGAGGTTTCAGTTCCAGCGCGAACGGTTTTATCGGGCTCCTGGAGCAGCAGGTTCGAATCCGCAACCTGGAAGCGAACGTAGCGGGCAATCAGGACAGTCTCTATCAGATGGAGGCGTTGTTCGAAGCCGATCGCGTCAAGCCGAAATCGCAAGTCGAGTTGATTCGGCAGTCGCTCTATCGATCGCAGAGCAGTCTTCTCTCAGAGCGAGCCCGATACGAAGAAGTTCTTGACGAATACAAGGTGACCCTGGGGCTCCCGCCAAGCCTGAAGGTCCGGATCGAAGATCCGCTTCTCGATCAGTTCAACCTGATCGACCCGAGGCTGACGGAGAGCCAGGAACTGACAAACGAGTTGCTTCAATTGTTCCGAGACGACGCGACCCACCCGGCCCTGGAGTTGGAGTGGTACAACGAGTTGCATGAGGCGCGCGAGAACTGCCTTGGCCAGGTGGCGATGGTAGAAGACGACATTGAGCGATTTCATCAGGCCTTGCCGGACCGAATCGCCACACTTCGGATGATTGCATCCCGTCCCGAAGCCCAGACGGGCCAGATCGACAAGGGGATTTTCAGTACGGAGTTGCTGGAAGAGCGTTTGGCGGTGCTCCGCGCGGACTTTGACAAGCTCAAGGCCAAGATTGGTAAGACACTGGGGCAACTGGAGTCGATTGAGGGCATCCGCCAGGCTGACGCCGCAAATCCCAAGGTGATGAGCGGCGAGGCACGACTTCTGCTGGTCGATGTCTTCACGGAGTTGTACGACGAGTTGCTGGAGTTGTCCCTGCTCGAAGCCCGAGCGAGACTCGACACGGTAACGTTGGTACCAATCGAGTTGTCCTCGGAAGAGGCCTTCGAAATCGCCCGGGCGAATCGTCGCGATTGGATGAACGCGCGGGCGGCCGTGGTTGACCAGTGGCGTCTGATCGAGGTGGCAGCGAACGACCTGAAGAGCGATCTCGACGTGGTCGTGGAAGGTCGGATGGACCCCCTGGCGAACAACCTGTTCGGCCAAGCGCCAGTGAACAACACAACGGGTGCGGTCCGTGTGGGACTGGAGTTCGACGCACCGCTCACACGTCTCGCGGAGCGAAACACCTACCGGCAGGCCTTGATCAACTACCAACGGACGCGACGACAGTACTATGCGTATGAGGATCGAGTCCAACAGAGCCTGCGCGACGCCATTCGCACGATCCGGCTGAGCCAGATCGATTTCGAGGTTCGCCGAGCGGCAGTTTTTGTCGCCATCATTCGAACCGATATGACTCGCCTGCAGCTCACGGAGCCGCCCGCCAAGGGTGGTGGAGTGGGAGCGACAACGGCACGTGACGTTCAGGAGGCGTTGCAGGATCTGCTGAGTGCCCAGAATGAATTTCTGGGGGTCTGGGTAGACTACGAAGCCCAGAGGATGAACTTGGATCTTGATCTGGGCACGATGGAGTTGGATCAGCAAGGCCTGTGGCTTGATCCGGGGCCAGTTACGAGCCAGCGTTTGAGGGGATTCGAGGCGATTCAACGGCTTCCCGAGGTCAACGATGAGGATCTGGAGGGTATCGATCCCGTATTGACGCCTCCGATGGCAGGGCCGATCCCACTGCCACCGATCGTTCATCGTGTATCGCACGAGGAAGTCCGGAGCGTTCAGGTGCGGCGTTGATCCGCCGAGGGCGGCATTCAGTATCCCCTACCCGAGTCGTTTCATTTCTCGAAAAGCGTGCGTGTTCTTGGCCTTCTTAGCCGATAAACAGGAACAACTGTAATTAGCGGAAAAACCGCGCCGTAATGGTTTGCGCGCTGATGGCGGAAGTGGTCATTATCGCAAGTTATTTGTAGGAAGTAACTTAGGACCTTCGGTCGGGCGTCGATTCCGCTTGTTGGACTGGAAGCCGAGCAGCAATGAATTGGCAGGTGGGTAGGATGTTGCATACCCGTCTTTTGGGGGTGATCGTCGTCGGGGCAGTCACTTGGATTGGCGTCACGGGTCTGTACGCGCAGACGGTGCCGGAGTCCGGTCCTTTGAGTACTCTCACGATTGAAGAGTTGCCGAGTCGTATGACCAGGCCGGTCATATCGGGGCTTTCCGTGGAGTCGCAAGGGCGTTACCTGGCGGCGGCTGGCGACGACCATGTCGTCCGGATCTGGGACGGCAACAGCGGTGCGCTTCTGCACCGTTTGGAAGGTCATACGGGATGGGTTCGAGCGTGCAGTTTCTCGCCGACAGGAGAAATGCTTGCGAGTGCCGGTCAGGACCGCCGGATCTATCTTTGGGATCCTGTCACGGGGCGTCAGATTCGCCAGTTACCGCAGGTGCCGGCGGCGCTGAACGCGATTGCGTTTTCGCCGGACGGGCAGATCCTGGCGGCGGGTGGATTCGAGAACCAATTCCGTTTGTTCGACGTGGCGACTGGGGAGGTTCTCCAGACGGTTGAGGCGGCAGAGCGTGATGTGAGGGCGATCGCGTTTTCGGCGGACGGGCAACTCGTGGCGGCAGCCGGAACGGGGGGGCGAATCCGCATCGTGGGGTCGAATGGAAGCGTGTCGGCTCAGGACCTGCCGGGCGATGGTCGCACGGTGGAGGCGTTGGCATTTCGGCAAGACGGGCTGCAACTGGCTTCGGCGGGAGCCGGCGACAGCATCTGCTTGTGGGACGTAGCCAGAGGGAGTCTGGCGGGGCGCGTG